>Ga0079992_133980_pt1 | contig 17188 bp, 16 predicted proteins | sample FaiFalFF_MnMetaG_3_FD_69197 | JGI IMG/M metagenome (GOLD analysis project Ga0079992, IMG submission 69197) | Freshwater microbial communities from Yellowstone National Park, Wyoming, USA - Fairy Falls B (FF_Mn_B) MetaG (SPADES assembly) (version 2) | ecosystem: Environmental > Aquatic >... | reverse complement strand
GAGGAGCACCTGAAGAAGGTCATGCAGGAGGAGCAGGTGCCCTGGGAGTACGCGGAGCTCTATCTTTATAAAAAGCTGAAGTCCCGACGCGCCGTCCCGGGACCTTGACAGTTCTCCCCCAGAACTTTGTGTAGCGGAAGTTCCTGGCCAGCTCCTTTTGCATGAGTTCAACCAGCTCGATTGTCTTCGAGTCTCTCTTGGTAGTCTAGGACCTTGACCCGTTGCTAGGAGTCAGGCCTATCTAAAGGAGCGGGATTAACCTGGCCAAGATCGAGTCAAGGCCGATGAGGGCAATGTTTTCGTTTTTCGTGTCGTATTTCCTTCGTTGAGACCGGCGAACCACGAAAGAGACATTCAGTCCGAAGTCCTCGGGTCTATTAGGGCCGTAAAGTGTCCTATGACGCCGTTCTTCAGGAGCCGCTCTATCCTGTACCTCATCGTGTTCTCCGGCTGGTCAGCTTATTTGGAAGTCCTCCGCCGAGATTTAAGGTAGCGAAGGAGGTTTGCGGCTTCCGACATCAGTATCGATGTATGATGAAAATAAAATTTAGGCCCAAGCCCGAAGAGAAGCGAACCGCCCAGAAGCACGGGTAAGCCATAATGCACTATTAACATTTATAAATAGGATAGTTTGTTAGGAAACCTGGGATGAGTGGTCAGTTCATTCACGTTCAAAACGTAACTAAAATTTACGAGGGTAAGGGGAAACCAATTATTGCCTTGCAAGATGTAAACTTTTCGGTAAATAAAGGAGAATTTTTCACTATAATAGGTCCGTCCGGCTGTGGTAAGTCAACATTATTAAATATAATATCAGGTCTTGATAAACCGACAACTGGTAAGGTAATAATAGACGGAATGGAAGTTAATGGACCTCGCCCCGATCGTGTAGCGGTAGTTTTTCAAGATCCGGCTCTTTATAACTGGAGAACAGTATTAGATAATGTAGCGTTCGGTTTAGAAATTAGAGGTGTAAATAAAAAGGAAAGGCGGGAAAAAGCCCTTAAATATATTAGATTGGTTGGTCTTTCCGGATTTGAAGATAAATATCCTACCCAACTTTCAGGCGGTATGAAGCAAAGAACAGCTATAGCTAGAGCATTATGCCTCGAAACAGAGATTCTTTTGATGGATGAACCTTTTGGGGCTTTGGATGAGCAGACGAGGCTTTTGCTTGGATTAGAGCTGACTAGGATCTGGGAGGAAACTAAAAAAACTATAATTTTTGTGACACATAGTTTATTAGAGGCTGCTTTACTATCAGATAGAATAATGATTATGTCGGCTAGACCGGGCAGAGTTAAAAACATACTCGATGTCGATATACCGAGACCTCGTGATCCTAATAGCCGTGAAATAAACAATATTAGAGCAATGATTTGGGAGGAAATTAAAGACGAAGCAAAGAAAATGATGATAGAGGGTGGATTGCAAATTGTCCCATAAGACTACATTTGTTCTTCAATTTCTAATATTAGGACTTATTTTGACAACATGGGAACTCTCATCAGCATATATACCACAAACAATCTTAGTACCTCCAAGTAAGGTGTTCCCGTTGTTCGGAGCGATTTGGATAAACACAAACTTTTTGGGACACTTATACATTACAATTGTTGAAATACTTATGTCATTTGGCTTAGCTGCAGTCAGCGGTTTATTACTTGGCTTTGTTCTTGGAGTTTGGAAACTATTAAGGGATGCTTACGAACCTATACTCTCCTTATTATATGCAGTTCCCCGCGTGATTTGGTATCCTATATTGCTTTTGACTTTAGGGCTTGACGTAATGTCAAAGGTTGCATTCGGTTACATACTATCTTTCTTCCCTATTACTTTGACCACGATGAACGCTGTAGTAAATGTTGATAAAGTGTTGATTAGAGTCGCCGAATCTATGGGTGCCAGTAAATTAACTGTATTTTATAAGGTAATTATACCGGCTTCTCTACCCACAATTTTAAGTGGTTTGAGTACAGGTTTAGCACTCTGTGTGACTGGTGTAATCGTCGGAGAAATGCTTGGTGGGATTAGGGGTTTAGGTGTTCTAATAGCTTCAGCTGCAACACTATTTGAAACGGCACACTATTTCGCTTACGTTATTGTCGTAATTATATTGGCATTGGTAGTGAACTATATAGGTAAATTACTTGAACGATTAAGTAGGGGTGTTTAAGACATGCAAACACGTGTTTTGTTAATTCAAGTTGGTACAGTAATAGCAGTTGTAGTTTTATGGGAGATTTTGGTGATTGAGGGCTTTGTAGATCCGCTTTTCTTACCATCACCTAGCTCCATAATATCTTCTTTTAATAAAATTCAAAACATAGCTTTAAATTCACTATTTGAGACGCTTCTTAAAACTCTTATTGCGTTTTTGATAGGTGTTGGACTAGGGATTCCAATAGGAATAGTAATTGGTGGTAATGAACTCTTACATAAAATATTTCATCCATATGTTTTCGGCTTATACTCCGTCCCAAGAATTATCTTTTTACCGCTTATAGTTCTTTTTTTAGGTATAGGATTTAATTCAAATATTTTTTATGCAGTACTACACACAATACTTCCTGTTATCCTGGTCGTCGAGGGGGGAGTTAGAAATATCGACAGGCGTCTTATAGTATATGCTTTATCGTTAGGTGCGAGAAGGATACAGTTATACAGCAAAGTGATAATACCTGCTGCTATGCCTTCTATACTGGTTGCACTTAAACTTGGCATTATATTTAGTTTGTTGGGTACGTTGATAGCTGAGATGTACTTATCTTTAAGTGGGATTGGTTTTCTAATGCAGAAGTTATCTTATGCCTTTAAGTCTGCTGAAGTATTTGCTTTAACGGGTGTCGTCGCTTCATTAGCAATGATTATAGTACTTGTATTATCTGCAATTAGTAAAAAAGTTGAGGAGAAATGGCTTTAACTCTTTATAACTGGCACAAATCCTCTCACAATATACTCTTCTGCGGGATACTTTGTTTTTATAGCACCACGGTTGTAAAGGAAGTCTCTCATGTTCTCTATTGCTGTTAAATCAATTCTACCGTCTATTGATATTTTAGTAAATTCCATTGCTCGCTTTATTGCCTCGATAGGAACTTCCGTTTTCTTTGCTATTATCTTAGCAGCTTCATCTGGATTTATCCTGATAAACCTCCAAGCCTCCATATAAGCTAAAATTAGCCTGTTTATGGCGTCTGGGTTCTTCTTCACGAAGTCATGTCTAGCTAAGATTGGCTGGTCTTGCCATTTGCCAGGTATAATCTCATCTAAAGTGAGTAAAACTTTACCTACTCCTAAAGCTTCTGCAACAGTACCAAAATCTCCCCAAATAAACGCTGCTATTTCACCACGTTTTAGAGCTGCTACCTGTGCATCAAACCCTCCTAATGCAACAACCTTAACGTCCCTGTCCACCTCCCATCCCATTCTTTCTGCAAGAGCTCGGGCAAGATGCCATGTATAAGCTCCTACAGCGGTCACACCGATTGTCTTTCCTTTCAAGTCCTCCAGTTTATTTATGTCCTTCGCTACAACCAGTGTCATGTGAAGACCTTCATTATTATTCCCAATTACCCGCACATCTTCCCCTTTATCTTTTAAGACGTATAAATCTGTGACACCTGTTGATAAAATATCAATTTCTCCCGCTATCAGTGCTGCTCCACCACGGGGCCCGCCTGGAAACGGGATATATTCTACGTCTAAACCATGCTTTGCAAAGAATCCTTTCTCCAATGCAACGGCTATAGGTGCAACCATACCATAGTCCCCCAGAACAGCTGTTCCGATTCGCAACTTAATTGGCGTTATAGCAGGAGCAGTTTGCGTGACTGTTTTAGTGATTGTTGTAGGTTGTGTTACGGTAGTTGTTATAGCTTGTGCAGCTTGTGTTATTGTCCTTGTCTCCGTGACCACTCTTCTGGGTGCTGTTTCTGAACCTGCTACATACCCTGCTACTGTACCTATAATAAGACCGCCAACAATTCCTCCAACAGCAACCTTAGTAGTTATCCCAAGAAATTCTCTACGGCTTAGTTTCCCCACATAACTATTACTTTTCATCATCTCACCCCTCATGTCTCTTCAGTTACCTACTTCCTACTTATTAATAAACTTGTTTGAGCAGAGGGTATAGAATTTATATATCGTGAGTTAAAATTTATATTGTAGTTAAATTATCACGTTACTATGATGACATCCCTGATCGTAGAGAAGGTTGAGAAATGGGTTGGTAAGCCTCTGAAGCGTGTCGAGGACCTGCGTCTGATAAAAGGTAAGGGAACATTTGTAGACGATATAAAATTACCAAATCAAGCCTATGCTGCGATTCTCAGGAGTTCATATGCACACGCCAAGATCAAATCAATTGATTATTCTAAAGCTGTAAAAATGCCGGGGGTTATATTGGTTCTTACAGGGGCTGACGTTGCAAAGCTCACCAACCCCTTCCCCCAGATAGCTCCTCCTCCAGGCGATAAGGTTCTAGATTACTGCATGGCTGTGGATAAGGTTAGGTATGTGGGTGAACCTGTTGCCGCCGTGGTGGCTGAAGACCCTTATCTTGCCTACGACGCCCTAGAGCAAATAGAAGTTGAGTACGAGCCTTTACCCGTCGTAGTTGATGGTGAGAAGGCTTTAGAACCTGATGCACCGATTCTTCACGAGGGTGTAGGAAGTAATGTGATATGGCATGGAGTATTTAATTATGGTGATGTAGAGAAGGCATTCCGTGAAGCGGATCTGGTGATAGAGGAGAAGCTTCACTTCAATAGGTTTAGCGCCATACCGCTCGAAACCAACGCGGTTATAGCCGATTACAACGAAGAGACCGATATTTTGACACTCTATGCTAATAACCAAATGCCTATGGTTGTAGGTTTCATGATAAGTGTTGCGTTGAAAAAACCACTTAATAAGATAAGATTCATTAGCAAGGATATAGGCGGGGGATTCGGCATAAAGATCAATAACTATGTATACATGACTTTAGTGGGTCTCCTTTCTATGCTTGTTAAAAGGCCCGTGAAATGGGCGGAGACCCGGCGGGAGCATTTAATGTCCTCAACACATAGCAACGAAAGGATCTTTTATGTCAAAGCTGCATTCAAGAAAGATGGTGAGCTTTTAGGGTTGAAGGTTAAGGCGATAGATGACATAGGTGCTTATCCTAGATATGAACCATTAGGTGCGGTCATATGGGCTCAAGTAGCACCAAATATGTATAGGGTCAAAAACATATATGTTGACTTTTACTCGGTCGTGACCAACAAATGCCCCACCGGGCCTGTACGTGGGTATTCTAGGCTTCAGCATATGTGGATGATAGAAAGGATACTAGACTTAGGTGCCAGAAGGCTAGGTCTTTCATCACATGAGATAAGGCTTCGTAACTTCATCAGGCGTGAGGAGATGCCTTATACAACACCGAGCGGGTGCGTCTACGACGGAGGTGATTATATTGAGGCATTGAGGAAGGTTATGGAGCTCATAGACTATGAACGGTGGCTCAAGGAGAAGGAGAAAGCTATGAGGCAAGGTAGACTAATCGGTATAGGATTCGGCGCAACATTAGACTCAGGATCCAACAACTTTGGTCAAGTGAGGATTATAAACCCCAATTTCCCCATGTCTGGCGGTAGTGAGGCTGCCTGGGTTAAAGTGGATAGCATGGGTAATGTGATTGCCGCACTGAGCAGCTCACCCCAAGGCCAAGGCCATGAAACTGTGGCGAGGCAAATTGTTGCTGATGAGCTAGGTGTTATCCCCGAACAGGTGACGGTTTTGGTGGGATTTGACTCCTATTTAAACCCCTCCACAGGACATTCAGGAACATACGCCAGCAGGTTTGCAGTGCTTGGGGCCACAGCCTTGGCAATGGCTGCTAGGAAAGTTAGAGAAAAGATCCTCCAGATAGTTGGTGCAATAACTGGTGAGGATTGGAGAAGGCTTTCTATTGTAAATGGGGAGGTAGTCTCTGAGGACGGCCGGATTAGAATGCCTCTATGGGAGGTGGCTAACATAGCATGGTCCAACCTCCGACTACTTCCGAAAGGGTTTGAGCCGGGACTCTTCGCCCACGTGGTGTACGCTCCGGAATTTACATACCCCGATCCCGTTGAGAAAAAGGGAAATCTCACCCTCACATATTCTTACCAAGTTCACGCCGCAGTAGTGGAAGTAGATCCTGAGACAGGAGAGGTAAAGGTCCTTGACTATGCTATTGTTGACGATTGTGGACGACAGATAAACCCAGAGATAGTAAAGGGTCAAATAATAGGCTCGGCCTTTAACGCATGGTCAGCCGCCTTATATGAAGTCTTTGAATACTCAGAAGACGGCCAACTACTGAATTCAACTCTTGCCGAATACTTGGCACCAACAGCTGCAGACGCCCCAATGTTCACTAAGATTTATTCATTAGAAACTCCCAGCACATCAAGCCCATTGGGGACACGAGGTGTAGGGGAGGGCGGAGGCTCACCCCTAGCAGCTATAGCATCCGCTATAGAAGATGCTTTACAACAATACAACATAAAGATAACCTCAAGCCATATTAAACCATACATATTGTGGGAAAACTTACGGGAAAAAATCTAGAGGTGCGAAACCGCTATGCCAACTAGATTTTTAGGGTATCATGAAGTTTAAGTTGCAGTTAGGTTCAGTGGTGTTACGACTCTGAAAGGTTACCCAGCTACTCATAGGACACTTTAAATATAAAAAACATAGAAAATACAAACAAATAGACATAAAACACACTAATATTAAATATTACTTAATTACTTAGCTGTCGGGAATGAGAGGTACTGTCAGGTTGGTATCACTTCCTCTCCACTGACCTGATGATATTATGCGTTGCTGCAATTGCAGTTACCAACTCTTCTATGCACTCCAACATTTTCGAGTTCACGTTGTTGAGAACCTCTTCGTCCTCTGCAGCGTCGGTGACATGCATCATGGCCAGAGACTCTAAAAGGCTTAAGTAAAACTTGTCACATCAATGAGATTTTTGAGAATATCTTTATATTGAACAATTAAGATAAGTTAAGTCTATGGGTGGTGGAGCATTCATGGGTATTAGAAAAGTGAAACAAAATGGTGTTACAAGGACTGTAGCGACGGTTTTGGCCATAGTTCTATTGTTGATCGGCTTAAGTAGCGGGTACTTTATCGGCGTTAGTGTATCACCTACAGTCGTTACAAAAACGCAATTAGTCACCGTAGGCGGGACTGTGACGGAGAGGATTACTATTACTATAACCACGGCCGTAGCACAGCCAACCGGACCCCCACTTAAAATAGGCATGACGATATCTAAGGATGGATTGTTTGCTCCGCTAACTTCTGGTTATGAGGCATTTAACCGTGAATGGTTAAAATGGGTTAACAACGTAAGAAAGGGAGTATGGGTTAGAGAACTTGGAGTAAGAGTTCCAGTAGAAATAATTATGTATGACGACAAAAGTCGACCAGACCTAGCTATCCAACTTTATACCAAACTAGCAACGGAAGACAATGTACATATTCTGGTCAGTCCATATAGCGCCGATATTGGTATACAGTTAATTCCTGCGGTGGCTGAGAGGTTCAGGGTCCCAATGATAATGGCGGAGGCTAGCACTAAGGACATGTGGAACAAAGGTTATAAATATATAGTTACACCTATGGTACCGTATTGGGAGGACAATGAAAATGGTTGGGCCGCAAACTATTTCGACATGTTAGCTAAAACGAAGTGGGCTAAAACAATAGCTTTCGTAGGTTGGGACATAACATGGGCAATAGATACTTACAATAGTGGAAAATCTTTGGCAAGGAAGGCTGGATTACAGATTGTTTATGACAAACTCCTAGCCCCTGGAACGACAGATTTTTCAGGAGTCATTCGCGAGCTTAAAACAATAAACCCGGACATAGTATATTTGGCGATGTTTGGACCAATTAACGCTTTATTCATAAAACAGGCAGCGGAGGCAGGTTTTAAACCAAAGGAGTGGCATGTTATTGAATATGGAGCTGGCTTCGTAGAAAGTCTCGGCCCGCTTGCGGAAGGTGTAACAAGCGACATATTCTGGACTCCCTCATTCAAATATTACCAGTCAGATCTCTTAAACGAACTAATGTCCAGGGCTGGACTTAGTTGGGTAGACTGGGAGTGGACAGAACTGAGGATGATTATCTTTCAAATGATAATAGCTGCTGTCGAGGAAGCTGGAAAATTGGACAGAGAAGCTATAAATGAAGCTCTTCATAAATTGCAGATCATGACGGTAAGTGGTCCGCTAATAATTGGTCCACAGGGTTATGGTAACATAGGTTTGGTCACCATACAAATTCAAAATGGTCGCATTCAGACTGTTTGGCCTCCGCATCTAGCCAATGCCACATACGTTCACCCATAATTACGGGAGATAAAAAATGTTTGACCCTTATTTTATAATTATAATCGGATCTGTGATAGATGGTTTAGTCTTAGGAGGAATTTACCTGCTAATATCACTAGGTTTATCATTGATTTTTGGGGTAGCTGGAGTCCTCAACGTATCGCATGGCGACATGGTCATGCTTGCTGGACTGTTAACATTTTTCATTAGTAATGCGATCGGTCTACAATTATTAGGGGTGGTCATAGCAACCACAGTAATTATACCACTGTTTCTTATTATTGGAATTTTGCTCTACTATTGTTTAATCAGACCGTTAACTAAAAGAACAAAACAGGAACTTTTAATCGGTTCAATACTTATAACATTAGGGTTGTCATTCCTTCTACAAGATTTAGCTGCGACAGTTTTCGGAACATTACCGCGAAGCGTATACATAGGTTTTGAGCCAATCAAATTAGGCGAGTTAGTGGTTCCCTTTTTCCGGCTTGCGACTTTTATTATAATTGTAGTTATAGCGTTTTTTATATGGAGTTTTCTAAAGTACACATTTACAGGAATGGCAATGAGGGCGGTGACAAACAATAGAGAGGTGGCATTATCATTGGGGATACCTATAGACATCACGGCAGCTATGACATTTGGTGCTGGAACCGTTTTGGCGGCATTAGGTGGAATTCTATATCTAGCTAACGGTTTCCCCATAACACCTTTCGTCGGACTATCCTTAACAGTAAAAGCTCTCACAGTTATCGTAATAGGTGGTACTGGAAAGCTCACAGGTACAGTAATCGGAGCAGTGATATTAGGGGTTGCTGAAACTTTAACCGGAGCTGTAATATCCTTTTATTGGGCTCCCGCAATATCAATTTTACTATTGCTTATTGTTCTGGTGATAAAACCCAAAGGAATTTTGGGTGAGTAATTATGAGTAGTGTTAAATACGCATTAATTGCGACCGGATTTGTCTTTGCGACTTCCTTAGGTATTTTGGCACCTCCCTATCATATTAGTCTATTAACGTTTATGATGCTTTACGGCATTTTAGCGCTGAGCTACGACATTATGGGTGGGTTGATAGGATACATGAACCTTGGCCATATAATATTTTATGGAATCGGAGCTTATGTCTTCGGTCTTACCATTAACTACCTGCACAAGGTCACCGATTCATCATATTTTCCAGCAATTCTATTTCTTGCATTTGTTATGTCAATGATAACAACAGGATTAGTTGCATTATTACTTAGCTATCCGCTCTTCAGATTAAGAGGATTTTATTTTGCAGTTGCCAGCCTTGGCTTAATAAGTTTTACCAATCTATTATTTAGTTCGCCTGAATTAGCCCCGATAACAGGTGGATTTTCTGGAATAACATTAATTAGAGACATCGCGAGGCTAACTTCACCACAGATTTCCTACTATCTGGCGCTGGGATTTTTTATTATTACTAGTATTGTGCATTTTCTTTTGAGAAGAGGCAGAATTGGATTAAATCTAAAATGTATAAATGAAGATGAAGAATTGTCTGAAATCTCTGGAATTAATACCTTCAGATATAAACAATTGGCAGTAATATTAAGTGCTATGTTGGCTGGTATTGCTGGCGGATGCTACATATGGTTTCAAACCTATACTAACCCCCGACTTGTTTTTTCTATAGAACTTGCATTTCTTCCTCTCACAATTACTCTGTTAGGGGGATCAGGAACTTTTATAGGCTCGCTAGTAGGGGCTATAATCTTTACCATTGTCTACCAGTTTCTAGTTGTAAATTTACCGTCTCTTACAAAGCTTATATTTGGCGTTGTTTTAATAGGGGTTGGTATAGGTGGTTCCCGCGGATTGATGGAAATTTATAGTCTAATGCTTAGGCGGTTTAGGCGCCAAGATAATACTTCCTAATGGTCTCATGATGTAAGAGCTCTTCACTTTCTCCTTTAACTCTTATTCTGCCGGCCTCCATTAAATAAGCGCGATTGGCTATTTTCAGAGCTCTCATAACATCCTGCTCAACTAAAACTATGCTGACCTTTAAATTAACAAGCTGACTAATTATTTCATAGATTTTACTCACTACTAAAGGTGAAAGTCCTGTGGAAGGTTCATCCAATAACAGTAACTTTGGGTCCGACATAAGAGCCCTCGCTAGGACGAGCATTTGTCTCTCTCCCCCGCTTAATGTAGATGCAAGCTGATTTTTCCTCTCAGCAAGTATCGGGAAAACATCATAGATAAACTTTAAACGATCCTTAATATATGCCCTGTCTCTTTTAACAAAGGCCCCTAAGACAAGGTTTTCATAAATTGTCATATTTGTTAGAGCAGAGGATCCATCTGGTACATAAACCAATCCTCGCCTAATTATTTCCAATGGCTGTGCGTTTTTAATTTCTTCTCCATTGAACCTTATTGTGCCTGATATAGGCTTGATAATTCCAGCTATTGTTTTTAGAAGTGCTGTCTTCCCCGCACCATTGGGACCTATTATTGCAACTACTTCTCCTTCTTTGACAGTTAAATCGATATCCCAAAGAACTTGGAGTCGCCCATATCCACTACATAAACCGCTAACCTCGAGGAGCGACATAACTATCACCTAGATAAACCTTTATGACTTCTCGGTTTTGAATTATTTCAATTGGCGCCCCCTCCGCTAATTTTGACCCTGTATGCATAACTATAACTCGTGTAGCTAATTTCATTAAAGCTCTGATGACATGCTCAACAATAATAAAGGATATACGAGTAGTTAGGTTAATATTTTTTATAATAGAACTTAAATCCTCAATCTCAGGATCAATTAGTCCTGCGAAAGGTTCGTCCATGAGAACAAGCTTAGGATTCCCTGCAATGGCTTTCGCTATTTCAGTCTTCTTACGCAATAACAAATTACAGTTCTTCACCTTCTCCTGAGCAACATGTTCGAGTTCGAATATCTCAAGCAACTCATTAACCTGTTTCTCGTTAGCTTTACGTGCTCTAAGCGTAACTATCAAATTTTCCTTTACAGTTAATTCTAAAAAAGGACGTACGGTCTGAAATGTTCTGCCTATTCCCAACTTAAATCTTACATGTGGTGGGCTCTTCGTAATATCAAGGTCTTCTAAATATATCTTTCCACCATCTGGTTTCGTGATGCCGCTTAACACGTTCAAAAGAGTGGTTTTTCCAGAACCATTGGGCCCAATAACTCCTAGAATTTCGCCTCTTTCTAGCTCAAAGCTAAAGTTATTCAAAGCTGTTATCTTGCCATACCGCTTGCTTAGATCCTTTGCCGTGAGGAGCACCATCTTTTCTCAATCGCTAGGTAGTGGTCACTCAGTATTTATACATTAATCTAACTATAACAGAAGCGGATTTTAAGGCTGAGGACTTCCCATAGTGTCCTCTGCAGGCCTCCTCTGCTCAACGAGAGCGCACCGGTGCTGATATCCGACATGGACGCTCTATCAATCGTCAGGGGAATAGGGCCGGCCTGCACATGATGAGGGTCTTCCCCAAGGACCTGAAGGGGAGACCCCTTGAGGGCGCCAAGGTGATCGTCGGCGCGATTTCGATCCATCTGGCTCCCGGAGCGAAAACCGGGACGCTCTCCAACGAGACAACCAAAGGTTACGTAGCCTTCCCGCTCCTGCCGACGGGGAACTACTCCTACAGGATCCTCTGGAAGGGAGTGGAGGTCTGCTTCGGAACGAAGTACTTGGGATATCACCCGACATATAGGGCGAGGCCCAGTCAATTCGAGGTCACTTGTAGGGTCGGAGACTTGCGGATCAGGGCTTTAGATGGGATGAACGACACAATAGAAGCGGAGTTCTCGGTGCTCGGGCGTACCCCTGTCTCCGGAGACTCCATCCTTGTCTTCCTGCGAATGAAAGAATACGTGAAGAACGGAACTTTTGTCATCAGACAGGTGCCGCCAAGCGTTTACACCGTCGAGGCGACGAACAGGTCGGCCGCCTTCGGAAAGGAGGTCAGGAGCTCAGCAGTCCTTGAGCTTGGACCGGAGATCGGGCCTGAGAACGAGATAGCCGTGAGGCTCCCTGTCTTCGGAGCCAGAATTGTTGTGATCTCAGAGGACGGCGACCTTCTCGATGCTTACCTGCTCTAGCTGGGGCCTAACAGGACTGAGGTGAGGGGGGATTGCGGTAGTAGCAGGGGTGCCGGAGGGCGAGTATTCGGTAAGGGTCGTCTACAGAGGGAAGAGGTCTTCTCAAGCAGCGTTAAGGTGGACGGTAACGTCGAGAGGACTTTCAAGGCAAAGGCTTTCAGGGCCTCGTTCTTCCTGAAGGACTACGACGGAGAGCTGGTCACAGCTTCCTCACTGATGGTTGCCCGGAGGGTCCTCAGAAAGTTCAAGGTCCTCCTTAGGTTGCCGTAGTCGGGGAGCTGTCACTCCAGTGGGTGAGTTACCTAGAAAGGTCCCTCCTGTCCTGTGACCGTCCGGGGTCATAAGGCAGATAGAACGTGAATTCTCTCAGAAACATCTCTTAGACTTAAACCAGCAATACCTTACAAGTGACGTAAACGCGAGAGAATAAGCTAGACCTTACCATAGACAACTAAAGAACAAGGAAAACTTAAGTAAAAGTCGACAAGATCATATACTAAGGGTAAGGGTGAATTGATTGTATGAGACTGCTTGACGGGGTTGTGGTCGTAGAGTTAGGACATTTATTAGCCGGCCCATCGGTCACGGCTCTTTTAAGAGATTTAGGTGCCGAGGTTATTAAAATCGAACAGCCTGGGACGGGGGATTACGCTCGAAACACTCCATATTTGGGCCCATCTATATGGCTCAACTACAATAGAGGTAAGAAGAGTGTTACTTTAAACCTTAAGCATCCAAGAGGTAAAGAGATTTTTTATAAGCTGGTTGAGAATGCCGACGTCGTGGTGGAAAACTTCGGACCCGGTGTCGCTGAACGCCTAGGGGTATCTTATGAACAGTTATCAAGGATAAATCAAAAGCTAATTTATTGTTCGGTAAAGGCATTCCCAAGTAATAGCCTTTACAGGGACCTGCCTGGGCTAGATGCAGTAGCTCAAGCTTTAGGTGGTACAATGTCTGTAACTGGTCATCCTGGTGGAGAACCGGCTAGGATCGGTAACTCCGCTACGGATCTAGGTGCTGGTGCTTATGGTGCTCTGGCTATAGTTTCAGCATTGATTTACAGAAATAAGACTGGTAAAGGCCTGAAGATAGAAGTCTCTCTTTACGACACAGCTGTTTACTGGAACGGTTATTGGATAACCCTTTACTCTCTCACAGGGGAAGTCGCGAAACCACTTGGGTCGGGCCACCCAATGTGGTGCCCCTATAAATGTTTCTTATGCAAAGATGGTAAATGGGTTTTTATAGGAATTACGAGTGATGCGCACTGGGAGTCGTTCTGTAAGGTATTTGGCTTAGAGGAAGTTTCAAGAGACCCCAGATTTAAAACTAATGCAGACAGAGTACAGCATAGACAAATTGTCGAAAAAATCGTTGCAGACGTTATTAAAAGTATGAATAGGGATGAGGTCGTCAACAAATTAAGAGAGGCAAAAATACCTCACGCGCCAGTAAGAACGATGGACGAAGTAGCCGATGATCCTGATTTAAGGGAAAGGGAGATATTAATTCAGATGCCTACAGATTATGGAATAGCAAAAGTTACTATGTCGCCCATAACTATATTGGGTCAAACTATAGGGACAAAAAGCCCTCCACCAAAACTAGGAGAACACAACGAAGAGGTTCTAAGCAAATTAGGTTACTCTAGGCAAGAAATAAATGAAATGAAAAAGCAGGGAATCATCTAGCAATAGAAGTCGGACAAAACAAATCAAAACTACCGCATTAAATTCTTAAAACTTCAGAATCAAGACGGCACCACTTTAGGGTTAAAATATTACTTAGTCAGAAGTGTGTTGCAGCAAGGTAAATGAGGGGGTTGCGAGTTGAAAACTGTGATTATTCACGATACAACTCTTAGAGAGGGGGATCAAACCCCAAACATTGTGATGAGGAAGGAAACAAAGTTAAAAATAGCAACAATTCTTGAAGAGATGGGTGTTGATGAAATTGAAGTTGGATTTCCTAAAGCAAATCCGATGGATAGAGAAGTTTTGAGAGAATTATCTAGACAAGAGTGGCGTGCGAAGCTAATAGGTTTTGCAAGAGCTGTTAAAGATGATATTGATGCCGTTATAGATGCAGGATGTCAATCAATCCTCCTCTTTGCACCTAGCTCGAGATATCATATAAAGGCTTACATGAGTGGAAAAACCATAGAGGATATAGCATCAACAATAAGCTCGGCAATAGATTACGCAAAATCAAGAGGGGCATTTGTGGAGATAGCATTAACAGATGCTCCTAGGGCTATACCTGAAGAGTTGCTGTATTTAATTAGGAAAGCTGTCGAATCTAAGGCAGACAGAATCATATTAGCAGATACAGTAGGCGTAGCCCATCCTATAACAATAGGAAAACTCGTGTCACTTGTTAAAAACAATATACCTTGTTCAGTTGGTTTACATTTACATAATGATTTAGGACTGGCCTTAGCTAATGCATATGTAGGCATATTGGAAGGTGCTGATGAAATTCAGGTCACTGTAGGGGGAATTGGAGAACGTTGTGGAAATACGGCACTAGAGGAGCTAGCAGCTGTTCAATTAGTATCAAAACTCTGGACATCAAACTTGAAGCTTAACTTAGTAGGACCTAAAGTTCAGGAGATATTGGAAGAACTTTCAATTAAACCTTGCTTGAATAAACCACTAATCGGGGAAAATGCTTTCACCCATACAACTGATATCCATATATATTCAACGCTAAGCGAACCGGATAGCTTCGAACCATTTGATCCGGGTGCCCTTGGGTTTAAACGAAGATTCCTTATAACACATCTAACAGGTAGGCGAGCAATAATGATGTTATTAAAGCATAAGTTGTTAGATGTTACTCCTGAACGTGTAGAGAAAACATACTATCTGATTAGAGAGAAAATACTAAATGAAAGGCGACCCCTTAGTGTTGATGAATTGATTGAAATTTATAATGCTGTAACTTAGCTTCCTGAGAAGGTCTTGCTGGCCTGATGTACATCCATGAAGACTTGACCGGGTTTCCGTCGTATACCCCTCAAAAGGGACGAACTGTGAAGATCCATGCCGTCAACGTCCTCTCGATGTTCCCATCCACCTCCTTAAGGTTGCCGGAGAATACCTTCAATACCTTTGTAGAGGGTTTCACCGGACCTGATTAAATAAGCGTCGACCTCCCGTCCTGTTCTTTTCCCTCACGGACTGGGACCAAGGAAGGGACTTAGAACGAGGTTATGGTGAGTCCTCCGATTTTTATCCACCAGGAGGTTGCCGATGGCATCCAGCAAGATTGCCGGGTCCCGGCGTCGTTAAGATAAAGAAATACTTTGTCCTGTAAGGCAGATCCTAGAAGGTGATGTCGCGGACCAGCCTGTGCTTCCCCCAAATAAAGGAAGGTTTAAAGAAGGTTTAATAAAAAGTTACAATATCAAGGTTTACGATGACGATGAGGAGAAGTAAGGCAATATCTTCCTCGGTTGCAGGTGGAGCAGTTGTTGCAGCTCTTGTCATCGGTCTTTTGATCGGCGGATTAGTCTTAGGGCCTGTCGTGGCTCCATCACCCGCAGTGCCAGCGAGGACTATAACACAAATCGTAGCTACTACTGTTACCCAAGCAGTAACTATACCAGGCCCCACCGTCACGGTGACCAAAGAAGTTCCACCAACTCCGCTCTACAAGGTTAAGATTGGGTCGATCGCTGCTTATTTTGAGGCACTAGTTCCAGTATTAGTAGCTTTGTCCTTAGGCTATTTCGAGGAAGAGAGACTAGCTGTAGACGTAATTCTATTTCCTGGAGGAGCTGAGGTTAGAAAGGCGGTAGTAGCTGGAGAAGTGGACTTTGGAGCTCAGGGCTCGGTTCATGTCGGAATAGCTCAAAACGCTGGAGTCGACCTTAAAGCGGTGTTAACTACTTTTGAGTTTTCAACAATAGATCTTTTGGTGAGAAAAGAGCTGAAAGATAAAGTCAAAACACTTCCTGACTTAAAGGGAAAGATTATTGGTGTCACAAGATTTGGTTCACTCACATGGGCAATGGCAATTAAGTATGTCGCGATGGCAGGACTGGATCCGAAGAAGGACGTGACTATTGTTGAAGTGGGTTCTGACCTAGCAGCTATAGCTGCGGCGCTAAAAACGGGAAAAATCGATGTATTCACGGGATGGACCATAGTTACATACACAATGATGAAAGAGGATATAGCGTACCCATTGCTTAACATATTAGATCCCCAACAACATGAAAAGTATATAGGTTCCACAAGCACTATGGAGGCGGTTATAACAGCTATGGGTAAAACCATAAAGGAAAAACCTGACTTAGTCATTAGAGTTGTCAGTGCAATTAAGAAAGCACTCATATACATGAATACGCATACACCCGAGGAAGTGGCAGATGTCATACTGAGAAATCGGAAAACCGCAGAACTTGCAGGTTTACCTAAGGAAGATTTAGTAGGAATGCTTAAGTTGATGAGGGAAGGATTCTCCAAAGACGGATCACTCAGTAAATCAGGCTGGGAGTTCGGTGCCTATAATGAGTTAGTGAAGGCGCTGCCTGATGAGTTTAAGCCCATTTCCTTTGAACAAGCTATTGAGCCGACATTCGCAGGCATTAAAAGTTGACACTCAAAACAGGTTGAATACTTTTTTATAAGAAGTTTCTTAAAACATTATTGATGGAGGCCTCCATTTTAGAATTTTA
>Ga0079992_129412_pt1 | contig 17202 bp, 16 predicted proteins | sample FaiFalFF_MnMetaG_3_FD_69197 | JGI IMG/M metagenome (GOLD analysis project Ga0079992, IMG submission 69197) | Freshwater microbial communities from Yellowstone National Park, Wyoming, USA - Fairy Falls B (FF_Mn_B) MetaG (SPADES assembly) (version 2) | ecosystem: Environmental > Aquatic >... | reverse complement strand
TTACCGCACTGTCCTATCGCCGACCCTGCGTCCGTAACGACCCAAACGCTACCCTTCTTCTTTTTCTATTCTTACTCACTTCTTGAGAGAGAGTGTATATAAGAAGAATAAGGGGACGTGGAAATGTGGAAATCGAGGTTTTTGCCAGTCAGGAAGCGGATTTCCGATTTCCACAACTTGTGGAAAAAGGGGGACCCGACTGTGGAAAACGCGGGCTTGCGTTCCCCGATTTTCACATTTCCACACCCCGTCTCCACAAGATTTCCACCGCTATTTCCACAACATTTCCACAGCGTCGGGGGATTTGCCGTTACTAAAGAAGATGAGCCAAGTAAGGGCGGATGGCCTGCCGGAGGATGGCTACCTTGGCCCCATACCCACTCACCCTTGTCTGCAACCGATACGCTTCCAGCCGCAAAAAGGCCCGCAACTCCTGTCGCTTCCCCTCCGTAGGACATGGGTCGTCCGTAACCCGTGTCCCCCTTTTGGGGAAACCGTCTGAAACACCCGGACGAGCCCAAAGTCCTCCCGATGCCCCACCTCCCGCACTGGCCGATTCCCTTGCCCATCCCGATTCACCTGACGGTGGCTCTTCCGCCGGCTCAGGAAAAACCAGCCCAAGGAGGCCATGAGCTTCCGGTGCTTCAAATTGGTCTTCCCGCCCCGGGGCTTGCCACACCCCGAAAGTCCCAGGGCATGAGGGCCTTCCCTTCCCTCCAGAGCAAGGTCAAAAGCACCATCCCTTGGACCACCCCTGATGCCGGCCACATCCATTTTCTGCGCCTACGGCTTGTCTGGGGTCGATCAACTTATAACTGATGGCAGGAGTTCCAGGTTGGAGTCCGGGACAAACCCTCGAGTCACCCCCCATGGAAAGCCAACGACTGGCAGAAACACAGGGTTTTCCCCCATAACGGGCCCACCCCTGACAGACCGTGGGATGCCAGCGCTCAATAGGAGCCCGCTGGCCCGACGGCTTGTCCCCGGAGCGGTGGGTCGGCCATAGGCCGCCCCGATAGGCTTCCGGCCTCCGACCGGTGGCTTCCGACGCAGGCCACGACCGGCCGGGTGCGCCGACATCCAGACCTGCCGGTCCTCCCGCCCCCCGAAACTCCCAGCACGTCCCCTCCCTTGGCTCGCCCCAGGGTCCCGGCTACCCGAGGAGAAAAGAGGCGGCTTCCGGACCGTCCCCTGGAGACCCCATGCCGCCTCGGCCGTCCCCCCCAGGCAGACCCCCCATAGGCCACCCCATCAGCTCCTTCGGCGCCTCCGGGGACCGCCCCTTGAGTTCCAGGACCCCATAGGCTCCACAGGCCTTGCAGGGGTACTGCGGGTTCCCGTATCGATTCCGTCCATTCCCGCCTCGGCGGCACCAAGAAGTCCGAGTCTTTGGAATCCTGGCACCCCTCCGAGGGAAAATTCCCTTTGTGGTACATCACTTACAAAACGATCACTACCCCGCGTACCCGGAACTTAGTACGTGGCACCCCTGCATCCATTCATTACCCCGTCACTAGTTTCAGGCGACCTTCTCGACCTTCCCCGACTTGAGGCACTTCATGCAGACCTTGAGCCGTCGGAAACTCTCGCCCACGCGGGCTCGAATTTTCACGAGATTGGGGTAGAAGCGCCGAATCGTCACGTTATGGGCATGACTGATGTTGTGCCCCTTCATCGGACCCTTGCCACATAGGTCACAGCGCCGTGCCATGGTTCTCCTCAGGGGTCGGGATCCAAGCCCCGCCTGCCCAGAGCGGGGTCCTGTCACTCGAGCGAGGCGCACAAAGAGTCCTCGCCATACATCCCCGCATCAGACATCTGAAAAGGGCTGAGTAAGCCCAAGCCGGATAACGGGAATTTTAGGTCCGTGGGACCTCAAGCCGTTCTGGGACCCGAGGCCCCGGCCCTCTGCCCGGAAATCGTCGATCAAGGGCAGAATACCCGACAGCGGTAGCACTGGCGGAGAGGGTGGGATTCGAACCCACGTGCCCCCCTCCGGGGGCAACCCGATTTCGAGTCGGGCCCGGTATGTCCGCTTCGGTACCTCTCCGGAGCGTCACGAACAGAAGTCCCCGTTCGATAAATTAGCCGACTTGGCCACTGGATGCAACCTCCGCGAAGTTTCTCGACAGCCTTCAAGGGGCGGCTCTTTGACATTCCCGTATCTTGGCAGAATTTACGCAGTTGGCTGGAGGCCATGGGGGGATGAGCCAGGTAACGGCGGATGGCCGCCTGAGCCCACCCCTGTCCCCGCCGCCAAAGGGCCCGCAAGGCCAAAGGCCGATGACGCAAGGGGGGACGGCTCTGCGCCCGCTTCCGCCCCCGAGGATAGACTCCCATCCCTCCGACTCCTGTTCAGGTCATGGTTCGCCCCCGTATCCGCGTCCCCCTTTGGTTCCCCTGCCCATCCGGATTCACCCGACGGTGGCCCCTCCGCCCGCTCAGGAGGCTCGGAGCTCCCGACCCTCCCAAGACAAATCCCCTATCCATCCGCTCATCCTCGGGCGTAAACCCCCGCCTCCCCACAACATCTCTGGAAAGGGCTCGTCTTTGGTCTTCCCGCCCCGGGGCTGGGCATCCACCCGAAAGGCGCAGGGCATTCTGATGCCGGCCACCCCCAGGATACGTCACCTGCTCCTGCCCATAAGGCCAAGGGCGTGTCGTCCAGAACCCAAAGCCCCTCCCCATTCGCTTCCCGGTCGGGGGGCTTCCAGGCATCGGGGACCGGGACCCCGTCCCATCGGGCCGCCTCCGTGCAGGTGAAAGCCCCCGGAACCGCAATCAGCCAGGGAATACTGGGGGGATTCCCTGGACTTCCCCCCTCGGGCCGGACTGGGGTTCGGCCGGCTATCATGATGGCACGGAAAGGAAGACACGGCCAATTGCGTAACCCCTAAAGTTATTTACCCGTCATTCGTCACTCGTTACTCCGTCCCTTCGCCCCTTGGATTGGAGGTTTTCCGTGGAAATCCGTATGGACGGGCGCATCGTTTGGGTCACCGGCGGATCGTCGGGCCTGGGCCGAGCGATGGTCCGGCGCTTTGCCCAGGCGGGGGCGACGGTCGTCTGGAATCACTGGGGTGACCCGGTGGGTGAAGCCGAACAGGCTGAATGGTTGGAGACCCAGGGGTATCCGACCTACTACCGGGAGGCGGACGTGACCGACCCGGTGGCGGTCGAGACCTTTGTCCAAGAGGTCGTCCGGCGCTACGGAACGGTCCACGTCTTGGTCAACAACGCTGGGATCCGGGCCGACGCCGTGACGTGGAAGATGAGCCTGGAAGACTGGCGCCGGGTCATCGAGGTCAACCTGACAGGGGCGTTCCTGTGCAGTCGGGCCGTCATCCCCCTGATGCGGGCTCAGAAGTGGGGCCGTATCATCCACATCAGTTCTATCAATGCCCTGCGGGGCAAGTTCGGCCAAGGGAACTATGCGGCGTCCAAAGCCGGCCTCCTCGGTTTCATGAAGGCCCTGGCCCGAGAAGTCGCCGCCTTTGGGATCACGGTCAACGCGATTGCCCCTGGCATGGTGATGACGCCCATGACCCAGACGCTTCCCGAGAAAGTCCTGGAGGAAGCCCGTCGGGAAGCCATCCTGGGATTCCTTCCCGAGCCGGACGACGTGGCCGCCGCCGTCCTCTTCCTGGCCTCCGACTGGGCCCGTTGCATCACCGGCGAGGTCCTTCGGGTCGATGCGGGACAGTACCTGTAGGGCAGTAAGGCAATCGGGCAGGGTAGCGCGCATTCGGCGAGTCCCACGGGGTCCCGCATCCAGATCATCGCCCTATTGCCGTATGGCCGAACTGCCCTAAGTCGGCTCCCCGGTCCCGGACCCGGTGGGGCCGAAGTCGCCAGGCAAAGTATGGCCGGGCCAGCCAGGCCAGGAGTCGATTCTTCCAACGGTACCATCGGATATCCCACCGACGCCGGTCGACGAGGTAAAAGGCATCCGTCGGTAGAAAGACGAGGCTGACCTCGATGTTAGGGGCGATGCCGATAGGAATGCCCTTTCGACGGCAGGCCTCCAGCATGTAGCGGTGAACGACGATCATGTCTTCCAGGGCCGGGGGCGGCCAATCCTCCATCTCGGCCCCGATGAGGGGCCGGAAGACGCACACCGTCGGAAAAGCTCCCACGTCCGTGATGTAATCGATGGCCCGCAGGGTCGCCTCGATAGGCTCAACGCCGGCGATGATCTCGCCCGAGACTCGGCCCTTTCCCATCTTGTGGCTCGTGTATTCCATCGCCCGAAAGAAGGCCGTTTGACCCAACGTTCGGTCCTTGCCGGGACAGATCCGACGAAACCATTCGGGATCGTAGAATTCAAAGCAAAAGGAGAAATGGTCTACGCCCAGGTCGATGAGCCAGTCGTAACGCCACAACTCCCGCGCCGGCACCATCTGGACGCCGACGATGAGACCGACCCGCTCCCGAACTGCCTTGACGTAAGGGGCCACCATCTCGAGGTCTCGGTCCCCGCCCTGGAAGCCGCTGTTGAAGTGGACGAACGTCACACCGGACTCTTCCTTGGCTCGTTGGCAGGTCTCGACCACGTCCTCGACCGTCTTTTCCAGGGCCTCCGAGACGCCGACGTTTTCCCCCGTCGTGCAGAACTTACAGGCGAGGTGCCGGGAACGCCAATAGCCGCAGGGGGGTCCTACATAGATCGCCAGGTACGTCCCCTGGAGCACGCCGATGTCCATCATCCGCTTGCCCGTAGACGTGCGCGCTTCATACCACCGGGGTGCCGGCGGTAGGATGACGGGATAGACCGCCCCATTCCGTTCATCCTCGATGAAAAAGCCCGTAGCACCCCGCCGCAGGACCAGGGGGGACCGGCGAGCAAAGGCCTCGACGACCGGGGCGTTGACCCAGAGGTCCTTCAGGTCACCCGGGATGATCAGCTCGAGACCCGAACCCAGGCCCGCCCGCGTTCGGACGATGGGCCGGCCCGCCTCGTCGGACAAAGCCCCGGGCTCGATGCGGAGTCCCCGGCAGAAGAGCTCCAGCTTCAGCTCCCCGGGATTCCGTCGCGGCGTCTCCGCCCGGGACGGGTCCATAGAAGCCTCTGGATAGAGAAGTCACCCCCGACCGGAGGGGCTCCACTCATGGGCGGACGGGGCCGACGAGGCTTGACGCAAAGCCTGCTCGAGCTTGAGCCGGAAATCGGCCGGGAAGTGGTGGAGGCGGATGATGGGTTCGTCGGCCAGCAAGGCGGCGTGGCGGACGGCGTTGCGGAGCTCCCGGACGTTGCCGGGCCAGGGGTAGCACAGGAGCCGTTCCAGGGCCTCGGGGGCGATCTCGGCCTCGGGCCGGACTTCCCGAGCAAAGTGGAGGGCCAACACGGGAACCTCCTCCAGACGCTCCCGCAGGGGCGGGACGCTCAAGACAAAGACCCCGATGCGGTAGAACAGGTCGTCTCGGAAGGCCCCCGCCTGCCGGGCCGCCGTCAGGTCCTTGTTGGTCGCCGCCACCAGACGGAAGTCGACCCGGACCGGCTCCCGGGCCCCCAGGGGCAGGACCTCATGGGTCTCCAGGACCCGCAGGAGCTTGACCTGCACGGCCAGGGGCAGGTCGCCCACCTCGTCCAGGAAGACCGTCCCGCCCCGGACGGCCTCAAACAAGCCCTCCTTGTCGGCCCGGGCGTCCGTGAAGGCGCCCCGCCGGTAGCCAAACAGCTCGCTCTCGATGAGGCTCTCGGGCAGGGCCGTACAGTTCAGGGGCAGGAAGGGTCGACCCGCCCGGGGCGAGTGGTCGTGAATCCACCGCGCCAGCAGGTCCTTGCCCGTGCCCGTCTCCCCCAACAGCAGGACCGGCTCGTCGGTGGCCGCCACCCGCTCGGCCCGCCGAAGCAAATCCCGCATCCCCTCCGACGCCACCACCAGCACGATGGCCCTCTCCTGCGCCGGGGATCCGTTCACGACGCTACCTTGAAGAAAAGCAACTTTCATGCCAGAGGGGATCGGCAATGCGGCAATGGGCAATACGGCAGTACGGCAGTACGGCTGTGATGGATGATTGACCTTCGCGTTGTCCAAGTTTGTGGGAGTCTGTTCTAAGATGTCGAGCGATATCGGAGCGGTCACCCATGGTAAAAATGACGGAGTGACGAAGTGACGGGGTAACGATGAAGAGGTCGGATGCCAGGAGTGGATTCTACCGTGGAGAACCCCAGAACTTTTTCAAAACGAAGGTCAATACCCGTTACCCGTCACTTGTGACTCGTCACTCGTCACTCCTTACCTCGTCACTCCGTCACCCCATCACTCCGTCACTTCTATTAGAGGCAGACCTCTACGCCCTTGGACAACACGAAGTTCCATCCCAGAGCACCACCCTGCCCGATTGCCGTACTGCCCGATTGCCCTATTGCCCGATACCCCTACCCGATCCAGCAGTCCTTGCCCCAAAATTGAGACTTTTGCGGCCCTGCATCGTCTCAAAAATGAGACGCCCCAGGGGGACCGATAGATGAGGACTTTTGGGAGGACCGCCCGGAGGACTCCGGACAGGCCGTCTCATAAATGGAACAAGTCCTGCGGGTCGAGCATGCGCTGTCGAGTCGTGGGCTCCAAGCAACCCCGCATGCGACCGCAGTGAGTTAAATCGAAGTGACGGAGTGACGAAGTGATGAAGTGACGAGTAACGAGTGACGAGTAATAACTCACTGCCGAATTGCCCTATTGCCTTACTGCCCTACTGCCGTATTGCCGTTAAGATGAACGTGACCGGACGGGCCGGGCCGACCGGCGAAGCTTGCGGTAGAACGAACTCCGGGCGATGCCCAGTCGTTTCAAGGCCTCTTGGACGTTTCCCCCCGTCGTCTTCAAGTAACGCTCCAGGAGGTGCCGTTCAAAGCACTGGACCTTCTCTCGCAGGCTCCCCGAGGCCAGGACTTCGGGAAATTCACATCCCTGCTGAATCCATTCCGGGAAGTGGTGGAGGCGGATGATGGGTTCGTCGGCCAGCAAGGCGGCGTGGCGGACGGCGTTGCGGAGTTCCCGGACGTTACCGGGCCAGGGGTAGCACAGGAGCCGTTCCAGGGCCTCGGGGGCGATCTCGGCCTCGGGCCGGACTTCCCGAGCAAAGTGGAGGGCCAACACGGGAACCTCCTCCAGACGCTCCCGCAGGGGCGGGACGCTCAAGACAAAGACCCCGATGCGGTAGAACAGGTCGTCTCGGAAGGCCCCCGCCTGCCGGGCCGCCGTCAGGTCCTTGTTGGTCGCCGCCACCAGACGGAAGTCGACCCGGACCGGCTCCCGGGCCCCCAGGGGCAGGACCTCATGGGTCTCCAGGACCCGCAGGAGCTTGACCTGCACGGCCAGGGGCAGGTCGCCCACCTCGTCCAGGAAGACCGTCCCGCCCCGGACGGCCTCAAACAAGCCCTCCTTGTCGGCCCGGGCGTCCGTGAAGGCGCCCCGCCGGTAGCCAAACAGCTCGCTCTCGATGAGGCTCTCGGGCAGGGCCGTACAGTTCAGGGGCAGGAAGGGTCGACCCGCCCGGGGCGAGTGGTCGTGAATCCACCGCGCCAGCAGGTCCTTGCCCGTGCCCGTCTCCCCCAACAGCAGGACCGGCTCGTCGGTGGCCGCCACCCGCTCGGCCCGCCGAAGCAAATCCCGCATCACCTCCGACGCCACCACCAGCATGGGATCCCTCGGTTGGATAAATATTGACCTTCGGGTCGTTAAAGTTTGTAGGGGTCTGTTCTAAGGTGTCGAGCGATATCGGATCGGTCGCCCATGGTAAAAGTGACGGAGTGACGAAGTGACGGAGTGACGAGTCATCCGTCGTTACTTGGACCGCCGTATGGCTTCATTGGGTACACTGGGCGACCCACAACCCACTCTCCATAGAGAATTTTAGAAATTTTTCAAAAAATGTAAATAAAATTTAGACTTTTGTATTTACGGCCGTCGGGCCATAGGGCCTTATGGATTCCTTCAACGGGGCAGCTCCTCCGCCTAAAGGATACAGGCGGCAGGGTACCGGATGCAAGGCAGACGCAATCGGTGTCCGGCCTTGCTTGTAGAACCCGAGGGCCGGATACCGGGCACCGGGGACCGATTCCGTCGGGGCCTGGGTCCCGCCGCACTTGCCGAGGGGCGGAGTAGAGCGCCGGGGTTCAGGGGGTCTGGCACGCTGTTTGCAGGTCACCCGCCTTCCACCAGGGGTGGATTTTCGGATTGGGAGGTTCGCGGGATGGACGGGCGCCGGATTCACGGAATGGCTTTGGCCCTTGCTTTCTTGGCCGTTCTGGCGATGGGCGTCGTCTTAGCCGTTCGGCCCTGGTTCCCGCCGGTCGGGTCGGACCACGGGCGGGGCGTCCAGCGGATGCTGGTGTACACGCTGGGGGCGACGGGCCTTTTCTTCATCCTGGGTCATCTGGCCCTGGCATACATGGTCGGGCGCTTTTCCTTGCGGCCGGTGAAGGAGGTTCCCCGGCTCTCCGGCCGGCGGGAACGATGGCTGGCGCTGGCACCGGCTCTTCTGATGGCCCTATTGGCCGAAGGTGGGGTCCTGGCGTTAGGTCTTCCGGTCTGGGGCACTTACTATGGGATTCCTCCGGAAGACGCCCTGACCGTCGAGGTGACGGGACGCCAGTTCTTCTGGGTCGTCCGCTATCCAGGTCCCGACGGGCGGTTCGGCCGCACGTCGCCGGACTTGGTGCGTGCGGACAACCCGGTGGGCTTAGACGCACGGGATCCGGCGGCCCGGGACGACGTGGTGCTTCTGAATGAGCTTCACGTACCGGTCGGCCGGCCCGTGCGGATTCTTCTTCGTTCCCTGGACATCATCCACAGCCTCTGCCTGCGGGAGTTCCGGGTCAAGCAGGACGCCGTCCCCGGAATGACCATCTCGGTGTGGTTCACGCCCCGGATGACGGGGACTTTTGAGATTGCCTGCAATCACATCTGCGGCTTGGGACACTACCGGATGCGGGGTTTCCTGTATGTGGAGGAGCCTACGGCCTTTGAGCAGTGGCTGGCCGAGCAAGCCCCGTGGGTGGGGGAGTGAGGTCCTGGGCCGCCGGGGTCGTTTCAAGGACACCTTCACTCGGAGGGATGGGAATGCACGAGGCACGTCCCAGCTTTTGGACTCGGTATGTCTTCAGTCAGGACCATAAGGTCATCGGCCTTCAGTACTACTTCACGGCCATGTTCATGGCCCTGGTCGGGGGCCTACTGGCCTTGCTGATTCGGCTTCAACTGGCCTGGCCGGGTCACACCTGGCCCTGGCTGGAACGGCTCCTACCCGGATTCTTCTCGGGGGGTGCCCTGAAGCCCGAGTCCTACCTGGCCCTCGTGACGATGCACGGGACGATCATGGTATTCTTCGTCATCTCCTTTGCCCTTATCAGTGGATTCGGCAACTACCTGATTCCCCTGATGATCGGCGCCCGGGACATGGCCTTTCCTTTCCTGAACATGCTGTCCTACTGGACGGCCGTGCCGGGTGTCCTCCTCATGCTGGCCTCCTTCTGGGTCGAGGGCGGTCCGGCCGCCTCGGCGTGGTGGGCGTATCCGCCCCTGAGCGCTGTTAAGGAGGCCATCCCGGGCTCCGGCTTAGGCCAGACCCTCTGGCTTCTGGGGATGGCCTTCTTCATCGCCTCCTTCACGATGGGCGGTCTCAACTTCGTGACGACGGTCCTGAACCTGCGGACGAAGGGCATGTCCATGTTCCGTCTGCCGATGACGGTCTGGACGATGTTCATCAGCTCCATCCTGGGGCTTTTGGCCTTCCCGCCCCTGACGGCGGCGGCCATCCTCCTGCTGTTCGACCGGGAATTGGGGACGAGTTTCTTTTTACCGACGGGCCTCGTCTTCGGCGATAAGGTCCTGTCCCATCAGGGCGGCTCTCCCCTCCTGTGGCAACACCTGTTTTGGTTCTTGGGCCATCCGGAGGTCTACATCCTCATCCTGCCGGCCGTCGGGATCGCCTTTGACGTGATGGCTCCCTTCATCCGCAAGCCCGTCTTCGGGTACCGGGTCTCGGTCCTGGCCCTCTGGGCCATCGGCTTCCTGAGCATGATCGTCTGGGGTCACCACATGTACATCAGCGGGATGAACCCCCTGCTGGGCGAGTTCTTTGCCGTCGGGACCCTGGCCATCACCGTGCCCTTTACCGTCGTTGCCTTCAACATGCTGGCGAGTCTGTGGGGGGCGCGGTTCCGATTCCGGACGCCCCTCCTGTTCGTGTTGGGGATGATCAGTTTTATCGGGACCGGCGGCCTGGGTGGCCTCTTCCTGGGGAACGCCCTGTCGGACATGTATCTGCATGATACGTACTTTGTCGTCGGCCACTTTCACTACATGATCGGCTGGGTCACACTGTTTGGGATCTTTGCGGGGACCTACTACTGGTTCCCCAAGATCTTCGGCCGCTTCATGGACGAAACGCTGGGGAAGGTCCACTTCTGGCTGAGTTTCCTCGGAGCCTACGCCGTCTTCCTGCCGATGCATTTCCTGGGCTTCTCCGGGATGATGCGACACATCTACGACCCGACGGTCTACGACTTCCTGAAGTCTCTCGTGCCCTGGAACCGGTTCATTACGTTCGGGACCTTCCTGCTCTTTGCGGCCCAACTCGTCTTCCTTTGGAACTTCTTCTGGAGCCTCCGGCGGGGGCGGGTCGTGACGGAAGATAATCCCTGGCAGGCGAGTACCCTGGAGTGGACGGCCCCGACACCGCCGCCTCACGGCAACTGGCCGGGTCCCCTGCCCGTCGTCTACCGGGGACCCTATGAGTACGGCCCGGGTGAGACCGACTTTCGGCCCCAGACCGAGCCCGCGCCGGTAACGAAGTGACGGAGGAACGAGGGGACGGCCCCTTTATGGACCTTCGTGTTGAAAAGGTTCCAGGTTCTTCATGGCAGAACGCACTTCGAGTATCCCACTTCGTCGTCACTCCGTCCCTTCGTTACTTCGTCACTCCGTCCCTTCTGTATCCAATCGGGCAGTTCGGCACTCGGGCGATCCGGCGGCAGGCAGTACGGCAATCGGGCAATTCGGCAGTGAGCAATTGCTCGTCGCTCGTTACTCGTCACTTCATCACTTCGTCACTCCGTCACTTCGATTTACTCGTCACTCCGTCCCTTCTACTCCATCCCCCCGGGCATTTCACACCGTCACTGCATCTCGGAAGCGTCGGCCTCGACGAGAGCTCGGGTCTCCGGCTATACTCAGACCTGAAGCGGGGGTTCGGTCCCCGTCTGCGAGGGAAGGGTAAGGCTTTTCCCTGGGGGAAAGGACTTGGCCGAGCGAAGTGCCGATTGGATGGACCAGGCGGAGGGCGACTTGGCCCATGCGAGAAGCGACCTGCGGCGGGGTTTTTATGACTGGGCCTGCTTTTCCGCTCAGCAGGCGGCCGAGAAGGCCGTAAAGGCTGTCCTGTACCGGATGGGCCTGGAAGTCTGGGGCCATTCAATCGCCGACTTGCTGGAAGTCCTGGCTGAACGTCATGCTGTCCCCGACTCCTTACGGGAGGCCGCCCTGGAATTGGACAAGGCGTATATTCCGACCCGGTACCCCGACGCACTCCCGGCCGGGTCGCCCCGGCGACGCTATACCCGCCGGGAAGCCCGACGGCTGGTCACCTATGCCGACGCGATCCTTCGGTTCTGTCAAGGTATTTTATCCGGCCTTTCGTCGGGATGAACTGATCGAGCGGCTCCGGAACTCGATGGAGGCTCTGCGGGCCCGACTGCCGGTCCGTCGGGTCGTCCTATTCGGTTCTTGGGCCCGGGGGCGGGCGACGGCCGCCAGCGACGTGGACCTCCTCGTCGTCTATGCCGACCCGCCTCGCGCCGACGCATACGCCGTCGTCAAGCGCACGCTGGGCATCCCCCGCCTGGAGCCCCACGTGTATGCCGAAAGCGAGTATGCCCAGGTTCGAGACGTCGTCGAGCGCATGACCCGGGACGGGGTCGAGATCGGGTGAGGCCCGGCAAGGGAAACAACTGCCGGTCATGGCGGGAGAGGCTTCTTCGGCTTCGCGAGTCCGTCGGAGGGTCCCCCTTCCGCAGGCGGCGGCCGCCGTCTCGATGGGGACGGCCATCAGCCTGGCGCTCCTGAAACTCTGGGGCGGCGTCGTGACCCATGCCATGACCCTCTGGTCGCTGATGGCCGACTCCTGTTTGGACCTCTTGGCTTCGGGCACGAACTTTTTCTTCATCCGACAGTCCTTTCGACCACCTGACGAGCGCTTTCCCTACGGCTACGGAAAGGCCGAGAGCATCGCCGCCCTGAGCCAGAGTTACATCATCGGCTTCTCGGCCCTCGTCCTGGGGTACCGAAGCCTTGAGACCCTCGTCCATCCGGCTCCCCTCCACCGAGTCGCCACGGGCGTCTGGATTTTGGGCGTCTCCTGGACGGCGACCCTGGTCCTGACGGTCTTCCTGCGGTGGGTCGTGCGCCGGACGGGGTCTATCGCCATCCGGGCGGATGCCTTCCACTATGAGACGGACCTTCTGACGAACCTCGGCGGCCTGGTCAGCCTCTTCCTGGTCCAGCGGACGGGCCGGCCCTTCTGGGACAGCCTGTTCAGCTTGGGGATCGTTCTCTACATGCTGTGGGGAGCCTTCGGGATCGCCCGTCGGAGCGTTCAGGAACTCATGGACCGGACGCTGACGCCCGAGGAGAATCGGCGGCTGATGGAGATCATCCAGACGTTCCATCCGGCCGTCCGTCGGCCGCACGACTTTCGGAGCCGCCGTTCCGGCCGCCGCATCTTCATCGAATTTCACATTGAGGTCGACCGGTCCTATTCTTTTGAAGCGGCTCATGACCTGGCCGAGGACCTTATCGAGTGCATTCGGCAGGAATTCCCGACGGCCGAGGTGACCGTCCATGTCGACCCCGAAGGGGCGACCCGGTAGGGGATACATCCGGGTCACCCCGTCACCGGCATGAAGGTTGCACACTCCAGGTGCGGGTTTTTCGAAACATGAACGGGAATTCTGCGGGAGTCTCGGCCTTCCATTCAGGATTTGGTACCAGGTACGGGTTCCGGGTGCCGGGTCCTGGTACCTGGGACCTGATACCCGGCACCGGATCGACGCCGAGGGTCGGATACCGAGCACCGAGCCCACCAGTACCTGGGAGATGGGTACGCGCGTGGGCGGAGGGAGGCCTGACGAATGCGGGAGGTCGGACTATGAGGACACTTCATTCGGCTCCTTCGGATAATATCGGGCTTCGAGGGCGTTGGATTCGATACGGAAGTGCCTGGGCCGTCCTCATGGGGGTGGCCGTTGGGACAGTCTTGGCCCAAAGGATGGAGGAGTACTCGCTCTTGGAGGCCGCCAAGAGCGGGGACCTTCGGGTCATGCAGTCCCTCCTCCAGGCGGGGGTTCCGGTCGATGCGAAGGACGAGGACGGCCGGACGGCCCTGATGTGGGCGGCCCGCCAGGGACACGGGGAGGTCGTTACGGCCCTGCTTCGGGCGAAGGCCGCCGTGAATGCGCGGGACAAGAACGGGATGACAGCCCTCATGTGGGCCGCCGGGGCGGGTCACAAGGCCGTCGTCCTTCAACTCCTGCAAGCGGGTGCCGACGTGCAGGCCCAAAATAAGGACGGGATGACAGCCCTCATGTGGGCCGCCGGGGAGGGTCACGTCGACGTCGTCCGGGTCCTGCTCCAGGCGGGCGCCCGGGTCGAGGCTCGGGACCGGAGCGGCCGGACGGCCCTCATGTGGGCGGCTCGATTGAATCGAGCGGAGGTCATCCCCATCCTCTTAAAAGCCGGTGCGAACGTGAATGCTCAAGACGCGGAGGGCCTGACGGCCCTGACGTGGGCCGCCGGTTTAGGCCATCGAGCGGCCGTAGAGGCTCTACTCAAGGGCGGTGCCGATCCTAACTTGAGGACCCGAAACGGTGTGACGGCCCTGATGTGGGCCGCCGGAGAGGGCCACACCGACATCGTTCGGGTCTTACTCCAGGCCGGCGCGGACGTCCATGCCCAGGACGTCAACGGGATGACGGCCCTTCTATGGGGAGCCCGGGGCGGTCATGCCGACGTCGTCCGAGTCCTGCTCCAGGCGGGGGCTTCGCGAGAGGCCCGGGACGTGAACGGTCGGACCGCTCTCCTGTGGGCCGCCGGGGAAGGTCACGTCGAAGTCGTTCGGGTCCTGCTCCAGGCGGGGGCAGACCTCCAGGCCCGGGACCGGGAGGGCCGGACGGCCTTGATCTGGGCCGCCCGGGAAGGGCGGGCGTCCGTCGTCGATGTCCTCCTCCGAGCCGGTGCCGATAAGGAGGCTCGGGACGGGGGCGGCCGGACGGCCCTGAGTTGGGCCGCGGGGGAGGGTCATGGAGCCGTCCTGAAGCTCCTGATCCAAGCCCGGGCGGACGTCAATGCCCCGGACGTCAAGGGGATGACGCCCCTCATGTGGGCATCTTGGCGGGGTCAGGCGGAAGCCGTGCGGATCCTCATCCAGGCCGGGGCGGACGTACATGCCCATGACCGGAGCGGTATGACGGCGCTCCTGTGGGCTTCCCAGAAGGCTCACGCCGAGGTCATCCGAATCCTCCGGGAAGCGGGGGCTCGGGAGAAGTGACGGTGCTCCAAAGACCCGTTGGGTCCTCACACCAGGTACCGGGTTCCAGGTGTCGGCTACCTGGTATCCAGCACCTGGTACCGGATACCCAGTACCCGATCCGGTCCGACGGCGTATGGCGGATACCGGTTGGGATAAACACCGGAGGTGGAGAACTCGATGAGAACGGTCGAACTCGGGCGGACCGGCCTGCGGCTTCCCGTCCTTGCCCTGGGGACGTGGAACTTTCGGGACGCCGCCCGTATGCAGGCGACAATCCGGGCCGCCGTAGACCTGGGCGTCTTCCATATCGATACGGCCGAGATGTACCCCGGCGCCGAGGAAATCGTCGGGGCGGCCGTCCGGGACATCCGGGACCGTGTGTTCATCACCAGCAAGGTTCATCCCCGCCATGCTACCTATCGGGGCACGCTGGAGGCCTGTGAGGGGAGTCTCCGAAGGCTGGGGACTTCGTATATCGACCTGTACCTCCTGCATTGGCTCGAACGGGACACGCCCCTCGAGGAGACCCTCCGAGCCTTCCAGACCCTCCTGGACCAGGGCAAGGTTCGATTCGTCGGCGTCAGCAACTTCGAAGTCCGAGACCTTCGTCGAGCTCAAGCCATTGCCGGAGCCCCCGTCCTGGTCAACGACCAGGTCGAGTACAACCTGACCCACCGCCGCATCGAGCGGGACCTCCTCCCATATTGCCGGGCGGCCGGCATCACCGTCTCGGGCTACTCGCCCTTCTGGGAGGGCCGTCTCCCTCGCCGGAACGGCCGGTGGCGGGTCCTCGAAGACATCGCCGCCCGCTACGGTCGGACGCCCCATGCGGTCATCCTGAACTTCCTGGCCCGCCGGGGGGACGTCATTCTCATCTTCAAGACGGAAAGCCTCGAGCACCTTCGGGAAAACGTGGCGGCCCTCGACTTTACCCTGGCCCCTGAGGACATTGCCCAGATCGACCGGGCCTTTCCTGCATAGTCGCCGACAGCAGGGACTCGGGTCGCCCCTGACTCCATATCGGGTTCCCAACGGAGTTCGTCTCGAAACAGTCGTATCGCCGGGCTCCTTGGGAGAGGCCGGGCGGTTGGGGTATATAGCCGAAGTTGTGCAACGAATGGAGTTGGGATAGCCAGCGAAGGAGGAGACCCCCATGGCAGGTCGGAAACCCCGAGGGGTGCGGTTACGAGCGGAAGACATCCCCCAATGGGAGGCCCTGGTCCGGCGGGGGAAGACGGAACAACGGGTCGCCCGGCGGGCCCGGATTCGGTTGGAAATCCACCGGGGGAAGCGGGTCCAGGAGGTATGTCGGCAGGTCGGGGAGCATCGAACCACCGTCGGGCGGGTATGTCGCCGCTGTGAGGCGCGGGGGATACCGGTCCGGGCGGCCTCGCAGGATTCCCCCCTGGAGCGGGCGCGCTGGGAAAATTGGGCTTGTACAAGACCTCAAGGGTAGTCACCCCGTGGGGTGCTGATAATACCTGAACCACAAGGGTTCATCCCGAATCGAGACATGGACTGTCATAGCTACGTCTGTTGCGGGTACATGCCCTGAATCACTACCGAACGAGGTGACTACCGACCTCAAGAGCACGGATTAGAATTGACCCACCACTGCATTCCTTCTCTACGTGCGCTGCGAGTCAGTAGAGCTCGCCGATGTACACGCCCATAAACGGGCTGCGACGGATCGCGTTCCACAACTCGTCGTACTCATTCATGTCAATAGCACGAGCTGACTCGATGACGGTGCCGGTTTGACGGAGGGCCAGTCGTACCGACCGCTTAACAGGACGCTACCTGAGCCGTGGCCCGTAGAGCCATCGGTTCCATCACTCGGCATCAGCGGCGGCGCACAGCGCTGTCCGCTACATGCCGTTTAGGTGGCAACCAGGTACAAACCGGTCAGACAAGGCGAGTGAGCGATATCTCACTTGCGATGCCCTGATACGTTTCGTCGCCGCTTGTCCATGACTCAGAAGCTGGATAATACCCTTCGTAGAAATCGACATAGTCATCACTATTCGCGTGCAGAATCTTTCCGATAGCATCCGCGAGTTCGATCGCGGCAGCGTTGACGAGACCTAGTGTCGCCTTAATTGGGCTGGTCCCCATCGGTATGAGGGAGAGAAGGTAATTCAATTCACTGGCCTTGATGGTATTTGCAACCTCGCTCATTGTCTTCCCAAACTGGCGCGCGCCTTGATCCGATTCCCACAGCATGATCCTTATGGCCAAGCCAGCCGTGACGATCCGAGCCGGGAAGAGCACAATGCCGGCCCCAAGGAACTCGCGTACCTGCCCGCGCAGGTGCAGCTACCCTCACCGAGAAGTCTTCAAATGAGCCGCGCTGAATAAGTGCCATGATTGGTCCTCCTCATGCAGAAGGGGTTCGGGACGCCTCAGCCGTGGCGAGCCATCGTCCGGGCGGCTTGGGCTTCCCTCCTGTCCCAACTCATGTCCGAACCTGAGCCGGTCACCAAAGCGGTCCTCACGGCGTGCCTCCATCCCGTGGCGTTTCACGTCAGGGGAGCCTCCATGCGGAGGGCGTCTTCGCCGTCCGGGTAGTAGTGGGGGATGAGGCGGGCCGTCTGAAAGCCAAACTTCCGGTAGAGGTGGATAGCCCGCTCGTTGTGGACGCGGACCTCCAGGTACATCGTCTGGGCCCCC
>Ga0079992_132362_pt1 | contig 17208 bp, 14 predicted proteins | sample FaiFalFF_MnMetaG_3_FD_69197 | JGI IMG/M metagenome (GOLD analysis project Ga0079992, IMG submission 69197) | Freshwater microbial communities from Yellowstone National Park, Wyoming, USA - Fairy Falls B (FF_Mn_B) MetaG (SPADES assembly) (version 2) | ecosystem: Environmental > Aquatic >... | reverse complement strand
CCTCTCACTGGTGCTCCATCTGATGTTTATGTAAGCCAGCTCAAAGAACTTGGAATAAAAGTAGAGGTAAAAGAGTAAAGCGAAGGAATAAAAGCATCTTATTTCAGGGAATCTTCAATTTCTTTTTCATCTATTTCAAGAGTTGTTTTGATTACTTTTTTCCCTTTTGAAATAAGGAATATGACGGGGTGTTGAATTACATCGCTTTCAAAGTTAGTTTCCAAAAATCTGAGAGAGTTGAGGAATCTTCTGAAACTTTTGCTTTCGCTATTTAGTAGTTTGACATTGTCTTTAAGTTGGTGTTTTACCTTCAATTCATAGAGCCTTTCTTTTTTATCTCTTGGATCAAAAGAAATGAGAAGGAATATGTGATTTGGGAATTTCCTTGAAAGTTTGTTGAAAAGCTCTATTTGCAACGGGCAACTCGCTCTGCACCTTGAATAAAAAAATGTGATAATATAAATTCTTGATTCATCAAAAGAAAATAACTCCCCGTTTTCATCAAATAGTTCTAAATCAGCTGGGATTTCAGATATTTGTAGATTATATCCAAGCTCTAAGGGTTTATTTATTATTTTGCTCCCTATTATACTTGATGCCAAAAATATTGTGAATATAAAGACATTTGATAGCAAAAATGCCTTTCGGAAAAACTTGCTTTTATAAAATATTGAGAACAGCACAAGGGAAAGTAAAGCCGGAGTTGTCAACATAATTATTGTCCTGAACAATACAACTCCTTTTGAGTACACTCCGTATCCGAAGCAGTATATCCTTACAGCCAGACCTATTTCGTTGTCAAGATATTGGAAAAACCAAATCAATATAACAACTAACCATATAAAATTTACGAGAATAAGACTTACTATTTCAGCGAATCTTATCCATATTTTTACTTTATCTTTTTGGTCATCTTTATCTTTTTTTTCTTTTATCTCACCTCCCATACTTTTGATAGCCAATACCAATTCAGTGAGAACATCACAACAAGGTATGCGAAGAAAATCAGAGCTAACACTAATGTGCCTGAAATGGGCGCTTTTGAGGTAGCAGGTTCTGCAACTTGTGGAAATGTTGGTTTAGCACTGCCTTGTAGTTTCTTTCCAAAAAGCAAAGTAAGAACTGTGTGAAGAACAAAAATAATAAGACCTGTAAAAGCTATTATTGCTCCTATTCCTAATAGCATCTGTAAAGTCTCTTTGTGGGGGACATTCAGAACACTTGTCTCCCATGTTCTTCTTGGAATTCCCATTCTACCGAGTGTGTTCATAGATACAGCCATTATGGCGATTCCTATCCCAAAAAGATAAGGTTGAATTGCAGCAAAGAATTTTGATAACCATTCCCTTCTGAATATAAGCGGAACAACATAGTAAGCAAGTCCCATAAATGCTAATGATGTTCCGGCAGCGACTGTTCCATGAAAGTGTCCCGGGACTCCCAATGTGTTGTGTAATCTCATATTTATTTGTTCAACTCCCATAATAACACCACTCGCTCCACCTATGAATCCAAAAATGACAAGCGAAATGAAAAATGCAGCAAAAGCAGGATTACCCCAAGGCGCTTTTATGAGCCATGTGTGCCCTGTCGCAATCATTTTTTATTTTTAGAAAATTTATTTGTTTTTTTGACTTTCTCTTTTTTTCTTGCTATAATTATAGCATTATAATAAAGAGGAAGGAAACCATCAAAGTGAGCCAGGGACCCAATATCAGGGATACCGGTGGAAGGAACCTGTGAGGGATCCGCAAAGCGGATAAAAACCCTGGCAAGTTCTGGTGGTAGCCTTCTACATGCCCCTCCTTGAGAGGTCTTTTATAAGGGACTTTTCTCTCTTGTGCCTTAAAGGTGCAAGGGAAGTGGGAGGGAATGTAGAAAAGGTTAGGTCCTGATGGCTTTGCGGGGCCGCCCTGAAATGTTTGCGACAAAGCTATCACTTCTATGAGACAGGTTCAAGTAGATATAGAAAAGGAACTCAGGTCTTCTTACCTCAGCTATTCAATGAGCGTTATAATAGGCAGGGCAATTCCAGATATTCAAGATGGACTGAAACCAGTTCAAAGAAGAATAATATGGACGATGTGGGAAGAAGGTATAACCTCAAAATCGCAGTTCAAAAAGAGCGCAAAAATAGTCGGAAGCTGTATAGGGAAATACCATCCTCACGGAGATAAGCCAGTTTATGATGCACTTGTGAGAATGGCTCAGGACTTCGTTATGAGGTATCCCCTGGTAGATGGTCAAGGGAATTTCGGCTCAATAGACGGAGATGAACCGGCTGCGATGAGATATACGGAAGCTCGCCTTACACCACTTGCAGAGGAGCTACTGAAAGATATTCACGAAAACACAGTGGAATTTGTTCCAAACTATGATGAATCTTTGACTGAGCCAAAATTTTTGCCGGCAAGATTCCCGAACATTCTTGTTAATGGAACATCAGGTATAGCAGTTGGTATGAGCACTTCTATTCCACCTCATAACCTCAAAGAAGTTTGCGACGCAATTTTGTATCTTATTGATAAACCTTCAGCTACCTTGGATGAAATTTTGAAAATAATAAAGGGTCCCGATTTTCCGACAGGGGGAATAGTTGTTGGAGACCTCAAAGAGGTATATAAAGAGGGCAGAGGACAAATATCAATTTATGCCAGATATAAAGTTGAGAAAGGGCAAAAATCAAAATCAATAATTTTTTATGAAATTCCTTACCAACAAAACAAGGCAAAAATAGTGGAGAAAATTGCAAAGCTTGCAAGTGAAAAAATAATAGATGGAATAATAAGAGTTGCAGATGAATCAGACAGATCAGGTATAAGAATAGTAATTGATGTCAAACCAGAGTATGAAATTGAACCAATAATTGCTCAACTTTATGAAAAAGCTGGTCTCAAAGACTCTTTTCTCGTTAATATGCTTGTAATTCAAGGGATCCAACCAATTCAGGCAAACCTTATGAATCTTCTTTCAAGCTTTATTGAAATGAGGAAAGAAGTTGTTCTCAAAAGAACAAAGTTCAGACTTGAAAAAGCTCAAAATCAGCTTCATATCCTTGAGGGTTATCTCAAAGCCATAAGTATTCTTGATGATATAATAAAGACGATAAGGGAGAGCGAGAGCGAAAAAGTTGCAAAAGAAACTTTGATGAAGAAATTTAAGTTCTCCGACATACAAGCCCAAGCTATACTTGATATGAGGCTCGGAAGACTTACCAAACTTGAAAGAGAAACCATAATGAAACAATACGAAGAAACAAAAAAGCTCGTTGAAAAGCTCAAACTAATTTTGAGCGATGAAAATGAGCTTAAAAAAGTAATAAAGGAAGAGATTGAAGAAATAAAACAAAAGTACGGTGATCCAAGAAGAACCGAAATAAGAACAGAACCCCCTATAAAAGAAGAGTTTATAAGTGAGGAGGTAAAAGTTGTAATTACTCACGACTTTTATGTGAATGTTTTTGCAAAAACAGAAAAAATAAGAAGGTTGCCCGTAAAGAGCTCATTTTTTGCATCAGAAGACCTTACAGTAGTCAGCAATCTCGGAAAAGTTTATAGGGCGAAAATATCAAAATTGAAGGGTTGGTCAGAAAGAGGAACACCTGCAAAAGCTCTTGTTAGGCTCTCAAAAGATGAGGAAGTAATATATGTCGGTCCCGCTGATGAACAGAAGTTCCTCATACTTCTTACAAAGAAAGGGCTTGCTAAAAAGTTTAGACTCAAAGAGGTGTACGATATGACAGCAAGAGGTGATGTAGTTTTTGAACTATCAGAGGGGGATGAACTCAAAGATGCTGTAGAGTGCTCCGAAGGTGATAAAATTTTCTTCATAACAGAAAAAGGAATGATTTTAGGGGTTGAAGAAAGCGATATAACGGCAAGAGTATCAAAAGCAATAGAACTCTCACAAGATGATTCTGCTTTATGTGTCCTTGCGAAAGGAAAAGAAGATAATCTTATTGTTGTTGCAACAGAAGAACTTATAAAAGCCGTGAGAGCTTCTGATCTCAAAATTCAAAATAAGGGTGGTATGGGAATTATGCTCACACCAACTGAAAAGGCAGGTAAAGTAAAAGATGCAATATTCATAAATGAGGAAGATGAAGTTTGTATAACCTACGAGAAAGATGGAAAAATTGGAGTAAAATACATAAGAGGAGATAAAATTCCTGTTCTCTCTCGTCAAGCAATGGGAAAGAGCCTTGTAGAAGGGAAAATAATAGGACTTGGAAAGGTAATCTAACCGAAAAAAATTTAGTAATAAAAAAATAGTTTTGTAATTAAACAGCCCATTGTTAAAAAAACATTCTCCTTCCTTCCCTCATTTAATATTTTTGTTCGCCCTTTTAGAGGGCGCGAGGAAAGGAATAATAAATAGTTATCAGCATTTGTATTGATAATTATAAAAATTATTTCCCAATTTTCAAAAATTTTTAACAATAGACTATAAATTTATTTTACTGTGTTAGGTTTTCCGAAATTATCTTTTATTCTGACTTTGGTATTTATTGTACTCGGAATAGCTGCGGGAGTATTCACAATACGAAAAATACTCAAAGTCGGGGAGTTTAAGGGATATACAATAAGGCTTGTTTCATCGTCAGCAGAAGGTTTAGGGGTTGGAAGTCCTGTTGTTTTGAGCGGCGTCCAGATAGGCAAAATTTCAAAAATTGACTTATCTGAGGACGGTAAAAATGCTATAATTACACTTCAAATAAAAGGTGGAGTAAAAATCAGAAAAGACGCAAAGTTTCAGCTCAAAATGAAAGGAGTTTTAGGAGATAGGTTCGTTTCCATAGAACAAGGAGAATCACAAGAAATTTTAAAAGACGGAGATGTGATAATTTTGGAAAAAAGCGAATCAGAAATATCTCAAATAGCCGGTGATATAGGTCAAGCTCTCTTTGAATTTTCGGAAACTATGAAATCTATAAAAAAGCTCGCAGAAAATCTCAACTCAATCGTATCTGATATCAACCAATCAAAGTCTATCCAAAGAACAGCAGAAGGTTTGAGTAGAGTTGTTGGTGAAAGCGAAGGGCTCATCAGAGATATAAGAAGACTGATAACGGAGATCAACGAAACTTTCAACAAAATACAACCGAAGGTTTTGGAAAGTGTAAATAAATCTTCGGACGATATAAAAGAGATAACAAAAAATGCGAGGGAAATCTCAGAAAGGCTCTTGAAATCCTCAGAAAATATCCAGAAACTCTTGGCTTCTGTGGAGAAAGAAGGGATTATTTCACTGATGGGTGAAGATAAAGATAAAATAAAAAACATAATAGATGACATAAATTCTGTCTCACCGAAAATAAAAGATTTAGCTTCAAGAGCAGAGAAAGTAGTCCAAAAGACAGAAAATGTTTTAGGTGAAGCCGAAAAAAATGTCTCATCTTTAAAGTTTGAAATAGGAGGAAAGTTTGAGGGGGGTGTAAGGAATAAAGAATTTTTAGCTTCACAGTCAATATTTGCAAAATTGAAAAGAGGGAATTTATTTTTTGAGTTCGGTCCGGTATCTCCTCCTGGGGAAAGTATTATAAGATTTAACTCTGTTTTAGGAGTATTTTTCCCTGATTTATTTTCCTCATTAGGGGCTGGCTTTATAAGAAGCTTCCCAGCGTTTTATTTAGAGGTAGAGCCTCCATTTTCCTTAATCAGGGGAGAAATCATAGGGTATCAATCCCCAAATATAAGAACTATTTTGGGAGGTAGGATAAAGCCATTCACTCTCTTTGTGGGAGCAGAAAACATCCTTTACAACGACAAAAGATTTTTCTTTTTCGGATTTGAAATCAGAAAGTAAAATGAAGCAGAAAGTAAAATAAATCAGAAAGTTTGTTCAAAAAAATTTCTCTGAATCTTAGCTTCATAGAGTCATTTCATCCCACCATTTTGCGTACTTTTCAGCAGATTTTTTTATCTCAAAACCTATAATTTCGGGAACAGTATAAGGATGGATTTTTTCAACCTCTTGAACTATTGAATCAAAAAGCTTTTCTTTCGTTTTGATGACAAGAAGAACTTCCGGGTGGTCTTCTATTTTACCTTGCCAGCTATAAATAGACCTTGCAACTTTCAAAATATTGACGCAAGCTGCAAGTTTCTTTTCAACTAATGTCCTTGCAATCTTTGCTCCAACATCTTCATCTGGTGCAGTTATAAAAACTACAAAACGCATAATTTAAATTTTTTTTTCTTGAACAATCAAATTAAAATTTCTCAAAAAAATATGAAAACAAAAGCGGATAAATAGTTTTTATTGAATACACAAAAAATAAAGGAGGTATAAAAGCATGGGAGAGAAAGGAATCATCAATAAGAATAATGAGCCAATGATGAAGGTAGCTCTGATAACAGGTGGAAGTTTTGGAATAGGGGAGGCACTTGCCAAAAAATTCGCAGAAAATGGCATAGAGGTTATTTTAATAGCAAGAACAGAAGAAAAACTCATCAAAGTAAAAGAGGAAATAGAGAAAAAAGGAGGAAAAGCTCACATATACCCGGCAGATCTTATAAAAGTTAATCTGAAAGAACTCTATGATCAAATATCTCAAAATCACAACCCAGATACACTTGTCAATAACGCAGGGTTTGGGTCAATAGGTTCCTTTTACAACCTTGACATAAGAAGAGAACTTGAAATGATAGATCTTAATGTAAGAGTTCTCGTAGAGCTTACACACTACTTTCTACAAGATAGAATAAAAAAAGGCGAGGGAGGAACGCTTGTTAATATTTCATCTTTGGCTGGTTTTTTTCCAATCCCATATTTTGCAACTTATGCGGCAACAAAAGCTTTCGTTTTGAGTTTTTCGGAAGCAATAAGAAGAGAAGTTGAAGACAAAAACATAAGGGTAATAACAATTTGTCCGGGAGGAATAAAAACGGAGTTTCAGAAAAGAGCAGGAGTAAGAGAAGATATATACCAGTTCCAAAAGTATATGGATGTAAATGAGGCTGCTGAGCTTATGTGGGAAGCAATAAAATCAGGGAAGAGCCCATATGTTCCTGGATTTCAGAACTGGCTATACTCAATTTTTGTAAGATTCATACCTATAAATCTACTTACAAAATTCGGAAAGAAGTTTATGGAGATGAGGATGAAGGGAGAAAGGTAAAGTTGAAGATAATTTCAAGTGAAGGTAATTTCAGGTATGGCGGAGAGGGCGGGATTCGAACCCGCGAGGCGGGCTTTAAACCCGCCACAGCTTAGCAGGCTGTTGCCTTAGACCTCTCGGCCACCTCTCCGTACCGATTATTTCAAAAAAATATTCTAATCATTTTTCTCTTGAAAATCATTTTTTTCTTGAAAATCAAAAATTAAAAACTTCCAATTTGAAATTAAAGTTTCGCATAGCTTCACATAGAGATTGAGCCTTTTCTGAATTCAGTCTCTCCTATTTTCACATTAATACAGGCGGGTTTGTTTTCACGGCGACAGAATTCCAAAGCTCTCTCTAATGCAGGTATAATATCTTGCGGTCTTTCAACATACTCACCGTATCCACCAAAAGCAGAAACCATAAGGTCGTATCTTGTGTATTCAAGTTCAGTGGCTATTGCTCTCCCATACATGGGAACTTGTGCCCTTTTTATCTGAGTCCATGCGGCATCGTTCCCGATGACACCTAAAAATGAAATTTTCAACCTACAAGCAGTCTCATATTCAAAGCCATTAAACCCGAAAGCTCCATCTCCAAAGACAACAAAAACATCATAATCGGGCTTTTCTAACTTTGCTCCAATAGCAAAAGGAGCACCAACACCTAATGTCCCAAGAGGTCCGGGATCAAGCCAGCCCCCAAGATGAGTTGGCTTTAAAAAGTAAGCAGCAGAACCAACTATATCTCCACCATCACCTACAATTATCACCTTCTCTCCCAAAGATTCTATAAAATCTGCAACATCTTTACATAACCTCAAAGGATTTATTGGCACAGAATCTGATTTTGCCTCCTCATAAGTTTTGCTTTTCCTTTCCTCCTCATACCTTTTCATTTCTTCTATCCAATCTGAAAATTTTGAGCTTGACCAATCAACCTTTTGGGCAACTTTAACCAAAGCAGAGAGTGGATCGCAAACTTCTGAAATATTTCCTTCTCTATTTCTTTTGAGTTCCTGAGAGTCAAGACTAAGCCTCACAAGGAAAGCGTTTTCATTAATTGATCTACCATAGTCAAGTCTGAAATCAAGGGGAACACCGGCGAGTATCACAAGGTCTGATTGTGCGAGGGCTTGTTTTCTTGCAAATCTGAAAAGCAAAGGATGTTCTTTCCCCAAAGAACCACGGGCAAGTCCATTTACGAAAACTGGAGCTCCGATTTTATCAATAATTTCTCTTACAGAATTTTTATACTTTGACCATGCAATTTCAGAGCCAAGCAATATAACCGGTCTTTTAGATTCTCTCAACTTTTCATAAATTGCATCTGCAATTTTTTGAGAAGCATCTGGTCTTGAATAATAGATTTCAAGAGCTTCAAGGTCATCTGCTGAATTGAAAATGATATCCATCGGCACTTCAACATAAACTGGTCCTGGGAGACCGTCAAGCGCAGCAGAAAAAGCACGAGCCATGTATTCAGGAATAGATTTTGTATCCGGAACCTGAACAGCCCACTTTGTTATAGATTTCAGAACAGATACATGATCCATTTCTTGCAGGGCTCCTTTCCCGTAAAAGAAAGTTGGAGCTTGTCCTCCTATAAGTATGAGAGGCGAATTAGCACGGAAAGCGTTTGCAACTCCCGTGACAGCATTCATAACACCTGGACCAGCTGTGACTGCTGCAACACCTATATAGCCTGTGACCCTTCCAGCTGCATCTGCTGCGAATACTGCGGCTTGCTCATGTCGGTAATCTACAACTCTTACTCCGTAATCAGCACATCCCTCATATATTTCCATTATATGTCCTCCGCACAGGGTATGAAGATGCTTTATTCCGTATCTACTCAATATTTTCCCTATAAGTCTTCCTCCTGTTGTCATAACAAATTGATTTTAATCCTCCGAGATTTTTTTTAGCATGAGAGTTGAAAAGTAATGAAATTCTTTTTTATTGAGTTCTTCCAGGGGAGATACAAACTCATTTTCTGTTCCGCAAAGCTCACCAAAGAAAGCGAGAAATTTTCCATTTTTTGATTTATTCTCTTCCAACTTTCTTTTTATCTCATCTATTATTCTTCCTGATTTGAATACGAAGATGGTAGAAGCTAATTTTAGTATATCATCAAATTCGGGTCTGAGTTCAGCGGTCCTGCAACCTGATTTTTCTTTTATTGAAGCTGGCATTATGACAACTATTTCATCACCATCTCCAATTGGTATTGCAAGGAGCGACGCCAAAATCTGAAAAGATGATATCCCTGGCACAATCTCAACATCAAATTCATTTCTTTCTTTTATTATATTGAGGATATTATTAAATGTTGAGAATAAAAGTGGATCTCCTTCAACTATAAATACGCATTTTTTCCCTTCAAAGATTTTTTCTTTGATTTTCTCGTAAGCTGAAATCCAATATGGCTTTGCTTTATCTTCTTTCGTTGTCATAGGAAATATGAGTTTGTAAATCTCTTTATCTTGCAAATCACAAATTTTCTTTACTATATCAAGAGCAAAGCTTTCAGAATGAACAGATTTTACAGGACAAAAAATTACCTCCGAACTATCTATTATTTCTTTACCTCTGATGGTTATTAAAGAAGGGTCTCCCGGTCCAACTCCGACGCAATACAACTTATTTTTAGCTTCTTTTAACTTATTAACACAGCTTTCATCCCTCAAATCTACCATATCAGTTTTATTTTTGAGAAAAAATTTGAAAATTTCTTTTTTTCTATTATATATTTTCCTTTTCTAATTATATATTTCCTATGCTGAAAAAGAACGAGTTTTCAGATAAAGCAAATGTTCTCACAGAGGCAATTCCATACTTTCTCAGATTCAGGGGAAAAACTTTTGTTTTCAAAATAGGGGGAAAAATTCTTGATTCAGAAGAGGTTTTTGATTCAATATCAGAAGATATTGTGATTTTATCACTTGTTGGAATAAATCCAGTCATAGTTCACGGGGGTGGGAAAGAAATTACGGCTTTTCTTGAAAGATTAGGTATAAAATCAGAATTTAAAGAAGGAATAAGAAAAACAGATGACAAAATCATGGAAGTAGTTGAAATGATTTTAGATGGTAAAATAAACGGGAAAATTGTTTCATCAATTTGCAAAAAAGGAGGAAAAGCAGTAGGTCTTTCAGGGCGAGATTCCTTCTGCATAATTTCAGAAAAAGTAGAGGAGAGAGTTGGAAAAGTAAAACAAGTAAAAAGAGAAATAATAGAAAAAATAATACAATCTGGTTTTATTCCTGTTTTTTCATCTGTGACTGTAACAGAAGATGGAATTTCAATGAACACAAACGCTGATGAAGTAGCTTGTGAAATAGCAATTTCAATTTCCGCAGAAAAATTGATTCTTCTTACAGATGAGGAAGGAGTAATAGGAAAAGATGGTAAAATATTAAAAACAATAACAAAAAATGAAGCAGAAGAACTCATAAAAGAGGGAGTAATTTATGGTGGTATGATACCCAAAGTAAGGCTCGCAATAAAAGCAATAGAGGGTGGTGTGAAAAAAGTTCATATAATAAGTGGATTAATACAACACTCCGTTTTACTTGAAATTTTTACAGATCAAGGAATTGGGACAGAAATAGTAGCATAATTTTAGCTATTTCGCTTTCAATTGTTCTTTTACTTTTTTGGTTCTAATTTCTGTTCATATACAAAAAGTTTTGAACCCGTAAATAAGGAAAAATTTAGAACTATTTTTTTGATTTTCAATTCCGGTGCTATTTCCCCCGTTATATCGTAGATATTCTCTTTTGAAATAAAGTTGGGTAAAATCGCTCTATTTTTCTCATATAAACCTGTTATTTTCCATATTGCTACAAAGTTTCCGCTATCATCTTCTGCTACTATTTGTATTGACGGAGTAAAGCATTTTTTAGTTATGAATAAAGCTAATCCCTTTGCTGTGAGACACTCTGGGAAAACTTCACCTTGACTCAAAGGAAGATCATCTACTGGTATTTCAGCTGGTATCCTCCACGAAATATCTATTTTTGAGCCTATTTCTCTTATCTGTAATACAAAGCTTTCTTTTCTGAGTGTTTTTAGATTGTAAGATATGTAAGGAGAAGAGCTTGGTATATAGTTCTCTACTTTTTCCGATATTAAAAAGTTGTCATCTTCTTTTGTTTCTTCATATTGGGCTTTAAGATAATAAAAGTCTAAATCTGAAATTAAGTCTTTCGGAATAGATATTGGTAGAGAATAATTTGTTATTGAGGCTTGTCCCTCCCAAATTAAAATCAATCCATTCAGAGATCCGGAGAAAATTTGCAAATTAAAGCTTTTTTGAGTATTTTCTTTGGGGAAAATAAAATTTATTTTTGATTCTAAATCACCCTCGCGTGGAGGTAAAATAGCCATATCAACGGGGGAGTCAAGTTTTCTGCTTATATTACCTTTGAAAATTCTTCCGTCCTCTGATCTTGCAATTATTGGTATATTTTCTCTGAGTTGCGACAAAAATATAGGAACTTTATCTCCCATTTGAGGATTTATCTCATAGTACTCTTTTTTGGGAATGATATGCAAAAGTTCCGATAAGTTCAGATCAGGTAAAATTGTAGGGGCTATCGGTGCCAAAAAAATTAGTGTAGGGTTAGAAATTGGCAAATATACTTTTGCGTATGATATGTTATCTGGGAAATTCAATGCAATCTCTTTCACTTTTACAGCTTCCTGAAATCCCAAAAAAGTTTCTTCAAATATTGGGAAAATGATGTATGATAAGTTTTTTGTGTTAAGGTAGGTGGAAATTAAAACTATATCTTTTGGAAATTCTAATTCCACACCTGCTATCCCAGACGATCTTAAAGCTTCTTGGAAAAGAGGTTTGAATATGAAGCGATTTATCCCTCTGTCTTTTGGGATGAAAGATGAGATTGTAAAATCTGTGGAAATTACATTACGATTGAAAACAATTTTTTCTGCTCCTTTTGATTCATACTTACCCAATATTTCCTCATTTTCTGTTATGAAAGATTTTGTTGAAAGGAGAGATCGTTTTTCATCTATATTTACTCTCCTATTTTCTATTGGAGCTAATGATATTTCTCCGTCTGTCCAGAATATAATGGCTTGATCTTGTGTTATCTGAGCAACATCGGTTGAGCATTGAATAATCACTCCACCACCTTGCAGCCTACCTGCGGATAGTATTTGTAATGTTGGGCAAACTAATACTGAGAAATTAACTTGAAGCTGATCCTCTTTTTTTTGTCCGCAACTTATAAGAAAAAAAGATATATTACTTATTATTATCGCTATTGATAATATAAATGATAATATAAATTTTGATTTATATCCGGTCAATTTAATCATCATCTTTTTTTCTTTGTTTTTTCTATTTTTCTTATTGTTTTTTCTATTTTCTTATTCTTCTTTTATTTTAAAATTTTAAATTTTAGATTGCTATTTCCCATTTGCCAAGTCCATACTTTGGTTGCAATCTGACATTCAATTTCAGTTTTTTAACTATATCATCTAATATTTTGAAGTTTTCTGGGGAAACCTTTACTATCTTATCCTGATACTTGGATATCTGCAAAATTGTCTCATGTATTTTTAGTAGGTCAGAATGAACATATCCGTTCCCGCAAGTCGGACACTTTGACATCAGAATTTTTTTGAGGCTGTGTCCAGATTTCTTTCTTGATATCTCAACAAGTCCAAGTTTTGTTATACCAAAAACTTTTGTCCTCTCTTTATCTTTTTCTATTATTCGCTTTATTTCCGAGAAAAATTTCTTTTTAAGTTTCTGACCCTTTATATCTATGAAGTCAACTATTATTATTCCGCCAATTTTTCTTAATCTCAATTGCCTTATTATTTCCTTTGCTGATATGATGTTTGCCTGATATGCGGTTATGTCTAAACTTTCTGTCCCTGTAAATGATGCAGTATTTACATCAATTGCTGTAAATGCTTCTGTTTCGCTGAAGATTAGTTTTATTCCACCTTCTATTTCTATTTCATCTTTTAGCGCATTTTGGAAATCTTCCTCAATTCCATATTTTTGGAAAACAAAAGGATAATCTGAAAGTTCAAATTTTACATTCTCATATATTCCGGAGATGAATTCTTTAATGTATTCCTGGGCCTTTTTTAGTTTTTCTTCTGAGTTTGAAACAACTCTTTTAAGTCTTGGCGAAGAATAATCTCTTATTGCTTTCCTTATTATGTCAGAGTCTGACCACAATAAGGCAGGCGCGGGGAGATTTTTAATTTTTTCCCTTATTTCCTGACAGACTTTGAGCAACCTTTCAAAATCTTCTTCTATTAGCTCTTCTGGTGTGTCTTGAGCTTCTGTTCTCGCTACTATTCCTATTTCTTCATCCTTGATTTTACTTTCAAGCTTTGCTAAAATCTTCCTTATTCTTGCTTTTTCAGCATGCGATAATATCTTTTTTGAAATTCCTACCTTTTTTTCCATAGTGAGCACCACATATTTGCCAGGTATAGTTGGATTGTCAGAAACTTTGGCTCCTTTACTGTCTATACTTTCTTTCTTTATCTGAACTATTATTTCATCCCCAGATTTATATTTTTCAATCTTGTTCTTTGATGGTACAAAAAGGTAAGCGTTTTTTTCTGATCCAATATTGATAAATACTGCTTGCATAGATGGAACCACATCAACTATTTTCCCCTTGTATATGTTTCCGGCGGAAAAATCATCTCGCCCGTCGTGTAGGTCTAAAAGTATTTCAAAAGTTTTTCCATCTTCTAATATTGCAACTCGTGTCCAGTACGGTAAATCCTCTATAAATATTTCCTGCCCTTGATCTGTTCTCTTCTTTTCTATTTCAGAGATTAGCTCTTGCTTTATTTCATGCTGTATATCTTTTGGTAATTCTTTTTCTCCAAAATCTTGTTTTTTTTCTGCCTCCTCCATTTTTTTGTACCTCTCTCTCTTTTATTCACTGTTTCTTTTTTTTACTTAATAATTCCTTAATAATTCTTATTATATACAATTTTACATTTCTGTTTTTTTTATTTGTTCATAAATCTCTTTTGCAAATGCGAAAGCTATTTTTTTTGCAGGTAAAGATCCTGCATCAACATGTGCACATATTGCGGAACCTGGAAGATAAGAAGATACATCCCTTATAGTTTCCACATCTTTTTCTGTCCCAAAACCATGTTCTATTTTCTCAAAAAGATACTCTATAAATCTTGTTCCTTCTCTACATGTTGTGCATTGACCACATGATTCTTCTGCATAGAATTTCGCCATAATGCGACCAACTCTTGCTATATTTTCACACTCGCATATAACAACCACAGAAGCTGTTCCTAAAAATGAACCAAAACTTGCTATACTTTCAAAATCAAGAGTTGCTTTTTCTACCTCGTCCGGTGTGAGCGGAGGAGCCGATGTCCCGCCGGGTATTACCGCTTTTATACTTTTCCCACAGTCTGTCCCACCTGCAAGTTCTATCAGCTTTTTCAACGGGAACCCCATAGGAAGCTCATATAGACCAGGTCTTTTCACATTACCCGATATACAAAAGAGCTTTGGACCTGTGCTTTTTTCTGTTCCTATGCTTCTGAACCAGTCAGCACCTCTATCTATTATAAATGGAACATAAGCCAGTGTTTCAACATTATTGACACATGTAGGGTAGCCTAAATATCCTTTTTGTGCAGGATATGGTGGGCGAGGTCTTGGGTGACCTCTCTTCCCTTCAAGTGAGTTCAAAAGAGCAGTTTCTTCTCCAACTATGTAAGCTCCTGCACCTTGCATAAGCTTTATGCTAACATCAAAATTGAATTTACTTTTTACGAACTCCGTTGCTTCCTCTATCGCTCTTTTTAAAATTTCAGATTCATACCAATATTCTCCTCTTATGTATATGAAAAGCTCTCTTGTGCCAATTGCGTATCCGGATATCATCATGCCTTCAAGAAGAAGATGAGGCGCATAAGTTATGATATATCTGTCTTTAAATGTTGCGGGTTCTCCTTCGTCAGCGTTGCATACTAAAAATTTTCTCGGCGCATCCTTTGGCATGAAACCCCATTTTACTCCTGTTGGAAATCCAGCGCCTCCTCTACCTCTTAATCCAGATTTTTTCACCTCCTCTATAACATCTTCTGGCTTCATAGAAAGAGCTTTTTCAAGGGCTTTGTATCCCCCACTTTCAATATAAGATTTTAAAGATGGATCATTTTTCAAAAGGAGAGGAGTTACGACTCCTTCAAATCCATCAACTTTCCATACTCTTATTTTTTCCAGAGCTGTTGTTTGGTTTATTTCTACCATTTTAATACTACACCTCCTTCTCTTATTTTCTTTGGGAACAGGGGGATTTTTGGTTTGGAACTTTATCTTTTACTCCAAGAAATTTTTGAGGAAGTTTATGAACGCATCGGAAGCTTTCTGGTAAAATTTATTATCTCCTGCGCTGCTCATAAGAATTTCTCTTACTTTTTGAATATCTTTTGATGTTATAAATCTTATTTTGTTATCATTTAAGGTTCTTTTCACAAAAGCCATCATTTCATTTCTTTTTTGTGAGATAAGAGGTTTCTCTCTTACTCCTTCCTTCTGTTTGAGGTACTTTTCAAAGAACTTCCATGAAAGCTTCCAATCAAAAGCAAATGCTTTGTATTTTTTATCTAAGCTTACCAGCATATTTTTCTTCCCCCTGTTCCTTTTTTAATTTTAATTTTTCTTGCTTTATTTTAAAATAATAATAATCTTTATATTATAATCATATTCTTTTGCAATTATTTTTTGCTGAAAAGGATCAGAATATAATCACGAGGTCTCCCTCTTCTACGAGTTCAAATAGCTCTATTATATCTTTGTTTGCCATTCTTATGCAGCCCCTTGATGAAGGAGTTGATATATCGTCTGGTGTTCCGTGAATGTATATAAATCTTTCTTTTGTATCTACGATTTTTCCTTCTTCATTTTTCCCTTTGTTTATTCCTTCTTCACAACCTTCAAGCCATATTACTCTTGCGGTTATTTTATCTTTTATCTGACCGAATTTTTTCTCCGCTTCTTGTTTTGAGTATGGAATTCTTCCTATGAAATATGTATCTTCCGGCATGCCTCCTCCTATTTTTTTGTAGATTCTATGAATTCCTGTTGGGGTTTTTTCAGAGCCGAGCTCATTTCCCTTGCCATATTTTGAAGTCGAGATTTTATACTCCTTTATTATCTTTTCATCTTTTATGAGATAAAGTTTCTGCCTTTCTATTGAGATAAAAATCATATATAAGAAAAATTATATACAACTTTGGATTGCTATTCAAATGTTTTGAATTTTCTGCATTAGTTCTTTATATGAAGAGCTTTTGTAAAATCTATTTAACTATGTCAAAACCTTCAAGTAAAGAAAGAGAGGAGGATGGTTTGACAAAAAAAGATTTGGAACCACCAGATAAAAAATTAGTAGATAAAGAGTTGTCAAAAGAAAGCCAAGAAGAAGCAATAATAAGAAAAGTGGAAAAAGGGAAAATAGTGGAAATAAACATCATTAACCTCAAAAAAAATATTGAATTTTTGAAATCAAGGCTCAAAAAAGGTTCAAAAATTTTCCCGGTTGTCAAATCAGCAGCTTATGGGCATGGAATAACAAATGTAGTAAGTGCAATTGAAAATTTTGTTGATGGCTGGTGTGTTGCACTTGTTGAGGAAGCGGAAAAAGTAAGAAAAATATCTCAAAAAAATATCCTTGTTATGAAAGGAACTTTCTCCGATGAAGAAGACCAATTTTGTCAAAAAAATAATATTTGGATAGTTGTAAGAGATTTTCACGACCTCACAACAAAGATCAAAAAAGGAATAAAAAACCTTTTTATCAAATTAGATACAGGTATGGGGAGACTTGGAATACTGAAAGAAGAATTACCAAAAGCATTAGAACTTATAAAGTCTGAAAAAGCAGAAAATCTTATAATTGGAGCAATATCTCATTTTGCATACTCAGATTTGGAAGATAAAAAATTTGTTTCGGAACAAATAAAAAGTTTTTCGGAAATGACTTCGTTTATTGAAAAATCTCTTGGCAAAAAACTTATAAAAACCCTTTCCAACTCAGCAGCGACGATTGAACTTGCTGACGC
>Ga0079992_144482_pt1 | contig 17240 bp, 14 predicted proteins | sample FaiFalFF_MnMetaG_3_FD_69197 | JGI IMG/M metagenome (GOLD analysis project Ga0079992, IMG submission 69197) | Freshwater microbial communities from Yellowstone National Park, Wyoming, USA - Fairy Falls B (FF_Mn_B) MetaG (SPADES assembly) (version 2) | ecosystem: Environmental > Aquatic >... | reverse complement strand
AATCCGAGATATGCCTGTCCCGCTTCGCGTGATTCGGGCACGCTCGCGTCAGCGATTTGCCGCGCACGCTCGTAAAGGCTTTTCGCGTCGTCCCAACGCTGCTGGCGGAGCGCAATCATGCCCAGCCCGAGCAGCGTTTGCGCGTGTTCGAGGGTGTCTGCGCCGCTCTGCGCGTAGATTTGCAACGCGCGTTGATAGAAGCGCGCCGCCTCCTCGAAGTTGTTCTGTCGGTACATCAGTTCGCCGAGTGCTTTGAGCGTCGCTGCAAGGGCAGGCGTGTTAGGAAGCAGTTGCTCTTGACTGTTGAGCGCGGCGCGCAGATAGATTTGCGCCGTGTCCAGTTGGTTTTGTCGGAGGGCGACCACCCCGAGGTTATAGCGCGTCTGTGCCAGAAGCGTTTCGTCTGCTCCCAACGCTTGTCGGAGGGTGAGGGCGCGCTCCCACAAACGCTGACAGATTGCCCATTCCTTCGCCTCGAACCAATCCTCAGCGCAAAAACTGAGCGCTTGTGCAAGTTCAAGGGAGATGTCCTGCTCCGTGCGTAGCCGTTGCCAGACCTCTTCGAGCAGTTGTTCGGCGCGGGCGCGGTCGCTTTGCCAGTAGCAGAACGCTAACGAGAGGGTCGCCTCCAGTTCAAGCGGGGGGTTGCCCAGCTCTTGGTAGGTGCGGCGCGATTGTTCCCAGAGGGCGATGCATTCCTGACGGAGGTCTGCGCGGCGCAGGCGGTGCAGGGTGCGCGCGCGCAGGTGCGTCAGGAACGCTTGGTCTAATGTGCGCCCTTGCGATAGTTGTTGGCGCAGTGTCTCAATCTGTTGCAAGGCGTTGTCATACTGCCGCTGTTCGATGGCTTGCTCCACCGCGCGCAGGCGTTCCTGCAGGGTTTGCGGCGGCGACCCATCTTTCTGCGACCAGCCGACCAGTATACTTGCAAGAAGCCCTACAATGAAAAGCCCGTTTTTTGCTCGCACTGTTTCCCTCGTTCACTTCAGATTAGCAAGAGAACTCGCCCAAGTCGAGGACGAACGCCTCGTGTCTATCGGTGTCTGGGCAGTAGCCCTCGCCGACGATGTAGCGTCCGTTGGGCGAGATGGCGTAGGCGCGTTCCAACACTTCACCCGTCGCGCGTAGGTGCGCGAAAAGTAGGTTGAGGTCTTGGAGCCCATCCTCGACTGTCCAGAGGAAGGCGAAGAGACCGCTGTTTTCGTCCAGGGCTTCGCCGACGATGCGTGTGCCATCGTAGGAAATGCTATGCGCGTGGCTGATGTCTTCATCCGCCTGACGCAGGGCGCACATCCCTTCGTGAGGCGTCCATCGGAAGGCGCGTCCGTCGCTTTTGCCCACGACCACATTCCCGTCGCGCGAAACGGCGCGCGCCTCGCTTTGTCCGCCTTCCAGTGCGCCCAGTCGCTGAATCGCCCCGGAAGCGTCCCAGCGTACCGCCTGGTAGTGGATATGCCCCACGCAGTACTTGCCGTCGGCGGAGACGCCATACGCGGCGCTGGGGTTGTCCTGTGCAAGCACCTCAAGGGTGTCGTGGCGCCACTGCACGGCGCGACCTTCCAGTTCGCCTACCCATACTTTGCCGTCGGCATTCACCGCGTGGATGTACCCGTCCTTGAGGTCGCGCTGTACCCCATGCTCTGGTGTCCAACGGAGCGAGCATTCGGTGCTGGAAACGAACACGGCGCTGCCGTCGCCATTGATGATGCAGCGCGGCTGGCAGTTCTCCCCTAACTCGCCCAACAGTTCAAACTGATAGGGTTGCCATCGAAAGGCGCATGCAATGTAGACTGGGTAGTTGCCGCGGGCGTCGCTGTAGCGATACTCTTCGGCAAAAGCGACGCCGACAACAGTTCCATCGTCGGCGACGCTCTGAGCGACGCTGCTGTGCGGGTACGATTTTGGCGTCCCCAGCCAAGTCAGTCGCTGTCCGAACACATCCACGCGCGTTCGGAGCGTCGCGTCGACGGCAGTTGTTTCCCAAAGCTTGTGCCGTGCGCGCTGGAGAGTCTCCTCCACAGTGGACACGCGCTCCTGATGAAGCGCGGCGATTTCGACAGGCGCGTAGCCGTTGATTACATAGTCGTACCAGATGAGGAACTCTTCTGGAGGCAACGCCTGACGCACGCGCTCAATAAGTTCTCGCTCTTCTGCACTCAGCGGGCTGCGCGGCTGCAACTCCGAAAGTTCCTGCAGCAAGCGCGCCTCCTGTTCACTCAGCGATTCGCGCGGCAGGGAAGCAGTGTGGTAAACGAATTCGATAAGCACGGCGCCAATCCAGTGCTCGCACTCGAACTCGGTGTCTGCGTGGATGGGTAGAATCAGCGGGAGTCGCTCGAGGAAAGCGTTGGTGAGCCGCTCCGCTTCACGCCCGTCTCGAATCAACATGCGCACCATCTCGGACACGATTGGATGCAGCGCGTTATTGAGCCGTTCGTAGGCGGCGGACAGCGACGCCTCTGTCGTACCAACGCCTTCGCGAGCGGCGCGCTCTAACGCAAAGATCTCCAAGCACTGTCGGTTAATCTCGCTCCACTCATGCCGTTTCATCCTGTTCACCTCCTAAGTTTGTTGAGGCGATTATTGTCGTATGCGGGCGCGCAGGTTATTCACGGCGCGCGTGATTGCCTCGTCGTTAGGATACTTCTGCTGGGCGCGTTGCAGGGCGTCGAGGGCTTCTGGATAACGCTCCAGTTGGTAGAAGATTAACCCAGCCACTAAGGGCGCTTGTGTAGCGTTCTGGCGCGCCCACTGCAACTCCGCGCGCTGCGCCTCGGACATCACGCGGAATCGAATCTCGGTTTTGAGTGTAGCGCGTTCGCCACGCGGCGCGCTCAGAACCAGCTCGTACTCGTTCCCTGACGCAAGGGAGCGGAGTTGAAACTGGGTTTGCGTTGCGGGCAGCTCTTCCTCCAGAAGCGTCTCGCCTGTGTCGCTGCGGCGGAGAGTGAGCCTGTACCGCACGGCGTCCTCCACGGGACTCCATCGGAGGGTCAGCGTCGTGTCCTCCAGCAGGTCGGTCTCACTCAAGTCGGGTTGCAGGATGCGAATCTGCTGAATGCCGCGCCCGTCCTGCCCGCCGCGCACCGCTCTGCTCTGCGCCAGCGAGGCGAGGGTACGGCTCAACGACTCCGCCCCCTGTGAAAGGAGTCGCCCGACGGATGCCAGCTCCTGCTCGAGGGGCGAGCCTCGCACCTTCGCTATCCCCGAAGAAGGCTGTGTCGAGGGTGTCCCTGGTTCTTTCTGCGCAATCTGGGTTCTGTCGGAACGCCCCTGCTTCGTCTGGGGAACCTGCGATTGAGAACCGTTTCCGCCGTTTTGAGAGGGCTGCTTCTTAGCGATTACGACTCTTTCGCCATTTTCCACTTTTTTGGGGGTAGCAGTCCCGATCCCTGACTTAGGCTTTTGTTCGGAGTGAAAGGGCTGATCTTTCTTCTGTTTAGGGACCGTTGGATTCTGTGGTAATTCGGCAATTTGGGCGTTTGGGGGCGTAGTAGGAGCGTTGCCCTGCGCGCCTGAATGCACCTTCGGCGCGGGCGGGTTCGAAGCGAGAAGCGTATTGCTCTCGGGCTTTGGGTACAGCGCCCACACCGCGAACGCGAAGACCACTCCAGCGAAACCCGTCGCCAGCGCCCACTGGGGCAGGCGCGGGGTTGCGAGGCGGCTGAGCCAGCGGGCGAGGCTGGGACGCTGCGCCTGAAGAATCACGCGCAGTTCCAAGTAGGCGCGTCGGCACGCGGGGCACGAGATGATGTGTGTCATCTGCTCGTAGTAGCCTGCGGCGCGTCGCCCACGCTTGGCTAACTCCAGAAACTGCTCGAAGGTGAGGCACGCGCCGAGGGGCGCATAGCGCAGGCGCTGCATCAGACGCCGCTCCACGGGCGTCCTACCACTTGCGATTTGTGGCATCTGCTTTTGGTTTTTCATGCTGATCACCTCTTGGCTTCAAAGACTGCTGACAATCAAGAGAAGGCAGCCCAACAAGTGCGCGAGGATTTTAACGCACGCTTGGCGGAACATGTTCAGTTGTCGCCAGCCTGGAGGTTTTCGACTGCCGTCCTCCTGCAAAGTTTCTTGCAGGAGCGCGAGCTCCTTTTGCGTGAGCGGTTCTGTAGATTGCATGCATCGCGCGATGGCGGCGCGCACTTCGTCCTCGCTTAGAATGCTGGGGTGCAGGATAATCGCGGCGGCGACCTTTTGCCGTGCGCGGAGCATGGTCTGCCGCGCCCAGTTCTCGGTGCGATCCAGTAGTTCGGCAATCTGGCGATACGACGAGCCGTTCACGATTTGCTCAAGCCAGACCAGGTACTCCTCGTCGTTGAGCGCGTCGCGGGCGCAGGCGAGGATCAACTCCAGCCGTTCGCGCTCGCTAACCTGTTCGGTAGGGTCAGGGTCGGACGACGCTGCCCACTCGGAGGCTGAGGGCGTTTCTTCGTCAGCGTCGGGAGCCAGCCATTCTGACTCGCGCACTTCGTGGCGCGTAATACGCATGTGGCGTTCCAGCATGTTGTACGCATAGTTGATAACTACGCGCCCTGCCCAGTGCTTGAATGGGGCAATCTTCGGGTTGTATTGAGGAATTTTTGCCCAGAGATGCAGCAGCGCTTCCTGCACGAGGTCTTCTACCAAGTGGTGGTCGCGTGTGAGCGCGCGGAGCATGGCGTGTACCTGAGGGCGTAGCAAATCGATGAGGCGATCTCGTATCGCTTCAAGCTCGTGTCCTCCATCGCCTGCGCACTCTGCTTCCAGCACCCTTTCTACCACGAGCTGGATTTCATCCCAAGCGTTCGCATTCACGGCTCTCTCCGCCTGCGCTTCTCCCGCTGACCCATTATACCTCGAAATTGTGCCGTAAGTGCTGGAGCCGCCAGATTTTTTAGTACACAATTGTCCACAGAGCACGCTAACTGCCGCTTGGGCAGGATGCGTAGGGGTTGCCTCACTGCGAGGACAAAGTCCCTGCGTATACCACAGCATTCCTTGTGTGCGTCGTGAGTTGCGCCCTGCCATAACAATTCCCTCCACTTCTACTTACAAAACTTAACCGCTCTTTGTGACAGGTTTCAGGTCGGCGCAGAGTCGGCAGGAAACGCGCCCTGCACACAGAAATCGTATGCCGTATGTCCATCAAGCCTGTGATGCAGGAGCCTGCGCAGGCGCAGTCTGACGGGCTATTTACTACGCCGACAATTGAGCGGGCGCGCGGTCTACGCTTGCGCGGGCTAATCATCGGGTTCGCCCTGCTGCCGTTCACGACCTACTGGGCAGTAGAGATTGTGCTGAGCGTGATTTTCTCGCTCATGATTCCGCCCGTGGCGACGCTGATGGTCGTGGCGCTGCTGAACGCGATTGGGCGGCTGGTGTTCCGTCGCTGGCTGTTGGAGACGCCTGACCTTGTTGTGATTTTCACGATTCTGTTCGTGGGCACGGCGATGGCGGCGGAGTGGATGAATGTGTGCGCCCCGCTGTGGCACTCGTTCGGGCTATATGCCGAGAATAACGATACCTACCGTAATCGCATTCTGCCCCACTTGGTGCCGTGGCTGTTTCACACAACAGCGGAGCCGATACGCGAGTACGGCATCGGCGGCTACAAGTTTCCTTACGCCCTGACCAAGCTGGGGGTGTGGTTGCCGATTTTTCTGGGCTGGATGGGGCTGTTTGGCTTCGCGGCGCTCGGAATGCTGTGCATCAATACGCTGATGCGCCGCTTGTGGACGCAGCAAGAGCGACTGGCGTTCCCGATTATCCAAGTGCCGATGCTGCTGTGCCAGCCGCAGTCTCCGTTGTGGCGCAGTCGCTACCTGTGGGGCGCGTTCGTGGTGACCTTCGCCATCGGCGTCATCAACGGGCTGCATATGTTTTTCCCGTGGATCCCGCGCATCAATGTGCGATTCCTCGCCGCGCTCAACGACTACTTCACTTCTCCGCCGTGGAATCAGGTCGGATGGATCCCTGTCGGGCTGTTCCCCTACATGGCGGCGATAGGGGTGTTTGTACCGAATGATTTGCTGTTCTCGAGTGTGCTGTTTTACTTCGTGCGCAAAGGCATGCAGGTGATTACGGCGGCGATGGGCTACGAGCAGGGCGTGTTCGGTGGGGGGTACTTGGTGCCGCAGCCGCCGTATTTCAGCGAACAATCCTGGGGCGCGTTTTTGGGGCTGTTTGTGAGCGTGATTTACGCCTCGCGGGGCTATCTGAAGGAAATCTGGCGCGAGATTAAGACGGGCGAGAACCCCGAAGCGGGCTACGCGCTCTCGGCACGCGCGGCGTTCATTGGGCTAATCGTGAGCCTAATGGGATTAATTGGGCTGGGTGTCGCTGTCGGGCTGCCGTGGTGGCTGGTGACGATTTATGTCGCGCTCTATATGGCGTTCAGCGTGGTGGTGGCACGCCTGCGAGCGCAACTGGGCGCGCCCATCCACGAGATGGCGTTCATGGGACCCCACCAGCTGATGATCGCCTTCACGGGCACGCAGAACCTGACCGAATCGACGATCGCGAAGTTGATGACCACCTTCCACTTCATGAACCGTCTGCACCGCACGCACCCGATGCCGTATCAGCTGGAATCGATGAAGATGGGCGAGATTGCGCGGCTGAACCAGCGCGCGCTGTTTTTCGTGATGGCGGCGGCAGTGCTATTGGGCATCTTTCTGGGCGAGGTGTTCAGCATCAACCGCTACTATCGCGACGGCGCGGGCGACATGGGCGGCAGCATGGCGGGCGTGATTACCCAACTCGCCGACAACCGCTACCCGCCGAATGTCACGGCAATCGCCTTCTTCACGGGCGCGTTCTGCTTCGTGCTACTGCTGGACTTCATCCGCTACCGCATCCCAGGCTTTCCAATTCACCCTGCGGGCTACGCGCTGTCGATGAACTTTGGCATCGACTATGTTTGGTTCGGGCTGGGGATTGTTCTGTTGATCAAACTGTTTGTGAACCGCTACTTCGGCTTGACGGGCTACGAGAAGCTGCGTGCGGTGGCGATCGGCGTGATTTTGGGTGAGTTCGCCGTTGATATGCCGCTGGCTGTGTATCATCTCTTTACGGGTCAGGCGGTCTACACGATTTCCATCAACGGGCACTTGGGGTGGAATCAGTGAGCGTCGGGTGAGGTTGTCCGCACACGGCAGGAATCGCTTCTGTTGCGCCGAATAGCCTGTAGTGCTATGCTGGGCACGATCTTCGGTTTCGAGATGCCGACGCGCCTGCTATTTGGGCAGGGTGCGGTGGAGAACTTGGGCTTCGAGTGCAGTTTGAACGGTTGGGCAAGCGCGCTCATCGTTACGGACGCGGGCGTCCACAAGGCGGGTCTGACGCAGCCTGTGGAGGCGCAGCTGCAGGCGCAGGGCGTGCGCTACAGCCTCTACACGGGCGTCGTGCCGAACCCCACGATTGAGAGCATTGAGGCAGCGGTTCCCGACGCGCAGGCGGTCGATGTGGTGATTGCTGTCGGCGGGGGCAGCGTGATGGACAGCGCGAAACTCATCAACGCCATCCGCACGCATGGCGGGCGCGTGCGCGACTACGAGGGCACGGACACTGTCCCCGCGCCGTGCAAGCCACTGGTCGCCATCCCCACCACCGCAGGCACAGGCAGCGAAGTCACTTTCATCGCGATGTTCACCGACACAGAAAAACACCAAAAGATGCCCGTACTGAGTCGCTACCTCGCGCCCCACTTGGCAATCGTCGATCCCGAGATGACACGCAACTTGCCTCCTGCTGTCACGGCACAAACGGGGCTGGACGCGCTCACACACGCCATCGAAGCGATTGTCGACCTGCAAGCCAACCCGTTCTCGGATATGTTGGCGTTCGAAGCGATACGGCTAATCACGCGCTACTTGCCGCGCGCAGTCGCCAACGGCAGCGAGGACATGGAAGCGCGCGGGGCAATGGCGTTCGCCGCGACAATCGCGGGTGCAGCGTTCAACAACAGCATGGTGGGGCTGGCGCATGCAATGGCGCACGCATTGGGCGGACTGTACGACCTGCCACACGGGCTGTGCTGCGCACTTGCGCTGCCCGTGGCGATGCACTTCAACCTCGATAGCCAACGCGAGCGATTCGAGGAGATCGCCCAAGTGATGGGCTACGCACATATGCAGTCGGAGGTCGTGCCGATGCCAGGCGCAGCGGTACAGGGCAGTGTATGGGACAAGACCTTCACCGCCGAAGACGCAGTCCTGCGCGTGCGCCAACTGATGAGCGAGGTCGGGCTACCTGCGCACCTAATCGATGTCGGCGTGGAGGTCTCCGAAGACGACCTGGAGACGCTTGCCGACCTGACGCTGGCGGATGGCTCGATTCTGTTTAATCCTGTCCAGCCGACACGCGAGCAGGTGAAAGACCTGCTGCGCCACATCGCCACCTACACGGAGTGAACGCATGCTACGGAGGGAGATTCTGGGCATCCCGATTGGGATCTGGCTGGGCAGCGTCGTGTACGCGCTGGCGTGTATTCTGTTGCGCTCGTACTATATTGACTACGAGGGGTTGCGCCAGATTGCGGCGGTCGCGGAGGGCTTCAATCGCGCCTCGACGACTTGGTGGAGCGGGCATGGCGTGTTAGGCGTGTTGCTGTTGCGGCTCGTAACGCTGCCGCTAAAGTTGGTGCTGCCGCTGGTGGACGCGGCGCAGATTGTAGGTGCGTTGGGTATCTGGGCGTCGGGGCTTATCCTGTATCGGATACTGCGCTTGGCGGGGCTGAGCGCGGGGTTGCGTGGTTGGCTCACCTTCCTGTTTTACGGTGCGAATGTCGCGTGGGTGAGCGCGACGATGTTGCCTGTGGCGGCGCTTTCGCTGTTGCTAACAGCGTGGTGGGGGCTAAACGCAATTCGCTGGCTGGCAGAACGCGAGTTGGATACGCCATACGGCACGCGGCTGGGCGTGTTGGCGGGCGTGCTGGGGCTGGTGAACCTGTTCGCGCTCATTCCTGCGTTGGCGGTAGGCATTCTCGGGCTGCGTCGGGGCGGCGGCGCGGGGCTATTAGGCGCGGCGGTCGGCGTCGCGCTCGTGGGCTACCTGACCGTTTACTTCGCCATCTTGCCCAGCACAGTGCAGGTCGGTGGCGCGACACGACCCAAGCCGTCGATTGTGGAGTGGTTCTGGACAGGGGAAGGTGCAAGCGCAGTGGACATCCCGCGCTATTCGGGGCTGTATTGGCGCGCAGTGGGCGAGCAGGCGCAAAACGCGATTCTCGCGCTGGGGCAGCCGTTCCGCGTGCGCGATGTGTACCAATACTATGTCAGCGGGCGTTTTGTCACGCTGATCAAGGGTCTGTTTCTGCTGCTGGCGCTGGCGTTTGTAATTGTGTTGGGGGTAATATGGCTTTCAGGTGAGCGCGTGCCGACCGAGCGGTTGGTGGGCGCGGTGCGCGGCGTGGGCGGGCTAACGCTGCTGCTCGCGCTGATTGTGCTGGTGCTGTGGCAAGGCGATAGGCAGGCGTTCTATTTATGGACGCTGTTTTGGGCGATTGTCGGGCTGGGCGGCTGGCTCGGCAGTTATGTGGACGAGGATGTGCGCCGTCTCAGTTTGGCAGCGCCTGCACTGGTGGTCGTGCTGCTGCTGTTTGGGCTGATGAAGCTCGCGACCCTGCGCTCCACCGAGTACGACACCGAGCGTCAGGAGGCGGAGGCGTTCGCTCCTGGGATCCGCGAGGGCGATGTGATGGTCGCCGCCACCCGCTTGGCGGAGTGGCTGCGCTACTACAGCGCAGGCAAGGCGCGCGCTATCGACGCTACCTGCTGGCTTGACCCCGAAACGGACTTTCAGGCGCTGCTGCAAGAAGTGCACCAAGCGACCGACAACAACCCAGAGGAAGAGCCAAAAACCGCGCGTATCATCCTGTGGGGCTACGCACTTGACCCCGAACCCCTCAAAGAGGCAGGGTTCAATTTCAACCCTGCGTGGCTCGAATCGCTGGGCAGGGCGCAGGAGCAGGCGCGCAACGCGGGCGGCGCGTACCGTCGGCGCTATGTGAACATGGTGGCATATCCTACCCTGATTCCGCTGACGGGTGAAGTGCATACTTTCGGCAAACCGCGTAATTAAGGATGATGAGCGACGACACTTACTTGATTGAGGCAGCCAAGCAAGGCGACAACGAGGCGTTCGATCGGCTCTGGGCGCGCCACCGCGACAAGGTGTTCCGCGCGCTGCTGCGTGCGTGCGGGGGCAACCCCGACACGACGCACGATGTGCTGCAAGACGCGCTGCTGAACGCTTTCAAAGCGCTGCAGCAGTTTCGCGGGGACGCCAACTTCGCCACTTGGCTCTATACCATCGCGCGGCGACTGTGCATCCGCGCCCGACGCGACTTAGACCGATTTTACTCGCTGGACGACCCGCTGAACACCGAAGAGGGGCAAGCCATCCTGCGCCAACTGATTGACCAACACGCGCAAGACCCCGAAGCGCTCGTGATCGAGAATGACCTGCGCGAGCGCGTGCAGCAAGCCGTGGCGGAGCTGCCCGACTCGCTGCGCCCCGTGCTGGTGCTGCGCGATATCGAGGAACTCTCCACCGAAGAGACGGCGCAGCGGCTGGGCATCACGCAAGCGGCGGTCAAAGCGCGCTTGCACCGCGCCCGCGAACTGCTCCGCCAGAAACTGGAGGCGTACCTACGCGAGTCATGAACGCTCGGCAACGCCTACAAGTAGTGGATTCGGGGGCAAATCCCCCCATATAGCTGCTCAACCCCTTGACAAATCGGCGTTTTCTCGTTATAATTGTCGGTGGGCAACGCCAACGGGGGCGGCTACCCTGTGAAATTCCGCTCGAAAAACGCCGATTAAGCAGGAGAAATGCGCGCGGGGCTATAATTTAGACTCGGCGTTTCCTAAGGTGGAACTCACGGCAAGGGCGAATCGTATACCCTTTTGAGTAGGAACGCTTGGTATGAAAACAGACACGCGGGCGAGCTTGTGAACCTGTTCACGAACGCGCCCGTTGATAGGAGGTGTATCGAAGTGCCTGTATTGGATGAGGAGATGGATATTTTGATGGACACGCAGGCATCGGCTCGTCTGGGCAAGGCCGGGCGGGACTCGGCGTACGATGACCCGCTCGAGCTGGAGATGGAGACGCCCGAAGCGGACGATCTCGATATATTGGACGACGACTTCTCGTCGCTGAGCATCGGTGGTCTGGAACTGGGCGATGAGCTGGGCGACGAGGAGGAAGTGGACTTCTGGGGTGGCGTCGGCGAGGAGACCCCGCACGAGGATGACAGCGTCGAGGTTGAACTCTGGATGCTCCAGAGCCGACGCTCGCAGCTGCTTACACCCGAAGAGGAAATTCGATACTCGCAGCAGGTGCAAGAGGGGGAACGGCTTTACAAAATCCGTAAGCAGCTCGCTGACAAGCGCAAGGTAGACCCAGAGAGCATTAGCGAGGAGGAGTGGGCGAAAGCGGCGAATCTGCCCACTTGGGAGCTTGCTGTGCGCCTTCAAGAAGCCGAAGAGGCGAAGCGGCGGCTGATTGAATCGAACCTGCGTTTGGTGGTCAGCATTGCCAAGCGGTATGCCTCGCGTGGCATCTCGCTCGCCGACCTGATTCAGGAAGGCAATCTGGGGCTGATTCGCGCCGTCGAAAAGTTCGACCCCGAACGCGGGTTCCGCTTCAGCACCTACGCCACTTGGTGGATTCGACGCGCGATCGCTCGCGCGGTCATCAACAACAGCCGCACCATCCGAATCCCAGTGTATGTAGCGGAGCTCATCAACAAGGTTATTAAGACCGAGCTGCGCCTGCAGCAGATTCTGCAGCGTGAGCCGACCGACGAGGAGATCGCCGCCGAGACGAAAATGTCCGTTGAGCGCGTGCGCGAGATCCGGCGCGCGGCGGTGGAGCCAATCTCCATCGAAAGCCCCGTCGGTGAGCGCGACAACGCCACGCTGGGCGAGTTCATCCCGTCCACCGATATCGTGCCCACACCCGAAGATGTTACGGAGCGGCTCATCCTGCGCGAGCAGATCGACATGATTTTGGAGAAGCTGCAGCCGCGCGAGCGCGATGTGGTGCGCCTGCGCTTCGGGCTGGATGACGGACGCCAGCGCACGCTCGAAGAGGTCGGCGCGGAACTCAAAATCACACGCGAGCGTGTACGCCAACTCGAACTGCGCGCCCTGCGCAAACTGCGCCAAATCGGCGAACGCATCGAAGACCTGCGCCGCAATCAAGGGCTCGAACTCGAAGAAGCGCTCGCGCTCATTGACACGGAGTTGCAGTAGTCGCCGATGTCGGGCAGGAAGCCTCCTGCCCGACGCCTGTTAATCGCCATGACACAGACGCGCGTACCTGTGCCAACGCTCGAACGGTTAGCCATCTACCTGCGTGTGCTCTTGGATGCCTACGAATCGGGCATCCAAACAATCTCCTCGCAGGAAATGGAGCAGTATTCGGGCATCAGCGCGGCGCAGTTCCGCAAAGACCTCTCCTACTTCGGTGAGTTCGGCAAACCAGGCGTCGGCTACTCGGTACGGTCGCTTATCGAGTGTATCGAGCGCATCCTGCACCTGAACGAGGAACAGCCGATTCTGCTGGTTGGGGCGGGCAACCTCGGCTCCGCATTGGTGGGCTACCCGAACTTTCGGGCACATCGCCTGCGCATCGCCGCCGTGTTCGACAACAACTTCGTCAAAATCGGGCGACCCTTCGGCGACCTGATTATTGAGGACATCGCCCGCATCTGCGAGGTGAACGCGCAGATTGGCGCGCGGCTGGGCATTATCGCGGTGCCTGCACACGCCGCACAAGAGGTCGCCGACGCGCTCGTTCGCGCAGGCGTCACGGGAATCCTGAACTTCGCGCCAACAATCATACGCACGCCCCCACATGTGCATGTGCGCAATGTATCATTTCTGCAGGAGTTGGCGGTGTTGTCGTACCATGCGGCAGAGGATGCGCTCTGCGTGAACGGGCAGGCGCAACGCGGAGACAGCGATGGAGTATGACTTCCTGGTGCTGGGTAGTGGAATCGCAGGGCTGACCTTCGCGCTGAATGCTGCACCCCACGGTACAGTCGCTATCCTCACAAAAAAGCAGCGCTCCGAGTCGAACACGAACTACGCGCAGGGCGGTATCGCCGCCGCAATAGGCGCGGACGACTCGTGGGAACTGCATATGCGCGACACTTTGGTTGCGGGCGCGGGGCTGTGCGACCGTGAAGCCGTCGAGGTGCTGGTGCGCGAAGGACCGCGCATGGTGCAGTGGCTCATCGAACTCGGCGCACAGTTCGACCGCAATCCCGACGGCAGCCTTGCGTTGGGGCGCGAAGGCGGACACTCGCGCAACCGTATCCTGCACGCCGCTGACCATACAGGCTACGAAATCGAACGCACGCTGCTCATCGCTGCCCGCAAAACACCACACATCACCATTTTGGAACACTATCAGGCGTTAGACCTGCTGCTGCAGGATGGCGCGTGCATCGGCGCAAAGGTGCTGGACACGCTCACGGGTGACCTGTTCGAGATTCGGGCGCGTGCGGTGTTGCTGGCGACAGGTGGCTGCGGGCAGGTCTACCTGCACACGAGCAACCCGCCGATTGCCACAGGCGACGGCGTCGCCATGGCGTGGCGTGCAGGCGCGGTCATCGCCAACATGGAGTTCATCCAGTTCCACCCGACGACGCTGTACCACACGGACGCGCCATCGTTCCTGATTTCGGAGGCGGTACGCGGCGAGGGCGGATTGCTCAAGCGGCGCGACGGCTATCGCTTTATGCCTGACTACGACCCGCGTGCCGAACTCGCCCCGCGTGATATCGTCGCTCGCGCCATCGACGCCGAACTCAAAAAGACAGGCGACCCGTGCGTCTACCTCGACATCACGCACCTGGACGCCGAATTCATCAAGCGACGCTTTCCGACCATCTACCAGACCTGTCTGCAGTACGGGATTGACATCACGCGCGAGCCGATTCCTGTGGTGCCTGCGGCGCACTACACCTGCGGCGGGGTGTGGACAGACTTGCACGGGCGCACGACGATCCCTCGCCTGTACGCTTGCGGCGAGGTCGCTTACACGGGCGTGCATGGCGCGAACCGCTTGGCGAGCAACTCGCTGCTGGAGGCGTTGGTGTTCGCCGAGCGTGCGGCGATTCATGCGACCACGCGCCTCGACGAGCCGCCACCGCAGCCGAAGCCGTCGTGCATCACGGCGCATCTTGCGCCCCCGACGCCTGCCCCCACAGTCGACGACGATGCCGATAACTGGGACGCCACGCGGCTGCGCATCCGCCAGGTGATGCACAAGCGCGTGGGCATCGTGCGCACGGTCGCTCGCCTGCAGGAGGCGCTCTGCACGCTGGAGCCGCTTGCCGCGCAACTGGAAGCCGCCTACCGCCAGACGCGCCCGACTGTCGGCTCGTGTGAGGTGCGCAACCTCGCTGCGTGCGCCCTGCTGATTACCCAAAGCGCGCTCGCTCGCAAAGAGAGCCGCGGGCTGCACTATGTGCTGGACTATCCTGAACCACGCGACGAGTACGCCGCTTGCCCAACGCTAATTACACCCCTATGAAAAAAGTAGACTGCATCATCCGTCCGCACACGCTGGAGGCGGTCAAGACCGCGCTGAACGAACTGGGGATTACGGGCATGACCGTTAGTGAAGTGCGGGGGTGCGGCAGCAGCCCGCCTGAAACCGACTGGTTCGGCGAGGAGACGCTTATCCGCCTGCCCATTCGCCTGCGTCTGGAGATGGTCGTGCCCGACGAACAGGTGGAGCCGATTATCGAGGCGGTGCTTCGCCACGCTCGCACAGGTCAGCCCGACGACGGCAAAATCTTCATCCTGCCCTACGCCGACGCCATCCGCATCCGCACGGAAGAGCGTGGCGAAGCCGCCCTGTAGCAACTACACGCCCTCAATCCGCACGCCCAGCACCTGCAGGAACTTCGCCAGCCATTCGGGGTGCGCAGGCCACGCGGGCGCGGTGATGAAGTTGCCGTCCACGACCGCTTTGTCAGCAGGCACTTCCTCAAAGTGCGCCCCTGCCAGCGTCAGTTCGGGTCCGACAGCGGGGTAGGCAGTCGCCATGCGCCCCTGGAGCACGCCAGCCGCAGTCAGCACCTGCAGCCCGTGGCAAATCGCTGCGACGGGTTTGTTCGCCTCTGGCTTCTCTGTGGGGGTTCACTGGTGGTGGGGCGCCCTTGGGTTGTCTATCGTGGGGCGCCCCGCGTTTCGCTAAAGCGCCATCGGCATAATCACGCACAGGTAATCGTCCATTTCCGCGGGCTTGACGACCGCAGGGCGCAACGCCTCGGTCAGTTCCATCACGACGCCCTCGCTATTGACGACATCCAGCACATCGAGCAGATAGCGGGCGTTGAAAGCGATCTCGAGGTCGTCCCCGATACGCACCACATCCACCCGCTCAGTCGCCTCGCCGACATCGCCGCGTGCGGTGATGACCAGCTTCTCGCCGTCCGTGCGTAGGTAGACCTTGTTCGAGTTGCTGCGTGCTACTAAGTAAGCACGGCGCAGCGCGTTGCGGAAGTCCTGCGTCATCAGTGTCCACTGGCGCGTGAACTCCTGCGGGATCACGCGCTGATAGTTCGGGTACTGACCCTCAATCAGTTGGGTGTAGACGGCGGCGTTCTCGCCCAGAAACGCGGCGCGATGTTGCCCTAGCTGCAAGGTGATGGTCTCGCCCGCGGGGATTTTCCGCACGAGTTGGATGGCTTTCAGAGGCACGATTGCTGCGGTTGGTGCGCCCGCGCCTGAGTCGATGCGCGCCGTGCGCACGGCGAGGCGATGCGTGTCAGTCGCCACCAAGCGCAGCGTGTCGCCCTCGAACTCCATGCGGATGCCCGTCAGTGCCTGGCGCGTCTCCTCTTTGGACACGGCAAACTCCACCGACTCGACCATTTCCAGGAACTGCTTGGCAGGCAACGCGAGTTCGCTGGGTGACTCGATGTCGGGGATGGGGGGGTACTCTTCAGCGGGCAGCCCCATCAGCTGATAGCGCGAGTCGCCACTGGTCAGCACGGCTTGGTAGCGTTCGCCCGATTCGATGTGGATGTCCTCGCCACCAAGCGAGCCGACCAGTTCGGTCAGCAGGCGCGCGGGCAGTGTTGTTGCACCGTCCTCGCCGACCAAAGCAGGGATTCGGCACTCTACCCATTGCTCGAGGTCGCTGCCGATTATGCGCACCGTGTCGCTTTGCGCCTCGATGTAGAGATGACTGAGTATCGGCAGTGAGGCGCGTGCTGCCGCCGCACCCGCCACAACGCTGAGCGCATCATCGAACTGTTCGCGATTGAGCTGAACCTTCATGGAAAATGTCCTCCTCTCCTCTGGTGAGGGTGAGGATTCTACCCCATTTGCGGAACTCCTGCTGGTGCCCCGTTGATGGGGTCGCGTTGCTGTTGCGACGTTGCCTGGGGAGCGCTCTCCAGCGCAACCTCGCAGACCCGTCACCTATCTTCCACCAGCGACCAAGCCGACATACTGCGGGCGTAGTAGCTGCCGCACTCGGGTTCGTTGAACGGGTTGCGTTTTGCGCCATCGTGTCGGGCACGAATGGCTTGCACAACCTGCAACGCCTCGCGTTTGAAGCCGTAGTCCAGCAGCAGGCGTGCGAAGGCATACTCCAGCCCCGTCCAGCACTCGGACTGGTATGGGAACGGCAGGCTCGGCTTCCCCCCTCGCGGGTAGGTTCCCGTGACGACGCCACCCTCGTCGCCCGTCGCGTCGGTGCGCCCGTAGTTGTAGTGCTGGTTCAGCGTGCGCTGGAAGTTGTACGGAATGCGCCCCAAGTGCGCCCCCAACGGACGCAAAAACTCTGCCTCCAAACGAGCACTCTTGGCAGGGCTAGACCCACCCCACGCCTCACCCCAGCCCAGTCGGGCTGGATAGTCATCTCGGTCGGCACCCCGCACAGCCGCAGCCAACTCACTGCCAAACTCAAAAACGCCATCCCGTGCCACGCGCTGCTCTAAGTCGGGGTCGGTTTTTCTGGGTTGGCGTTTTTGGGTTTTGGGCAGGTTGTGCAGTCGTTGCTTGCCGTATTGTTGGTCGCGTTTGCCCCCCTTGCGCACGCGTTGTGGGGAGGTGTGGCATCGTTGTGCGGTTTTGCAGGAGTTTTGGGTCTGTTGGTAGAAGTGGGTGATGCGTTTGCGTGCTTGGAGGGGGTTCGTGGGGTATACCTGCTGATAGGTAAGTTCCATCGTGGGCGTGCCTTTTGTTGTGCGCGTTGTGGGAGCGGTTCTACAGGCGGTGCGCCTG
>Ga0079992_132347_pt1 | contig 17252 bp, 25 predicted proteins | sample FaiFalFF_MnMetaG_3_FD_69197 | JGI IMG/M metagenome (GOLD analysis project Ga0079992, IMG submission 69197) | Freshwater microbial communities from Yellowstone National Park, Wyoming, USA - Fairy Falls B (FF_Mn_B) MetaG (SPADES assembly) (version 2) | ecosystem: Environmental > Aquatic >... | reverse complement strand
AATAGTTTGGGGGCATTATAGCGGGGTAGGGTAGCCAGGTATACTGACGTTGGAAGTGGGTGTGTATCCCGGGTTCCACATGTCCAACCCACCCCGATTTCCGGAAATTCTGGGTTTCTGGGGGCTGGGGAGCCGGAACACCGAGGTGTTCCAACCCTGTTCCACCCCTGTTCCAGCTGTTCCAACCCCCCTCCACATGTTTATATTCAATTGATTTCCTATTTCCCCCATGCGGCTCAGCTCAGTTCTCCCGGTTGTTTTGCTTGTTGTTGGGTTGGCTGCGGGTTTTGGCGGCGGAGCTGTTTTAAGGCCTGTGACCGTGACCGAGACGTCGACAACAACCCAGCCTATGACAACTATTAAGACGATGATGGTAACCATCTACCAGACATTAACCCAGACCACAACATCACCCATAACACAGACAATTAGGGAAACACTACTCAGGACAACAACCACAACATATCAGACCTCCTTCACCACCACTAAAACGGTAACCACAACAACGACGGCCATAACCACCACAACTTTGGTTGAATCAGGTGTTAGTGGGGTATGTTTCAGTAGGGTAGAGCAATGCGATGTAGTCTTAATCAGCTTAATCAATAGGGCTAACAGGAGCGTGTATGTGGCCGTCTATTCGTTTACGCGGGATGGGCTGGCTGCGGCTCTCGTTTCAGCGAAGAATAGAGGTGTTGAGGTTCGCGTAGTGATAGAAAGGGATAGGGCTAACGAGCAGGGCTCGGAATACCAATACCTAAGCTCCGCAGGGGTTAGTGTAAGGCTTGACGGAAACAGCGGGCTAATGCATCATAAGTTCATGGTCATCGACGGCCTGATAGTGGTCACGGGAAGCTACAACTGGTCGACGGCCGCGGAAGACCGAAACGATGAAAACATAGTAGTAATAAGGGATAGATATACAGCAGAAAGGTTTACACAGGAGTTTGAGAGGATATGGCGGCTGGCTAGTTAACTCTGTATTCTTTTCACAACCCGCGCTATAAGAACCATCTCCTGACCGCGGGGTTCTAGGCTCCACTCCACCTCATCATCACCCGTAATACCGAGAGCCATGACAAGTGGTTTCGGTATTTGCACGCGGAAATATGTTTCCTGCCCTGATTTTGTTTCTAGTTTGTATGCAACTATCTTACTTTTATAGACCATTTGTGGCCACATCATTAACCTCATTTTAGGTCAAATATAAAATTCATTAATCCTATTTAAATCTATCTTTTTTCCTAACGTTAGATTAATAATTAACCCAATATCCTATTATGTTGAGGTGTTTGAGGTGAGCAAGGTAGTGAATGATTTTCTGCGCGAGCTGAGCTTCAGGGGCATCCGCGGCGCGGTAGCCGTGGGTGAAAGCCTCCGAGGCACGAACATCTGGATAAAACACAGCGTTCTCGAAAGCGATAGGCGGGAAATCGAGAAGCTGCTTCGGAAATATGGTGCTGAGGAGAACGAGCTTGAGGGGGGCTGGGTTCTCGATGGCTTCTGATGTGGAGCAGGAGTCCGAGCCGGTTGTCTACCAATCTATTGAGTCTTTGATGGAGGACGACTTCGCTAACATCGACATCCTTCTCACAAAAGCCCTCGCAGCCTTAAGGTCGGGGAACATCCGAGCTGCCCGCGTCCACATCGGCAGGGCCCGCAGCATAGCTTTGGATTGGATATAGGTGTCTAGGCGGGTTGGGGCCGCGGGTTTTTTCCCCATCTCAGGGGCCGCACCCCACCCGGGACACCCCCGCACTTTCACACTACTCTGTCCTCTTATTACCCCCCACTTCGCTAGCTAAAGTAGGGGGTTTGGCTAGCTTCAGCATAAGAACGTCCAAGACATGGGCTGATGCAGATGTGTGTTAAGAAAGCTGACGACGACGAGCAAGATATTTACGTCCGCCTCACACCAGAGCTGAGAAAGCTCGTCAGAGACACATCGCTCAAACTTCAGATAAGCGAGAGTGATGTCGTCAGGATTGCTCTCTCATATTTCTGTGGGAATGAGAACTTGATGCGGGTTGTGGAGTTCGCCCGCATCGCGCAGCGCCGCCGAAGAAAGATTGATGGCAGATAGCTAGCTAAAGTGCTGGGTTTAGCTATCTATCACACATAAACGTGTCCGTCTACATATTTGGCATGAGTGTGGTGGATTGGAAGGATTCAAGCCTTGAAGGAGAGAAGACCACGCTCGAAGACCTGAAAGACAAAACAATAATCATCACGGGCTTTGAAGAACGGCAGTCTAACTATCATGATGGGCAAACCTACCTAACCGTCACCGCCGAATTAGAGGGGAGAAAGATTTTCTTCAACACGATGTCGAAAGCCATAGTTGAAAACCTGCGGAAAAACAGGCAGCTCTTCGCTGAGGGGAAGAAGCTCAGGGTCAAGATTGTCCAGCGTAAGAATGACCGAGGTGTGAGGTATTATGCCTTCGACAGCCCAGATGCTTAGAGAGATAACTTACGACATCAATGAATTCCTGACGAGGGCCACCGACCACGACAAAATCCGGTTTTCATTTCTCCAGAGGCCCGCGGGTGATGGGTTGGTCAGCATCCAGCCCCGCCTATTCTACCCGCTTAAGGATGCAATCCTGATTTGGGAGGGGTCCGCGTCGACTTTCTTCACGGTTCAGGACAATGAAATCCGAGAGTTTGAGAAACAAATGCTTCAGTTTGTTGAGGAGAAGCTGGGGTTTAAGCCAAGACTAGGTCGGTGGGAGTGGAGATGCTAAGGTCTGGTGGGGTCGGGTTTGGTGTGGTATGGTATGGTAGGGTGAGGTAAGGTAGGGTATGGTGAAATTCAAGAAAAAAACAATAAGCGTAACGGAGGCCGTGAAGCTAGCTCTCGGCCCGGAGCGTTTTTTCAATGACGAACATATACCAGCAGAACTTTTTCGTGAGAACCGCGTCATCCATCAGATGCTTGGGGCTGACAACACAGAGGAAGTAGAGCTCAAGCTGGGGGATTGGATTGTGAAGGGGATTCCTGATAAGATACTTGATGATAGGGTTGTTGAGGTCAAGGTTCAGAGACCTTTAAGCAAGCCGCAGGAGCTTCTGACTTCAGCGGCTTATCAGGGCTTGGTTTACGCGTCCGCTCTCGGGCTGGACATTGTCGAGGTCTGGCTCTACGTCTACTCCACGGGCGAAGTGAAGACCCATACCTTCCCGGCTTCCGAGCTCAACCCAGCCGAGTTCTTCACAGTCCTGAGCCATAATCTAAGAAAGCTTGAGGAGCTGCAGGTCTTCAAACCGCCTAGGGTGGAAAGCACAGACGTCAACAAGCTGGCGTTGGTGGTGAAGAAGTTTGAGTGAGATAAAGGAACTGCTTTTTCAATTCATTCGAAGCCTGAACTACCGGTTGAAGGGGATGCGATGTCCCTACTGCGGTCGTGAAATCGAGGTCGAGGGATTGAAGCTGGAATGCTGTGAGAAAGTCGTGGGTGGGAAGGAATGAAGCTCGATAAAGCAATCACTCTTGCTAAAGACTTTCTCACGCAGCGTGGCTTCGCATTCAAGTATATAATACATTTAAGGAATTCATCGTGGTGGCTTAAGCTTGAGTTGAGGAGATGGGATGTATGCGGGTATGTAATATATGATGTAGAGTTTGAGCGTAATACCCCTGACAGCTTGGCGACTGCCCTTCTCACATGGATAAAAGATGTTTTCGGGGTTGGGCTTGAGGATGGGTAAATTTCTATCCTATGTGAAGGAGTGTTTTCTTGATTCCGGGCTTCTCCGGTTGCATCTGAGTAGTTGTTTGCAGCAGGGGCATTCGGCCCGCCCGATGCTGTCCGTGGTGTAGTAGCCTTTCTTGGCTGGGAAGCTTTTCTCACATGTGTAGCAGTAGCGGTATGGCTCTCCACCCGAGCTGTAGCGTGCGGAGTTCAGGTGTGGGTAGATGATGTCGCATAGCCCGAAGCATCCCCGCATCTCAGACACCTTTTATCGTTGACTGCAGGCTTTCGACAAGGGCCCGCAACCGCCTCTTCGCATCGGTCACGAAAACATGTTCCCGCATATCCCCCTCGGGGGTGACGAGCACGTTCGGCTCCATGAGGGCCCTGAACCTACCTGCAACCCAGTCCGCCTCAATCCCACTCAATATGGTTGTGAGATTGGTGTCTTGGACGGGGACTTGGAAATAGCGGGAAAGTATAAGATTTATCTCGGCATCCACCTCATTCAAAATATCTGTCAGTAATCCATCCTGCTCGGCTGTCGTGATGTTAAGCCTTCTCTTGATTTTGTCAAGCGTTGTATACGGCATGCTATCTCTCCACGTTTATGATGAAGCCTGATGTTTCTATATTTTCACCTGTTTTCTCAAGCCTGAGCCGCGCAACATAGCTGCCCTCCGACGGGAAATTACGTCCGTCAGGGGCCCAGCTCACAACCCCGTTCACAGCATCCGCAACCGAGGCCGCTTCCTCGAAGACGTGGCCGTCACTAATCCTGCGGACGACGACTTTGACAGAGTAGCCTGTGAGATTGTATCTGGCGCGTTTTTCGTCGACTATGATAAGTGTCTGGCTGCGTCCGAAACTCTCCCGTGTAAGAGCTACATACGCCGAGCTAACTCCGTCGGGGCCGAGGACTTTCAGCATGGCTAGGTGATGGGGCCGTTACCTAGGTTACGCCGTGATGACCTTTAGCGCATAATTAGGCTCTATCAGCTTTGCGCCCGCAACGTAGCTCGCTGTGAGGCTGATGGCTCGCTTAGGCGGCTCACGGAACGCTTCTATCATGAGGTCGCGGCTGACAGCTAGGCCGAAGGCTTTCGGGAAGAACAGGTGGGCTCTATATGTTGTTACTGAACCGCTACCTGTGCCGGTTGAAACGTTGTCGGTCGGTATGATGTTGATTCCGAGAACCTGCGGTAGGACACCTGTCCGAACAGGCTCACTGCCTCCGAACTCAGCCGCCTTCAAAACACCTGAGTCTTGCAATAGGTCGTGATACTGCTTTGTCGAGCATACTAATACAAGCTCGCCGGGCCGTGGGACACGCTTCGACTGCTCAATCAGCTTCCTCTTCGCGGCAACAAGCTCGGAAAGCTTCAAAATGTCGGATGAAGTAATTGCGCTCTCCGCAGTCTTCCCACCAGCATAGAATGCGTTTGTGTTTGTGTCAAGCTCATTCAGGATGACTTTATCGATGTCTATTGCGGCTGCAAGAGTGAGAGTTTCCTCAATCCCGCGGACGAGGTCGACCGCGCTTCTCTCAATCTCATCGTAGCCAATAACCTGTAGAGCACCGCGCTCGGAGACTGTCGCTGACACAGTTGTAATGGTCTGGGTAACTTCTGTTGGGGCCGTCTTCGACGTGAGCGCTGAAAACGCGGGGACATCTATCTTATACCATCGGGCCTCGTTGGAACCCCTTGGAATGGTTACAACATCCGCGTAGTCTCTGAGACCGACACCTATTTTCGGCAGAACCACCAGTAGGTCTCTCTGGTATGTGAACGGGCCTGACGGAACTCCGGATACCGCTTCCTTCGTCCCCCTCAGCCATGCTTCAAACTCCTTGGCTTTCTCATTCGCGGACTCGGATACTGTGGTTTTCACAGGCTCCTGTTTCGGCTTCAGTAGTTCCTTCAGCTCGGCCATGTGCTCGGCTAACAGCTTCTGAAGCTCCGATGTGTCAATCTTCACGTTTACAACCTGCTCAGGGTTTTCGCTCACGCCTTAACCACCTTGAGAAGCCGTATTTATGACAACTTTGACGCGGGGCTTCGGAACCCTATACTCGAGGCCGCAGAGCTTGAAAAGCTCGGCTGTCAAGTTGAGGGCCTCAGACCAAAGTCCACTTTCCTCCGCGCGGTTAATACTCTCACGTATCTTCTCAAGCTTCTCGAACTCAGGCGGCTCTTTATCGAACTGTCTATAATGCCGCGCCAGATGGTTGTAGACCGGTCTTCTATCCTCGCTTGGAATATCTACCCCGCCTCGGGCCCCCATCAAAGCCGCCATGGCCGCGGCAACACCGCGCCAGACCACGACAAACCTGCCGTCGATGACTTCATGATGTGGTAGTTTATATGACCCGAAGTTCTCAGGGTCGTCTTCATCATACCACGTGAACCCGCGCCTATACTTACCCCAGTCAATCTTGTCTTTGTCTCCTGAGCCATCGCTTGACGCCCACTTCCTCAATGAGGCTACAGCCCTGTCGGCGTCCCAGCTCCGGCCTTCGTCAGCCTTCGGGGTTTCCTCGAAGGGGACGGCTTTCTCATGGATGCGGAAAACCGACTCAATGACTTGGACGTTTGCCTCGGGGATGCCGGGGACGGCCACGAGGCTGATTTCCTTAAGCATGATGTTGCGTAAGACCTCAATGCCGTCGATGTAGTCAATCCGCTCATAGTCTGCTCCGAGAGAAACCTTGAGGGGTGCGGCCCTAACCTTCTTCTCAGCCTCTGGGTCTGTGATTATCGCCTCATACATGATTTCCATTTTCTCAGGGTTCCAGAAGAGTTTGGCGCGTCCGATGGCGTTCATGGCCGATATGTGTTCCCAGAAAACCGGTATCTCTTTGCCCTCAAGCCGTTTGACCGCGGCCTCAAGCTCCGACGGTAGGTAGAGGCGGTTGTTACGTGAGACACGTGGGATTGCTAATGTCCCGGTTATCTTAGCTGCTTCGCTCACGTCTTTTCACGTTGCCTACGCCGTATTTTTGTCAAAAATATAGCGTGGTAAATCAGGTATGTATGAGCGCGTCCCAGACAAGTTTTATCGTAAGGAGTTTCAACACCCCCATCAGCAACACGAAAGCCAACCTTGGAAACCTTCACTCATCCACAAGAACAAGCAGCGGAAACACAAGCGATATAGATGTCTCAAGCTATAGGTCAATCAGGTTTCTGCTTAAAGTGATATCAGTTTCCGGGACAAGCCCAACCCTCGACGTCTTCATCGAGGGAAAGTATGAGCAGACCGGTGATTATGAGGTATTGCTGCAGAGGACAGGGGTGACGGCTAACGGCACTTACTTCATGGGTCAAATCGACAATCTCGTGTTCAGAAATATCAGAGTCCGCTGGGTTATTGGCGGGACTTCGCCAAGCTTCAACTTCACAGTCACAGCCATGGCATTAGTGTAATTGTCAAATATACCCCTCAGCATTCTGAAAATGATGTGAGCTTCATCAAACGCTTGTTCACACGTGAGCAGACAGGTGGTTACGCGGTTAGGGATGAAGTCAAAGTGTTGGGCTGGCGATATGACTGGCCTGACTTCAAGGCCGCGCTCGAGGCGTATAAGAACCCGATGATTGCGAACGCGGTCGACAGCGTTACCGCCAGCATCCTCAGCTCAGGCTTCTACTTCACATCTGAAAACCCCGAAGCCGCTGAGAAGGTGTCGAAGTGGGCTGAGAAGGTTGGGTTGAGGGCCCTGCTTTTCGACGTGATACGTGAGCTTGTGTTGACCGGTAACAGCTTTCTCAAGCCCGAGGGCCGCGGTGAAGCCCTGAAGCTCTTTCGCATACCCCTGATATGGTTCAAGCCAGAGCTAGACCTCATAGTTGATGAGGAGAAAGTAACTGTGGTGAACTACTACGTCGACGTCCATGTTGGGACACATGTTGAGTTGAGACGTGTGCTACCAGCATCCGAGGTAATCCATTTCGCGTTCAACGTCCTTTACCCGGAGTGGCCGTGGGGATGCGGCATCGCCTACCAGCTTGTCACACGGCAGAGGGATTGGAAGGGCCGTGAAGTCCCCAGCCCCCTCGAAGCCGAGGCCACGCTCAGACGTGACCTCATTCTCTTCATGGATAGGTCTGTCCCCAAACGCATCATAAGATTCGATGTTGGGGACGACCAGCTCAACAGAATACGGACTGAGATTGAGCCTGTCCTGAAAGACCCGGGCTCTGACTTCGTCACGAATGCGAAGTTTGAGGTTGGGGAGCTGAAGGCCCCAGAGCGCTTACGGTTTGAATACTACCAGATTTTTGAGAATATGTTTACCGCGGCCCTCCGCTCGCCTGTCGTCAAGCTCTTCACCACTCCCGGCTTCACAGAAGCATCCGCGCGGGAGGCAACGTCTATGTTTGAGCTTTTCACGAACGCGGTCAGGGAGCTGGTGGAGCATGTCCTCGAAACCAAGGTCTTCCCGCTTGTAACGCCTGAGCATGTGGAAATACATTGGGGTCAGCCGCAGAGGCCCGAGCTCAGGTTCGCCGAAATCATCCAAGCCGCGAAAGCTGACGCCTTCAACCCCGCAATCATAAGCCGTGAAGAGGCACGAAAGATGCTGAGGGAGCTCGGCTGGATACTTGAGGAGGCTGAAGCGGGAGCGGCTGGTGAAGCGTTTTCATTCCAGCGGGGGAAGCTGGTGGACACAATCGACGAGGTTGAAATCTACCTTGTCCCAGTCGACGACATAGATAAGACGACTATACGCTACTACTCGGTCGATGCGGAGAGAGGGGTTTCGCTGGCCGTGGCGTGGGTTAAGTCGAGGCGTGAGAGACAGGTTGTGGCGCTTTTCTTTGACAAGAAGCTGTATGACTGGACGCCGGAGAAGGCCCGAGACTACTACGCCAACACCTTCCCATCAGTCCTTGAAAAGCTCAGGGCCGCCATCCTACCCGAGACCGTGGTGAGAGCTTGATACGTCAAAGTTTGCGGGCCGCTTTCTCCGCCAACGTCCCACTCCACGTCAAGCTTGAGATGGCTTTATTCATCATATTCTTTCCGCATGTGTTTCAGAGCCTTGTAGCGTTCAAGGCAGCCCTACAGCTCCACGCCGACGCCCTCGAGAAACATAACGCCGCGATAATGCTTCTCGACGAGCGGACATCCGCTGTGTGGAAAGCATACGTCGACAAAATAAAATACATACAGTAGCCCTTATGTTGGAAGTATCCTTTTCCCGGTCAAACCTCCGCCTCCAACTATCTTTACACTTTGACGGGCTTCAACTTGTGCATCAATAGCGCCACCAGATATAGTCGTTGAAAATGTTGTATTAGTTGGGTTTGAAACAGAAGTATTTCTATGCGAAACATAGGGGTCTGGGTCATTGTATTCTAACGTGGTATTTGTTGTTGTGTTCGTTATAGTAGTCTGCGTCCCAGTTGTATTATTCTTTACATAAACTTCTGTTTCAACAGTAACTCCCGCCCCACTAACATTACCATACTGCGATAGAGGATTGCTTACCGTAACGTTAGCCGTAGCCGTTCCAGTCCCAGATACCGGTGCGGAAGCCTTGGTTACGTATTCGATAGTCCATTTGGGAACTTCCGTGCTGGGTAATGCCATCGCTGGTCGTAACGGCGGCTCGTTTCCAACAGTATAGTAGATTTTCCATCCGCCCATTTACGGCAACCCAATCAAATACATTACTATCCTTCCAGACGAAGGTTCCTGTATAACTTCTATTTTGCGTATTGGGACACGGAATAATTCATAACTATCAACCCTTGTTGCGGTAGTGGATGAATTATATAATGCGGCCGCCGTATTATCATTCAAGACTATCAACCCCCCTGGTGGTATCTCGTCGGCTATAAGGTAGAGTTCTCCATATCCGAAATCTTTAGGATAGACTGGGTTCTTGGTATAGTAGGTATATCTTTGCGTATATGCCGCCGTGGCCAATCCAGTTCCTGCCGCCCATATTTCCCAGTTTAGAGTTGAAGATGGCGCCACATCTCTCAATCTTGATGAGTTTGGGTCTAATACTGTTATGAGTGTCTGCGATGAGGCTGTGGATGATACTGGGCTACATGTGAGGGTGTGGTCGTCGAAGCCTGCGAACTCCATAGTTCCAGATGTTTGGGCTTTCACGATTAATGCGGCCAAAACCTTGCCGAGAGGAGTAACTATATTATTTGAAATTGAGCCACTGTAAATTTTCACCATAGAATAGCCCATGATTTGAAACGATAAGTCTTGGTTAACATTACCTATCCATGTCCCACCAGAATTTGATGATGTTTCAAGGATTTCCGAGAGTGGTCGAGAACTACTTCCACTATGAATTACATATTTATTCGCCGAGTCGCCCCCTATTGTATAGACTACAAGGGCATAGGTTTCTGAGGGGCGTAAAACAATGGGAGATGATAAACCGATAGTTATCCATGCCGCCGTCGTTCCAACAGATGCTGGCGCAATGGAGCCGGAAGCTAAAACATCTTCAGTTGGTTTATGAAACAAATACGTAATGAATAACTGATTAATATCATAATTTCTCGCCGTCCACGTAGTTCCGGCGTCGGAAGATGAAAAGAACCCTCCAGGCCCATAGATATCGGAACCAGTATAATATTGTATGGTATAACTTCCCGCCGTTGAGTCATTCGCCTGCCGGAAAACTATCGCGTAAGTTCCCCCCTCATTGAGGGTGACTGGTTCAGGGAAAGTAACTGTATTCAGACTGCTCCCCGTTAACCCAGAGGCGGGGATGGAAACAGATGAAATCACCGTTGAGCCGGGGACGCCTGATACGGTATTTCTAACTTCAATGATTAGAGGGTCCGGTGTTCCACTTTTACCAGCAAGGTAAAATCTTATTTTAATTAGGGTAGTCGAAGAGGCTAAAAATGTTTGCGCATGATAATTTGTTCCCGATATAGTAACAGAACCCGTGCCCGCTACATTGGTTATTGTTTCCTCACCTTCGGCTTCTCTTTGTTGTGAAATTTTTCTTATTTCTACAAATAATGGGTTGGGTGGAGAACCACTTTTCAACCCATACAACTGTATTTGACTTATTCTTATCGCGTTTGTTGATGTTTTGAATATTTGAGCCAGCATATTTGATGAATAAACATCCCTCGCTGTTCCTGTGTTTGTGTTAGATATTTGCGCCGTATTCGTCTGCGATACACTCCATGTGGTTGGCGTTCTACTTGCTTCCTGCCTACTCTCCCTCGGAACAGTCCCCTTATACTCCCACCGTAACGGCTGGCCCTCAAGCTCCGTATAAACACCCTGACTCATTCGGACTTCACCTCGGTTACATTAGGTTTCTTAAGCTCTTGAATCTTCGTTTCCACATCCTTCTCCGCCACCACGTCCTCATCGAAATAGACTTCAACATCGTCCTCTCCACGAACAACAACGCCCCAGACATTCACGCCGGATTTGAGTAGTTTATCATGAATGTCCCATGCCATAACGCTTAATTTATCGGAGATTTTCTTTGGCCTCACTTCCCCTCCCGCCAGACAAACTTGACAAGTGATATTTTTGGAGATATTGCCGTGGTATTTGGCCGTGATAGGTTGAATTTCAGCTTCAGCTTCTCAAGGGCCGCGGGGTAGAGAATATAGTCGGAATCAATAAATAATGTAGGTATGTCCGCAGTTATCTCAAGCCAGTTCATGGTTGTCGGGTTGCCTGTCTTCGTCATTGTTGCTGTTGTGATATCCCACCTGTTCCATGTCCCGCCTTTATTGTTAATTGTTGCTGTGAGGTAGTTGTTTTCGTCTTGATAGAGTTTGATTGTTATGCTGGCGTCGGCGAATGTGTAGAAGTAGATGCGGAAAAAGCGGAGGATTTGGAAGCCAGCATCCCTTGTCTTCGGCCATCTGAGGATTATGCTTCCAGCGGCCTGCCTGTCAGCCCTCAGAGCCGTCAGCCCTATGATTGCCGCATCCGTCTCGGAGATTATAGCGTTCACGGCCTCCCACTCACTCAGCACCATTGTCACAACCCCTCTCACCTCAGGGTAGTGGGGGATGTCGAAAACATCCGGTATATTGCTGAAGAGTGTGGTGTTATCTGCTGTAAGCAGGCTAACGTTCACGCTTCCCTCACCAGCATCATAACCATAGTATGTCCGAAGCCAGCGGGTGAAGAGGCCGCTTGGCGGAAGACATGAAAGCTCGAAGCTCCCTGAAGTGAAACCTGATGCCAGAACAATATTTCCCTCAGAATCAAGAGCTATGTTTGAAGCATTTTCATAGGGTAGCGGCCTCCTGTAGTAGAGCCTGACCGTCCTTCCCTCGGCCTGAACCCTCTGTGTAGCTTGGAGACTTGTGACAGAGGCCTGAAGGCTTCCAACTATCTCGGGGACGGAGACAGCCTGCCCAAACCGCGCGGCCACATCGCTACCAATAGCTTCATCAAAGAACTCTTCAAAAAGCTCAAGCCTGCCGCCAACCGTCAGCCTGTAGACTTTCTCAAGCGGCTCATACTCCATCTCCACGATGAACATGTCCACGTTTGAGAGGCCGAGGCCTGGGATGTTGACGCGGACAGTATCGAAAAGGTCGAGGCCCGCGCTCTCCACGACTGAGGCCCTAATGGTTAGGCGGAGCTCACGCCCGAACTCCTTGTTCAGAGCCAGCCGTATCTGAGCCCGCCTATACGCCTCATTAGCATTTGTGAGGAAGGGGTCGCTGACGATAACAGGCAGGTCTCCCGGCGGCTCGCTGACATCCGCAAGCACCTGACCATTTGCACCCACATAGATGACGCGGTTCTTCAGCTTCCACCTATCCTCACTATACTCACTCTCCAGAACGTTTGTATCATCGAAAGTGATTTTCGGAGTCCCGACCTGTTTCGGTTTGAAGTAGAGGATGCGGCCCGGCTTCATGCGGATGTAGTAGTTTGTGCCGCGGGCCGTAGACTGCATGATTTCCAACGCTTTCGCGTTCTGGATTTCCCACGGGCTGTTAAGCGAGGGCCCCTCGTCAACATTTGTCACATCCACGCCTGTTTCAAGGGCCGCCAAGTCCTTGATTATATCTCCCGCGGTTGTCCCTGTCTGGTAGTTTCTGAAAACCACACGCCTATCATATAGAACGAGCTCCGAGTAGGCTCGGATGGTGTATTCGTTTCTTCCCTCACCGCGTCGACGCCTAACCTCATAGATTATACCTTCAAAGACGGTTGAGGCCCCGCGTTTTACGCGGACATACATCCCCACAGCCAGAGTTGTCGATGGTTCAACCACTTCAAAGTCCACGGCCTCAAGCTCCCGGCCCGTCAGCTTATGCGTCAGCCGCGTAACCCTGTCCGAGATATCTGTCCAAGTCGTCTTATCACTGCTTACCTCGACTGTCACAACCATGGCAACCGCCTCAAGCCAAAGAAAATGCCGAGGGCAAGGAAGACGATGAAAAGCTGTTCATGTGTGAGAGGGGCCCTGAACACGTCAGCCACATCGAACACATAGCCCTCTTTCACGTATTCGTCCACAAGCAGGCCGAAGGCAGCGAGAAGGAAGGCGAGCGAGAGCCTGAAACGCATGCCTACATCGCCCTCAAACGCCTCACAAGCTCACGGCTAACCATCCGCGCAACCTCCTCAGGGTCGGACACCTTCGACGCATCCACGTAGACCTGAACATTCAAGCCCCGAGGCCCGAGGCCGCCCTCACGAATCATGTCAGCCAGCTCACGCGGTATAACCATCTCACCTCTATGCAGGATTGCGGGCCCTGTGAAGGGGACGAAAGCGGTTCCACGCTGGTATTCGAAAAACCTCCCACCTGTCTGATGGACAATCTCCCCTCCACCTCCTCCACCGCCCTCGGTTACGATTATCTGGTGGTGGATGTGGTATGTGTGGACTGTCATACCATTCATCTGGTTTAGAGTTGCTATGAAGTTTTGAGCTGTTTCAATATTGCCCTGTATGGTTGCTTTCACAGTCTCAAGGCTTGACCGTAAAACATTGTAGAGAGAGCCAGCTACATTCTGGCTGTCAACACCAAGTGTTCTAAGAACGTTGATGAACTCCTCTTGCGTGACAATCCCGTCGTCGAGGGCTGTCGTCAACCCCTCGAAAACATTGAGAAGCATGTTTGACGCATCTGTAGCCCCCATCATCTGGAGCTGTAGGGCTTGCTGTATGAGGCCGAAGTTTTGCATCAGAAAATTTACAACCTGCTGTGTGGCGGCTAGTCTGTTTCTGCTTTCAGCCGCCTCCTGTGTCAATTCAGCATCTCCCTGAAGAGCTTTAGAGACAGCCAGCGTAACATCATAGAAATTAGTGGCTACCGATATAGCGCCGCTGAGAAGGTCGAAACTTGAGCGGAGACCTTTCACCGCGTCAGACATGGCCTTGATTGCGTCCGAGGTCTGATTGGCTGCTGTTGCGATATTTCTAAAGCTTTCAGGAACCTCGACCCCAGCCTGTTGGGCTAGCCCAGCCATCTCAATCAGTTTATCACTTGTCAAACCCAGCATCTCTGCAATCTTCAGCCCTTCCTGCACACTTATCCTTCCCATCTCAATGTTGGCGACTATGATGTCGGCCGCCTCTTCCTTCGTCACCTTCCCAAGCATCAGCCATGCTTCTATCTGTGACTGTATTTGACCGGCTATGTTGCCTGTGGCCCAGCTTATGATGCCTGTCCACGCTGTGACGGCCGCGTTTACCGCGGGTAGGAAGACCGAGCCAAGCATCGTGGCCATCTGACCGAACTTCTCACCAATGTTGCGGTGAAGCCTGTCGACCTCGGACTGCATGCGCTGGAAACGGCCCGCCGTCGTCTCCATCGTAGCGGCGAAGGCCTCCATCGCAGACCCACCACGTCCCACAGCATCCCTGAGTTCATCGAAGTTTTCCGTCATCTGGGCTATGGTGAACAATGTCTTGAGGGCCCTCATATCAACGCCTTTCAGCTTGTCCTGCAGGTCTACGAATGAAAGGCCGCTCTGCTTTACGGTTGCTATTACATCGAGAATTACATCGTTGACGGTTCTGAGGTTGCCTTCTACATCGCGGATTGGAACACCGAGCTTACCTGCTATCTCATATAGCTCGAGCAGGAAGCGGTTTAGATGTGTCCCAGCCTCCTGCGCGTTTCCAAAACGTCTCTCAAGGACTACAAGCCATGAGGTTGCGTCTTCAAGGCTCATGCCCATTGCTCTGGCCGTTGCTCCGACGTTTGCGAGGCCGTTGGCGAAGTCGACAGCCGAGCCGATGCCCAGCCGTGAAGCATTTGTTAACGCGTCAACGGCTCTGGCGGCCTCGGCCCCTGTCAGCCCAAACTGAGCCATCACCTGAACAACCGCGTTAGCGGCTGTGGCGAAGTCAGCTCCCTCGGTTTTCGCCAGCATAATGACCTGTCCGAGGGCCTGAACCGCATCCCTTCCCGAAAGACCGGCCTTCACAAGGGACTCGAGGGCTGAGATAGCCTCCTGACCTGAGACAGCGAACTCGCGGGCCGCGGCGGATGCAACCATGCGGAAGGCCCCAGCCAAGAGGTTGACGTCCTGACCTGCTTCACGGGCTAGGGCTGCAAGCTTGACAGACGCCTGCTCAAACTCCATGAAAGCTCTTGTAGCATCCTCAGCGAACCGCCTGACCTCACCTAATATGTTGAAGCCTACAAGGCCCGCGACAACCCCGCCCGCAATCTTCCCCACATCTGCAAGGGCCCCTGCAAACTTTGAGCTGGCTTTGCTGACATCATCCATCTTACCGGCTATGTCCCTCGCCACGTTACTTATCTGGTCACGGCCCTCAAAGACGACGGAAATACGGTATTGCTCAGACATTCTTCACCACCTCGAGTAGAAGTTGCCGTATTTTTCGCGTTACTGTGACGAGGGCCCTCCGGATAATGAGCTGGGCTTTCGTCCCAGGATGTCTGACGTATCTAGCGAATACAACCCTTCCACCAACCTCAAACCTGAGGGCCTGAGCATGGCGTGGGAAAATCAGGTGCGGCCTGCTTCCGAACTCGACGACCGCGGCATACGGCGCGTCGACACGCATCACTTGAACACCGGCCCTAGGGGAGACCACATAGGCTGAGGCAACCAGCCTACCCGTCTTCTTCGGCGCCGTCCTCTGAAACAGGTATAGTGTCTCATTCGCCAGCCGCGCCAGAAAAACGTCGAGGACGGATAGCCACCTCTCACCGCTCAGGGCCCGCAAAACCTTTTCTAAGCCTTCAACCCTGACTTTCGCCTCCATTTCTTCATCCTCTTCCTATCTTCCTTTGAGCCCTCAAGCGCGGCCATTAAGTCAACAAGTAATGGTTGGATGGGGCCGCGGACAAACTCTGAGGGCCTTACCCCATACCGTTGCGCTAAACCATCGAGTGTGAGGAGAAACTTACGGTCGAAAATTCTTCGCTATACTACGCATGACCTCTGTGTAGCGTTGAAGGATGGCGGCGAGAACAACGTCGTAGTGTTCATCGCATGGTTGTGGGTTGACGCATGTGGCTATGACCTCTTCCTCAGCCCGAATCAAGTCGTCTTTCGAAGGCGGGGCCGTGGTAAACGCGGCGGAGAGCGTCTGTAGATGCGGGTAGGCAGCGGCCCTTATCTTTATCACGTATTCATGGTCGTCAAGCTTTAGCTTCATATTGAGCTGACCTTGTTCACTACTGTGACTTTCACAACATCCCCGGTTGCGGGCTTGAGGGCGCGGAAGTCGACGTCCTGCACCAATAGCTCGGCCTCACTTATCTCGGCCTCCCACGCATCATAGACGATTCTCGGCAGCTCGACCTCTAGCCTGTAGTTATGTGAGCCGCCTGCAACCGGGCCTGTCAACGTCACCTTCAGCGATGTCTCGTTCGCGTTCAAAAACCTGTTTAGATGTGTTGCATCCCTAAACCTAACGGAAAAGCTGCCGGAGACCTCAAGGTTCTGAAGCTCAATCGCTCTGAGGGCCGCGGCTAGGTCGTGCCGGCGTTCAAGGTTGTTGTTCAGCTCTATCGTCAGCTCCTGAAGCTCGGCAGCCGAGCCGCCTATCAACAACGCTGTATCCGGGTTCATGAAGGGCCTGACCGCGGGGTAGGATGGTGTAGCCCTTGAGACCGCCGAGGCCTCCCCACCGACTGCGGCAACCGAGGCTGTAGGCGGGTCTTCAGAGCTGAAGTTGAACTCAATGCTGTCGACTACACAGTCCTTTGCGCGGAGGGCTTGGAGGCCCGGGTCGAAGCCAGCCTCAAGCGTGTAATATGTTGGTGTTGTGTTCAGGGCCGCTGGCGCGAAGACATGCTGGTAAACACCGTTTGTTGCGTCAAGTGTTGTTGTCGTCACGTTCTGGAAGAATGCATGTAAAATACTCTCCCAGCCCCCCTCAGGCCAGAGATACGCCTCGAACTCGGCTTCGGAATATTTCTGCCCGGGGAAGAACGCTACAGGTGCGCGGTATGAGAGCGTGTTCGGGTAGGCTTTCTCAAACTGAGGCGTCAGGGTTAGGGATGACGCGTCTATGAACTTTGTAGGCGCCACTCCTGTCCCGAAAGCTGTCTGCTTACCTACGCCAAGATACCTTGACATCTCTACTCACCTCT
>Ga0079992_124476_pt1 | contig 17282 bp, 22 predicted proteins | sample FaiFalFF_MnMetaG_3_FD_69197 | JGI IMG/M metagenome (GOLD analysis project Ga0079992, IMG submission 69197) | Freshwater microbial communities from Yellowstone National Park, Wyoming, USA - Fairy Falls B (FF_Mn_B) MetaG (SPADES assembly) (version 2) | ecosystem: Environmental > Aquatic >... | reverse complement strand
CGGTGCCGAGCAGTTCGGAGAGTTCCGCATAAAAAGGCGGAAGGCGAAAGCCGGAAGCAGGGAGAATCGCCAGGTCTCTGTCCTGCGCATGCTCTGGGGTGTGGACTGCGGAGCCGAAAAGATACACAAGCCGGGTAGGATGGTGGGCAAAAAGGGCAGGTAGACTCTGGAGCCGGACCTTGATATCAACCGGCACTGATGGAACTCCAGCGTATTTCTCAGAAATCGTCATTGCTCCTCCCCAGCACCTTCTACTTCTTCCTCGCTCCCTTTTAGAGCCACAAACCAACGGCTCAGAAAACCGGTGTATAGCCTAATGAGCCAAAGGTGGATGGCCTTTGGGTCGCTTTCACCGGTCTCACGCGCAATTTGCTGTGCCCACTCGCCCAATTGACTCAAGTCCTCGATCACCCCTAATCCGAAAGGACGGTCGCTTTCGCCCTGATACCGCCATCCTTTCCCCTCCTTACGTCCCATCTGGTAGCGAACGAACAACTCCAGGGCTTTCACTGAGTCAGTAGAACTCGCAAGATTCTGGAGATTCGATAGCTGAGCACGTTGAAGGATATCAGACGCTCTTTGTCGGCACTCCGGGCATGCTTTTTCCAATGTCCAATGGTTATTCCTACACATTCGGCCATAGACTTTGGAGGTTCTCACAGTGTCTCCTGCCAACTCAACTACGCGGTCTAACCACCGCTGCTCAACGACTTGAAGAGTCTTCACACTTGGCATCATACCGGCATTACCTCCTTGTGGAACGGATGACAGATGAGGATTTCACCCAGCCCTTCGTCGGTGCGCTGACCCACGCCCTGGGCTTCCAGGGATTCAAGCCGGGAAAGAAGCCTTGGATCGCGTGGCATACTCCACTCCCCGCGGTTGTCAGGCCAAAGAACAAGACGACCAAACCTCACCCCTCCTGGCGCGGCTCCCACACCTCCACGCACCCAAACCCCTGGCTGTTCTTAGACCCAAGACCCGCATCGAGGGCCATGCGGAAGTAGGGTTCGGGGGCTTGTAGTTCGTACAGGCCGGTCCAGCCTTTGATGACGGTGCCCTTGTACAGCACGACGTGCTGGTCGCGGGTGCTGACCCGGTACGGGCGGAAGGAGGCTCCGTCCTCGGGAATGTCCTCCCGGGTCCAGGCCCGCACCTTCCGGCGGAGGTTCGTGAGCACCAAGCGCCCGAACTCGGGTTCCTGAGGCGCGTAGTAGTAGGTCTTCTTGCGGCCGTCGGTGGTTTTGAGGGTGCTGTAGACGGTGATGGGCGAAAGCGCCCGGAGGAGCACGGGGCTCCGGTAGGGCTGCTGGAGTTCCACCTCGACCGCTTCGACGGCGAACCGGGCCGGGCCCAGACGCAGGTCGGAGTTGGTGACGAGGCGGAGGGCGAAGGACTCCAGGAAGGAGATCATGGGGGAGGCCACCACGAGCCGCAGGGCCCCGTTGGCCTCCAGCCAACCTCCCCGCACCCGACACGGCCCCAGCAAGCGTGAGAAGGTGAAAAGTTTGAGGCGGCGGTTGCCCTCCGGGATCCCCTCGTCATGCAGGGCCTGGGCCAGGTGCTCGTCCAGGTGGGTGTAGATCAGGGCCTGGATGAGCTCGTTGTACTGCACGGGAAGCCGTGTACCTGCCCGCTCCGGACGGAGACGAATCGCAAGGCGCATCACGCCTCCCCCTGGGCTTCCCCTATACGCCAAGGCCCCTCAGGTTCCTGCCGGCCGCACCCTCACCCTCGGGGCTCGGGATGCGGCCGGGAGGGTTCAAGTCCCCAGAATCGGGTTAAGCAAACTCGGTGCCACATCCCCATCGGCACCAGCCGATGCGGGCCCCTCCGGATCCGCATCGGAAGGGGTTTGCAACCACAGTAGGAAACGCTTCCGGATCCGGGTTTTGCCTCGACAGGCGGGGTGGTCCCCTACGCGGTGGAGGCGTAGGAACCGGCCCAGAGGGGAGAATCCGCGAGGCGGGCGGGTTCTCCCAGGAAGTGGCGGGCCACCCGCTGGCTGCGGCCCCGCTCCTCCTCGCTCGCGAGTCCTACGTGCACCCGGCGGTAGGTGTGCACGAGGGCACGGATCTGGAGGTAGGTGCCGAGGAACTGAGGGGCAACCTCCTCCACGTGGGAGAGCCACCGCACCACCTCCGGGTGATCGAGGGCCACGCGGACGGTCCGGCCGTAGCGGCGGGCGATCCACAGGGCTCGGAGCACGGCCCGCAGCAACACCCCGCGCACGTCGTCTCCTTCTACCGCACGGCCCAGCTGGCGGAGGACCCGACCCCGGCCCGAACGGATCACGATGCCGTACGCAAACCGGCCCTCCCGCTCCACGGCGCTCACGAGGACGTGCACCCGGTATGCCTCCATCCCCTCACAACCACCTCTCCAGCAGGAGTCCCAGGACGAACAGCAGGCCGATTAAGCCCACCTTGAATCCCACCCCTTGGCGGTCGTCGCACCACGCGGACCACAGATCGAGGTCACGCCGGGCGTTCCGAACCGGGGCCGTCACGACCGCACCTCCGGGTACCGACGCAGCAGCCCCACCACCTTGCCGACGATCTGGAAGGATTCCCGGATGGGCGGGTAGGCGGGGTTGGCCGCGTAGAGGACGAACCGCCCGGCCTCGGCTCCGAGCCGCTTCACCGTTGCTTCCTCCCCCACCAGGGCCACCACCAAGTCTCCGGGGAGGGCGGTCTGCTGGCGGCGCACGATCACGAGATCCCCCTCGAAGATCCCGGCTCCGACCATGCTGTCCCCCCGGACCCGGAGGAGGAAGCAGTTCTCCTGCCAGCCGAGGTGCCTCGGCACGGGGAGGAAGTCCTCGACGATCTCCTCCGCCACGGCTCCCCGGCCCGCGGCCACCCGACCCAGGAGCGGTAAGTGGACCACCTCGGAGGGGCCTCCGGGCATAGCGAGCTCAAGAGCCCTCATCCTGCGGGGGATCCGGCGCAGGTATCCCTTCTCCACGAGCGCGCGGAGGTGGCGCTGGGCCGTGGCGGGAGACCGAAGCCCCAGCTGCTCCGCCACCTCCCGCACCGACGGCACCACCCCCCGCTCCCGGATGCACCGGGTCACGAACTCCAGGACCTCCCGCTGACGCCGGCTAAGCATCCTCATAGGCACCTCCTGGCTAGATGATGGCGAATATATGTTCGCATGTCAAGCCCTATTGAGTACGCGGGCGAAAATGCGGCTGTGCTGGCATGCGAACAGACGTTAGCCTTAAGGGTTCAAGAGGGAAGCGAGCAGGGTGAGGTCCGGGTTCCCGCCGCTCACTACGGCCACGGAAGGGCTCCTGGAGGGGTTCCGGAGGGCCGCGGCTACGGAGACCGCGCCGGAGGGCTCCACCACGATCTTGGCTTCCACCAGCAGCCAGCGCATAGCGGAGAGGATCTCGGGCTCGGTGACCGTGGTAAAGGTATCCACGAGCCGGGAGGCGATCTCCCAGGGCAGCTCCCCGGGCTCCTGGGCCCGTAGCCCGTCGGCCACCGTCTCCACCCGGTCCAGCCGGACCCGTCTTCCGGCCTGCCAGGAGGCAAGAAAGCAGGCAGATCCACTGGGCTCCACCCCCACAAGACGCACCCCGGGGTTCAGGGCCTTTGTCGCCACCGCGATCCCGGAGATGAGGCCTCCACCGCCGCAGGGCACATAGATCGTCCCCACCTCCGGACACTGGTCCAGGATCTCCAGCCCGATCGTCCCCTGGCCTGCGATCACGTGGGGGTCATCGAAGGGCGGGACGTAGTGCAGGCCCCGTTCCTCCGCGAGCCGCCGGGCAAGACCGATGCGCTCTGCGGTGGTGTGGCCGCACCGGACCACCTCGGCCCCCAAGCGCTCCGTGGCGTGCAGCTTTGCGGGCACTATGTCTTCGGGGACCACCACTACGCACCGCAGCCCCAGCTTCTGGGCCGCGTATGCCACCGCCTGCCCGTGGTTTCCGCTACTGGCGGTAATCACCCCGCCCGCGCAGGCCTCCAGATTCCCGAGGATATGGTTGAATGCCCCCCGCGGCTTGAAGGACCCTGTGACCTGCAGGGATTCCAGCTTGAGGAAGAGCGGGAACTCCGCGGCCCATGGGCGCACCACCGGCGTGCGGGCCACCCACCCCTCGATCCGGCGGGCGGCGTCCTGGACCTCCGGAAGACCCGGGAGCGCCCGCTCCACCGCGCTAGATCTGGATGTCGATGATGGCCGAGACGCCGACCCCGACCACCCGCCGGAGGCTCCGCCAGGGCTCCAGGCTGTCCACGGGGATGAGGGCCCGGATCTGGAACACCCCCTGGTAGTTGGCGTCGAGGGCTGCCACCGCCTGCACCCGCTGGACCGCGGCGGCCGGACCCGCCACCTGGGCTGCGCCGATGGCGGCCCGGCCCGGGTTGTTGATGCCGATGGAGACGCTGAGGATGGGGACGACCTTCGTGGTCTGACGCGTGGCGGCATCCCGGGAGAGCAGGAGGCTGTTGATGAAATCGTTGATCTGAGGGCCGAACATCCGCACCGCGGCCCCCACGCCGATCACCTTGATGAGGGAGACGATGTCCTGCGCGTAGGCGAGCGCCCCGCCAGTGGCGAGGACCGTACATAGAGCCAGCGCGACTACCGTGCGCTTCCTCATGGCGTTCCCTCCGAAGGGTTCCCGTCCAGTATACGCGGCCGAGGTGGGGTCGGTTCACGGTTCCTGGAGGAGCCCCAGGAGCATCCGGGCGTTTTTGGCGCTGCTGCCCCGCACGTGGTTGTTGAACATCAAGAAAATCCGGTCCACCTCTCGGGCCAGGGAGCGAACCCGGACGGCCCAAGGGCGGAGCTCTTCCTCCGCGTAGAAGTAGTCGTAGACCTCCAGGGTCGTGGCTCCCCGCTTGCTCCAGGCCGCAGCATTCCGGCCGTGGAACCGTACCACGGACCAATCGGAGGTCACCGCCACCTCCGGCGGCACGGTCCAAGGAAGCTCAGGCTCGTCCGGCACCGTATAGATCAGGTCCAGGGCCCGGAGACAGCCTAAGGTCTTCTGGCGGTTTTGGAGTTCCAGCCAGGAGCGGTGCCGGAACTCCACCGCTACCCGGTACCCTCGTAGGACCGCGCGGATGTGCTCCAGTTCCTTGAGGGCCTTTGTGGAGAAGGTCGTCCACCGGGGGAACTGGAAGAGCACGTATCCGAGCCGGCCGCCCTCCCGCAGGACCCGCAGGAACTCCAAAAACGCCTCCCAGCACAGATTCTGTGCTTCCTCCGGGAGTTCGCCCGACCTGATCTGCGGTTTGCGCAGGGCCTCCGGCGGCAGGAAGGTCTGGACGTGGGGCGGAAGCCGCCGGGGGTCCGCACCGTGTCCCGTCAGCAGCCCGAAGGCCTTCACGTGCAGCAAAAACCCTTCCGGGGTCCACCGCGTGTAGCGACGCGCGAGATCCGGGGGGAGCAGGGCGTAGTAGGTGGCGTCCAGTTCCACGGTGGGGAAGACGGAGGCGTAGTACCGCAGGCGCAGGTCCGGCCTAGACCGCGCACCCCGTGGATAGAACTCTCCCTCCCGCACGAAGTGGGGGTCGGCCCAGGAGCAGGTGCCCACGTACACCTCGGCCTGCCCCAACCGGATCGGACGGGCCGGGGGTCGGTCCTCGAAGAGGGGTTCCTGGGTGGACAGGGACATCGGATCTAAGTTCTGAGGGAGAACTTCTGCTCCCCTGCACCGTCTGGTTCCACCAAGAACGTCAAAAGCTCCCGGTGGAATTCCTCCGGCCGCTCCCGGGGCACCCAATGCCCGCACCCCCGAAGGACCACAAGGCGCGACCTCGGGATTCGGTGAGCTGCCTTGAGGGCCCATCCCACCGGTACCAGCCGATCCCGGTCCCCGTGCAGGAGCAGGGTGGGGATCCTCAGTTCGGGCAGCCGATCCAGGTAGCAGGTGTGCACGGTTTGTCTGCCGAGCTCCGTAGCGAGCCACGCGTAAAAGAAGCTCCTGTGCCCCCGCGCCCGAACGGCCCCGGCCACCTCCTGCAGGAGATCCGGGGTCAGGACCCGCGGGTCTCCCACGATCCACCGGAGGGCGAGGCGGAGAAGGAGGGGGTGCGCAGAGGACCGCAGGCGGGCGAGGAAGGAGGTGAGGGGCGGGATCCGCACGAGGCGGTAGGCGAGGGCGTGGAGGGGCACCCGCCGCATGAGACCGTAACTGGCCACGAGCACGAGCCGGCCTACCCGATCCGGGTTTTGCAGGGCGAAGCCGAGGGAGATGGCACCGCCCAGGGAGAGCCCCACGAGCGAGAACCGATCCAGTCTCAGGGCCTCCACGAAGGCCCCGAACCAGCGCACGTACGCCTCGGTGGCAGGCGGGCCGGGAAGCGGGGGTGTATGGCCGTGGCCGGGTAGGTCCGGGGCGATCACGTGGAAGCGTTCGGCCAGGATGGGAATGCTGGGCCGCCAGGTGAGGTCTGCGCTGCCCACGTCTGCGCCGTGCAGGAGCACGAGGGGCGGACCCGAGCCGGCCTCAAGGAGCCGGACCGGCACGCCGCCCGCGAGGATGCGGCCTTCCCTCACGTCCCGCACAGAGACCCCAGCACCCGCTCGAATTCGGGGAAGCTGGTGGCGATGCAGGCGGTGTCCCGAACCACCGTCCCTTCTTCGGACAGCAGGCCCGCCACCGCGAAGGCCATGGCGATGCGGTGATCCCCGAAGGAGTGCACCACGCCGCCCCGGATCCGACCCCCGCGGATGCGGAGGCCGTCCGGGAGCTCCTCCGCTTGGACGCCCAAGGCCCGCAGGTTCGAGACGAGAGCCCGGACGCGGTCCGATTCCTTCACCCGCAGCTCCGCGGCGTCCCGGATCACCGTCTCCCCCTCTGCGACCGCCGCGGCCACCGCGAGGGCCGGAATCTCGTCAATGAGCCGGGGGATGATCTCGCCCCGGATCTCGACTCCCCGCAACTCTCCCCCCCGCACCACCACGGTCCCCACGGGCTCTCCCCCCTCCTCCCGCAGGTCGGTGATCTCCAGGTGCGCGCCCATGGCGGTCAGGACCTCGAGGATCCCCGTGCGGGTGGGGTTGAGGCCCACGTCCTCAATGACGACCTCCGATCCGGGCCGGGCCGCGGCTGCCACCAAGAAGAAGGCCGCGGAGGAGAGATCTCCGGGCACGGTGAGGTCCACGGCCCGGGGCTGGGCGGGGCCGACCACGGAGACCTCTTGCCCGTCCTTCTCCACGGGGACGCCCATAGCCCGCAGCAGACGCTCTGTGTGATCCCGGGAGGTCTGGGGCTCGATGACCGTGGTCTTCCCCTCCGCGGCAAGGCCTGCGAGTAGAATGGCCGATTTGACCTGGGCGCTGGCCACGGGGAGGAGGTACCGGATGGGCCGCAACGGTCCACCCCTCACCCGGAGGGGGGCGAACCGGTCCCTCCGCGCCTCGAACCACGCGCCCATCTCCCGGAGGGGTCGGATCACCCGGTCCATGGGCCGTCGGCGGATGGAGTCGTCTCCGTCGAGGCAAGCCTCAAAGGGGTGCTGGCTCAACAGCCCGCACAGCAGGCGGATCGTGGTGCCGGAGTTGCCCACGTCCAGGACGCCTTCAGGCGGCAGGAACCCCTGGATCCGGCGCCCGCGCACGGTGAGGGTGTCCCCCTCCAGTGCTGCTTCCACCCCGAGGGCCCGCAGGCAACGTACGGTAGAGAGGGTATCCGCGGCGATGAGGAACTTCCGGGCGGTGGTGGTGCCGGAAGCGATGGCCCCGAGGAGGGCCGCCCGGTGGGAGACGGACTTGTCCGGAGGTGGCCTCAGGCGGCCGTGCGGACGGGCCGGGCGGATCACGAGGTCGGACATCACTGGGCGCTGTTGAGGTCTGGCCGCAGCTTCTCGGCCTCCCCCAGGTAGACGTGGACGATCTCCTCTTGGGCAAGGGCGGTATTGACCAGCATGAGAACCCGCAAAACCCGGGTCATGGCTCCGGGCACGCCGATCTCCTGAGCACACAGCAGCGGTACCCGGTTCCACCCTAGACCCCGCGCGGCCTCCGCGGGAAAGGTGGCGTTGAGGTCCGGGGTGCAGGTGAAGATCACCGCGGCGATGTCCTCCGGCGCGACCGCGTTGGCCCGGATCATCTCCTGGAGCAACCGACGGGACGCGTCGAGAATGGCCTCCGCGGTGTTGGCGTCCACCCGGATGGCTCCGCGGATCCCTCGCACCATCACCGGCTTCCCTCCTGCTCGCGCACGAGCCGCACCGCCGCCTCCAGTCCGAGGATGTAGCTCTCCGGTCCGAACCCCATGATGACGCCCCGGACCACGGGAGCCAGCACCAGCCGTCGGCGGAAGGGTTCGGCTTGCCGCGCGTAGACGTTCGTGAGGTGCACCTCGACCACGGGGATCCGGAGCGCGGCGATGGCGTCCCGGAGGGCCACCGAGGTGTGGGCGAGGGCTCCGGGGTTCAGGACCACCGCGGCGCAGTCCCCGCGGGCCGCGTGCAGGGCATCCAGGAGCTCTCCCTCGTGGTTGGACTGCAGGCACCGCACCTCCACCCCCAGCTCCGCTGCCCGCTCCCGCACCCGTTCGTGGATCTCCGCGAGGGTGACGGTTCCGTAGACCTCCGGCTCCCGATCCCCGAGCAGGTTCAGGTTGGGCCCTGAAAGCACGAGGATTTTCATCTCTGGAGCTCCTGAAGGGTTTCCAGCACGAGTTCGGGTTCCACGGTGACCCCCGTCCGCACCCGCCCGATGCCCTCGAGGAGCGCGAACCGCAGCCGGCCGTGCCGCACCTTCTTGTCCAGGGACATCCGGTCCAGGAGGTCCCTGGGGGCTACGGGCGGGAGGCGGGTCGGTAGCCCTGCTTGCGCGATGAGCGCCTCCAGCCGGGCCGCTTCCTCGTCCCCGAGCAGACCGAGCCGCACCGCAAGCCGGGCCTCAGCCACCATGCCCCGGGCCACCGCCTCCCCGTGGGAGATCCGGTACTCCAGGGCGGCCTCCAGGGCATGGGCCACCGTGTGTCCGAAGTTCAGGGCCTCCCGGGCCCCGCTCGTTTCCCGCTCGTCCTCGACCACGAACCGGGCCTTGATGGCCGCGTTGCGGGTCACGAGCTCCACCAAGGGTTCCGCTTCCCGCGCAAGGACCCCTGCCAGGTTTCCCTCGAGCCAGGCGAAGAGGGGTTCGTCCGCGATGGCCGCGTGCTTGATGGCCTCCGCCAAGCCCGCCCGCAGCTCCCGTCGGGGGAGGGAGCGCAGCGTGGCCACGTCCGAGAGAACCGCCGCGGGTTGCCAGAACGCCCCGATGAGGTTTCGGGCATTGAGGTTGAGGGCGGTCTTCCCGCCGATGCTGGCATCCACCTGCGCGAGGAGCGTGGTGGGGAGGAGGAAGAGCGGGATCCCGCGCATGTAGGTGGCGGCCACGAATCCTCCGAGGTCTCCCACCACCCCGCCTCCCAGGGCCACCACGCCGGAGGTACGGTCCAGGCGGGCGGCGGCCATGGCCTCGTACACCCGCCGCGCAGCCGTCAGGGTTTTGCTCCGCTCCCCCGGCGCCACGGGAACCGGGTGCAGCTCCAGCCCCCAGGCCCGCAGCGACGCGACGAGCCCCTCGCCGTAGCGCCGCAAGAGGTGGGGGTGGGTTATGAGGGCCGCCCGAAGGACGCCGGCGCGGAGCAGGTCCAGGGCCACGAGCGGCAGGATCCCGGAACCCACGTGGACGGGATAGCGGTGATGCGGGAGGACGACTTCCAGGGTGCGGCGCTCCTGGTTTGCGATCCCTTCGAGGATGCGTTCCGCGGCCGCGGGCACCGTGAGACCCGAGGTGTCCACCACCAGGTCGGCCACCTCCCGGTAGCGGGGCGCGCGCTCGAGGAGCAACTGCCGTGCCCGACCCCCCGGATCTCCGTGCAGGAGGGGCCGGTACTCGGCGTCTCCCACCCGCGCCAGGAGCGTCTCGAGGTCGGCCTCCAGGAGCACAAGACGGCAGGTACGCCGCAGCTCCTGGACGTTCGCGGAGTCCATGGGTACCCCGCCCCCGCACGCGATGACCGCGGGCCGCATGCGCGCCGCCTCCCGCACCGCCTCCCGCTCCAGAGCCCGGAAGGTGGCCTCCCCGCCCTGCGCGAAGAGCTCCGGGATGGAGCAGCCGGCACGGCGCTCTACCAGCTCGTCCGTGTCCACGAACGGCCACCCCAGGCGGCGCGCGACCTCCCGGCCCACGCTGGTCTTGCCGGTTCCCATGAACCCGATGAGGGCGATGTTCCGCATGGACTACCGGGGACTCCAGCGGATGCGGCGGAGGTAGCGGTCATAGGCCTCCCGCATCTCCTGGAGGGTATCCTGTCCGAACTTCTCGCAGAGGGCGTCCGCGAGTACCAGGCACACCATGGCCTCGCACACCACTCCGGCCGCGGGCACCGTGGTGACGTCGGAACGCACCACGGCCCCAGGGCTCGGCTCCAGGGTGCGCAGGTCCACGGAGTGGAGGGGGGAGCGCAGGGTGGCCAGGGGTTTCATGGCCGCCCGGACCACCAGGGGCATGCCGTTCGTGACCCCCGCCTCGAGTCCCCCCGCCCGGTTGGTCTCCCGGTAGAATCCGCGGTCTGGGGCGTAGTGGATCTCGTCGTGGGCCAGGGACCCCGGCTTTGCGGCGATGGCAAACGCGTCGCCGATGGCGACCCCCTTGATGGCCTGCACGCTCATCACCGCCTGCGCGAGGCGGCCATCGAGCCTCCGATCCCAGTGCACGTAGGAGCCGAGGCCCGGCGGTACTCCTAGGGCCACGATCTCCACGACTCCCCCCAAGGTGTCCCCACGGGCCCGCGCTTCATCAATCACCTCCCGCATGCGGGCGGCGGCCTCCGCGTCCGCACACCGCACCTCACTCGCCTCCGCGGCCTGCGCGATGGCCTCCCACGACTCCGGGAGGCGCCGCACGGTGACCTCGCCCAGGGAGATCACGTGGCTGAAGACCCGGATCCCGAACTGCTGGAGCAGCAAGCGGGCCAGGGTGCAACCGGCCACCCGGGCCGCGGTCTCCCGGGCACTCGCGCGCTCGAGCGCGTACCGGACATCGTCGAACCCGTACTTCAGAGCCCCTACGAGGTCCGCGTGACCCGGCCGGGGACGGGTGATGGGGTTTTCCTCGGTGCGCCAGTCCCGGTTCCAGACGAGGACGGCCACCGGCGCACCGATGGTGCGGCCGTCCAGTACCCCGGAAAGGATCTCCGCCCGGTCGTGCTCGATCTGCATCCGGCCGCCTCGGCCGTAACCGGCCTGTCGGCGCGCCAGCTGGTGGTCAATGGCCGACACCTCCACCGGCAGCCCTGCGGGGAGTCCCTCCACCACCGCCACGAGTCCCCGGCCGTGCGACTCCCCTGCGGTCACCAGACGCAGCGCCATGGGCTATCCCTCCACCGGGGCGCCGATGGCCCGCAGCATGACCTCCACCGGCGCGGGTTTTCCGGTCCACAGCTCGAAGCTCGCCGCGCCCTGGTAGGCCAGCATGAGGAGACCCCCTATGGTCCGGGCTCCCGCCTGCTCCGCGAGCTGTAACAGGCGCGTGCGCGGGGGTTGATACACGAGATCGAACACCGCCATGCGGGGGTGCAGGAGGTCCGGGGAAGAGACGGGACTCGCGTCGCGATCCGGGTGCATGCCCACGGGCGTGGCGTTCACGAGAAGGTCGGCTTCCCGCAGGTGCGCCCGCAGGGCGCTGGGCTCGAGGGGGTGGGCCGCAAACCGTACCCGCGGGAAGAGCGTGCTCATCTGCCCCGCCAGGAACTCCGCGCGTTCCACCCGTCGGGCAAAGAGGAGGATCTCCGCTGCGCCCTCCTGGGCCAGGGCTACGCACACCGCCCGAGCCGATCCGCCGGCGCCCAGCACCGCGGCCCGGCTCCCCGCGGCCCGGAAGCCCATGTGCTCGAGGGTGCGGCGCACGCCGGCCACGTCCGTGTTGTAGCCGTACGCCCGCCGGCCCTCCCCGAACACGATGGTGTTCACGGCCCCGCACGCCCGGGCCACCTCGTCCAGCCGGTCCACGAGCTGCGCGGCCGTCTCCTTGTGGGGAACGGTGATGTTGGCTCCCGCGAACCCCAAAGCCCGCAGCCCTCGCACCGCCTCCGGCAGATCCGAGGGCAAAACCCGCAGGGCCACGTACGCCCACCGCAGCCCCAGGGCCGCGAAGGCTGCGGCGTGCATCCGGGGCGAGAGGCTGTGGGCCACGGGGTCGCCCAGCAGGGCCACCAGCTGCGTTCCGGGTGGAATCTCCATCGCTTTTGCTTTCCATTTTAAGCCGTTTTAAGCCGTGACGGTCCTGGTGGACTTCCACCGCGAGATCCGGGAAAACCTCGGGAAACCCACCGAGGTCCTGGATCCGCGACAGGCGCTCCCAGGGTAGCGTGCGCGGAAGGCGTTCCGCCGACCACGGGGGCTGACAGGGAAGGCGTGGGGGTGCTAACATTACGGGATAATGATACCCCTCACGGCTCCGCTTCCGAGGGAAGACCATGCGCTACGAAGGCCAAACCCATTACGAACTCCGGGTGGCGGGGGTCCGGAGGCTCCTGCCCGTGGAGGAGGTGCGGCCCGGCGTGTGGGTGCCGTTCTTCCGGATGCTGGGGGACGTGGAGCTCACCAACGCCTGTGCTCGGGCGCTCGCGGCGGAGCTCCGGCAGTGCGAGTTCGAGGTCCTGGTGGCCCTGGCCATGAAGAGTGCCGCCCTCGCCCACATGATCTCCACCTACCTCTCGGAGCCTCGGCACGGGCAGTTCTTCCCGTACGTGGTGTGCCGGCGGGCGGTGAAACGGTACATGCGCAACCCCGTGGCGGTGGAGGCCCAGTCCATCATGGAGCCTGAAGTCCACACCCTCGTGCTCAACGGCCTCGATGCGGAGGTGGTTCGGGGCAAGCGGGTGGCGGTGGTGGACGACGTGGTGAGCACGGGCGGGACCTTCCGGGCCGCGGCGGCCCTCATGGAGCAGCTCGGGGCCCGCATCTCCGCGAAGGCCGCGGTCTTGCTGGAGGGAGATGCATACCACGACCCGGAGCTCATCCACCTGGAACGGCTCCCCGTATTCACCGCAGGCTGAGGCCGCGTGGAGGAGCGGACGCGACCCGGGCGGTACGCCCTGGGAGGCCTCGGGGCGTCCCTGCTGATCCAGACCCTGGTCCTTTGGGTCTACCCATTTTACGCGCCGCCCACGGGAGACCGCCTGTTGCCGCCGGAGCAGGTGGGGCTGGCTCTGGCCCTGGGTCGCCTCACGAACGCGGTGGCCGAGCCGCTCGTGGCTTCCTGGAGCGACCGCCTCCGATCCCCGTGGGGCCGCCGGCGCCCGTTCGTCATCGGCGGGGCGCCGCTGCTGGCCCTGGCCTTCGTGCTGGTGTGGGTGCCGCCCGCCGTGCACCGGTTCGCGTACCTGGCGGCGCTGCTGTGCGCTTTCTTTTTCCTGTTCTCCCTGGTGGTGAACCCCTACCTGGCCTTGCTGGTGGAGTTCGGGGGAAGAGGACGGGTGTCCGCCGCGGTGGCCCAGGCGGCCGGAAATGTGGCGGGCACGGGCATTGCCTACACCCTCTCCGCTTGGCTCGCACACCGGCTCGGCTTTCTCGCCATGGGCGGGATCTTCGCGGGGGCGGCGGTCCTGCTGCTGTGGGCCGCGAGCCTCGCGGTGCGGGAGGAGGGGCGCGGGCACTCCGAGTCCTTCGGACGGGCGCTGGCCACGGTCCTGGGCCGGCCTGACCTCCGGGCGTACCTCCTGAGCCTGGGGCTCGCCTGGACCGGGCTCAGCCTGCTCCCGCCGGTCCTGGTGTTCCTCGCCACGGTGCTCATGGGCGTGGCGCGGGAATCGGTGGGGAGCGTCTTAGGTCTCGCGCTCCTCTCGACCCTCTGCGGGCTTCCCGTGGTCCTGGCCTGGGGCCGGCGGCTCGGCGCCCGCGGGGCCCTGGTGCGGGTGCTGGGAGTTGCGGTGCCGATGCTCCCGCTCCTCTCCCTCATCGGCCTCGTGCCGGGGATCCCAGCTCTGTGGCACGGGTATGGCCTCATCGCCCTCGCGGGTCTGCCCCTCGCGGGCCTGTACGCTCTCCCCAACGCGGTGCTGGCGGACCTGGCGGCCCGGCGCGGAGGGCATGAGGCCCTGCACTTCGCCCTCCAGGGGGTGATCCTCAACCTGGCCAATGCCCTGGCCGCGGCGCTGAGCGGCTTCCTCCTCACTCTGGGATATGCGCCGGGGAGGGACCTGGGATTGCGGCTGGTACCTCTGGGTTCCGCGGTCCTGCTCATTGGGGCGCAATTCGCGTTTCGGGTCCTGCGGCGGGAGTAGGCGGTGGCGGTCTTTGCCCGACTCGCGAGTCCTCTCAAGGTCCCCCGGTGAGGTGCCGCAGGTAGTTGACCACGTGCCACCGCTCCTCCTCGGTGAGCGTGTCGCGGAACGCGGGCATGGCGGTCCCGGGCAGACCCTGGGTGATCCGCTCGAAGAGGGCGGCGTCCGACATCCGGGAAGTCCGCCGCAGGTCTCCGGGTCTGGGTTTCAAGGCGGCCGCGGCTGGGCCATCCCCACGGCCCTGGTGCCCGTGGCAGACCGCGCAGTGGGCCCGGTACAGGCGCTGCCCGGTTGCTACCGATTGCGCGGTGGCGGGGACGGGATTCCGGTGGGGAAACCTGGGGAGCCGGGCCGCCTCAATCGCGAACAGCCCCGCGACGGTCAGGATGAGCCCTCCCGCCCACGCGAGCGGCCTGCGCCTCCTGCGCAGGGCATAGGTGAGGAGGCCACCTCCGAGCGCGGCCATGAGGCTCCCTAGGACCAGGAGGTCCAGCACCGCTCGGCTCACGGCAATGCCTCACCGGAGGGGGCGCTCCTGCTGATTGTGGACGGTCCCACAGCCGCCTCCGTCCACCGCAGCATCCAGGACGTATTGGTCCACGTGCTGGCCCACGGGCCGCCTCTCTGGAGTATACTGGGTTCCGTGCGGGAGGGAGATCTGGCGCCGCTGCCCCGGGTCCGGGATGCCTTCGGGGAGGAGGTGGATCTCGCGGCCTGTGCCCGTGGGGGGTGGCTTGTTTTGTTCTTCTACCCGAAAGCAGGCTCCCCGGGCTGCTCTCTCCAGGCCCGGCGCTACGCGGCTCTGCGGGAGGAGTTCCGGCGGCTGGGTGCGTCCGTGTTCGGGGTGAGCACCGACCGGGCCGAAGTCCAGTGCCGGTTCGCGGAGCGCACGGGTGTCGGGATGATCCCGGACCCGGAGGGTGCGCTGGCCCAGGCGTACGGTGTGCGGCGGAAGCTGGGCCGGTGCAGCCGCGACACGGTCCTCATCGATCGGGAAGGACGCGTGGCGAAGATCTGGCGGCGGGTGAACCCTCTGCGGGACGCGGATCGCGTCCTCTCTTACCTGCGGGCAGAGGCTGGCTGAGGGGATCTAGCCAGGACCCGCCAGCTCCCGTAGACGCGCGGTCGCCGGGTGGCCGTAAACCCCATCTTGGTAGCACACCACCACGTCCGCCCGCCAGCTTGCGTACGGCGGCCATGGCGGTGGGTATGTCCGAGGTGAACTCGGGTCGTGGCCCTGCAGTTGGCCCTCCACGACCACCAAGGCATCGCCGGAGATCAGGATGCTGGGGAGTTCCAAGAACAGGCTCAGATGGCCAGGCGTGTGCTCTGGGGTGTGCACCACCCGCACGCCACCGCACAGGGGAAGGCGCTCCCCGTCCACGAGGTGGCGGGTCACCTTCACCTTGGGACGATCCCGGACCACGGGTTCGAGAACCTGCCGCTTCTGGCCTATTGGAGCGGGACCCCGGCAGCCGAGGCGCCTACCTTCGAGGTCCTCTGCCCGTCAAGTCCTGGGAGGCGATGGCCCGGCCTGCGGCCGCGAAACAGGGGAGGGCGGCGACCTGACAGGTCAGGGAGAAGGCCACGAGCGCCGCCGGGCTGATTTCGTACAGCGCGCCCATGAGGGCGCTGCCTGCGAACCAGCAGACGCCGAAGACCGCGTGAAACAGCCCGAACGCGGACGCCCGGCGGTGGGACGGCACCAACCTGGCCACCGCGGCCCGGAGCAGGGATTCCTGCACGCCCAGCCCGATCCCCCACAGGACGCCCGCTGCGAGGGCGGCGTAAGCCCCGCCCAGAAACCCGAGGGGTGCGAACGGAACCGCGACGAGGGTGAGCACCACCAGGGCCCGGAGTCCTGCCCGATCGAACCAACGACCCCCAAGGAGCGCGGCCAGGGCATCCGAGCCCTGCGCGAGCGCGTAGAGGAGGGGGATGGCGGAGGCAGAAACGGTCTCCGCGCGGACGAAGTGGAAGCTCAGGAGGGAGAAGTCCGCGTATCCCGCGGCCACAAGCCCTACCCCAGCAAGGTACCAGCGGACCCCTGCTGGGAGGGGAGCATCCGAGGGGCCTTGGCGGGCGGCCTCGAAGAGCCGGGGCTGCGGGAAGGCCGCGCGGGCGGCAGCGAGGAAGACCAGGGAGATCAGAGCGGGAACCGAGAGGGCCGCGAACGCGATCCGGTATCCGCTGCCCGAGGCCAGTACACCCGCCACCAGGAGCGGACCTGCCACCGCGCCGACCTGGTCCAGGGCCTCGTGAATTCCGAATCCTCGACCATGTCCCACCTGGGCAGTTGCGTGGGAGAGCAGGGCATCTCGGGGTGGGGTCCGGAGGGCTTTTCCGACCCGCTCCACGATCAGGAGCACGGCCACCCCCTCCCACCGGCGCGGCAGGGCCAGGGCGGGCACGGCTCCCAGGTTCACCAGGTACCCGAGGAAGGTGAGGGCCCAGTACCGTCGGGTGCGGTCCGCGAGGACTCCGCTCCCCAAGCGGAGGGCATAGCCCAGAAGCTCTCCGAGTCCCGCCACGATTCCCACGGCCGCGGCGGAGGCACCCAGGGTTGCGAGATATGGCCCGGTAATGCCCCGGGCTCCCTCGTAGGTGGCGTCCGCGAAGAGGCTCACGGCTCCCATGAGGAGCACGAAGCGCAGGGCGAGGTCCGGCCGTGCGATTTCGTCCCGGTTCATGGCGCGTTGCCGGCGGCCTCAGGCGGGATTGCCGTCCGGCCGCCCCTGCTCCCCTACAATAGAAGCATGGAGCTCAAGCTGATCCCCATCGAGAAACCGGACCCGTTGAACGTCATCCTCGGGCAGGCGCACTTCATCAAGACCGTGGAGGACCTGCACGAGGCGTTGGTGACCGCGGTCCCCGGGATCAAGTTCGGGCTCGCGTTCTCGGAGGCCTCCGGGAAACGGCTCGTGCGGCGGTCCGGGACGGACCCGCAGCTGGTGGAATTAGCGGTCCGCAACGTGCTCGCCATCGGCGCCGGCCACACCTTCCTCATCGTGCTGGGGGAGGGCTACTACCCCAT
>Ga0079992_141475_pt1 | contig 17311 bp, 20 predicted proteins | sample FaiFalFF_MnMetaG_3_FD_69197 | JGI IMG/M metagenome (GOLD analysis project Ga0079992, IMG submission 69197) | Freshwater microbial communities from Yellowstone National Park, Wyoming, USA - Fairy Falls B (FF_Mn_B) MetaG (SPADES assembly) (version 2) | ecosystem: Environmental > Aquatic >... | reverse complement strand
GAGTAAAAGTATTTTATACGAAGGGAGAGGAATGGGGATTGATAAGTATAAATTCATTTTTTGCAATAATGCCAGCCATAGGTTTATATTTAGGTCATAGCTGGTAAGTTTTAAATATAGGAACTGAGCTATGTGTTTTGATAATACGCAGGTAGAGGGGTGTAGGAGAGGAGAGTTTGGACCATTTGGTGAACCTTTGTATGAAAGAGGTGTTGTGAGCAACTACATTCCATTCAGGCTGTATGGTATGTATAAGGATGTGGAAACAGGCTTATATTATAATGTGAGGAGATATTATGATTGGAGGATAGGAAGGTATTTACAACCAGACCCTGTTTCTGACTTGAATTTGTATGTGTATGTGAATAACTCACCGTATGATGCAGTTGATCCAGTAGGGATGTTTGAAACTCAAATGAGACTTATGGACGCAGGTTTCATAGGAAATCCTATACATGAGGAGATCACAGAAACAGCCATTAGTCAGCTTCAGAGTTTTTATCCTAAACTATATCAATATGGCTTTAGGGATAACGATTGGAATAGCGGTCCTCCTTTGATAAGCGGTGTAGTTTGGTGTAGGACATATAACTCTGCTTCGGTAGCAAATGGTGCGAATGTAGCTGATTGTCTCTTCTCAGATGACTCTTCTTACCATTGTGATAATAGCAATTTTAGTGGTTGCTATGGGAAAGTTCAAATGTTAACAGATCCAGTTAAATCAAATCTGGTAAAATGTGCATGTTATTCTGATGGTGGAGGAGATGGTGGTGGAAATTGGAATTGGGGAGGAGGTGGTGGAGGTGGGAGAAGTGGAGAAGGTGGTGGGGGCGGTGTAGGTTGTTCAGTTGCTGATCAGAGGTTAATGGGAAAATCATCCGGACAAAATTGTTCTTGTTGGTTCAGACCTAACTCTATTGGATACTATGGCTATACTGATTACGGCACTATAGGTCAGTTGATACATCCCATTCAAGACTTTTGGTCTCACTCAAATGCCATATTTGTTCCAAACTGTAAGAGAAAGGAGTGTGTTAGCTGGGCTATTGTTTGTTTGGATTGGGAATGTGCTGAGTATAATGTGGAAGTAAAATTCCCGAATATCTATATACCTTCTGGAACAGAAGCTGAAAGGTGGGGGCTCTTTTCCGGGTTATACGGGACGGAAATATGGCCGGCATCTTATGATCTGTCTTGTGCACAATTTTTGCCCCAATTATTCGTACAACCAAAATATCCTCCTCCTTGTGATGTTGGAAAAAAGATTATGACTCATTGCATGCTAAATAATGATTCGGAGGGAAGCCCGGATAAAGATTGCTTGAGTGCTTGTGATCAGGGTGATTGGTATGGCGATTGTGGCGGTTCAGATAATATTCAAAGAAATGTTTACTGGAATGTCAGAGACAAGGCAATACAAACAACTAATGCTTATTTAACTTCGTTTTGCTTCCAAGTGGGAGCACATATATGCCGGTAAAATTTCTAATATTTGGTGGTAATTTTGTGAGTTTACGGTAAAAATTTAGAAAACCTATACAAAAATAGAATATAAACACACTTGAAAAGGGTTGCTATGACGAATATGCTATTAGGTTTTTTACTACTTTTACTGATATCTGAAACTTCAGAAAAAGAATTGGAACATAAATACTCACTGGGTGTTAATCCATTAGCTTTTTTTATCGTAGGTGCAGGACACGCCGGAGGAATAATTTTACCTAATCCTGGAATAAATTTTGAGGTGAAAGGGGATGGTAATTGGTCATTGAACTTTGAAATTAATGTAATATTTCCATTTCCTATTCCTACTGAAATAGAGGTAGGAATTAGGGAATATTTAGATAAGAAAAGGAATTAGGGAATATTTAGATAAGAAAAAGGAATTTAGAGGTTTTTATTTCTATCAAGGAATAGCGTGGGGATGGATTAATCTACTATTCTTGCCAGAAGAAAGATATAAAAAGATTGCAAGGTATATACCTAATTTGATATTGGTAGGTGGTTATAAATATGTTTTCAGAAGTGGTTTTACCATAGACCCATTTTTAGGTTTGAGGGCAGCATATGGTTTTTTTGGTGATGTTAACCTCGGTCCTTTTGGGATTTGGCGAGATTTAGGAGTATATTTGGGTTATACCTGGTAAGTTTTGTATAAGAAACAAGGCTATTTTAAGTTAATGTTGGGATATATTTGGTGAAAAAATTAAGTGTGGTTTGAATTGAATGTGATAACTTATGCTTCTAATCTTAATATTTGCATTAATTTCGGAAGTTCATGATAAAGGCACAGAAACTGAGTACAAATATACTATATCTATTAACCCTTTATCTTTTGCTATTGAAGGGGCAGGGCATGGAGGGGTTTTGATTGTTCCCACTCCTGGTATAAATTTTGAATTAAGAGCATTAGGTAGGCTTTCTTTAAATTTTGAGTTAAATAATGTGTTTTTTATAATTCCAGTAGAATTTGAGGTAGGAATTAGGGAGTATTTGCTAAAAGAGTTTGAAGGAGTTTATATCTATCAAGGGGTAGCTGCTGCTGTGGAAAAGGAATTTCCAATATTAGTGCTGACATTAGGTTCCAAAGGAATCAGAAAAGATAATAAATTTACAGCTGACATTTTTTTGGGATTAAAAGCATTTCATAGCAAAAATGAGGAAAATAGAAATATAAGTAAGGCAGTACCTTTTTTAGTGACCCCAGCTATGGGCTTATATTTAGGTTATAGTTGGTAAGTTTTATGTGGAATGATGGAACTATTGCGGTAGATTGGAGAGAGGTGCCAATAGCTATATACAGCGAATTAGGAAAAGAGGTATGGAGAGCAGAGTTTGGTCCATTTGGTGAACCTTTGTATGAAAGAGGTGTGAGCAACTATATTCCATTCAGGCTGTATGGAATGTATAAGGATGTGGAGACGGGATTGTATTACAATGTGAGGAGGTATTATGATTGGAAAGTAGGGAGATACTTGCAACCTGACCCGGTTTCTGACTTGAATCTATATGCATATGTGAATAACTTACCTTATGATTTAGTTGATCCTTTGGGAATGTTCAAAACAGAGCTGCAAGTTGTTAAAACATTTATTGGTACCTGGCACGAAGGAAAGCCCATACATGAAGAGATAACCGAGAGAGCGATTAATGAAACTTTTTTATGTAGTCAATTCCCATCACGTAAAATATGTGAGCATGGTTCAAGATGTGATGAATGCGGATGGAAAGGCCCATATGCATTTGATATACTACGATGCAGGAGCTATGAAAATAGAGTTGCTCATGGTGTAAATATAGCAGATTGCCTTTATGAAAACGATTCTTCTTTCCATTGTGATAATAATAATTTTGGAGGTTGTTATAACAACGCTAGTAAGTTAGAAAAGCCTATTGCCTCGGGATTGATAACTTGTTACTGTTATGATGAGGAAGGAAGTGATACATGGAATTGGGAAGGTTATGGAAGTAAATTAGGTAAATTTCTAGGAGAATTAATAGAAGGATTACTACCTGCATGTTCAGTTGCAAATCAAAGGTTGAAAAAGAAATCCTCCTCATATTGTTCTTGTTCGTTTGGAACATTCCAATATGGTGGTGAGAGCGAAGGAATGGATTTTGAAAAATTAGGTAGATTGCTTCATTCCGTGCAGGATTTTTGGTCACACTCAACAGCGTTTTTTGTTGAGCCAGTTCTTGTGATGATAGTTCCCTGTTCTATTGATCCGAGTGGATTGTGTCCAGTATATGATTATCCTATACAGAACAATTGGCCATATACCTCACTACCTACACCTATTGAGGCAAGTAATATAGGGCTTGAATCTGGGAAATATGATTCAGGTGGTTGGAGTTGGTTAGAAGATCTTGCCTGTTCTTGGCCTCCATGTAAAGCTCATTGTATATTGAATAAAGATGAACCTGGAGGGGATTATTGTTGGTCAAGTTGTGATAGCACATGTAGTATTAAAGGAGCAGGAAATGTTCAGAAATTTGCTCATAATGATGCGAAGGAAATGGCAGTAGCTTCAACCAAACGCTATCTATTGATTTTTTGCTCTGTAGAAGCAAGCATATGCTATTAGCCTTTATTATATTTTTTTTAGTATCAAAACAATACACATTGGAAATTAATCCTTTTTCTTTTATCGTGCCCTTCCTTTTTCTCCCAACTCCTGGAATAAATTTTGAATTAGGACTTAAAAGAAACTTTTCTTTGAATTTCGAAGTAAATAACAAATTGTTAATTGAGCCTCTTGAAGGTGAAGTAGGGATAAGGGAATACTTAGAAGAAGACAAAGCATTAGAAGGTTTTTATCTTTACCAGGGTTTAGCTTGGGGATGGTTAAATATTTGGGGACCAGATAAAAAATATAGGGGAGTTGCGAAATATATACCATGTTTGATATTAACACTTGGATACAAAAGTATTTCAAAGAGAGGTTTTGTAGTAGATCCATTTTTGGGATTAAGACTAATGTACGGTGGAGAATCTTTTGGCATTAAACCTATACCTGTTGGACTTTTACCGGCTTTAGGTTTATACTTGGGTTATGCTTTTTGAGAGAGTAAAATAGTTTTACATATGTTGGGTAATTTTTTATTTTTGTTTATCTTATCATTTAATGTTTCAGAAATCAAAAATTTCAGATATACATTTGGAATTTGTCCTGCTTCCGTTATTATAGATATTAGGGAGAAAAAAAGAATTATTTTTTCATCTTTGGGAATGAATTTTGAGATTGGAGTTAAAAATAATTTTTCATTAAATTTCACTCTAAACAGTGTTCTGATTATACTTCCAGTAGAATTTGGGTTCGGATTTAGAGAATATTTACAAGGGAGAGAAAGATTTCAAGGTGTTTATCTTTATCAAGGTGGGAAGTTGGGATGGATAGATAAGCTCGATATTGAGACCTTAACCAAAGCCAATTATCCATATTTAGTATTGGGTACAGGCTATAAATATATTGATAATCAAGGTGGTTTTACAATAGATCCATTTTTGGAATTAAGAATAGTTTATGTAAAAGAAAGAGAAAAAAGACCGTTAAGTTGGATGCCTTTTTTTCTATTTCCAATCTTAGGATTATATTTGGGTTATAGTTGGTAAATTATGTATGGGATAAAATCTATGGTAGTTTCCGTGTTTCATAGGAGAGCCTATACATGAGGAGATCACAGAGACAGCCATTAGTCAGCTTCAGAGTTTTTATCCTAAACTATATAAATATGGCTTTAGGTATAATAATTGGGATAGCGGTCCTCCTTTGGTGAGCGGTTTAGTTTGGTGTAGGACATATGATTCTGCTTCAGTAGCAAATGGTGCAAATGTAGCTGATTGTCGCTTCTCAAATGACTCTTCTTACCATTGTGATAATAGCAATTTTAGTGGTTGCTATGGGAAAGCTCGGATGTTAACAGATCCGGTTAAATCAAATCTAGTATCCTGTTTATGTGTTCCTACATCTCCATCTCCTACACCTCCTCCAACATATCCACCTCCATCATATGGAGTAGGTGGAGGAGGAGGAATAGGATGTTCAGTCGCTGATAAGAGGTTAATCAGAAAATCATCCCGGAACAGCTGTTATTGTGTGTTCAGAACTAACCCTATTGCATACTATGGATATACTGATTATGGCACTATAGGTGAGTTGATTCATCCCGTTCAAGATTTTTGGTCCCATTCTAATTCCATATTTGTTCCAAACTGTAAGAGAGTGCAGTGTGTTAGCTGGGCTATTGTTTGCTTGGATTGGAAATGTGCTGAGTATAATGTGGAAGTAAAATTTCCGAATACCTATATACCTTCTGGAACAGAGGCTGAAGGGTGGGGACTCTTTTCTGGCTTATACGGGGCAGGAGGATGGTCAACAGCTGCTGATTTTGCTTGTACGAGGTGGTTTTCCGGTTTCACATTAAATGACTATCCTCCATGTAATGTTAAAAAGAAGATTATGACTCATTGCATGCTAAATAAGGATTCGGCGGGAAGTCCGGATAGAGATTGCATGCATGCTTGTGATCAGGGTGATTGGCCTGGCGATTGTGGTGGTCCAGATAGTATTCAAAAAAATGTTTACTGGGATGTCAGAAACAAGGCAATACAAACGACTAAAGCTTATTTAACTTCGTTTTGCTTCCAAGTGGGAGCACATGTATGCCGGTAAAATTTCTAATATTTGTGGTAATTTTGGGAGTTTACGGTAAAAATTTAGAAAACCTATACAAAAATAGAATATAAACATACTTGAAAAGGGTTGCTATGACGAATATGCTATTAGGTTTTTTACTACTTTTACTAATTTCTGAAACTTCAGAAAAAGAATTGGAATATAAATACTCACTGAGTGTTAATCCCTTAGCTTTTTTTATCGTAGGTGCAGGACATGCGGGAGGAATAATTTTACCTAATCCTGGAATAAATTTTGAGGTGAAAGGGGATGGTAATTTATCATTTAACTTTGAAATTAATGTAATATTTCCATTTCCTATTCCTACTGAAATAGAGGTAGGAATTAGGGAATATTTAAATAAGAAAAAGGAATTTAGAGGATTTTATTTTTATCAAGGGATAGCGTGGGGATGGATTAATCTACTACTCTTACCAGAAGAAAGATATAAAAAGGTTGCAAAGTATATACCTAATTTGATATTAGTAGGTGGTTATAAATATGTTTTCAGAAGTGGTTTTACCATAGACCCATTTTTAGGTTTGAGGGCAGCATATGGTTTTTTTGGTGATGTTAACCTCGGTCCTTTTGGGATTTGGCGAGATTTAGGAGTATATTTGGGTTATACCTGGTAAGTTTTGTATAAGAAACAAGGCTATTTTAAGTTAATGTTGGGATATATTTGGTGAAAAAATTAAGTGTGGTTTGAATTGAATGTGATAACTTATGCTTCTAATCTTAATATTTGCATTAATTTCGGAAGTTCATGATAAAGGCACAGAAACTGAGTACAAATATACTATATCTATTAACCCTTTATCTTTTGCTATTGAAGGGGCAGGGCATGGAGGGGTTTTGATTGTTCCCACTCCTGGTATAAATTTTGAATTAAGAGCATTAGGTAGGCTTTCTTTAAATTTTGAGTTAAATAATGTGTTTTTTATAATTCCAGTAGAATTTGAGGTAGGAATTAGGGAGTATTTGCTAAAAGAGTTTGAAGGAGTTTATATCTATCAAGGGGTAGCTGCTGCTGTGGAAAAGGAATTTCCAATATTAGTGCTGACATTAGGTTCCAAAGGAATCAGAAAAGATAATAAATTTACAGCTGACATTTTTTTGGGATTAAAAGCATTTCATAGCAAAAATGAGGAAAATAGAAATATAAGTAAGGCAGTACCTTTTTTAGTGACCCCAGCTATGGGCTTATATTTAGGTTATAGTTGGTAAGTTTTATGTGGAATGATGGAACTATTGCGGTAGATTGGAGAGAGGTGCCAATAGCTATATACAGCGAATTAGGAAAAGAGGTATGGAGAGCAGAGTTTGGTCCATTTGGTGAACCTTTGTATGAAAGAGGTGTGAGCAACTATATTCCATTCAGGCTGTATGGAATGTATAAGGATATGGAGACAGGTTTGTATTATAATGTAAGGAGATATTATGATTGGAGAGTAGGAAGATATTTGCAACCTGACCCTGTATCTGACTTGAACTTGTATGTGTATGTGAATAATTCACCGTATGATGCAGTTGATCCAGTAGGGATGTTTGAAGTAGGAGTGAAATGGAGCCCATATTTTGTGCCGCTTTTGCATGTTGGCGTTGATCCTAACCATGAAGAGATTACGGAGAATGCAATTAGTGAACTTTATAGAGCATTCCCAGGAAAATATTCAAAATTATACCAATATGGCTTTAGGTTAGATGATTGGAACGGAGGAGTGTATTTGCAGATTGGCACTTTGGCTTTTCAATGTAGAGCTGATAAAAAAGTTAGACCTGATGCAGATAGGGTAGCACAAGGAGCAAATGTAGCGGATTGCTTCTTTTTTAATGACTCCTCTTACCATTGTGATAACAGCAATTTTAAAGGATGCGATGAAAAAGGATTTAAGATACTGAACCCGCTCAGCAATGGTTTAGTAACTTGCTGGTGTGATAATTCAGGAGACAGAGGTTCACCGCCACCCGTATATCCACCACCACATGGGGGCGGACCCGGAAAAGGCGAGGTAAGAGGTTGTTCTTCTGACAAAGGCTCACAAACACAGTCATACCCACCACCAAGTGGACCTGGAGAAAGCGAGATAAGGGGTTGTTCTAAAGGCTCACAAACACCGTCATATCGATTACCAATCGGACCGGGAGAAGACAATGGAAGAGGTTATTCTGTTTCAACCCATTCTAAACAGAGGTTGAAGAATAGCGGAGGAGGTGGTGGAGGTTACTCAGTTGTAAAGCAAAGATTAAAGAAAAAATCTTCTTCTTGCAAATGCTACTTTAAAGGGAACTTGAGTTATCAGGATATGGGTATTCTACTACATGCTGTTCAAGATTTTTGGTCTCATTCTAATGCAGTATTTGTTCCAAATTGTGCCCAGCTATGGACTTATTTTCACTGTAACGTCTGGAGTGATAACTTATGTCCATATCTTTCAGAATGTATGTCTAATAGTAGTTTGGATCCACGGTTAAAAAAAGATTGTACCCAAAAATACATTATATTAAACTGTAGGTGTTTGCAGGGCACTTCCACTTCTCGTTGTTTAAGCTACAGTGTGCAAAAGAGATATATAGGCCAATATCTTCCTTCTGACATTTCTGCGGGTACATATGGACTTTTTACTGGATTATATGATGGAGGAGGTTGGAGTAAAGTAGATGATGCTGCATGTTCCGCTCCTTATCCTTTGCAACCTCTTTTAGGATTACCTTCCCCAGCTAAGCCTCCTTGTGATTTGCAAAGTAGAACTATGGCTCATTGTATGTTGAATAAGGATGGGGTAGGAGCTAATGACAGAGAGTGCTTGAACGCTTGTGATCAGGGTGATTGGAATGGTGATTGTGCTGGCCGAGATAACATTCAGAGGTTTGCTTTTAATGATGCAAAAGAGTTAGCGATAGTTTCAACTAAAACCTACCTAACTGTGTTTTGTTTTATGACGGGGCCAAATATATGTTATTAAGTTCTCTTCTAATCTTTTGGGTGCTGGGAGCCATGGAAGAAACTTCAAATTTTAAATATGCTGTATCAATTCCTATTGTTTATCCATTTCATGGTGGGGTAAATTTTGAGCTGAGGGTTAAGAATAATTTCTCGTTAAGTTTTGAGTTAAATAACTACCTATTTATAATTCCTTGGAAATTGGAATTAGGAATCAGGGAGTATTTAGGAAAAGACGGTTTTGATGGGATTTATTTTTATCAAGGATTAGGTATGCAATTCTTTTATTTTTTTTATGATGAAGGAACACGGAAAATTATACCAAATTTAACTTTCAGCGGAGGATACAAATTTGTTTTTGATAGCGGTTTTACATTAAGTCCTTTTTTAGGAATATTTGTGCCTATTATCAATTTCTCTACTTATTCCCCGGTTATAGGTTTATATATAGGATATAGTTGGTGAACCATTAAGAGATTTTTGGCAGAAGATATGAAGCCGCTATTAGAAAGAAAAGAAAATAGAATTTGGTTTGCAAAAAGTTAGAAATTTATGCTTTTAGGTTTTTTAATATTTGCCTTGGTATCAGAGAATTATACCTTATCTATTAATCCTTTTTCTTTATCTTTTATTGATGTAGGTATTGTAGGTGCTCCTGTTCCGGCTCCGGGGCTAAATTTTGAGTTAAAAGCAAAAAGTAATCTTTCATTAAATTTTGAAACAAATTTGCTACTTATAATCCCTGTTGAAGCAGAAATAGGGATTAGAGAGTATTTGGAAAAAGAATTAGAGTTTCAGGGAGCATATCTTTATCAGGGAATAGCAGCTGGATGGAGATTATTCCCTACAAAGTTTTCTCCAAGTATAGTTTTAACCACCGGCTACAAATCCATCAAAAAAAGTAAATTTACGATGGACTATTTTTTAGGAGTAAAAGTATTTTATACGAAGGGAGAGGAATGGGGATTGATAAGTATAAATTCATTTTTTGCAATAATGCCAGCCGTAGGTTTATATTTAGGTCATAGCTGGTAAGTTTTAAATATAGGAACTGAGCTATGTGTTTTGATAATGCGCAGGTAGAGGGGTGTAGGAGAGTGGAATTTGGTCCATTTGGGGAGCCATTATATGAAAGAGGTGTTGTAAGCAACTACATTCCATTTAGGTTATATGGTATGTATAAGGATGTGGAAACAGGTTTGTATTATAATGTGAGGAGGTATTATGATTGGAGAGTAGGGAGATATTTGCAAGCAGACCCTGTTTCTGATTTGAATTTGTATGCATATGTAAGTAACTCACCTTATGATTTAGTTGATCCTTTAGGAATGTTTAAGACAAGGATGCAGGTTCTCGGTGAATTGTGGCACGCCGGTCCGCCCAAGCATGAAGAAATAACTGAAGACGCGGCTTCAAGTTTGAGATGGAAATATCCCAAACTATATCAGCAGGCTTTTAGGGTAGAGAATTGGGATGGAGGACCGTGGGCATTTGGAGCTCAATGCAGAGGACCGGCAAACACTTTAGCTCAAGGTGTAAACAGAGCTGATTGTTTTTACTCTGATAATTCGGATTTCCACTGTGATAATAATAATTTTGATGGGTGTTGGTTGTATGCAAGAATAGTAAAAGAAGCAACTCATCTAGTATGGTGTACTTGTAGATATTCAGGTGATGGCTCACCTCCACCGTCAAACCCACCACCGTCATACCCATACCCACCACCAGATGCAGGTGCACCTGGAAAGGGCGAGTTAATAAGAGGTTGTTCTTCTGGTAAAGACTCACAACCACGGTCATACCCACCACCAAGTGGACCTGGAGAAGACGAGAGAATGGGTTGTTCTAAAGGCTCACGAACACCGCCATACCAATCACCAAGCGGAGGTGGAGGTTGGTCAGGTGCTAAACAAAGGTTGAAGGGGAAAAGGGAATGTAAACGAGGTGAAGGAGGGTGTGTATGTACCTGTATGTTCGCATTTTTAGGCCCTTACAATCCTGGTGGTGATAGTTATTATCGCAGGTTACATGATGTTTTAGGTACAGGATGGGTAGATTACGAAAAGATTGGTAGGTTACTTCATCCTATACAGGACTTTTGGTCTCATTCCACAGCTATACTTGTTCCTGGTTGTAAGACGAAAAAGTGTGTTAAAAAGGTTCTTGGTGTATGCCTTGATGAGGAATGTGCAGAGTATTATAGGTATTACTATTGGACCACTCTTGACTTACCTACGAACGCTCAAGCAGGAAGTGCAGGTCTCAGGACAGGTTGGTTTGGGGCCAATGGATGGTCTGCCTTAGAAGATTTTTTTTGTTTATGGCCTCCCTGTTATGCACACTGTATGTTAAATAAAGACGATGGTAGTTTTAGTAGGGATAATTTTAACTTGTGTGACGGAAACATTCAAAAAGATGCTCATTGGGAAGTAAAAAGCAAAGCAACGGATGCAACGAAATATCATTTAGATCTGTTCTGTAAAGGACTTGGAGGAATATGCTTTTAGGATTTTTAATTCTTTTACTGATATCTGAGACTTCAGAAGAAAGGTTTGGCCATAAATACTCATTGAGTATTAATCCTTTGGCTGTTTTTATTGGAGTTGCAGGACATGCAGGAGGAATAATTTTACCAAATCCTGGAATAAATTTTGAGGTGAAAGGGGGCGGTAATTGGTCATTTAACTTTGAAATTAATGCAATATTTTTTATTCCTACTGAAATAGAGGTGGGGATTAGGGAATATTTAAAGAAGGAAAAAGAATTTAGAGGATTTTACCTTTATCAGGGATTAGCTTTTGGATGGACAAATTTCGTATTTGGTATATATATACCGAACCTAATATTGGCGGTTGGCTATAAGAATGTTTCTGCAAAAGGTTTTACCATAGATCCAATTTTAGGTTTAAGAGCCATATATACTGATTTTGTAGTATTACCAGTTTTGGGGTTATATTTAGGTCGTACTTGGTGAGTTTTGTATAGGAAATACGGTACGTTAGAGTATAGTTTTTGAGTGAATTGAAAGTGATAAATTTATGCTTCTAATTTTAATATTTGAGTTAATTTCACAATTTCGGGATGGGAACTTAGAAATAAGATATAATTACACCATATCTGTTAACCCTTTTTCTATTGTTTTTTTGGAGGCGGAGCATGGAGTTTTACCTCTTCCTTCTCCCGGGATAAATTTTGAGTTAAGGATTTCAAGGAAGTTTTCATTTAACTTTGAACTAAATAATGTACTTTTCATTTTTCCACACGAGGTAGAAATAGGCGTTAGAGAATATTTGGGAAGGGAGGGATTTAAGAGTTTTTATATTTATCAAGGATTGGCTATTGGGTTACCTATATCTTACCGTCCTGATAGATCTTTTATTCCAACTGATCCCAGTTTAGTATTAATAGCTGGTTATAAATCTATTGAAGATAGTGGATTTACAATTGACCCTTTTTTGGGAGCAAAGATATTTTATGCGATGGAGGAAAAAAGGATAATTCCTACCCCAGCATTAGGTTTATATCTTGGATATAGTTGGTAGGTTACTTTTGATTTCTTTTCAGAAAATTCCTGCTGCTATTGCTACATTTGGGAAAAGATATTTTTTCACTTTTTTGCCATTTTCTTCAATCCATCTTTCTCGTGCGGCATCCATAGTTTTTATTATTGTTTGATAATCAATATCATCTTCTGGTAAAATTATAACATCCCATTCATCTGGGTATCTTTGTTTTATTTCCCAGAGTTTGTCGTTAAGTGCTTTGAAATCATATTTACCATCTACTTTTGGAATAGTTGGTTCCCCCGCTCTTTGTTGTAATATCGCCCCGGCTCCCCCTATATAAAATCCTTTATCTGTGATAGCTATTGTGAGATTTAACTTTTCTTTCTCCTCTTTTTTCTTTTCAGGTTGTGCAACCGATGCACTTTCCCCTCCTGCCTTTGGCATAGAACTTTCAATAACACCAAGATTGAGAAAGCTTGCAACCATTATCAAAAATATTATTATAACAGAGAGCATATCTATAAAAGGTATAACATTAACATCACCTGATACAGGTAGCTCTCTTTTTCGCTTCATCATACTCTAAATTATAATACATCAGGTAAAATTTTTGGTTTTTATCTTATTTTTTTCTACATAGAAATTTTTCTGTGTCCAAACAACCTAATGTTTCCAAATAACCTAAAAATCTCAAAAACATCAGCAAATAACTTTACTATTTGTTTATGGTTTCTCTATTAGTTTTTCTTTTACTTTTTGGAGACTATAATTACAATTTCTCACTCCCCAAATTAGATATAGAATCTCTCAAAAAAATAACTGAAAAAGACACGGTAACTATGTTGAGAAAATGTAAGGATCTTGAAGGAAGGGAAGCAATACTTTCAATTTCTGCTACACAGATTTTTGCTCCTCAAAAGAAAGTCCTTGAAGTTTTATGGAACCCGCAAATGATTAGCAGAGCATTTCCGAGTATAAAAAGCGTGAAAATTCTAAAACAGTTAGATGAAAATACATATGATGTTGAATTTCAAATTGAGGTAAACATAATTTCTTTTATAAGATTTACTGTGAGGTATATAGCTCAAACAAAGTTAGATGGTAATAAAATTCTTTCCTTTATAAAGCAAGGTGATAGTAAAGGGGGATGGAGGATATGGGAAACATATGAGACAGAAAAAGGAACTCTTGCTATCTTAGGTATGTGTGAATATTTCAGAAATATACCTCTGGCTTCAAAGATTTTTTTTGAAAATCCTCACTTTGAAATTGGTATGGCATCATCTACTACATTAATTCCAGTCCTTTACATAAAGAAATTTATAGAGAAAACTCAAATTTCTGACGAGGATTATAGGGAAAATCAGCAAGGGAGCAAAAAAAATATGAGTCAAGCTCAATAATCAAGTTCAATGAACTATTTCCTTATCTTGGCGTTTTGTTTCTTTATCTAAGTTATCAATCTTCTGCAAGATTTTTCGTGTGTTTGAGGATATATAATATAAGAGTTCAAGGAAATATATTATTCCTGAATAGATCCAGTAAAAAGTCAGAAAAGCAGAAAATGTTGTTAGAACAAATAACCATAAAGGAGGTTTCGCAAAAACTTTAATTATGAAAGCAACGATAGCAGTGTTGATTATGCTGGAAAAAACTACAAAATATTTACCAAAAAGAACCGAAAAATTCATCATATAAGTGTGATCTTCCATACCGTAAACGGAAAATTTTGTCTTATCTTTAAATGATGAAACTATTGTTTTCCAAATAGAGTAAAAAGGATATACAAAAAAAGAAAGAATCATAGATAACCAAACCATAAAATTATTTTAATCCTTAAAATCAAAAAAAGAAAAAAATAAATTTTTCTCTAATCTTGAACCTGTATGGTATCAAAAATGATATCAATTCTTATCTTTCCCTTATCAGATTTTTTGATGCTTAACTTTTTGGGATCAAAATAGTATTTGCTTTCATTTATGAATTTAAGCAGAGCCAGAAGGTCTATAAATTCTCCTTCAAGTTCCCCCCTTTTTGTATATGAAGAAAAACAAATTTTTTCTGCGCAGGAGAAATTGGAATTCAAAGTTTCCGATGAAATTATCTTGAATGGAGTATAAAATAAATCAAACATTTCTATGTTTTTCAGCTTTTTCGTGTATTCTCTTATGTCATTTATGATTTGTTGTTTCAATTTATTTTTGAGTTTTATATCCTCATACTCCGATTTCAGCTCTGAAACTTTTTCTCTGAGATCAGAATAATATTCCCAAGATGGAATAATGAGAAATTTCATACAAAAAAATAAGTTCAAAATAGTCAAAAGCATAAGCGTTTTTCTCCTCATCGGTTGTTCTACTCATCAGAAGAAGTTTTCTTCTTCGTAATTTGTTTTTTGTTGCAAGCTTGCAATTTCTCCTCTCAGAAAAGAATCTATTTTTTTTAGGGTTTCTACATCAAGATCGGTAATCTTTATTTGCTGATTTTTTGGTAGTCCAAGATGCTCCTTTATTTTAGCAAAAATTTCTCCTTTGCTTATATTCCCCTCGGTTTCGAGCTTTTTTACCATATCAAATATGAAAGAGACCATTTTTGACTTATCAGAAGGTAAAGCTCTCTCTGTAGATTCACCATAAGTATTATATTCTTGGGATTTTTCTATGTGTGATATATCTATATCTTCATCTGCAAGTTTTTCTATATCAATATCTTCGTCAAAGTCCGCTCCAACGAGATCAGCTATCGCTTTATTTATTGCTCTTGTTTGCGATATTGAAGATAAAATATATTCTGGCATATTTGACTTTCCGGGTTCGTCAGATGAGCAAACTCCAACAGCTTCCGCGGACATGCCCGCTTGTGTATATACTCTTGCTTTGCACAGATATATTATTTTGTTTCCGTCTTTTTCTCTCCTTATCTCAAGAATTTCACTTGATATACCAAAAAATAGCTTTATCTTTCTCCAACCAGATTTTAAAATCATTTTCCTCTTTTTCACCTCACCGGTTCTTCTGTCTTTTGTTGAAACTTCAACAAAGTCCTCCGGAGATAGAATTTTATTTTTCGCCATTCTGAATTCCTCAAACATTCTCAATCTTTCTTGAAAGCCTATTGGCTCTTTTTTAACTCCTGCCTCTCTCATATCTTATATTTTAAATTTTATTACAATAAAAAGAAAAATGTTTTTATCATATTATCATAAAAATAAAAAATCAATTCAACAAAGTAGAATGTAATCGTTCAAATCAAAAATATACCAAAAATTGTTTCTAAATAGAAAAAATGATTAAAATAGAATGATTTGAATAAATAAAAGAAGGAGGATAAAACTATGGCGGTAGAAAAAGAAAGAGTAAAAAAAATGAATGAGTTTATATTGTCAGAAATAAGACCAAGAATAAAGGCAAGTCCTCAAATAGAAGATGTAGTTGTTTGGGTCAAAGATTATGATGAAGAGACAGGAACAGTTCTTTTAGGGTTAGCTCTCGGTGATGGGGTAGGATGTTCCCCCTTCTGCGGATGTGCCGCAAATCAACTTGCTCAAATTATCGCAAATGAGTTAGCCTATGAGTTCCCAGAAATAAAACGAGTTGTCGGACTCGCTGAAATTCCTCCTACCGAATACCTAAAAATATGGTCAGAAGAAAATTAAAACTGAAAGTAAAAATTGCAAAATAAGTAAAAAATATAAGTAGAAAATAGATGAGCTAAAATCAAGTTAAGGGAAATTATAAAATTAAGCTAAGGGAAATTGAGTAAGTAAAAAATTTATGCTGAATGGAGAAATTTATGTTGGTAAAGTCTGGGATAGATCAAGATTACTCTGATAAAATATCTAAACTTCAAGATGAATTTGATTTTATAAAAAGTATTTATGTAATAGAAGAAAAGAAGGATGAGGTAATTTTGGGTATAAGAATAAATCCTGATACTCCTGCTGAAAAGCTAACTTATGCAATAGTTAAATTAGAAGAAATTTTCGGTAAAAAAATAGTTCTTTTAAAAAGTGGATTAGAAGAGGTCAACTATGTGTTAAGTAAAATTTCAGAATATCTCAAATCACACAGTGGAGGTATCAAGGTAAAGGAGGTGAATGAGGAGAAGGGAGAAGTTATTGTTTCGCTTCAAGGAGCTTGTGCTCTTTGTCCATCTGCAATCGTTACTATGAAAGCGGGAATAAGAAGAACTCTTTCAAGATATATTCCTTGGATAAAGAAAGTTGAATCTGCCGAAAAACCCGTTGAACCTAACTTCAACTTCAAATTAGCCCCAAAACCTCAAAAATAAAAAATGTCCATTATCAATATCAATCAATAAAATAAAAAATCTATGGAGATTTATTTTCATGTAGGGTTAGGAAAAACTGGTACAAAATTTCTCCAACACGAGTTTTTTCCGAAGATTAAAGGTATTCATTACATAAAACCTCAAAAATATAGAAGAGCTAAAAGTATAATTTTAGATTGTCTCAAAAAAAATAAAAATCAAAATTTGAAGTTCCTTATTTCCCGTGAGTTTGATGAGCGATTTGAAAGAGAAACTGAAGAATTCTCAAAATTTTTCCTTGATACCGGAATAATAATTGTGTTCAGAAGACATGATGAATGGATATTATCTCAATACAAAAGAACTATAAAAAATGGTTTCCATGTGAAATTTAAAGATTTTTTCAATCTTGAAAA
>Ga0079992_128375_pt1 | contig 17360 bp, 10 predicted proteins | sample FaiFalFF_MnMetaG_3_FD_69197 | JGI IMG/M metagenome (GOLD analysis project Ga0079992, IMG submission 69197) | Freshwater microbial communities from Yellowstone National Park, Wyoming, USA - Fairy Falls B (FF_Mn_B) MetaG (SPADES assembly) (version 2) | ecosystem: Environmental > Aquatic >... | reverse complement strand
TTTCCTAATCCTATTTCATCAGCTATTAAAGCTCTAATAGGATGTCTAACAGCTAGCTTATAAAATAGTTCTGCTTGGTGTATATAACCTTCGTAGCCGCAAGACTTGAGCATGAAAAGAGGATTTTCTTCGATTAAATTCTTTAGGACATGATTGAATATTATCTCTGAACCTTTACTTACAGTTGTGCTCATCATGAAATTAGACATTTTTATATATATTTTTGTAATTTTTATATTTTTATTATTCGACTTCTTCTTCCTGCTTTGTAAATTCCTAAGTTAAGTACAAAATAATTTTCTGTGTTTGGTAAACGAGCTACATTTTACTCATACAAATTTTAAAAAAGATAATGCTATAGAAATGTTAAAGTTTATTTAAAGCTCTATAAAACGCTTAACGGAGTGTTCTCGAGAGTAATTCTCCATTAAATTATCATTGGGTAATTATGAAGATTTAAATAGTTATATGCGTAATATACTTATGGTTAAGTGCCCATATTGTAACTATGAAGGTGAGTTCAAGTTTGGCAAAACTTGGAAATTTAGGTTCTATGATGTTAAAAGAATGGAATGCCCCAAATGTGATGGCGTGTTTAATTATTATAAGGGTGTAAGCAGTAAGGGTAAGACTTCTGAATTTGTAATTAGGATAAAGCCTAAGGTAAAAGGTTAAAAGCTATTTTAAAATAATATAAGTTTTTAAAATTTTATATACAAGAATTCATATGAGTAGAATTGGTAGGTGTCCGTATTGTAATAGTGAATTTAATTTTAAATATTCTGGAAAGCTTTTTAGAATGAGCGAAGGTGATAGAAGATATATTGTGATAAGATGTCCTAAATGTAAAGGTTTGCTTAAATATCGTAGAGGCATGGTTAGTTTATAAAGTAATGTCTGGAATGATTAGGATAAAACTTAAGCCAAGATATTAGAAGTCATTTTTAACATATTTTTGAACAATTGATAATACAGCAGTGAAAAGGAGATTTAAAGTTGTTAAAATGTTTATTAACTTTTAAAAAATTCTTAATATAGGAAATCATGAGTATTAGATATGGAGGAGAGCGTTGGGCTCAAGGTTTAATTCTTCAGTGGATTAACCAAGTCATAAGAGAACAAAAACTTTCTTTTAAAAGAGCTGATCAAGAAGTTCAAGTTAAAACTATTCATGGTAAAGTTAAATATCCAGATATAGTTATTTGGGATGAATCAGGAGAAAAAGTTGCATGTCTTATTGAACTTAAACCTCCTACGGTTAGTCCTTATGATGAAGAATTAGTTGAAGATGCATTAAATAAATCCGTTGTAGCTGGAATTCCTTTTTTCGTAACATGGAATGTAAATAAATTAGTTCTTTGGGAAACATTTAAGCCTGGAACCAATTTACTTGAAAGAAGACTGTATTATAAGGATGTTCTAGATATTAAAGATCTTAGAGATCTAACTAAGAGCGAGATTGAGAAGACTGTAAAATCATTTTTGAAGGAATTTTTGAGTAAGCTTCAGGAATATTATGAAGAAAAAATAGCTAAGCCACCAGAAATATATGTTTTGCCTAAACTTTCACCAGATGAGATATTAGTTCATTACCTTAAAACATTTGTTGATTCACTTTATATTCCTGTTTCTAATAATCTTATTAAGAAGAAGGAGAAGGATCCTAAATTCTACGAGGATTTAGTTCGATGGTTTGTTGGTCAAGGATGGTTATTTGAAGATACCGAAGATGACTATGATAGAGTTGCTAGACAAGCAATATATCTCTTGATTAACAAAATTTTGTTTTACAATATTCTGAAAGAAAAATTCGGTTTAAAAGAAATTGATGTTAGTAATATCTCTAGCGGTGAAGAGCTTAAAAAGAAATTACAAGAATATTTTAATCGTTGTTTGAATATTAACCCGCGATACGGTATAATTTTTGCAGCAGATTTCTTAGAAAAAATACCTCTTCCAGATGAAATTGTAAGTGGATTTAGCCGAGTAATAACGGAGCTTAACAAATATGACTTTTCAAAGATAGGATACGATATAATTGGAAGAATATTTGAGAAGCTAATTCCTAAAACTGAGAGACATAAATTAGGACAATATTTCACCTCAACAGATGTCGTTGATCTGATTTTAGGATTTACAGTAAAACATCCTGATGATAAAGTATTGGATCCAGCATGTGGATCAGGAACATTCTTGATTAGAGCGTATCATAGAAAAAGATTCTTAGCTCAAAAGTTATTCAAAGAAGGAAAATATGCAAAGCCATTTAAATCTCATGAAGAATTGGTTAAAGAACTTTGGGGAATTGATATTGCTAAATTTCCAGCACATTTAGCTTTAATCAACATAGTTAGAGAAAATATAAAGGCTATTGAAACTATTCCTAACATAGCATGTAAAGATTTCTTTGAAGTTTTGCCTGGTAAGGAGATCCCTATGTATGAACTTGCTTTTCAAATACCAGGAGTAAAAGAAAAAGAACTTGAAACTGTATATCCCGAAGAATTTAGTGCGGTAGTAACAAATCCTCCTTATACAAGACAAGAAGAAATGGAGGACGTATTTTTGGGAGGTTATAAAGATAGGCTTCGAAAATTGATTAAAAAGACATGGGGAATGGAAGTTAGCAAGAGATCTAGTATTTATGTGTACTTTTTCTTACATGGAGCTAAATTCTTATCCAAAAATGGAAGATTAGGTCTAATAACTTCAAATTCATGGCTTGATGTAGACTTTGGTAAACATCTTCAAGAATTCTTCTTGAAAAACTTCAAGGTGATAGCTGTTATTGAATCTAAGGTTGAAAGATGGTTTGAAGATGCCGATATTAACACGGCAATAACTATTCTTGAAAAATGTGATGATAAAAAAGTAAGAGATTCTAATTTAGTGAAGTTTGTTTACCTTAAAAGAAAGCTAAAAGAAATCATACCGGTAGGAGAAAATGAAGAGGAAAGATGGAATAATGTAGAGAAATTTGTGAACTTTATAGAAAACTGCGATAAAGATGAGAAGATAAGAAATCAAATGAAGAAAATAGAATTTCTTGGAAAAACTCTTTGGATTTTTGAAGATGAAGATTTCAGAATTACGATGATGAGTCAAGCAGACCTTTGGGCTGAAGGATGGAATGATGAAGAAAATAAATATGAAGGGTCAAAGTGGGGTAAATATATAAGAGCGCCTGAAATTTTCTTTAAGATTTTAGAGAAAGGTAAGGAACTATTGGTTCCCCTAAAGAAAGTAGCTAAAGTAAACCCAGGAATTAAATCTGGGGCGGACAAATTTTTCTATTTAAAAGATGATGAGATTACAAGGTTTGGAATTGAGCAATCTTATATTAATACACCAATTATTAAATCTATTAGAGAATGTAAAAGGATAAGTGTTAAAAAGTCAGATTTAAGATATAAAGTACTGCTTGTTCATGAAGATAAACATAAGCTCGTAGGTACAAATGTGTTAAAATATATAGAATTAGGTGAGGAATGGGGATTATCAAATCCAGAAACTCACCCTACTTGTGGCAAACGAGAAAGATGGTACGATTTAGGAAAAAGAGATCCACCACCTATATTATGGCCTGACGTTATATTCACAAGATTCTTAGCACCCTTAAATGAAGCTGATGCACTTGCTGATTATGATCTTCATGAAATTAGACCTCATGTTGAAAACCCTAAATTAATTTGTGCAATATTAAATTCAACCTTAACCTTCCTTATGTCTGAATTAAATGGAAGAGTGAATCTAGGTCAAGGAAGTTTAAAAATGCAAAGTCATGAAATAGCTACTATTCCCATAATTGATCCTGAGAAATTATCGCAGGAAGTAAGAGCTCAGTTAGTAAGCATTATTGATGAAATGAAGGAAAGAGAAATTGAAGATGTCTTCAAAGAAATTGGTGCAACTAATGTGTGTGAAGTCTCATTAAATAAAATTAAACCTGATAGGCTAAAGTTAGATAGAATACTCTTATGTGATCTTTTAAGGTTATCCCAAAATGAGCTAATAGAAATGTATAGAGCTATTATTGATTTAGTAAAAACTAGAATTGAAAAAGCTAAAACTGTTGCTAAAAGAAAAAAGAAGAAAGGTGTTGACGTAGAAGCTTTAGCAAATAGGATTGTAAGCAGGTTAAATACAAAGATTGAGAAATTTCCCGATGCTTACCTAACTGGTTATAAAGGTTTGTGGTCAAAGGAAATAAAAATTCCTAAGGGTCAACCTATATTTGGAAGCGATATTAATGGATTTTATGTTCGTATAGGAGTAGAGGAAGTTTATAGAGGATGGGATCATGATGAAGCTAAGTTTATATATTTTGCCGCATTAACAGGAGCTTCAAGCGTTAAATTACCTCTTGATAAAAATGCACTCATAGCAGCATTAGAAGCTTTTGAAAAAGATTATAGAAAGTTAAAGGAAGAAGTAAACACACTCTTATCTACGTTGATATCTGATGCAAAAGTTAGAAAGGAAGTTGAAGATAAAGTTTGGAGTTTACTCTTCTCTAGACAAGGCATATAAAATGAGAAGAAACGAGGTAATTAAATACATTGATGACATAAAGGATCCTAAGAAATTTCTTGAATATTGTAAAAAATATCATGAAAAGGAGCAGAGAGATATAGCCTATGTGGTTTCAAGAAATGTAATTTCTAAAGACCCAAGCAATACTAGCTTTATATTAGCTGGTGCTAAGCTCATCATTATAACTTGGAATGCTGCAGGATTCCAAAGATTAAAAAAAGAAATTAAGGATAACTTGGAAAATGATATACTCGAAGCTTATACAAAAACTAGGTTAGATTTGGAAAAATTAAAAGGGGAAAGATTGGAGAACTTAAACTTAAATGATGATGAATTAAAGGAGACTATTAAGAAAATATTTCAGGAATTTTCATCAAAGAAATCCATAGGACCTACAGGTGCATCTAAAATTCTTCACATGCTAAATCCTTATGTGTTTATGATGTGGGATAGTAGCATAAGAAACGCATATCATAAGTTGCATGCTAATAATCATAATCCAGGTAGTCCTGATTGTTACCTTGAATTTCTTAAACAATCTCAAGAAATAATAAAATCAGTCTTAAGTAAAAGAAGTGAGGATGATATATGGAATGACCATTTGACTTTTGTAGATAAAGATTTCATGGCGGCTTTTTCATTCAAGGAAAGTATGCTGAAGATGCTTGACGAATGTAATTACGTTAGATTTAAGTTAAACATAAAGCTTTAAGGGAATTCGAAAACATATTGGCTTCTTCCACCAATTATACCTTTCTCTACAAGGACATGGCTCGTTGCAATGTCCTTTAAAATGAGATGTTTTAATAAAGCTACAGGAACTCCATAATGTTTCATTGTAACTCTTGTTTCCTTGATATGAACCTTAAGGTCTACTTTACTATGCTTCTTCTCTATCTTAGATTTGATTAATGTCCCAAGCATCATTTCAAATATATTTGTTATCTTTAAGTTATAAGGTTCATCTATACCGCTATCTACTCCAGTGAAGGTAATTTCTACTTCTCGGTTTAGCAACTTTATCAAAGGAAATCTTTCTTTGCTTAACTCCTCTTGTATCTTTTTGATGTCTTCTTCATTTTTAATTACGAAAAACTTGGTAGCTACAGGTATTTTAATGGTTATCCATTCTCCTTCTTTTATAGGCACTTTAGCTATGCTCCAACCTTTTTCATTCAAATCAAGAAAAGCTATAATGTTAATCTCTCTTAATAATTCCTTCAATTCTTTTTTAGCTTCTTCAGGATTGCTCCAAGTATATTCAAAAATATTATCTAAAGTTCCAGAATGAAACTTCTGTAACGTTTCCTTTATGACGGATTTTAAACTAACATTCCAAGGTCTTTCAAATGGATATCTTATTATGCTTTCACCTAACTGAGAAATCTTTTCCCTAGAAACTTCAATTAAATAACCGCTCTTAATTTTCTTAAAAGCTTCTATTCCACCTTTTATATTATAGTAAATTTTCATTGCTTGTTTGCTAGCTTCTTTTTCTATTAAGACTTCATTTTGCGGAAAACCAAAATGTTCCTTTATCTGATCCTTAATCAATCTTGTAAAGGGCGACTTTTCGATTATATGTCTCTTAACAAGCCCTTCAAATTCTTCAAGACTTATTTTTTCTAAAGCATAAAGAGGATTAATTATTTCTGATCTAACAGCAAAGCCTATAGGAGAAATGACATATTTGACTAACAAACTTACTTCACTGATCTTCTCGTAAATAGCTGCGGCTAATGTGCGATTAATATTTTCTCCTAAAAATGTTATAAAAATCCAAGTTTTTAAAGAAGGAATATATTCGACTATAATTTTACCTTCAGCAATAGCATTTACATAGGAGCTTTCTATATTTTTAATATAATCTAAGATTGCTTCCGCAGCCTTTTCGTCTTTAATCAATTCAAAAGCAGTTTGTGGATTACTGATTATAGAACGTAGAATTGTTAACATTTCTCTGGCAACTATTTCGCTCCTTTGAGGACCTTCTCCTCTCCATGAAGGAACTTCTCCACCTTCTTTTACTTCAACTGCAAGCACTTTATGTTCTTTCTCATCTATCTCACTAACCTTCCAATTGGAGCCTGCAAACCTTATTATCATGCCTGTTGCTAAGGATCTATAAACAAAAGATGCATCAAGTTCACCAAGCTTTTTCTTTTTTCCAAATCCTTGTTCAGCCCAAAGAGTGAATGTTTCTTGTTTAGGAATCATACTAAAGAATTCTCTAAAACTAAACGAAGGCCATTCTGCAGTTTCAGATTCCTCAAATTTCCATACATCCTTAAATCTAATTCCTGGAAATGGCACTCCGTTATTTAAGTTTAATAACCTACTATCAACTAAATTGTTAACAACTTTTTCAAATTCTTCTATAGAAAGCGTTTTAAACAAGAAACATTTCTTTATTGTTTCATAAATAGACTTTAAGTTGACCGGTATGAACTGATCCTTATAGCTCTTTATAGCTCTATTATTGTGTAAAGCATATCCTAAGATTTCTTTAGCTAGAACATCAAGAGGATTTTCTAAAATAATCGGCTCCTCAAGAAAGCCTTTGTTAAATAAACTTACCAGCGCCAAACATTCTAAGAAGTCTTCAGGATCTGTAGAGACTATTTTGCAAACAGATTTTTCTCCCGGTTTATGAAGGCTTCTACCAGCTCTTTGAATTAAAGCATTAACTTGACCAGGAGATCTAAACTGGATAACCTGTTCTACATCACCAATATCTATACCTAATTCGAGCGTTTTTGTAGCAATAACAGCTTTTAACAATCCTTCTTTAAAAGCTTTTTCAACAAATTCCTTTTCTTCATATTCGATCGAGCCATGATGTACTCCAACTTTTATATCATTTTTTTCAATTTCAGCCTTTAATCTTTCCGCTGAATATCTTGAGTTTACGAATATCAATGACTTCGCATTACCTATGCAATCAGTAACTAATCTAGCTCCTGCAATAAAAGGATCTTCGCTCTCTTCACGACTCAAGGGTATAGCTAATTTTACTTCAAATTCGTGTACTCGCTCCTCGGGAGACCGTATAATCTTTAATTTTCCATCCGAACCACCAAATATTTCTGCAACCAATTCTGCGTTAGCTACCGTAGCTGATAAACAGATTCTTTGGAAACCTCTTCCAGTAAGCTGCTTTAACCTTTCCAATAAAACTAATAATTGGTAGCCCCTTTTGGAAGAAATAAGTTCATGGACTTCATCAACAACAATGTATTTTATGGTCTTTAAATATGGCCACCAGCGGGGAGACCAATCAAGTATAATTTCTAAACTTTCTGGAGTTGTAATAACAATTTCAGGAACAGGTTCCTTAAATTTTTTATCCACATCGCTATAAAGAGGTCTAACCTTTAAATTAAGGAAGTGAGCATAATTTTGCAGTCTTTCAGTAAGGTCTTTAGTAAGAGCTTTAAGCGGATTGATATAAAGAAGCTTAATACCTTCACCTTCTTTTTCTTTTAAAATTTTATGTAAAAGTGGAAAAATTGCAGCTTCAGTTTTACCTGATCCTGTTGGGCTTATCAACAAAACATTTTCACCATTAAGTATGGGTTCAATAGCAAGTTTTTGTATCTCCGTAGGTTCAGAAAAACCCAATTTAACAATCCAGTGTTGAATCCTTTCATCTAATAATGTAAAAGGATATGATATCATCATAAATTTATTATTGTTTAAATTTAAAATAATCAACTTAATATATAAGATTGTGACTTAAATATTAGAGAGGCGAATTAGATGAGCTATGAGAAACTTATTGCGCAGGCTTATCATTCATTAATTGAACGTGAATACGAAAAGTATAAAAGAAATGAAGAAAGAATAGAAGAAGCTTATTTGAATATTTCTGAAGCTATCAACGCAATAACTTCATATTTGAAATGTGATAAGAATGAGGCAAAAAATCTTTTAAATGCCTTAATTAAAAAGGATTTTATAGTTTTTAATGGAGAAAATAAGATAAGAACCTTACATTTTGATGTTGCATATAGAGTTTCAAATATTACAATTAAATATGGAAGTTTACGCTATCCGTTGGAAACTAAAATTTATGTAAAAGATGAAAAAATACCTCGCTTTACTGACCATTCATTTGATGAAATAGCAAGTATTATTCCTCAAGAAATATACCCAATCATTAAGCATGTTTTTTATAAAGATCCTAAGGGAATTGAGGGTATTGGTGAAATAGAAGGCTTTTCGGATTTTCAGTTCAATGCTATAAAAGCTATTCTGAGCGCTGATAAAAAAGCATATGTTCTTATAGCACCTACCGCAGGAGGCAAAACTTATGCATTTTTAATACCTGCATTAGTTATAATTTTGCAAGATAAACTTAAAAAGAAAAACAAAAATAATATTAAAACTTTACTTGTTTATCCAAGAAAATCTTTAGAAAGAGACCAGTTTAATAAGATACTTACAATACTATATAGATTCAATCAATATTTTAAAAATTTCGGTCCAAAGGATATAAGAATAACCATTGGTATAGATGATGGAGAAACTCCCTATAAGAATAATGTGGAGTCCGGCTCATCCTTTAGAGGGGTTATCTGTCCTGCTTGCGGAACAGGAGGAAAGGAAGGAGGTGAATTACAATATGCAAAAACTAAAGATAGAATATGGATTAGGTGCGCAAATTGCGTAAATTCATTTGACTGGATTTATGGATATAGGGAAGAAATTTGGGAAAAGAAACCTGATCTTTTATTAACTAATGTCTGGACACTTGACTGGCGAATCCCAAGTAAAACTATTCAGCATGATTATGAAGTATTTAAAGACCTTAAGATAATTATATTAGATGAAGCTCATGTTTATCAATCTTTATTAGGAGGAAATGTTAGATATTTATTAAAAAGATTAAAAATAAGTTCAAAAAGTGAACCATTAATCATATTATCTTCAGCAACGATATCTAAGCCAAGAGAATTCGCAAGAGATTTGCTTGATTTGGAACCCGACAAAAATTTTATTGTTATCGAATCTAAAGAAACCGGAGAAAATAAAAAAGTTATTTACTTAATTCTAGCGGTAAATCCATTAAGAGCATGGTAAACTGTTGTTTATGAGCTTGCCTTACTTCTCGGCACAGTTTATTATTATAGAAAAGTGCAAAGTGTCATATTTATCGATAGCATAAGAGAGATTTACAGAATTTTCCGTCAAGCTAAAGTAGCGGCGACTTACTATTATGAACCCAAAGATCATTTTAATGAGAAGTTGGTACCTGATCCTGCTGATCCTTATGCTTACCGGCCTTATATGCTTGATTCCGATTTCGACCCTATAAAGACACCACATGAAATATTTCAAAAGATAAGGTTGCACCACGCTGGAATAAAAGATAGAGAAGAAATAGAAAAGGAATTTGTGGATGGTAAACTTGGTGTGCTAATTTCAACCTCAACCCTTGAACTTGGAGTTGATTATCCCAATGTAACTTTTATCGGTATAGTAGGAGTACCTTTCATGTTAGAAAGCATACCTCAAAGAATAGGGCGTGCTGGAAGAAACGTCGAAAAGACGCTTTACACAACTTTAGCTATAATAATACTTAGAAATACGCCTTTGGAACTTTATTATTTATATAATCCCGAAGATCTAATAGAAGGATTTAAGAAAAAAGAAATTCCGGTTGCATGGAAAAATACAGCTGTAAAAAGGTACCATATTTTTTCGTTACTTATGGATGAGATGGCTAGAGAAGGAAAAAGTACTTATATTCTCAGACCGGATGGAAGATTTTCAAACTTAGAAGACTTCATTGGTGAAATAATGGGAACCGCAACAAAAGCGAAAGTATTATTAAGCGAACTTGATGCAAAGGTTAAAAAAGAAGAAGATATTAGTAGCGAGTTTTTATTTAATGAACTGAATCAAGAATTTAAAAAGCTACCAAAAAGAATTGATGATTGGAAAAAATCACATGATTATACTATTGTGGCTGGAGAATTAATGTACATTATTGAAAAGATTATTATAAACTCATTAATTTTCGGAAAAAAGATTAATGATGAAGAAATAAGGAATCTAATCAATGATATGTGTAAAATTATGGGTAAAATATATCCATGGGCGATCCAAATAAAATTTTAGAAGAGCTAGAAAATAAACTAAAAGAACTTAAGAAAAGAATAGATTCAAAAATAAATGAATTTTTTGAAAAAAGATTGTTCAAAAGGGCTAAAGTTGCTAGTTCAATCTCAACAGATATTCTTGACGCGCTGAGTAAAATTACTGAGAATAAGGTCAAGTTACTTAAGTTTATAAAGCTTTCTAAAAAGTTTAAAGAATTTCCTGAAGAACTTATCTACCTTTTGTCGTTGCCTTATATACCAGCTAAGGTTGGATCCGGGAAACAGGTAGCTGAAACTATAGCAGGTTTTAGAGGTCTTGGAATAGAAACTATAGATCACAAGATAGATAAAATAAAATATGAAAACATTCATACGGAAGAAGGTGAACAACCATTATCGGAAGTTTCTATAACAAGCTTTATATATAGAGTTCCTCCTTTTGAATTAACCAGATGCGGATATGAAACAGGAAATGATAAGGAAATAACTGAGATTCTAGGTTCTAGATTTGTATGGCTTTTAAAACCGAAAGATGTAACATGGGATTCGTGGAAAGAAATTCTAAGAAAAACAATGAATGGTAAAACAACTTCATTAATCAAAGGAAAATATATGTATGTAGGTGCATTAATTATTCCTAAAATTATAGAATTAGTTGATCTGTCAACAAAAAGTTTATTTATAGAAATTGGAGGAAGATATCCTTTTTTCTTAAAGTTAGGAAGTTCTACAATAGAAGAAGAAACAACTTCAATAAAAACCACTAAGCAGGAGTTACTTCAATATTTAAGAGAGAAGGAAAAAACTTTAGCAAAAAGTATAGGGCCTGTATTGGCGTCACGGAGATTAATGTTAGATTATGTATACTTTTGTTATAAAGGTTTAGGATTATCAACTGATCCATTTGATGTTGAGTGTCCATTCAGAAAAAGATGTTGGCTTGGCAAAACCGGTCTTTGTGATGGTAAAATATTTTGGAGCGGAAATTATTATAAAAGAAGGTACTATCCAAAATCTTATCCTTTGAGAAGATTACGTATTGCTAGCAGAGGGTTACCTATATATAGCGAAAAATTTCCGCTGTCTCTTATTAATTTCACAACATATGAAAATAAAAGAATTGAATCTAGATGGTATGCAGTTGAAATCGGTACATGGTTTATTAATGCCAGACCTACAGTGAGAATATTCTTTGACACGGAGATTGGTTACACAATACCAACATCAATTATGGAGGTTTCATTTGAAAGTGAATGGTTTTCTAACGTAATAAAGGAAAGTTTAAATAAGGAAAAAGAGTTAAGGAAAAATATAGCCCTTAAATTTATTTTATATAAAGAGTTAGGTAGAACGCTTAATTATATACGGCTTAGCAAAATCGTTCAAGAGTTAATAAATAAAGAAAGCGAATTATCAAAGAAATATACCAAATATATTGATGGTTCAGGTATTGATGATGAATTAGTAAATTTTGCTAAAAGAATTCTTTTGCATTCACTAGAACATATTTTAACTCAGTATATATTAAAGGAGTTTGCTGGTGTAGATATGAACTTCGTTCTTACTAAGTATTATTACAGGTATAGTGATAGAATAATTTTAGCAGAGAATGCAAAAAATGGCAAAATAGGTATAGTAGATACAATTACTAAAATTATCATGAAGAACGGATTAAATATCTTTATTTATGACTTCGCTGAATGGCTATCTAAATATCTTACACTCCATTATAATAGCTTTGAGAAAGTCACATGGTTAAGAAAAAGAGAAGCTGAAAGAACCTTAAATCAAGCAATTGATAAATTAAAAAAAGGAGATTCAAGTGAGCAGGAAGTTGCCAAAAAGATTGAGAATGTATGCAAAAAGGTGGAACAATTTAAGAAAAAATTAGATGAATCCAATATAGAACTTGACATAACCCTTGCTAGAACTATACTATTAGCAGGTGGAATTATAAGTGAAAGCGATGTAGAAGAAATAGGCGACTATTTTGACGACATACTTGAGAGGTTTGGTTTTAAGCTTTGTTTAGACGGATGCAACGGGTGTGTTAGGTTAGAGAGATATTGCGGTGAAGGAATTCAGCAAATATTTACTACCAGTAGAATACTCCTTCATAAATTTAGTGAATATTTGAAAGATATCATAACACGCGGGCTAACCAAAACATCTCATGAACTAGGAAAATACATAGAGCCCATATTATTTAATGCAAAGAATAGTTTAGATATTCTTTGTCCATTCATTTCACCAACTTATGCTAAAAAATTAGTTGAGTTAGCAAATAAAGGGGTAAAGGTGAGAATAATAACATGGATGCCTAAAAAAGAAGATAAAGAATATAGTTTCCAAAGAGAATCTCTTAAAATTTTAAAAGAAAACATGAAACTTGAAAATTTATTGGTCAAAATAGAATATAAACCAGAAGTTAAGATGGTTCACGCCAAGACCTACATTGTAGATAATATAGTTATTACTGGATCATTCAATTTAACTGAAAGTGCATTTCACGGAAACCTTGAAAGAGCCGATATAAAACTTCATCCACAAACAGTTGCAAGTGAAAAGAAGCAATTTGAGGAATTATGGATGAAAGCTACAGATCTCTCAAATTATGAAATTAGCTAATTCGAGTTATCTTTAAGATACACAAGTATTTTTTTCGTCCATGCAATCCTTGAGTAGAAGAAGGAATTCTAGAAAATTCATAGCTTACATTAAACATGAAACCATCACTAATACCTTCTTTTATCTTTCTGATGGTTTCATTTAATAAACGCTTATTTTTGTTATGCAAGATTAAGATTATCTTGCCATCTTTACATAAACAATTAACATAGTTAGAAACGATCTCATAGAGCTTAGCATTATACCATTCTAAATCTTTGCTAATTTTTTTATTAACGCATATTTCATTTTTCCAGTAATCGTAATCTTTAAATCTTACATCATTTAAGCTACCTTCCAGCCACTTTTGCCAAAGATACGTTAGTTCGAAATAATTAAGTTCATCATAATGTGGGGGATCTAAGATTATAAGATCTAATTTAGGTAATTTGGAAGATATATTAAGCGCATCGACTCGGCATATAGTAATAAACTTTTTTTGCGAGGTTATTATCTCTCCATCGAATGATACCTCAATCTGATATTTTGAAGCTATTGCTGACCATTTTTTCTTAAAGGAGTATAAAAGTAATAATCTTCTTAAGAATGCTTTACAGAAATTTCTTTCCTCTCTTAATGCTGGAATCCAATATCTAGGTAATTTCCATGAAGGGCCGCTACTCTTAGAGTGAGGTATCATTTTCGTAGCGTTAGCTAAAGAAGCTATAAAGGCAAGCTTCAGAAGATCTCCTTGAGACTTATTTTCTTTCCAAATTCTTTCAATGTAATAGTACAATTTGGATGCAGCATAAAGGTTTCGATTAGTAAATAGATCTCTAAGCTCGATTTGTCTGTGCGGGCCATCTTTAAAACTAATATTAGTACCAGGATATACGAATTGTCCCTCTGGATACCAATATTTCGTTTTGAGATTTTCCTCTGTTTTCATGTATTCTTTAATTAACCTTTCATCTTTTGTCTCCTTCCCTGAAGCAAATTTAAGCAAAATTACCTTATCTTTATTCCAAACTGCAAAATTCACCTTTTCATGATTACTCAATGTGTAAATTTCATCATTAATTTCAGAACAAACTTCTTGCATGGTTTCAATGGTTTCTCTCTTTAAATTTTCGCCATTTAATACATTGTAAGTTATGAATACCGACACAGGATTAATATCAGAAAGGAATCCTGAAGTGCCAACAAGCATGGCACAAAAACCTGAAGAGCCAGAGCCACAAAATGGATCAGCCAATAATTTAGAATTTTTAATCTCGTGAAGTAGGAGTTTGGGATCTTTTCTCGCCCAAAATTTTATTAGATTATGAATATTGAATCTCATCGTTATTCCTTAAACTTTAAAAAGATCTTCAGCCTTTTAGAAATTTTTATTTCATTCCCAGGTTTAAGAACTTTAAGCCATCTAAACGTTGTTGAGTCATTCATTCCAATTTGTTTTATAACTGCACTTATTAAGAAATTCAGTGAAAAGCCTTTTATGAACAGTTCTAAAATTTTTTGTTCGGTTGGTTGTTTTTGAATCACAATTATTATTAGTATTTAACATATATAAACCTACATCATTATTTAACATAAGAAATCATGATAAATATATAGAAATTTAATATAATCAAGCTAAAATGAAAAAGACTAAAAATTTTATAATGATTCATATTTTTGTAATCGAATAGATAAAATTTTATTTTAGTAAATTTTAATAATTCTTAAAAACATATATAACTTAAAAATTAAATTTATAAAATTATGCCTTTACAAATCCTTTACCTTTTTCATATTTCAAAGTAAAACTATGCTTTCCATCTTTATAATATTCCCTAAATTGTGTGTTGCACTTTGGACATACATAAGCATTTACTGTAAATTGACCATACTTCCAGCTTTTACTTTGCTTGGTTACGTTTGTTTTACAATTAGGACATACAGCCATGTTTATATTACGCAATAAAACCATTTAAAGATTTAAAATAATATAAAAGTGATAAATAATGCAACAAAGGTTATCTCTCAGAGAATGGGCTATAAATAATAAAATATGGGAACCTTATAGCTGGAGAACCTTCTTAGAAAAAGATCTTGTGCCGTTCTACAGACAAGCATTCATACTGAATGAATTTTATAATTTTCTTAAAAGTTATAAAATTTGCGGAAAAAATTCTTTAAAAGATATTGAAGATGAGGTGCTTAGAAATAAAGTTAGAGTAGCAATTTATGGCGGTGCAGAAAATCCTGCCACATCCTTTGCAAAGTTCATGTATGAGTACTTTGGACTGCGTGCAGAAAATGCTTCCACTTTTGAAGAAAGCATAAAGTTCTATGAAAGTTGGGGTGATAGCATTAAGATAAGCGTTCATGATAAATCATGGATAAACTCTATATCTATCGAAAATTTGGTGGACAGATTAAGAAGCATTATAAGTGAAATTTGTTCTAAGATAGGAATCAGATTATCAGAAGTAGGAATTCAAGAAACTCATCCCTATTATCCTTCGGGATTTATAAATCCTGATACTTTACTTCCACAGCCAGGAGAAAAACCAGAAAAGTTAATATCATTGATAAATGAATTTAGGCAAAAGGCTGTAGATTTATCAATAGGTGTAAATCCATTTACAACTTTCGTCTTTTATATAAGAGCAATACCATTACTTTCTCTAATGAAGTTTCTTGAATGTGATATAGATAAAATAACAAAGTTGGCTAACTTTTTAGGACTTAGAGCCTATTCTATGATTGACTTTCAACAAGTTAGTTTGCCCACAAAAAGCCCCGATAAATTCATTCTAGTATCTCCCAAGGATATCTACAACTTAACTAATAGGCTATTAGGGTTACAATATTATTTAATGAAGATAGATCAGGCCGTTAAAGAAGTATATAGTAACTTTATTAAGGAAGCTATTAATCAGATTCATGTAAACTTCGAGCCGTGGAAAGGTTATTATGAACCTATTTTTTCTATTCTAAATAAAACTTTAGTAGAAGAATTAAGTTATAGATCTTTCGCTATCTGTAGTTTTTATGTAGAAAACGGAAAAATTGTAAAGATTAAGGGTGTAGAACTTTCTAACAAAGCAGATGTAAAAGAATTTCTCATAAAAATATCCCCTGTTATAAGTTCTGGGATAATTGACGATCTTTATTTTCGTGGAGGTTATTTTGACCTATATTTTCATTCCCTTACAAAAGAGTGGATTAATAAAGTGATAGCAAATGAAGGAAAAACTTAAATTTTTAGAGATATCAAAAATCAGATTCCCTGAGATTGAAGAATCTCAAGAGTTGCAAGCAAAAGTTTCTCAGCTTAGCAAACAAGAAACTCAAGAAAAACAAATCGAGGTTCCGCTCTATGACGTTACACTTGAGCATTCTGTATCATCTACAAAATTAGAACTGTTTGATACTAAAGTTAAAGAAGTCACACCAAAACCAATTACCATACCCCATTTTGATATTAATATTATTCAGCCAATTAAAATACAGTCTATTCAAATGCCTCTTACAAATTTAATTCAACCCCAAATTCGTGAGCCAGCAATTGAAATATATGACGCCAAGCTACTCACAGCCAAAGTTGATCAGCTTTCAACATCTCTTAGCACTGAACTGAAGTCTATACAAAAACCCATAATTGAAACTCTTACCTTTGATGTAAACTTATTAAGCTCTAGAGAAATCTCTAAACTGTCTACGGAATTAGATACCCAATTAGTAACCACAGAAATTTTGAGCGGAGTGGAATCTCTAGAATATTATGAAAAACAACTACCGAAATTTGAAGAATTAATAAATTGTAATGGTAGATTTCCTAGAAGCTTTGGAGAAAGCCTTAATTCACCATTTATTGTTTTGATAGGAGAAAATGAAAAGGAATGGCATCTCCCAATAACCTATGCCTTAAAGGAACTCTTTCATGAAATCACAGAAAGATATCCAAGAATAACTTTCAGAGAATCAGAACTAGAACTGGACGTGGAAGGAATTGTCGATTCCTTAGATCTACATTCTTTAGAACAATTTACCTTTGAACATAAAATAGAATTCTTAGATGCAAGAAAGAGACCTCGTTCAGTTAATAATTTTGCAAGAATGGTTAGG
>Ga0079992_136498_pt1 | contig 17361 bp, 17 predicted proteins | sample FaiFalFF_MnMetaG_3_FD_69197 | JGI IMG/M metagenome (GOLD analysis project Ga0079992, IMG submission 69197) | Freshwater microbial communities from Yellowstone National Park, Wyoming, USA - Fairy Falls B (FF_Mn_B) MetaG (SPADES assembly) (version 2) | ecosystem: Environmental > Aquatic >... | reverse complement strand
ATATTGATGGTTGATCCCAGAAACACATCTAAGATCTGCCCAATACACAATGCTATAATAGAATATGGGGAGGATAGAATAGGGATCTGCAGCAAAGGTGGTGAGAGATGGCATAGAGAGGTAGCAGCATTGATTAACCTGTATTTTAAAGCCCTCGAAGCCCTTTATGAGGGCTCTGCCCAGAAGGGCTTCAGGGTTTTAAGTATAGATGGGAGCCCCATGCCGCTGGGCTCGACAGCCACCGGTGAACCCATAGAGATCCCAAGATCTCTTTGGGGGAGGTGGAAGTCCCTCGATGCCACAGGGCTAAAAACCCTGTGGATCAAGAAGCAAAACAATTCAAAACAAATGAATATCAATGACAATCAATAACCATCGAGGGACAAGCGGATTTTTATACTAGGGTCTCAGATGTTACTCGATATATACAAGAGGGTGAGTCTTGTACATCGGAGCCTGTTTTTAAACTTTCATGTTATGTTTTGTGTGATTGTGGCTCTTTATAGGTGGGATTGCTAATATGATGGTCTAAAAGAGGTTTCAGAATGTGTCTGACAAGTGCTTTGTCCCCTGAAGGCCTTTAAAGAGCTAGTGGGTGATAGGAGGAGCAGTTGGAGAAATAATAGAGCAGCACTAATCCCGAAGAGATCTAAGGAATCGCATTTCGCATAATGATAGATACCATCTTGATCATATCAACAAGAGAGGCTATTTGGTGCTAGGCGGCTCCGATCTAAGGATAAAGTATATAGGTAAAATAAGGTGGGAGGGTAAGCAAGGAATACCGGAGATCGTGTATGAGACCGGTGGGTAGTCTGCCTAAATATTATAGATATTGGTGAGAAGCCTTCTAAATCAAATAAGAAGGGCTATATAAAGCTAAACTACAGGGATAAGAAGGAGAGGATCAAGGATCCGAGGAGCATCAAGCAGAGATCCCGTAGGATAAAGAGGCACTTATAGACATTAGTTTGAACAGCTTATTCGCTATGGTAATTACAGATGGTTCAGCTTTGCTTGTCAAAGGAGGATCTATTGAGTCTGAGTACTACTGGTGGAAGAGGGAGATCTCGAAATACTAAGCTGTAAGAGAGATCTGCTGAAAAATGCTGGGACCCCGACATAGAAAGAATGAAAGAATACCGTGAGAAGTACCTTGAAGCAATGTATAAGAGGGATAAGAGGCTAAGGCGTCTCTACATAACAGCTACTAGGTTCTTAGCTGGTGAGCTATATAACAGGTGTGTTAGGAAGCTATATATAGGCTATCCACCATGCTTAGCCAAGAAAACTGCAATGAATATAGCAGTATATAATTATATAATTATAGTATAATACTATAATTAATTGGTAGTGGTTTAGGAAGATCGTGCTGTGGATTGTTGATATATTCATGGAGTATGACATAGACGTGGAGATAGTCCTTGAGGAATATATTGATGACCCCTCCCCTCTCCAGGGGTTTTCTATGCTGGGGTCTCAAGTGTTAGCCTCCTGGAGAGAGATCAATGCTTCTATCCTCAAGATCATTGGGTTGGGGGTACTCTTCGGGGTCTCTCCCTAGGGACATCGGGGCACGCTAACGGGGTGCCCAGCCGAGACATTAACCCCCAAACCATCAAAGAAATAACCTCATCACGCCATAGATATCTACCTAGAAAGCTTGAAACACCCCGCCCTAAAGAGCGAGGTTTGCCAAACTCTAATATCATTTGAGGGAGCCCGCTTGCTCTCTTATTTATTGTCTATCTCTCTAAATATTAAACAGAAGTCTTCTTCTATGAAGGGCTGGAGTGCAAATACCGCAGTCTCTGAAAAGCGTTAATTGAAAGGTTTTCGTGCTTGTTATCACATCTATATTCCCACCATCTTCTTAGCCTCCACACACCGAGCTAGAAGGTGGAATGCGATGTCTATGAGGAGATAGGAAGGTCGTTTTTGAGTCATTCGATATAAATACACTCAATACTAAGTTTAAAGGCTATCTCGCATTGTTGCTTGTCTGAAGTAGCTAGCGCGGCTTTTCTATTGAGAGCTTGTGCTATGAATAGTGCATCGTAGATTGTTATTCCATGATCTATAGCTATTTTAAGGGCTTGCTTCAGATATAGATCTTGAGGTTCTACTTCAAGCACGATTTTTCTCATTCTGAGAAGGCTATCGAGGATTTGGAGTGCTTTTTCAACATCTATATCTTTTAGAAGGACAGTTCTCCTCCATATGGCGTTAGCCGCTTCCTTTATTGCAAGATCTAGAGTACATGGCCTTTCGCGTAGTATATCCCGCACACGCTCCCATCCCTTTTCTTTAAGAAGAAACTTTGCTAGGGTAGAGGAGTCAATGACTTTCTCTATCAATTCTTAGCCACCGTGATACTGTGCCAGATGGCAACTCTGGAACGTTTCTTAAGTCTTCCTCAATCTTTTTAATAATTTCTTCGGCCTCATATCGAGCCACGGTCTCTTCAATAAATCTTCTTATAAGCTCGCTCCAATTAATATTCTTATGTCTCTTCATTCTCTCTTTTAGCTCCTTGGGGATTCTAATGCTTATAACCTCTGTCATACAGTCACCATAGACAATAATGTATACATGAATATAAGCCTTCTCCCTATAAGCAATGAAAAATATTCTCAGCATTAAATAGATCTATTCTATAGAAAGCCTATCGTCCCTCATTGCTATCCCTGATCCTTTTGAAATGAGACTTGTGCCTGCGGATGCGATGCTGCTATAGATAATATTTCTAATCATTAGCTAGACTTTTATATCGGAGGATCACTGACATCCTCTCCCGCCTTCAGGTCATCATCCTTCTGATCATCATCCCTTTCAGGCGGTTCATCGGCTCTCCCATCTATTCGGGAAGAGTTATTAAAACCATCCCTACCCTAAAGAGTGGGGTTTGTCGTTTGTTTTATCATTCTCTTTCTAGCTTGCTCCTCGATCATCGTGTCCAGCTCGTGCTCGATCTTTGATTTGACCTCTAGGCTCTTTATAAGGGCTTCCCTGATCTCTGGGTTTCTCTTGATCATCTCCATATCTGCCCTCCACGCTTCATTAAGCCACCTGTCCCTGATCTCGAACCACCTCCTCCCCATTCTAATAACCATCTCGGCATTCCAGATAGCGTGTCGAATTATATCCTCCAGATTCCTCCTATTCTCCAGGAGCTCCTCATCAGCCTCCCCACCTTCCCCTCCCATAGACTCCACCTAGTTCTAGACGAGCAACTTTATATCTACAGCTTGTCCCCCGATGGTTATTGATTGTCGCTGATTTTCTTCTGTTTGTGTTGCTTTGCTTCTCGATCCACAGGGATGTCATAGCATCCCTGTGGTCATCGAGGGATCTCCACCTCCTCCATAGAGATCTTGGGATCTTTATGAGTTCATGGGTTGGCTGTTAAGCCTGCGGAAAGGGGCTCCCATCTACCCTTGGATCCCCGAAGCCCTTCTGGGCAGAGCCCTCATCCAGGGCTTCGGCCTCGGGTGCTCTGGGTATCATAGCATCCCGAGGTATCCCAAGATATAGCAGAGATATCACCTCAGCATTTAAAAGGACTAAGGATTAGAGCTTATAAGCTTAACCCTAACAAAACATTCCTATTAACATATTAGACTTTCAGTTGTAAAGAGTATGGGATATCCTGCTTCTATAGATATGTTAGCTTCTCTCTTAGCTTGGGATTATAGTATTCATATAATCTGTCGCCCACTACGTTGAATGATAATATCGTTAGGAATAGAAAAAGTCCCGGGAAAAGCCCCATCCACCAGGCCTTCTCAACATAGGTCTGCGCTATGCTCAGCATCCTTCCCCAGCTAATTACCGTGGGATCCCCTAGTCCTAGGAAGCTTAGCCCTGCCTCTACTATAACTGCTGAACCCATTTGCAATATACCTAGGGATATAACTACTCCCATTACTTGGGGCAGTATATGCCTTGATATTACCCATATATTGGTAGCTCCTAGGGCTCTTGCAGCCTCTACGAAGTCTGTGCTCCTTATACTGTGGACAGCTGCCCTCGTGATCCTGGCTATTGGGGGCCATATTGTTATCCCTATAACTATGATCATGTTTATAATACTCCCACCAAATATAGCTATCACTACCAGAACTAGGAAGAAAGTTGGTATCGATAGCTTAGCATCTATTACCATGTTTATAGCTAGATCTATTTTACCCCCATAGTAGCCGGCTAACAGCCCTAGCACTGTTCCCAACAATACTGAGAATGCTGCTGCTGCAGCAGCTATAAATATAGAGGTTCTAGCGCCATGGATAACTTGGCTCAGAACATCCCTACCAAGATCATCTGTACCGAATGGATGGGAAAGTGATGGTGGCTGAAACGTTCTATATGCATCTATCCTATAGGGATCATACGGAGATAGTGCTGACGGAAGGATCGCCATGATAATAACTGTTACAGAGAATATCAGGGAGAAGAGACCTATGAGATCCCTAGAGACATATAGTAAAGATTCTCTAGCTACATTAAGATAGCTAATAGCTCTTCCCACTACATCCCCTGCCTTGGATAAGCCCTTGATAATCAAGCTAGTATCTCACCCTCGGGTCAAGTGTTGCGTTAACTATATCAACAATTAAATTGGCTAGGATCACGGATATAGATATGAATATAAAGATCCCGAGCACAACTGGGTAATCTCTGGCAATAGCAGATTCATATATAAGCCTACCCATCCCAGGCCACGCGAACACAGTCTCGGTGAGGGTGGCTCCAGCAAGCATAGTGCCTAGATTAAGACCTACTAGTGCTATTATAGATGGGCTTGCTACCCTAAACGCGTATCTCCAAAGTATGTGGGTCCTGTTAAGCCCCTTTGCTAGTGCTAGTAATACATAGTCTTTGCCTAGCTCGTCTACTAAAAGTGATCTCACGGATCTTATGTATATCCCGAGATAAACCGTTCCTAGAGTAATACCTGGGAGCACCAGGTGCCATAGCACATCGATAATGATCTCTGGAGTTATTTCTTTGGCCCCTATATTGCTTGGCGACACCATACCCTGCGTTGGTAACAGTCTGGAGAACGAGCCAAAGAGTATTATAAGGATGATCCCGAGCCAGAAGGTTGGGATCGAGACGCTTATAGTCGCTAGCATTGAGGCTAAATTATCTATTCTCCTGCCATAGTTTAGCGCTGCCTTAACTCCTATTATTATGCCAGCTATCGTGGCCCATGAAATGGATACTAGCATGAGAAGCAATGTTGCTGGGATCCTCTCCATAATTACGTTAATAACCGGCTCTCTATATCTATAAGACTGCCCAAGATCAAACACCAACACCTTAGAAATATAGATCCAGTATTGCTCCCATAGAGGCCTGTCTAAGCCATATTCGCTTCTAAGCCTCTGCAAATACTCAGGGGACACATATTCGGTGCCCACTATATATGATAACGGGTCCCCGGGTGCGATATGAACCAGGATAAAATTTATAGTGATAATGGCTATTATGAGGGGAAGGACAAAAACAGCTCTCCTTATGAAGTATCTAGCTAGGCTCATTCCTTATCTTCTCCTAGATATAATGAACAGGGCTATCGCGACCGCTATAACCGCGGCTATAATTCCGATTATTACTAAGGTGTTATCCTGCTGCCTAGAAGGTGCTGGAGTTGTCTGTTGCGTAATGGTCGTCATAGTGGGGGCTGTAGGAGCTTTGGTTGCCTTGGCTATCTGGTCTATAGCTTGTGAAGCTAGATCATAGGCTCTATCGTAATTGCCGGCTCTATATGACTCATTAGCCTGGGATATTAAAGATCTTATTCTGATAACATCGTCTTGGGATAGCCTATCTAGTGACATCATAAGCCTCTGAGAAGCATTTGATATAGCAGATCTAGCCTCCCACGGGGATCTAGTACTCCCCTTAACCCACCAAATCCTCTCCATGTGATTAGCATACCAGTATGGTCCTGGAGGGAATCCCTGGAACTCTTCTCTATGGGCTGCGTATAGAACCCTCTCCTGGATAGGTATCACAGGTGCGTCATCCATAACTATCTTCTCAATCTCCCTGAAGATCTCGGCCCTCCTGTTTTGATCGACTATTGTCCTTGATAGATCCCATAGTCTGTTAACCTCGCTGTTGTTATACCTGATATAGTTCCAATTGCCAGGCTGTATAGCAGAGCCGTGGTAGTATACATAGAGCCTATCGGGATCCGGCCCCGTGGCGTGCCCAAACCACACTAAGTCGAAATCGTACTTCACAGTTATCATCTCTCTGAGGGTGGGCCAGTCAAATGATTGTGGTATGATCTCAACACCTATCTTCTTCAGCTGCTCCTTAACAATCTCAGAAGCCCTCATCCTAGGCAGATCCCCTGCCGTGAAATAGAGCTTAAAGCTGAGCTTAGTACCGTTTGGTGTAACCCTTATACCATCTGGGCTTTTTTTAAATCCGAGCGAATCTAGGATCTGGTTAGCCTTATCAGGATTATATTCATATCCAACGCTAGGGTTGTGGAAAGGCCCTAGCTCGGACGAGAATATCCCTGTCTGCGGTCTCCCGACACCACCAAGCGCTAGCTTTATTATCTCATCCTTATTAATAGCATAGTTAAGGGCTTGTCTTACCTCTTTAATACTTAAGGGGTACTTCTGGGTATTAATACCTATATATAGCACGAGGCCCAAGCCTGTGAATATCGGGAACAGCTTAACACCTGTCATTGAGCTAACTTGATCCAAGTTGACCTCTGGAACGAGATTTATAGCCCCTATCTCCCCGGTTGCTAACGCATTGAGCATTGCCTCGGTATTTGGTAATACCTTGAATATAATTTTATCTAGACATGGCAGCCCTGCCTTGAAGTAGTTATCATTCCTCTCAAGCAATATATAGTCTCCCTTTTTCCACTCTACAAATTTGAAAGGCCCCGATCCTATGGGTCTCATGTTATACGGGTTAGTAGTTATGTTGGTACCCTCATATAGATGCCTAGGTATAATCATGTGATTCCTCCAGAAGGCTAGTGCCAGAGGTATGAAGGTCGGGGAAGGCTGTTTCAGCTTTATTATCACTGTATAGTTACTCGGTGTTTCAACGCTTTCGATGACCCTGAAGAATGATGCTTGAGGGAGAGGCTGTTTTAAGTATAGCTCTAGTGTGAACTTAACATCATTAGCTGTTAGCGGTGTGCCGTCGTGCCATGTCGCATTTCTAACAATCCTAAAGAATAGTGTTTTTCCATCCTGGGAGACGTTCCATTCTTCAGCTAAATCACCTTTATAACCAAGCTGACCATCTACAAAGGCTCTTTCAATCAGCGAGTTGAAGATCTGATTAGCAACCATGAATGAAGCATCATCTATAGTTAGGAGGGGGTTGAGCGTCGATGAATCATCGACTCTTCCAATAACTAGTGTCCCGCCATATCTAGGACATCTAGACTGTTCTTGAGCATACGAGGTGATATGTGTAGAGCCTACAAACATATATATTAATATAAGCGATATAATTATCATAGAAACCATAGTTAACTTCCTTCTCATTATAGCCATCCCCATAATATCCATATCACCCAGATTTTTTTATTAAGGCGGATATTTAAATAGTTATGTATAATTCTAATATAGATCATTGCTAGGTATCTTAAAATAATTCCCAGGTCCTACCGAGAATTCATAAATTGGGGCTGAGTAGGATCTTTAAATATTAACATTAAGTAGAACCAGAGCTGGCTATTAAAAATTGAATAGCATGCATCTATAAACACTAATCTTCTTCCTGACCTTAAAGAGCTCAATTTCTATAAGTATAGAGGGATCCAGAGCTATACTAAATCAAATATTCTCAGCTATTCCAGCTACTTATAGCTTTATCATAACCACACCGAGTAATAATGCTCTCGGTTTATAACGATCTATAGCTTTGAAAAAAGTTTAAATTGTAACACGTTAGAGAAAGCTATATAGCCTTATCTCTGCATCATTATAAAAGTTTCTTTACTACTGGAGTCTTTGATACTGATCCTTTAGAAGTATTAATGAGCATATTATAATCATGAAGGTGACAGTAAATGTATAAGGCGAATCGTTGAGAAGATAATCTGAGGGACTAATACTGGTTCTCTGAGATATCTTATAGCATATTGGCACCGCACCTATATACCCGAGAATCTACTATATAGCAGAGGTGAAGCTTCCTCTGTCGCTAGGGATTAGGGGTTTTCTCGTGAGAAGATTGGTATTATATGTAGCTATTTTCTTTAGCGTTATCGTAGTGACCTTCATCCTTGTTCACTTAGCACCTGGAGATCCGACATATGTTCTCGCTGGCGAGGTTAGTGATGAAGCGTTTATAAGATCTATTAGGGAGAAGTTCGGGCTTGATAAGCCTTTGTATGAGCAGCTCTTTATCTATATCAGCAATGTTATAAGGGGTGATCTTGGGTACTCATATCTAAGATCTGAACCGGTAGTTTCTCTTGTACTTAGTAGGATCCCTGCCACATTTGTTCTGGTTATGAGCGCGATGTTGATAGCTTCTCTCTTAGGGATCGTGCTTGGTGTAATCGCAGCTATGAAGAGAGGATATATAGATACAGTCGTCTCTATATTATCTATACTGGGTATTTCAATACCGTATTTCTGGCTTGGACAGATCATGCTCATAGTATTCTCGGTATATCTAGGCTTATTCCCTACAGGAGGTATGATCTCTGTTAGGGGAGCATATGAAGGTATATATTATTATATAGATATATTGCATCATCTATTTTTGCCAGCGACTACTCTAGCGATCTTCAACATAGCCTATGTTGCTAAGATATCTAGGGGGGCGATATTAAATGAACTCTCCCAGGACTATATATTAACTGCAAGGGCCGTGGGGATCTCTGAGAGAGGGATTATATTTAGATACGCATTAAGAGGTGCACTCATACCAATAACAACGTTTATAGGATTCAATACAGGAGTACTTCTAGTCGGTGCTATAGTCACCGAAACTGTTTTCTCATGGCCCGGCATGGGCTCACTTCTATATAGCTCCCTCAGGCTGAGAGACTACCCGGTTATGCTCGGTATATTTATATACGGATCCCTGATAATTATTATAATCAACTTCGTCATCGATCTCCTATACATGGTTCTAGATCCCAGGATCAGGAGGGCAGTAGGATGAAGGGCTTCTTAAGAAAATCTGCCAACCCTATAATGGGTAAGGGAAACAAGGTTCTTGTACTCATGCTAAGAGTGCTAAGATCTAGCCCGAAGCTCATTGCAGGGGTGGCTATAGTAAGCATAGTAATAGCTATTGGTTCGCTAGCCCCAATCATAACTTGGTATCCACCGTTAAAGACCCTGGTGGGGCAGCCATTCACCCCACCTAACCCTAAATATCCCTTTGGAACTGACGATCTTGGTAGGGATATCTATTCAAACACTATCTATGGTATTAGGACTTCCCTCCTAGTTGGGGCTCTCTCAACGATCATAGCTATGATCATCGGCCTCACAATCGGAGCGATCGCTGGCTACTATAGCAGATTATTGGGAGAGATACTTATGAGGATAACCGACATGGCTTTTATCGTACCATCATTCCTGCTAGCCCTGCTAATAGCAACAATACTGGGTCCTAGCATACAGAATATAATGATCGCCATTGGGGTGACGAGCTGGCCTGGAATAGCTAGAATGGTGAGAGCTGAGTTCCTAAGGGTTAAAGAGCAAGCCTTTATAGAGGTTGCTAGAGCTATAGGGGTGAGCGATAGGAGGATAATTCTCAGACATATAATGCCCAACGCAATAGTAACAGTGATCCCCTATATAGTTCTACAAATGAGCAGCAACATATTAGCTGAGGCTGGGTTGAGCTTCCTCGGAGTCGGAGACCCAAATGTACCTAGCCTCGGCAAGCTGCTAAATACAGCGCAGCAGTATTTAGCAACCTCTTGGTGGATAGCCACCTTCCCAGGGCTCGTACTTTCTATAATAATAATAGGTTTTAACCTATTGGGAGACGGCTTAATTGACTATATGAATCCACGTTCCAGAACCAGATAAAGATCCGCAGTTAAAGAGGTCTGACCTCCTCCCCGCCCTGAAGGGCGAGGCTTTCAGTTGTAAAAACTAAAGCATATAAAGCTCGGAGGATAACTAGTAATCGCAACAAGATGAGGTGTCCCTAGTGCATGTACCTCATAATAATAAATACTTGAAAAAATTGATATCAGTGTTGCTGCTATTAGTAATGTCTATCAATATAGTGATATTAGGTATTAACGCAGAATCGCAGGCTATAACACCAGCATATGGCGGGACGCTGGTCGTAGGGATACCCTCGGAACCGCCTAATCTCGTTCTTACGGGAAGCCCGACATGGACATATTACCAAGTTGTAACACCAATGTGCAATTCTCTAGTAGATTTTGATCCCCAGACGCTTGAATGGGTTCCAGATCTTGCAGAATCGTGGCAAATAATCAAGACTGATGATGGAAAGATGTTGGTCGTCTTCCATCTAGTTAAGAACGCAACGTGGCACGACGGAGTTCCATTTACGTCCCAAGATGTTAAGTTCTCCTATGAGAAGGTAGGACCTCTATTCAACAGCTTCATCGCTGGTATGCGTAGGTATCTAGAGGGTATAGATACTCCCGACAACTATACGATTATCTTTAGGTTTAACACTACCTGGGGCTTGATCCTATACCCGGGATATTTTGGAGCATCCGGAACCTGTATTAGTCCGAAGCACCTCTATGAGGGAACTGATATAGCAAATAATCCCTACAATACTAAACCTATAGGCACAGGCCCCTTCAAATTCAAGGAATGGGTAAAGGGTCAGTACATTATTCTAGAGAGAAATGATAAATATTGGAAGAAAGGTCTTCCATATCTCGATAGAATAATATATAAGATCATACCGAGCTCTGAAGCAATGATGCTCGCCTTCCAGAAAGGAGAGATCGATTTTGTATGGAACTATGGAATATCCTTTGCACATTCCGTACAGCTTGAGAACATGATTAGAGAAGGAAAACTCACAGGAAAGAAGGTGTGGTTCTTCCCAAGCCCAGGAGGATCCTTAGATGTCCTTGGATTCAACCTGCATGAACACGGACCAGCTCCTCTTAAGGATGTGAGGGTGAGAAAGGCGATAGCCATGGCTATAAATAAGACCGCGATCGCTGAGATCGTGTATTTTGGTAAGGTCGAGCCTCTAGAGACGATGGTATCGAGAGCACCTGCAACGGCAATGTTCTACCCAGATAAGAAACAGCCAGATTATAACCCAGCCGAGGCTAATAAGCTTCTAGACGAGGCTGGATATAAGAAGGGGCCGGATGGATATAGGTTCAGGCTGAGGCTAACGATAGATTCCACATCATATCCATGGTATGTTAAAGAGGCAGAATTGATTAGAGACTTTCTAAGGGAGGTTGGTATAAATGTGCAGATAATAACGCTTGACACAGCTGCATGGCACCAAACAGTATTTAGAAACTGGGATTTCGATATGAGTATATTCCCATTTGTTCACGGACCCGGACCAGCCTTCTTAATACAGTACTACACTAGCAGAGGCATAGTCAGGGCTTCTTGGTCAAATGCTATGGGTTATAACAATCCAAAGGCTGAGCAACTATTGCTCGAAGCTGAAAAAGAGCTTAATAAAACAAGGCAGATAGAGCTGGTTAGACAGGCATTGAACATCATAGTTGATGATCAGCCAGCTGTGTGGACTGTATCAAGGACATTTGTAGCGCTTCTGAATACAGCGTTCTCAGACATGCTACAACCAGGTGTGTGGGAGAATGGATGGGGAACAAACTATATGAGGCCGGAGAAGGTGTTTCTAACCACACTTACAATTAAAACTACGCCTGTGGAAACCACACCTACGAGAACTCCATCACCGCCCACAATAACTCCGGCCACACCTATGCAAGCAGCTACGACACCGTTAACTTCTCCAACAGGCCCTGTACCTGTCCGCGCTGCTGGCGAGGTCACACCTATATGGGTATATGTATTAGTAGCTATCATCATTGCGATCCTGGCGCTACTACTGATCCTAAGGGTTAGAAGAAAATAGATCTTAATCCGCGATACGCGGTGATATATTTTTATATTTTTAAACCTTAAATCTAAGCCTGTTAGATCAACTCCGCTATTGCTCTTGCAAGAGCCCCTCTTGAAGTTATTACTCTGGCTAGTGGGACTATCTGTTTTAATATTTTCTTCTGCTCTAGGGTATATCCTATACAATCCATTATAACAAGCCTAACATCGCGCTTACTAAGCTCTCTACCGACTTCTATGAAGTCCTCGGGTTTCGATGTATAAGGCGATATATGTATAACAATAGGATCTCCAAGATATGGAGCCCACTTATCTCTACCATAGCCTATCTGCTCTCTGGCAGGCACAAGTACAGCTGACTCCCCGCTATATTTGATCCCGGATACCATGCCCTTCAAGATCTTATCTGGATAAAGTATCGGAACCCTGGCTCTGAACCATGGAAACTCGCCTGAGCATAGGATTCCTATTATATCTACGCCTCTAGAGTCTAGGAGCTCTATCTTTTTCTGCATGAGATCTATGATCCGCTCCTTAGAGATCTTGACCTCTAAACCGCTTCTTAGCCTTGTTACATAGAGAGTCTCACCTTGTTTAGGAGCTAGTTTACCTATGATCTCTTCCAATGATAGATCGTCTAGCGCCCCAGCCTCAAAGATCTCTATATCCTGCGGAAGCATCTTAGCAAGATCATTTGTTACATCGCTCCTCGGGGACTGGCCAATAGTTAGGAGACCTACTTTTGCCAGAGATATTCACCACTATAAATTATGCTTAGGTAATAAATTGCTTAGGTAATAACCCTAGTTAGCTGTACGGAGCACCCTATTGGTGTAGTATAAAAAATATATAGTTGCTCTGAATAGATATGCATGGTGAGCTGGGACGACCCTATTCATGGAACTATATAGATCTGCGATGAAAACTGTAAGAGATCTAGCATTAGTAAAATCCGGTGAGAACGTCTTGATCCTAGCAGATACCGCTATAGATTGGGAGATGATTAAGGCCCTTGCCTCTGCCTCCTACGCGCTTGGCGCTGAGCCCTCTATAATGATCTATGAGACTAAAGATGAGGTAGATCTTGAGCCGCCTAGACATGTGGGGGAAGCTATGAAGGCTAGCGATGTGATTATAAGCCTTCCTTTAATGTATATACTCCATACAAAGGCATATAATGAGGCTATGAGGGCAGGGGCAAGGATTCTAGAGCTGACCGGGATGGATCCAGATATGATGATCAGGCTTATAGGAAGAACAGATTATGAAAGCATGTGCCAGCTAGGCGAGAAACTCGCTGAGCTAACTAGAAAGGCTAGACATGTTAGGATTAGAAGCAGCAGCGGTACCGATCTCAGCTTCGAGAATGATGCCTCAAGACCTGTCTTTCACAATGACGGGATATTAAGGGAGAAAGGTATATACAAACCCCTGGGAGGCCAGATATCGTGGGCCCCTAAGGAGGATAGCTTCGAAGGTGTTATAGTTGCTGATACATTTATATGGCCTCCTAACGAGCTAGGTGTTCTTAAGAATCCCGTAAAGCTCAGCGTTAGAGAAGGCAGGATCTCCAGGATCGATGGCGGTATTGAGGCAAGGATCTTCGAGAAATGGCTAGCAAGCTTGAAGGATGAGAAGATGTACTATATAGCACATGCTTCATGGGGCTTTCACCCTAAGGCGAGGCTTAGGGGATTGCCGCTAGAGGATGAAAGACTATATGGAGGCATAGAATTTGGCTTTGGATCGCAGAGTTTAAAGTTCAAGGGCAAGGTAGGGTTAGCAAAGGCCCACACAGATCTAGGAATATATAATCCCGATGTCTACTTCGACGACGAGCTGATAGCAAGTGGAGGTAGATTTGTTCATAAAGATCTTGCAGAACTAGATAAGAAACTAAAGGGATAGAGGAACTATCGATAACGTTAATCCAAATGACACCCTCCTCGCCCTAAAGGGCGGGGTTTCGAACCTCTGGGTCTCGGGTGTTAGCCCTGTGGAGAGGGATTAATCGTCTTACACCATTATGAGTTACCAAGTAGCTCTCAATCTTTTTTGCTATTTTTATCCTGTGTCCTAGTCTTCTCGCTATGTTCAGAGCAGCATTTACATCTGCATTGATCTTCTCCCCTGTCTTCCTACAGATATACAGACCTCTATATATTCTGCCATTCTTATGTTTGTTTCCGCATATTGAGCATTCTTTGCTAGTGTAGTCCTCAGGAACAAGCTTAACTTCTATGCCCTACCCCCTGAATACATCCACTATCCAAAGAACTATCTTCCTGAACCACCAGATATTAGTAGTATTATACTCGTCGCCATTATCCTGTGATAGTATTAATAGTATTATTGGATATCCTATGTATAGCTTTCTAACTCCTCTATCATAGAGCTCATCAGCTAGGAATCTAATAGCTGTTATATATAGATGCCTGAGCCTCTCATCCCTCTTATACATTGCCTTAAGATACTTCTCATGATATTCTTTCCATGTTGAGATCCCAGCATTCCTAAGCAGATCCCTTATAGACTGGTATGTAGCGATCTCTCTCTTCCACCAGTAGTATTCGGATTTGATCGTTCCTCCTTTGATAAGCATTGCTGATCCGTCCGAAATTGTAACAGCAAACAAGTTGTTAAGCCCCATATCAATGAAAGCCTCCTTATCCCCTATGGGATCCTTCTGCCTAATAGACTTAGGGTTCACGACCCTACCCTTTTTATCCTTGTAGTTGGGCTTTACATAGCCCCTCTTATTTGATTTTGGTGGATCTACACCAACCTCTATTGGTACTAGTGCGAACCACCTGCCATTAACATATATGATCTCAAGCCTTCCCTGTTTTCCTTCCCATCTTATTCAACCGGCATATCTTATTCTGGGATTAAAGTCTTTGAGTACAAGGTAGCCTTCACCCTCTTTTATAGGCTCTAGGTAATATCTATCACTTCTAACGAATATATGCATCTCCTTCTTACCTGTTTCCCTGTCCTTCCAATAGCCTGGTGGAGAGAACTTCCTAATGTGGGGCGGTAATTTACTCTGTTTCTTCAGATCCAGTTGCTTGAAGAACGCTTTCCAAGCCTCATCATTCTTCTGAATAACGGCTTGAGCATTAAAGCCTAGAATCATTATACCTGTAGTAATACTTCTTGTCTATCTCATAAATCTTCGCCCATATAAGCTCCTCTTGAAAAACGCCTACCTCTCCTCATATTTAAGCTCGTTGAAAAGCTTAGCACACATCAAGCCAATACCCATCAACCTCTCATGCCCACCCTCAGACAGCAGTAGCCTCAGCCTAACAGCTCCCCAGCTCTCGCCAAGCTTCTCCTCAATCATCTTCTCTTAGAGCTTGGAGGGGTCGGGGCGCCAATCCACGGGTACAGATTAGGGAATCGTCCTCCCTTGGATCATGAAGGCATCACCTAAATCTATTATAAGTAAATATCATAATATTAATAATATTAATACTTTTAGCTCAATACCTCCTACTCGATATATTCAATTCCATGGTAGAACATCACTTCGGGGTATATAAGCATATCGCCCATCAACCACAAGGATCGATACGAAGATCAAAGCTTAAATACCCAGAAACTTCAATAATATATAAGGGCCTGGCAAAAGGGACAAAGCCCCCAAATGATCTACTATAGAATTGAAAGTAAAAGTAATAGAGTATTATAATGGGATAATAATATTTAAGGTCTTAACTCTAAGATGAGGGTGTTCTAGCATGATTTTGAGAAGGATCCGGGTCTCGTTGCCTGTTATTGAGGATGATGAATATATCGATGGTTGTGGATGTGCTTAAAGGTGGATGGCTTGCTCATGGTCCTACTGTGGAGGAGTTTGAGAGGGCTTTTGCCCATTATGTGGGGTTGGGAGGGCCCTTGCTGTGAGTAGTGGGACTGTTGCTCTTGAGCTGTCTCTGAAGGCTCTCGGGGTCGGGGTTGGGGATGAGGTTATAGTTCCTAGTTTTACCTTTATAGCTACGGCTAATGTGGTTCTCTCTGTTGGGCTGTTTCGGTCTTCATAATTATTTGTAGTACTCATGTTCATTGGTTTCTGAGACCTCTTAGCGCTATGAGCTATGCTGATGCTTATAAACCCCAGAGATATATTTAATTGGTGACCCCGGGTTTCCGAGACCCGTAGAGTGATGAGCCGCTAGGCGACTGGTGGGGAGCTTCTGCGGTGAGGGGGCTCGGGGAGACCGTTGAGAAGCAGATGGTGGAGAACCACCATCTGATGAGAAACGGCTAATCCTAACTAGGGAGTCCGGGGCTTCTATTTAAGGCTTGGAACGCTAATTGAACAGTGGTGTTTAAGCTATTGAGTTCAGAAGTGGAGAAGTTTAAGGAACTAGAGGCTATTGTTAGGAAAGCTGTAAGGGAGGCTCTAGAGGAGGCTGGAAGTGAGGAGGCTAGAAGGATAGCTGAAGCTCTGGATAAACTGGTGGCATACACATTCACAGGGTTTAACAAGATATTAGAGGTTCTAGAAAAGCATAGCAAGATATTAGAGGAACACACGAAGATATTAGAGGAACATAGCAGGATCTTGGAGAAGCATAGCAAGATATTAGAGGAACATAGCAGGATCTTGGCTAGGATTGAGGCTACGTTAGGAGGCCTAACCTCCAGGATGGGTATTGACATGGAGAGGATGATCTTAAATGTGTACAAGGATGTGTTTGAGCGTGAGGGTCTAGAGATTAGGAAGGTTGAGAAGATATCATTCAAGGATGTAGATGGTAGATATTACAGGAGGGGTGCTAAGCTTGAGCTGGATATCTATGCTCACGACGATAAGGTTTACTTCATGGAGGTTAAAAGTTTGGTTGATGTAAATGACGTTGAGTGGTTTAACTTTAAATGTGAGATCTTCGAGAAGATCCTAGGTAGGAGGCCCGATAGGAGGATGATAGTCTGTATAAACATACTCGATGAGGCCCTTGAAAGAGCTAGAGAGCTCGGCGTAGATATTATCTACGGCCGCGTCATCAAGGCTGAAGAAAGCTAACCAGGTGTTGCCTTAGACACTTTCTTATTATTCTGGTGAGCTACTCGGCTACCGCTTGTCCCCGACGGTTGTTAGTTATCGCTGATATTAATTTGTTTGTTGTTGCTTTACCTCTTGATCCACAGGGTTTTGATCCTGTGGCATCGGAGGACTTCCACATCCTCCACAGAGACCTGGGGATCTCTATGGGTTCATGGGCGCCTGTTGAGCCCAGCGGCACCGGGCTCCCATCTATCCTAGATCCCGAGGCTC
>Ga0079992_146489_pt1 | contig 17362 bp, 16 predicted proteins | sample FaiFalFF_MnMetaG_3_FD_69197 | JGI IMG/M metagenome (GOLD analysis project Ga0079992, IMG submission 69197) | Freshwater microbial communities from Yellowstone National Park, Wyoming, USA - Fairy Falls B (FF_Mn_B) MetaG (SPADES assembly) (version 2) | ecosystem: Environmental > Aquatic >... | reverse complement strand
CTAGGCTTAACTTTTAGAGGTGGTTATGGATTATCTTCTTTTTGCGTTAGGCTTTATAAAGGTCATCCGCTTATAAAGCCTTCGTAAGCTATTTGTGCAACATAACGGCTGGCAGCAAAGCCATCTATCCTATCCACTTATACGTAACAATTTACTGACAGACACCCAGCGACAAGTGGAGAACGGAATAACAATATTTCCATTGTCTTTTTCATCAAGCAGCCCCGGCTTCACCACGACTGGGGAGAAGACGCTACTAACGATCTTTCCATCCTCTTTTCATCGAGCAGGAGGTATGAGAACGCGTTGGTTGATGGATGGATTAAGGAAACTTTCCATCCTCTTTTCATCGAGCAGTTAATAATAACGCTTTTATGACTTATCAAAATTTGAATTTCAACTTTCCATCCTCTTTTCATCGAGCAGGTAATCGCTACGATTCAAGAATTGCTATTTGCGAAAATTTCTTTCCATCCTCTTTTCATCGAGCAGTGGGGCGAAACTGGTCTGCGGCAATTGAAATTGTCCTACGAAGCTTTCCATCCTCTTTTCATCGAGCAGTTGAGAAATTATGAGAAATTGCTAACCGAAAACGCACTTTCCATCCTCTTTTCATCGAGCAGTTTATGGTACTATGGCAGGAAATTGTATTTGAAAAGTCACTTTCCATCCTCTTTTCATCGAGCAGACGGCATCGTCAATATTTCCCATGCGGATGGCCGTGTTCTTTCCGTCCTCTTTTCATCGAGCAGGATGTCACGGTATCTCGGCATAGGTAAGCAGACAGCTTTCCTTTCCATCCTCTTTTCATCGAGCAGCATGAAACCATGTTTCTCCACGAATTCTTTTCGCCTCAACTTTCCATCCTCTTTTCATCGAGCAGACATCTACAACAATTACGGTAGAGGTAGTGAGAATACCTGTCTTTCCATCCTCTTTTCATCGAGCAGTGTGGCTTTTTTCACCTTTCTAGCCATTTATTTGCCGGTTTACAGGTCTTGTTTTGCAGGCGGTAAATTATTTGAGCCTATTATTAAACCCTGGCCCACCGTAGGCGGCAGGCATCGGCAGGTCCTACATCATCCCCGAGACACCCTCCAACAGCCCCGGGAACTCATGGCCAAAAACCAAACACCGAAACCCCTTAACCCCCCACCTCCTCAAACCTAAGCAAAACCCAGCCCAAAGGCTCCAACCCAAAACCCCTATCCACAACCCTCAAAGACCTCGGAAAATCATGCGGCCTCAAATTCCGGGTACCCCTCACATGCAGGAGGTGCAGAAGATCCGGCTTAAACTCAGTAACAGTAACCCCCCAATAACCCTGGCCAAAACCAACAGTAGAAACAATGTCTCCGCCGTCCAACCTGTCTTTAATCTCACCAAGTCCATCCTTAACCTTGGAAGCCTCAGCCACATGCGAAAACTGCTCCAGACGCCTAATCAGCCTGTCCAAAAGCTTACCCGACCTCACCTGAATAGCGCTCAAAATCTCCTGCAAACCAATACTGCCCCCAATGTAGCTAACAACTTCCGGTCTATCTAAAACCTCCATAAAACCCTCAAACACTACACCCGGAGGGATAACCTCAGAATATCCGAGCAATCTAGCCCCTCCACTGGTAAAACTCAAAGATAACAAGCGAGCAACCTCACCAGCCACATCAGACTTAGGAAACAAATCAGAGGGTCTCAGCAAGCGCATAACATCCCTACTGAAATCCCTTTCAGTCCTCAAAACATTTTCGACCACACTGCCTAACTTTTTACTCCTGCTTTCGCTGATTTTCCTAACAAGCCCAATCATCCGTTCTCGGAGTCCTTCGTCGGTCAACAACTTATGCAATATAATGGCTGTTCTCAAGGACCCCTTAATACTGCTACCGGGCAAATATATCCCACCATCCACACATCTAGTTAACCTCTTAATCGCTCTACCATCAACCTGCAACCCCTTACTCCAACGCAGCTTATACAACGATATACTCTCTAGAATTTGTTGATTTAATAATCCTACCCTCCTCAGGAAATCTGAAAGCAGCTTACGTCCACTACCCCCACGAACGAAGCCCATGTACCGTTGATCGAGACCACGACTCCTCAGAAGATCGATAAGCCTGTCAAAATCTATAACATACACGTAATCGTTAAACAATACGTAGTCTAACCCAGTGAGATTGTCTCGTCCCACTCCTACATGGATAGGAGAGAGTGTTTCAAGTCTGACCCGAACCTTCAAAACCAGACAAACTCACCTCCACCATGAAACCATATCCATACCTAGAAATATTACGCTCTATATCGACCATGCGACCGTAGACCATCATATCACCAAGCTTGGGGAAAATCGACCCCTCACTAAAACAGAAATACCTAAACCTTCCAGACTGGTAAAACGCAGTCCTTTCGATCAAGTTGTAAGCCATGAAACCACCATGAAGAAAACGGCCAACCTCGGCATCAGTAGGCACATAGGGTGAAATGGTCATCAAAGCATCGCCTACGCCAAAACTAACATCAGAATTCGGTAAAAATTCTGCATCACCTTCACCGATACCCAGTCCAAGACTTTTTTCGCCACCCAAACCCATCTCATTCACAAGCCTAACAGCAGAACGCACCACACTCTCCAAAGAACTATCAAAAAATCTAACCCAAAAAGAAAGCCCACACCCCTCACACAGCTCAACATATGAAAACCTGAAAACATCGGAAGCATAAAGCCGCCTATCCAGCACATTTCTATAAGACTTTAAAACCTTAAACAGCGGCAGCTCACTATCCTCATCCTCACGCACAACGGCCGGCCGCCCCAAATCACCAACCTTCAGAACACTATAATCACCATTAATAATAGAGAGCAATCCAGCCATGGAAACTAACTCCACTCCGGCGACAGATTTTCTATAAAATCTTTGCTCATCGGTAGGTTGTCTCTTTTTCAGTTCTTCCTCAATTCTTTCTCTAAGATAACCCACTGTAGGAAAGGGCAGGAGATATACTATTCTATCACCTGTTTTCCGTGCAGGGAAGGCTGAAGAGGTAAGAAACGGGGGGTCGCCCGACCTAAACCTATTAACTAGCGCTTTACATTCATCATCACCATAGAGAAAGGAAATCGCCCAACATATGGCACCAAAGAGTGTGTCAGCACCAACAATTACCCTACTCTCCTCAAGTGAGGTACCAGAACCCACATGATATCTCTTTATAGGCAGGAATACCTGCATGCTATGCATACTGCTTACTACACCAACCCTAAGAATTCCTTAACATCCTTCTCCACATTGTGAAGTTCGACAAAAAGTTTTTCCAGACTGCCTCTCAACTCAAGAGATTTCATGTTCTTTTCAATAGGCTCGATGAAATAATTCCTGTTAAGGATAGTGAGCCTGAAATCCCTAAAGGAAACTCTTCCATACCCCCTCGAACCATACCCACCGAGATAGTCCTCCTCGACAAGCTTTAAAGCCGTGAAAATGACACCCAACCTTTCCACATCTTTTGACCCATCAAAGATAAAGAAGCTCATCCCGCAATCAAACTCGGAGCCTTTAGGAATTCTCTCAACCTGCCTAGGATTAGCTTGACTAGTAAGTCTATCTATAGCGTTTTCACCCTTAACCTCCACATTTCCATAAATATTCCATTTCCGCCTCGTATCATCAGTAGCAAAAGCATCCCTAACCCTTAATCTAGTCAGATTAATCACATCAGTAGATATGGCCTCAGCTTCACCCTCCTTCCCCTTAAATGCCTCAGGAGTCCTACCAAAGACAGTGCAGACTTCGCAATTAAGATCTTTGCAAAGGTGAATCTTGTCACCTACAAACCCTTTGTAAAGCTCGTATCTCGACCGCATTGCCCCCTTCAGCGAAGAACCAGGCACATAGGGCTCTTGGGTGAACGGGTCCCTAACAACGATGTTCTCCACACCGCCTATCTCTCCGCCCCTCGCAACCCCACCGATCCTGAGCCCGGTCTCGCACTGCATTATAAAACCAATTTTAACAACACCCTGTAACTCAACCAATCACTTCACCCCACTACTTCTAGGCTTTTTAAATTGTTGCTCCCAATAATTGTAATAAGCAATGACAGACTCTGAAAGATAGAACAACATATCCAATGAAGTATAATCTCTGACTTTCTCGGCAAGCCGTGTAAACGGCTCAAAGTAGAATGCGCCAGCGTCTTTATCCATTCTTGACCTTTGGTATACCATAAAATACTTCAGCCTAGCCAGCTCTATGTTCAAACTATCATCCCAATCCTTAGATGCATCCCTCACTCTGACCTCCTTAGATTTGTAGTATAATTTAAGCAACCTCTCATGCACCTGCCTAAGCTGGTGCTCTGCTAACCTACTCTGAGCCCAACGTTTACCTAGGTTTTCACCAACCCTATCTACCAACGATGGATTATTTCTTAGAAGCTCGAAATCTGGATTTCTAAGAAATTCGTTTACCTTCTGATCAGCACTCACGACCTAGCCACCTCCTCCCTAGTAAGCCCCTCAACCAACCAAGCCACAACCCGCATCAACGGAAATAAGGAAGACAAAGCCTGTAAATATTCTTTTTCCAATTCGTCCAACTCGGTTGGAATGCTGCTTTCCCGCCATCTCTCAACACTTCTCGATAAAACATACTTCAACCTATGCCGGATGTGAGTCCAATACTCCTCCTCCCTATAATCCTGATAGAGTCTGGCTACTTCGAAAATCAAACTCCTTGAAATCCTCCTGTTCTTGACATCATCGGACCACTTTTTCGCAAAATGAACCGCGTTCCTAAAGTTTTTCCACCTCAACCTTTCATTCCCTACACTGATGCAGTCTTTCACATACTTAGCGCTCAGAAGATAGCTACCCAAAGAATCCATCACAACCTTAACAGGGGCTTTAGGCTCCTCAACAGTTATCGCAGCAGTAAAACTAAGCCCACCTCCGACTAACTTCTCAAGCTCAACGCTAAGCTTCTCCGCAAAATCCACAACGTCGCTCCAAGGCCCCACAGCCAGCAAGTCATCACCGCCAGAATAGATCAAGTATAAATTACGATAACTCGCAGCAACGACATTCACTGCCCCCTCCATGATAAAGCTCAGAAGCTGGCTGACAGTAGCCAAGCCCGAAACCTTCTCAGAGTGTTTTTCAACCAGCTGACCAACCCTGTCTAGGTCAAGCTTTAGGAAGCCAATCATCTTCTGACCCTCGGAACGCTCAGCAAGGTCGTCAAAAGACATGATATCCCCTTCCTCATTGAGAGGTGTATGCGTCGGCACTGTTGAAAAACCAAACGCCACATCCAACCCACCAAGACTTTTCATAAAGTTTTCTGCTTCCGACAGAAAATCAGTATTATTCAACCTCTTGACCCACACAAGCTTTACCCCGTTTTTACCACGCAACCACCCAATCTCATCCAGCCTCTCAACAAAGACGTAGGCTAGCCTAAGCCCATCAGCTGTAAAATTCAAGACATCACCGGAAAACGTAGAAAGCATACAACCATCATCCATCCAAACCTCCACCAAGTACTTTGCCGAAGCAACTTCCTTGGCAAGCCTAACCAACCCCTCACAATTAGAGCATAGATTAGGTTCGTTACTTTCCACCGAGCTCTGAACTCGTTGAGTCTTTTCTTTGGCATCGATTTCCAGCCCACAGGAACGACAGACCATGTCGCTAGAAGCTTTCTTAGGTTCAAAGAATAACCCATAATTGTCTCTCAACAAATCATAGAACACTCGTTCCTTTCCCCTCCTAGCGTTTTTCAAAGCCTTGGCAATAACGTTGGAAATCCTACTTCTTTCCCCACCATTCCTAAGATCAACGTCAGCGAAACCTAAACTCACTCTTAGAAGACCCTTATGCCTCTTCAATAGAAAATTGTTAACCTCCTGTAAAAGAGCCTTCTTACGTTCTTCACCCAGCAGCTCGGAGACCAGCATAAAGTTGCCACCGCTGGAGTAAATCAAGTTAACATGCGGCAGGTCCAGGGTAAGCAGCAAGTGCTTGGCAATCGCATCCGAAAGCATAGTGATGTATAGGCTTCTACCCCTAAGCGATTTAAGGGCACCTTTGTAGACCCTCTGCCCATAGACAAACCGCTGAATACCTCCGACATCTCCGTAGATAACTGTGAACCCGTTGGCAGAACGTTTAAGGCAAACAGAGAGTGCAGCAACCATCCTAGAGTGCTCATACAAAGAATTCGAGGGTTCCGCTTCAACAGAAGGGGCCGATGGGCAGAAAAAGAGATACTTCCTCAGAACCTCGGCAAGCGTTACAGAATATGCCAAACCGCTCCCTGCACGGGCATAAATTTGCTTGAGACTTTCTAATTCTGCCTTGAGTTTGTTGAGGAGGTTTTCATAGTCAGCCTCGGTGCATGTTTTCTCCTGAACAGGCTTAAGTGTTCTGAGACCCTCCGTGAATTCAAGGGGTTGGAGACCATAATAAACGGTCTTATTTTCCGCCTCCTTCTCCGGAGCAACTAAAGGGGACTGTAGAAGCCTATACAGCGGTTTATAGTCAACCATACCATCCTCCCCCACCTCTATATCACGTTCCATCGCTGAAATATGGTCGGCCCTTACAAGGAGCCCCAGAAGCCCGTCGCTTACATTTTCATGATGCTTAAAAACCAAATCCATAACACTATTAACATCTATGACTTTAGATAGAAAACCTTCAATCAACTCCTTAGAAAGGATAAAATGCTTACGACGCTCCCCCGCGCGATGAACAACCTTCCCCACATCATGCATCAGCCCCGCGACAACCAAGACAATCTCATCGTCATCCAATAACTGAAACACCCCAACATTCGCAGTAACTAGGGATAGATAAGTATGATGCATGTTTTAACGGTTAAGCTACCAGGGCATAGCGTATCCCAAGATTTTGGAGAAGAACAAAGTGTTGGCAAGGTTTATTCCGGTATTGAGGTAGGAATGGATGAGGAGCGAGATAAAAAGGCTGATAAAATCGGTAATTCTTCGGCTGGTTAATAGCGGCTTAGGATTGGCTATCAGGGTTCGCCAACAGGAAAGCTTTTTTGGTTTTGATAAGCGGGTTATAGAAGTAGCATGAAGTTAAGTGGTTCAGAGTTGAAAGACACTAAGAGGGGTATCGATGTACATAGAAGGAGAGAGGTGTGTTGGGGGTGGCTGAGTTTCTAGCTATTTGGAGGAGGCTTGAGGAGATAAACCGTAGGGCCTTGGAGGAGGCTAGGCAGGCGGCTCTTAAGGTGTGTGAGGTGGTAAAGGAGAGGTATTGGGGTAGGGTTGAGGAGGTGTCGAAGAAGTACGGGCTTAGGCCTATGCTTGGGGTGGGAATTGAGGGCGGCGGTTCTATCGGGTACAGGCCTGTCCTATACCTGTTCAGCGATAAACTAAGAGATGGTGACTTGGCTGGAAAGGTGTATGAAGAGCTTGGTGGATGGGTTGGTGGTGCAAGGCTATCAATAGTAATACTTACCGAGGAGGGAGTCGGGTTAGAGAGGTGTCCATACTGTGGTACGCAATTGCGGTTTGGAGCTAAGGTAACGCCAGGCCCGGAGTCCGCTGAAGCAAAGTCAGCCACGCCGGAGTCCGGGCAGTTAACGATGGTGGAGTCGTCGCAGATAATGCCGGAATCCTCCTTGGAGACAGTGCCACCTGTCCAGCTTCAACCCCCAAAGCCGCCGCCTGAGGCAGAGTCACAGCGGCTAGAAACCGTCCAGCCATCTGCAATGCCAATCGTGACTGAGTCGGTAACAGCACGACCGCAAGCAGCCGGGGACTACGTACCGTACGATGCCTTGCTCCGGGGCGAGTTCGAGGAGAATACAGTCTACCTACTTCCCATCAAGCGGTCGGCCCTGCCTACAGCACTGATAGCGGAGCAGGCTAAGGCCATATTCAACCTAGAGGGTAGTAGCAGACCACCGCGTTTTGGTGCGATAGCCCAGACAAGGACTAACTACCGCTCAAGGTATAAGGGCCTCATAAAGCCATCCCCGAGCCATCCATACGTCAGGAGGGTTGTAGAGGATCTCTCGGCCGGGTACGGGACTGTCTGGATAATCACGGAGGAGATGTACGGAATGGAGGAGGTAAAGGCGGAGCTAGACAAAAGAGGTTTTAGGGCTAAGGCTGTCTTGCTGGATGTCGAGGGCGCGCGGAGGAGGCTTGAAAGAGCCATCCTAGCCTGGCTTTCCAGAAGGGGGTTCGAGGGGGACATCCGGGGACATGCGGCGAGACTCGCGGCGAGGCTGGCTAAGGCGGGGGCCCTGATCCCGTGGCTTGCGGAGGAATTGGAAGCCAAAGGTTGGGAGGGTGTCAAGAGGAGGCTTATCGAGCTGCTCGGGGATAGGGATGGGAAGGAGGTCCACCTAACACTCATAGAGGCGCTTAAGGAGATTCCGTTCTACCCCAATAAGCCTCTAGCCGTAAGCCTAGGTATCTATGAGGAATATTCTAAGCGGAGGAAAGAAGGTAGCAAAAACGGTAAAAGGTATATAGATTTAGGTGGCATGGATTAGAGTCTGATGTAGTGTCTGCGGCTTCAGCATAGATTTGACATCCCATGGGATCACCTTAGACGATTTTCGACTGCCAGCAAAACGTGTTCCAGAAAATGGACCTCCGGTAAAGCGCCCTCAAAGGATACTCTGGACTTTAGTCCAAGCCTTTCTAGGGCCAATCTATACCAAGAGCCTCCATTATCGATGGATTTTTAATACAAGACCATTCTAAGGAACTTCAAAGCAAGTAGCATGTTCCTGCCCCGTGAGGTGTAAATGGCTAAAATCTCCCCTGAACCTACATCTACAGCATGCCCTGAGGCCGTGAAGCTTCACCACAGTCTCATTAACAGCCACAGAATACCTAAACCCCCTATCTACAGAGAATATCTTGAAGAATCTATGAACCATTTTCTAACACTCTCCCTAGAAACAGTAGTTACACAGTACCTCTCAGAAACATCAAGGCTTAAACCAGCAACATGAAACAAAACAAAGCCTTCCCAACTAAAGAACAGTTGTTAAACCTAAACAAGTTAGACAACCTATCATGGACATAACCATAAAGAGAAAAGCTTAAGTAAAAGTTGACATGACTAGGATGGAAACAGTAATGGATAATATTAGGAGCATTTTCTTATGGTTTATTTAGAAGGATTGAGGCTTGTGGATAACCAGCCAGCACTTCTCCTCGGAGAGGACGTGAGGACTCTTGTCGTCGCAGACCTGCATCTAGGGTTTGAGGAGGAGCTTCGTGGAAAAGGTATACGTGTACCGCTTCAGAGCCATCGATTGGTTGACGAACTTTGCGCCCTCGGCCGTGGAACAGGTGCTCGCAGGCTTGTTGTGGTCGGCGACTTTAAGCACAACGTAACGGGGCCCTCGACCCTCGAGACAGAGCTCATACCCAGACAGCTGCGGAGGATGAAGGAGGTTTTCGAAGACATCGTCATAATCCCTGGTAACCATGACGGCAGGCTGGAGGATGTTGTGAAAGATTTTGCATCTGTTGCACCTGCTAGGGGGCTGGTTTTAGAGGAGGAGGTGGGCCTGACCCACGGACACGTCAAGCCAGACGAATCACTCCTGAAGACCAGGTTTCTTGTCACCGGCCACCTCCATCCCGTACTTAGAATAGGCTCAGGTGAGTCGGGGTTGCGTGTGAGGGTGTGGCTTAGGATGAGGGGTGAGCGTAGGAAGCTGTATAGGGCGCTCTACGGCGGCGGATGGTCCGGCCCAGCCGGTAAGATAACGCTTCTGATAATGCCCAGCTTCAACAACGCGTTACAGGGCCGTTCTATAACCGATTTGGCGATGTCCAGGCTGGTGAGGGGCCCGATCCTCAACTCGGGTGCTTTCAACCTAGAGGCGGCAGATGTGATCTCTCTGGATGGAACAGTTTTAGGTAGCTTGGCTGGGTTAAGGGAGCTGGTGTGAACGAGGAGCTTGCGAGGCTTGAGAGGGAGAACCCCGCACTTTTCGCAGAGGCGTATGACTGCGTGAAGGAGAAACGGGTCAAGAAATATATCTTCAAGCCAAGCAACAGGGTTAGGTGGATAGTTGTCGGGAGGACGCGGGACTACATAGTTCTGCCTTCGGTAGGCTACTGCTCATGCGAGGATTTTTTCTTCCGTGTAATGAGCCATGAGAAACCGATGTGCTACCATATTCTAGCCGTCAAAATATCTCTGGAGACAGAGCTTTACGAAGTCATCGAGGAATCCGACGAATGGCACTGGCGGCTGATGCGTGAGTGGATACCCTAGCGTCGGAGGTAGGCGTCGTCTCCACGCAGCCAGTCCTCCCTAGGGGGTGAGAAGACATCTATTACCTGAGTGTCTTCAAGCACCTCAGCCGCATGGCCTACGTTGGACGGGATTATGAACACCTCCCCGGCCCCAACTTCGTGGGTTGAGCCGTCCTCCATCGTAAACCTCACCAACCCCTTCAAGACCATCGATATCTGTTCGCTTACATGTTTGTGGAGAGGGACGGCGGCACCCTTCTTGAAGCTGAACATCGCCAGCATAACCTTCTCCCCCGTAACAATCCTCCTCATCCCCCTCTCATTCAAGACATCCCAGCGGACATCATCCCACCTTACCTTTCTAACACCTGTCATGCGCAGACCTCACCCCCGGTGTTTAAAAGATTTATCTTTAAAACTTCACCCAACAATGCCGGTTTCGGGTTGAGCAAGATAAGGGAGTATCTTAGCCTGAGGACAGGGCATTCCAGTCTATACATTAGGTTCAGCTCTCTCGACCTGCTTTCTGACGTGGGGGGCGTAATCTTTGACTGCGACGGCGTGCTGATAGATGAGAAAACCTCCTACGACGTGGCAATAAGGGACGTGGTCTCCTATATTGCGTCGCAGCTTACCGGGTTAAGGCTTGCTCCCCAGATGGTGCCGGTGGAGACAATCTACGCTGTCAGGAGGGTGGGCAGTTTTAACAACGACTGCGACACAGTCTACATCCTTGTGGAATGGTTTCTGCACAAAGCAGCAGAGGAGCTTGGGGTTGACCTAGGTGAGAGGTTTGGTGTGATTAAGTCTTCGACCGTTGAGGAGTTCGCCGCCACAGTATCTAATTACGCTGGGTTTAGGGATGTTGATGAGGGCAGGGTTGTCGAGATCTTCAGGGGGCTTGAAAAGTTTGTGGCCCCTCTCACGGCTACGGCGATGTCGCTTGAGGAGGTTGAGAAAAGCCTAGGGTTTAACGGTGAATTCAGCAGGCGGCTTAAGGCCCTACTGAAATACCCGGGAGTTTTCGGCGAAAGCATTCTCGCCACAGTCTTCGACGAGGCGTTCTTCGGCTCAGACACCATAACACAGGTTAGGGGGAGGGGGCCGTTTTTCAACTTCGAGGGAAGCCTCAAACATGAAAAGCCCATAGTTATGCGGGAGACGCTTGAAGCCCTTAAAGAACTAGGGTTAAGGATGGGTATGAGCACGGGCCGGGGATCTTGGGAGACATGGAAGACCCTCGCGGATCTCTCGGACTACTTTATCAGGGATGCGTGCGTCTTCATATCAGACATAGTTAACAGGGAGCCGGGCCTGAGGCAGGAGGTGGAGAAGCCCTCGCCTTGGTCGCTTAGGCTTGCGGCTGAAAAGCTGTCGGCCGAAGGGAACATAGCCTACATAGGTAATTCGGCCGAGGATTTCTTAATGTGGAGGAGGGCGCGTGAAACAGACCCACGCATGCTTTTCGTCGGAGTCTTCGGAGAATCTGAGGACTTGGCTGATTTCTTCATAGAGAACGGTGTCGACGCAGCCATACCTACGGTGAACCAGCTTCCTAAAGTATTCGAGGCCGTCAAATCCTAGGCTGGGAGCAGCGACCCTACCCCGAAGTAGGCTCCCAACAGCTTTCCGAGAAAGAATGTGCCAAAAGCGACAACCAATAGTATCGAGACGTTCAGCAAATACTCGTTGCGGAAGCTTCTTTCCTGTATCACTGATGTGTAGAAGGTTAGGAGGGCTATGAGTAGAAGAGCAAGAGTTATGGCTGATGCGAAGGCTGTGAAAATGTCCTTGATGATGAAGTAGGGTGATGCTAGGGCGATTACTGTTAACATGTAAAGCAGCCCCGTCACAACTCCCGATACGCCGGGTTTTTCCGACATCCCCTGCCTCGCCTGCAGATATGATGCAGCACCCATCGATATCGCCGCCGCAACCCCTACAATGAGGCCGGCTATCCCAGCTACCAAAGGCGAATCAGTTACGCCCAGAAACCCCGCCTGCACACCCGTAAGCTCAACTATGGCGTCCGCAACACCCAGCATCATAAACCCCAGATATCTCACAACCGCCTCGTCGATGCTTGAAACAAGCTTCTTCTCAATCTCGCCCTCCTCCTCGATTATTTTGTTTAGGGCATCCCGTGAATTATTGTCAAAAGCCTCGTCTAAAACAAGTTGCTTGTACTGCTCCAGAGTCTTTTTCTCATGGTTTTCCAAAAGCTTGACGACGAAGGTGACCCCAAAAAGCATCCTCAGCAAAACCATTAACCTGATGTAAGCACCAGATACGCTTGGTTTATGCCCAGGTATGTGGAGGAGCCAGAACCTGTAATGCCTACCCTCAACATCAGCCAGCTTCTCAAGCGTCTTGCGCCGCGGCCCATTCCTCTCAACCCCCGCCAACGCCATGTAAACCCTGTGGTCCTTATACTCGTTGTCGACATACCGTCTATAGTCAGGGTTCATCAGACGAAGGTCACCTGCACAGATGAGTTAAAAAGTGTTTCCGCAACTAGCTGTGGCGACTATATTGGTGTACAGCCGTAGAGGTCGGCGACGGTTTCAAAAACCTCCAAAACCCTGCCGCCTCCAGCCTCCACCCCCTCCAAAACCTCCTGAAGGGCTTCGTCCACAGGTCTTCCCCCATAATCCCCCCTGTTTTCAGATTTCTTGTATAGAAGAAGCCGTGACGGCCCAGCTCCGCTGATCACCTCAGCTACATGGTAGAGCTTGAATAGGCGTTGTTTCTCCTCCACTAGTTTCTCCCCGTCAAGCCATGGGCCGTAAACGCCGGCTGTGGCCCGCGCAACCTCCACAAACGGGTCGAGATACACCGCTTTGAGGAAAAGGTCCAGATCAGAGAGGGCTAGGGCGGCGGCAGCAACAGCCGTCCTCGAAGCCACCGCAACGTGTCTCCGTACCTCTAACATTTCGGGGAGAGCCTTTCTCGCAGCCGCAGTAGACTCCTTCTCAAAGTCGGGGACTACTACTATCATTCCAAGGTCCTCTGGCGGCGTTATCCGCACAGCTTCGGGGCCGCCGTTGTTCTGGAGAAGTATTACAAAGCCTCCCAGAAGGGATGCGGAGACGTTGTCGGCATGGCCGCCGGGCTCCGCCGACGCAGCAAACTTGACAAGCTCTGCCTTAGTAAATTTTAGGCCCAACAACGTGCTCAACCCATAGACCGCCGCAGCGGCCTCCGCGCCGCTTGCACCCAAACCTTTTCGCGGAGGTATGTTGGCCTCGAAGATGAGCTCAACCCTCTTCTCCAGCCCAAGATGTTTTAGAAGGTTTGAGGCCGCCACAGCCCCGGCGTGTTTGCAGGGGTCCTGGGGGAGCTGAGCCCCATACTTCCCAGTGTTCTCGACGTGTATCCCAGACCCATCTCCCACGCTCAACTCAAGCCTGAGATATGGGCGGGCAAGGGCGAGCGAGAATATGTCATAGCCGGGGCCTATGTTCGCCGAGCTTGCCGGAGCTTTGAAGACGCCTCTCAACATCCCGTTAAAGGAAAGCAGCTATCTTGCTTTTAACCGCTTCAACAAACATACCGCATGTAGCGCTGCCGCCTAGGTCTGGTGTAAGAACCTTTCCATCCGACAGCACGGCTTCGACCGACCTCTCCAAGATGTTTGCAGCCCTCACCAGCTTGGAATCATTCCTAGCTTTGCCCAGCCATTCAAGCATCATCTTCGCCGCCAGAAGCTGTGCAGTAGGATTAGCTTGCTCGGGGTTGAGGCCGGGGGCGGAGCCGTGTACGGGCTCAAACAGCCCGAAGCGGTCACCGATGTTGGCCGACCCCGCTACGCCTATTGTCCCTACTACACCAGCCGCCTGATCGCTTAATATGTCGCCGAACATGTTTGGGGTCAGCAAGACATCAAAGCTTTGGGGGTTGACCACAAGCTGGTATGCTGCGTTATCGACATACATCTCTGACACCTCAACCTCAGGGTAGCCTGCGGCAACCTCCATACATACATCGCGGAAATACTTGTAGGCTCTGACTACATTCCCCTTATGCACAACCGTGAGCTTCCTCCTTCTTCCTGCGGCCATCTCAAAACCAACACGGGCAATTCTCTCCGTCGAACGACGCGTTATGACAAGCATTGCGACAGCGTGGTCCACCCCCACATCCTCCACAGATTTATACAGGTCCTCGGTATTTTCCCTGACGATAACTAGGTCGACGCCCTGCCACTTACTCCTTACCCCGGGTAGGTTTTTGAACGGTCTGATGTTTGCGTAAAGGTCCAGCCTCTGTCTCAGGAAGACGATTACGTCGCGGGCTGTCTCACCCACGGGGCCTTTAAGACAGGCGTCGCTGGACGCGATTTTTCTGAGGGAATCGTCGGGGAGGGCATGACCTGTTTCATCCAGCACCCTGTCGCCCGCAGGTGTTTCGACAAATTCCATCCTAAACCCGGCCACATCCCCCAGCCATGTCAGAAGACCGAGAGCCTTGTCCACGATGTACGGCCCTATGCCGTCCCCGTGTATGACGCTGACCCTGTACATGTCTCCCAAAGCTTTAGGCGCTGGATAAAAAGGCTAAGGCCTAAAACCCCTAAGGCTTCTCTCGAAAGTTATTTCCCCAAAGTTTAGCCCGAGGCTCTCCGCGTATCTGTAGGCTTCGAGGATCTCTTCACGGGTTGGATACCTCGCCATGTCCACGTATCTTTTGTCGAATCTTGGGTCGGCGGGGTTGCAGTAGGCGTCGGGGTGGTACTGGTCCATTACGTTCACAGGCACCTCGGGCATGTTTTCCGCAATCCATTTCAAAACGGGTTTTGTGCAGCACTCCACATGTCCAGGCATAATGAGGTGGCGTATAACTATGTCCTCACCCCAGCCGTAGATCAGCCGATGGTTTTCCGCGACCGTCTCAAAGTACCACGGGGTCCTGGAGAGCCTTATGGCGCATTTGTTGTTTCCGAACTTGAAGTCAGGCAGCCAGATATCCACGAGCTCCCTCAAAATCCTCAAAGTCTCAAGGCTCATGTACATGTTGCTGTTCCAGAGAATCGGTGTGTTGAACTCACCTCTGTAGCTTGCGTTTCGCGGGTCCAGCCTATAGGGTATGTATGCGTCGGCTTTAGCAGACCATGCCTCGGCATCGAACTCCCTGAAGAACTTCAGCATGTCTATTGCCTGGACAATTGTGTGCAGGTGTATGGTCGGTTCACCGCCCACCAAGTTAATGTTATGGCAGCCCTCCATCCTAAGCTGCCACATAGACCAAGCAAGCCTCTGAGGCGTAAAAACAACACCGTTATCCTTGTCATGGGAAATGTCGCTGTTCTGGCAGTTTCCAACCGCAAGGCAGTTGGCGGTATAAGTATGGCTTTCGTCTTCAACCTCCAGGTTATAGACAGGCCCCGAGTAGCTTACCCGCTCTATCCTCTGAATTGGGACAGCTACGTAATTTCTTACATTTTTTGCCTTACTCAAAGTTCTTGCAGCCACACTAGCTTGATTATCTTTGAGATAATACAACACCTGCTGTTTCATCCTCTTTACCTGCATATTTTTCTCCGACAAGAGTAGAGCCTGGAGCTGTGAATTAGAATTTACATCTACTATGTGATGTGTACTATCGGCGACCGGCTCTAGAATTTGCTCAGCATCCATGGTTGCTGTGGCTTTTTTCTCCACTCTTGGAAATGGGATTACCAGTTTATGCGTATGGGAAAGGGCCTTAGCTGGCTTCTTCACAACCCTGCCTCGACGGTCGTAGACAACCATTTCATGTGATGGAGTCACCTTTATCGGCGGAGCGTGTGAAGCCTCGATTTTGAGCAAGTCACCGTTGTAATGGTGTTTAAAAACTTTCACCACTCTTACCTTTCTTCCGTCGTAGCTGTAGGTGTGTAGATTATTTGGGAACCTGACAAATCCCCCGCAATACTGTATCTCATTTCCCGAAGCCTCGAAAATCTCCTCTATCGTGTATAGCCCCTTATCCGTCAATATGACTGTGTATGGGTGGAGGCAGAAGACGCAGCGCATGTTACATGATGTGAAGAATATTGTTCCGCTTCCCTGGGTGCCTCTTATGGGTAGTTCCTCGCCACGGTGGTGAAAATATGTTGAGACGCGCGAGGTTGTGTCGAGCTGGCATGTGCCCAGTTTGGTGGGGTTTGACCTGTCTACCCTGCAGTTCCATCTGCAGAAGTTGCAGTGCCTGACCATCCGCTTAACCAGCTCCACCTTAACGCTTAGAAAGCTGTCCCTGAAGGCCGGCAGCTCAGCCAGCTCAAGGGACCCCTTCTTCACCTGTTCTAACAGTTTGTGGAAGCTTTCCGAGAGCTTCTCATGTAAACGCCACAGCTCATCCTCACCCATCTCACGGAAGTCGGGCGGCGCCTCAACCCTCCTGCAGACCAGATACTTTGCGGGCATCTCGTTAACAGCCACTCTGAAATACCAGTCAAGCCTACCCCTAACCTCAGGGACACGCCAGACATCCAGCGACTGGAAACCCATCCAGCTTAAAGTTCACAACAGCGTTTGATAAACTTTATGAACTTGAATTTATACCGCTGCAGATAAATGTATACATTTTTAGACCCATGATTAAATTACTGTGAAAATGTGTAATATTGAATGGAAGAGGGGAGTTTAAGTCTCTTCAACCGCCGTGACTTCCTAACGGCCTTAGCTGCTGTCGGAACCGCGGCAGCTGTAGGCTCTCTCATTAAACTGCCGCGCGACACACTTCTAAGCGTCCAAGAAAACGTTTTACACACCGGTTATAGCTACCAGTATCCTGAGGACGGTTACGTGGCTTCGACATGTCTCCAATGCCCGGCGGGCTGCGGTATAGCTGTCCGCGTTGTTTCAGGACGTGCCGTAAAAATCGAGGGCAATCCACTACACCCGATCAACAGGGGGTCCATCTGTCCAAAGGCACATTACGGGCTACAGATTGTCTACGACCCAGATAGGGTCAAAGGCCCGATGGTGATGGCCGCGGTTGTACTGCCTGCAATGTGGGTGAAGAGGGTCTTGATAGTTGTGCCCGGTCTGTTGAATGAGCTGAGACTCCCCACAGTCCAGTCAGCAACCCCATACTACATACCCACCCTTACCGAGGT
>Ga0079992_138172_pt1 | contig 17377 bp, 15 predicted proteins | sample FaiFalFF_MnMetaG_3_FD_69197 | JGI IMG/M metagenome (GOLD analysis project Ga0079992, IMG submission 69197) | Freshwater microbial communities from Yellowstone National Park, Wyoming, USA - Fairy Falls B (FF_Mn_B) MetaG (SPADES assembly) (version 2) | ecosystem: Environmental > Aquatic >... | reverse complement strand
GCCGCGGTGTAGCCCGTGGCCGCCGCGACACCCTGGACTGCCCGGGCCAGGACCAGCTGCCAGAAGTCCCGGGCCAGGGCCGCCAGCAGAAAGGACGCGGCCAGCAGGAACGCCCCGACCAGGTAGACCTGGCTCTGGCCGAGCAGGTCGCCCAGGCGCCCCACAACCAGAACAACGGCGGTAAGAACCAGAAAATAGGCGTTTACGATGAGGCCAGCCCGGTTAACATCGACCCCAAGGTCGGCACTTATGGTGGGCACTATTGCCGAAATGCCGAACGCGGTCATGACCGCAAAGTTGCCCACCCCCGCCGCCAGCAGGACCGCCTTTTCCCCGGAGACCTTTAGCATCGATGCTGCTCCTTCCAGAGTCTCAGCCGGCGGGAAAGACCGCCTCTTCCCGGGTCATGACCTCGAGGAGGGCAGGCCGCCCGGTCTCAACTTCGGCGACGGCCCGCCGAATGGCCGGGGCCAGCTCCTCGGGTTTCTCGACCCGCTCGGTGTAGCCTCCGAGGCCCTCCCCAACTTTGGCGAAATTGCCTGAAAGGTAACGGGCCCCGAACTTCGCCGTGGATACCGGCAGGTATTTATCGTAGCCGCCCATCAGGTTGTTGTTCAAAATCACCGTTAGAATGGGGATGCGGGCCCGGACCGCCGTCTCGAAGTCCATGCCGACCATGCCGAAGGCCGCATCCCCCATCACGTTCACGGCCAGCAGGTCGGGACGGGCGAGTTTGGCCCCCATCACCAGGCCCAGGCCGGTGCCGAGCTGGGTTGTCTTGCCCCAGCCGATGTAGCCGTGGGGGATCAGGGTCTCGTAGAAGGGGACCATCTGGTCCCTGGGGTTACCGGCGTCGTGGGTGATAACGGTCCGGCGCCGGTCCAGGTTGCGCATGAGCTCCCAGATAACCCGGTAGGGGCTGATAGGGGTCTCGTCCGACGTAAGCCGCGGCATCCAGGCCCGGAGAAATTCGGTCTTCACAGCCCGGATCTCTGCCTGAACGTGGTCGCTGGGCCGGGGGCCTTCGAGCCGGGTGCGGGCGAGGGTGATAAGCTGGGAAAGGACCGCCTTGGCGTCCCCAATGACCCCATATGAGACCGGGTAGTCTTTGTTAACGTCATCTTCGTTAATGGCTATCTGGACCAGCGTCTTGCCGGGCGGAATGGGCACGATGTAGGCCGACCGGGTGAAGCTCGTGCCGATGCCGAAGATGACGTCGGCCCTGGTGAGAAAGTGGTCAACGGTCTTCGGCCGGGTCCGGCCGCCGGCCCCCAGGGCGAGGGGGTGGTCCTCAGGAAAGGCCCCCTTTCCGTTCAGGGTGGTCATCACCGGCACACCCACCAGCTCGGCAAACTCCCGGAGCTCGTCCCAGGCCTCGGCGTAAAGCACTCCCTGGCCGGCAACGATGACCGGCGACTTGGCGGCCAGCAGGACATTGAGGGCCTCCTCGACATCCCGGGGGTCGCCGTGGGGCCGGGAAACCTTAAACGGCCGGTAGTCCGGCTCCCCGTCCAGGGGTTCGTCCATGACGTCCACCGGAATTTCGAGCATGACCGGACCGGGCCGACCCGACCGGAGCAGGGTGAAAGCCCGGCGCATAAGCTGGGGGATGCGGTCGGCGAAGGGAACCTGGGCAACCCACTTCGTGACCGACCGGTAGTTGTGGATGGCCTGAAAGTTCGGGGGTATCCCCAGGGCCCGGCGCTCATAGGTTCCGGGCAGGACCAGGACGGGGGAGTTATCGCCGTAGGCCTGGGCGACGCCCGCGAAGGCGTTCTCGACGCCCGGCCCGTGCTGCATGGCGGCCACCCCAATCCTCTTTCCGGAGGATACCCGGCTGTAGCCGTCGGCCATGTTGATGACGACCCGCTCGGTCCGGCCGATGATAGGCCGGATGTCGTGGGCGGCACAGACGTCGATAATCGGGTTGTGAGGGAAGCAGAAGAGATACTCGGTCCCCTCGGCCTTTAGGATTCGGGCGATGGCGGTTTTTCCGTCCAAGGTCGTCCTCCGTGCCGTGCTGCAGGCCTTATCATAATAATAGGCCACCTTATGCGAAGTGTGCGAACGTCATCATGCCCGCGAACCTGACGCCGGAGTTTCTGGAGGCCCAGGAGGAATACCGTAAGGCCGAAACGATTCCGGAGAAGCTGGCAGCCCTTGAGCGGATGCTGGCGACGATCCCCAAGCACAAGGGGACCGAAAAGATGCAGGCGGACATCAAGCGCCGCATCGCCAAGCTCAAGGAGGAGGCCGAGCGCCAGCGCCGGAGCAAGACGTCCCGCTACGACCCGTTTGCCGTCGAGCGCCACGGGGCCGGTCAGGTGGTCGTAATCGGGCCGCCCAATGCCGGCAAATCGGCCCTGGTTGCGGCCCTGACGGGGGCGCCGCTGGAGGTTGCCGACTACCCGTTCACGACCCAGGAGCCCGAACCGGCAATGATGCCCTATGAAGATATCCAGGTTCAGCTGGTGGATACCCCGCCGGTAGTCGAGGAGGTTGAGGGGCCGCTGGCGGCCCTGATCCGGTCGGCCGACGGCCTGGTCATCGTCCTTGACCTCTCCACCGATGAGGTTCTCGACCAGGCCGAGACCGTTTTCGGTGGCCTGGAGCGGCGAAGAATCCGGCCCGTGCCGGTCGAAGGCGAGGCCCGGGATGAGGCCGGGATAGCCTTCAGGCCGGCGGTCCTTGCCGGCACCAAAGCTGACGCCCTCGATGCCGACGTCCGCTGGGCGCTCCTCCTCGATTCCTGGGGCGACCGGGCTACCCCCCTTGCGGTTTCAGCCCGAACGGGGGCCGGCCTTGAGGAGCTGAGGCGGCTCATCTTCCGACTCCTACACGTTATCCGGGTTTACGCCAAGCCGCCGGGTCAGAAGCCTGACCTGGAGAAGCCCTTTATCCTACCCGAGGGGAGCACCGTCCTGGACCTGGCCGAGGAGGTCCACCGGGACTGGGTCAAGCGGCTCAAGATGGCCCGGGTCTGGGGCAGCGCCGAGTTCGACGGCCAGGCGGTTGCCCGCAATTACGCCCTCAAGGATAAGGATATCGTCGAGCTGCACGTTTAGTCGGACCCGGTCCGGGCCGAGAGCTCGACGACCCGGGCGCTGTAGACGTGGGGAATCCGGCGAATTTCCCCGAGTACATCCGGGGGCACCGGGTCGTCCAGGCCCAGCACCATCATCGCCCGGCCCCTGGGCTCCAGCCGGCCCACCTCCATGAAGCTGATATTGATGTCGTGGCGGCCGGTAATGGTGCCGACAGCCCCGATCATGCCCGGCCGGTCATGGTGGTCAATAAACAGGTAGTAGGGCGTTGAGGGCACGACGTCGAGCCAGAAGTTATTGACGAGGACGATGTGGGGCTCGTTCCGCATCCAGGTGCCCCCCAGCCGGATATTGCCCCCGGCGGCCTCCAGCTCAACAACCATCAGGGCCGGATATTCCCCGGAATCAAGCTCCTTGGTCTCAACAACCCGCAGGCCCCGGCGCTCGGCCACAAGCCGGGCGTTGACGGGGGTAACCCGTTCGGCGGAGACCGGCTCAAGGAGGGCGGCGAGGGCCGTTGCCGTCAGGGCGGCGGTATCGTAGCGGGCAACCTCGCCCCGGTAAGTGACCCGGATTCCGAGAAGCTGACCCACAAGCAACTGAATCGCCATCCGGCCCAGGATGCCCGCCAGGTCGAAATAGGGCCGCAGGACCCGGTCGACCTCGGCCGGAATTGCCGGAAGGTTCACGGCGTTGCGGGGCGGCCGGCCCCGCAGGACCGCCAGAACCTCCTCAACAACTTCCCGGGCCACCTCAGCCTGGGCCTCGACGGTGGAGGCACCCAGGTGGGGGGTCGCAACGACCCGCGGGTGGCGGAGAAGGGGATAGTCAGACGGCGGGGGCTCGGTGGCGAAAACATCCAGGGCGGCCCCCCCGAGCCGACCGGCTTCCAGAAGCTCCAGAAGGGCGGCTTCATCAACCACCCCGCCCCGGGAAGTGTTGACAACGATGGCACCCGGTTTGACCAGTTCGAGGCGCTGGCGGTTAAGCAGGTTGCGGGTTTGGTCGTTGAGGGGAACGTGCAGGCTGATGATATCCGCCTCCCGGAGCAGGCTCTCGAGCTCCGTTAGGGTCACTCCCAGCCGGGCGGCGTAGTCCTGGGAAATAAAGGGGTCGTAGGCAATAACCCGCATCTGAAGGCCGGTCGCCCGGCGGGCAACCTCGGTCCCGACCCGCCCCAGGCCGATCAGGCCCAGGGTCTTGTTCCGGAGCTCGACCCCGGTGAACTCGCCCCGCCGCCACTCACCCCGCTTCAGGGCCTCGAAGGCCTGGGGAATTCGCCGGGCCACCGCAAACATCAGCCCAATGGTGTGCTCGGCGGCCGCAACAATGTTCCCCGTCGGGGCATTGACGACGGCAATCCCCCGGCGGGTGGCCTCGGCCAGGTCGATGTTGTCCACGCCGACCCCGGCTCGGCCGATAACCACAAGCCGACGCGCGTTTTCGAGCAGGCCGGCGGTTACTTTGGTTTCGCTCCGGACGATCAGGGCATCGGCATCGGCCAGCAGTTCGGGCAGGTTGCCCCCATCTGGTCTGGCCACCTGGTCAACATCGGGCTGGGACCTGAGCAGTTCGATGCCGCTCGGGTGAATCGGGTCACTGACGACGATTCGAAAGCCCATTGCTCACCCCGCCCGCGCACCCATCAGGCTCTGGTGCCGACCCGGCTCAGCGCCGCTCGGATGGCCCCCAGGGCCTCGACCATATCCGGTTCTGAAACGTAGCCCATGTGGGCGACGCGAATGATTTTGCCGGCAAGTTCGGCCTGACCGCCCTGGATCTCGACGTTGAACTCCGACCGGACGGTCCTGATCAGGGCCCCGGCATCGACCCCGTCGGGGACGTAAGCCGCGGTGACCGAGTTAGAGGCCCAGCCTTCGTCCCGAGCCACCAGCCTGAAGCCGAGGGCCTTGAGTTCCCGCCGGGTAAGCTCAGCCAGCTGGCGGTGACGCTCAAAAACCCGGTCCAGTCCCTCGCCCAGAATCTGCCCCAGGGCCACATCGAGGCCGAAGAGGGCCGAAACGGCCGGCGTCCAGGGGGTTTCGCCCCTGGCCAGCAGCTCCCGGTGCCGGCCCAGGTCGAAATAAAACCTGGGCAGGCTGGCCTGCCGGTAGGCCTCCCAGGCCGCCGGGCTGACGGCAACGTGGGCGAGGCCCGGCGGGCTCATCAGACCCTTCTGGGAGGCTGTCACCACGACGTCGCAGCCCCAGGCGTCGGTTTCCAGGGGAATACACCCCAGGCTGGAGACGGCGTCAACAAACAGAAGCTTGCCCGCGCCCTTCACAACCCTGGCCAGGGCCGGCAGGTCGACCATAACCCCGGTGGACGTTTCGTTGTGGGTGATGAAGACCGCCTGGACATCCGGGTTCGCATCCAGGGCCGCCCCGAGCCGGGCCGGGGTCGGCACGTCGCCGACGGGCAGGTCGAGCCGGGGCAACCTTCAGGCCGTAGGCCGAGGCAATGTCGGCCCAACGCCGGCCGAAGATACCGGTTACCACCACGAGGACGGCGTCACCCGGCGAGAAGAAGTTCGCCACCGCCGCCTCCAGGCCGCCGGTTCCGGAAGTCGTCAGGGTGAGAACGTCGTTCTCGGTCTGGAAGACCTGTTTAAGACCGGCCGTCACCCGCTGGATGAGCTCCCGGAAGGCGGGTCCCCGGTGGTTGACCATCTGGCGGCCGACAGCCTGTAGCACCTCTGGCGGGCACGGGGTCGGGCCGGGAATCCGCAGGTTCATGACGCCTCCCTTTGTGAAAGGTTGCACTAAGAATGATGCCACAGGACCCCGCACGTTGCCAAGGCCGCGGGCTGGCTGGCGGCCCCGCTTTCTGGAAACCTGCTGGAACCGCCGTGGAAAGTATTATAATCCGCCAAAAAGGAGCAAAAAGCGGTGAAACCGGACGTCCGGGAACAGTTTGGTCGGGCCGCCGAGCTATATGCCACCAGCCGGGTTCACGCCCAGGGCCAGGACCTGGGCATCATGGTCCAGTTTGCCGGGCCGCACCCGGGCGACCTGGTGCTGGATGTTTCAACCGGTGCCGGGCATACGGCCCTGGCGCTGGCCCCCCACGTGAGCCGGGTCGTTGCGGTTGACATCACCCCGGAGATGCTGGCCGTCGCCCGCCGCCTGGCCGCCAGCCGGGGCTTGGGGAATGTGGAATTCTGTCAGGCGGACGTTCGGGCCCTGCCCTTTGCCGCGGCCCGCTTTGATATCGTTACCTGTCGGACGGCCGCTCACCACTACCCCCAGCTGGCCGAGGCGGTTCGGGAGATGGCGCGGGTTTTGCGTCCCGGCGGCCGTCTTATCGTCTCGGACACGGTTGCCCCGGACGATCGGGTCGCCGACCGATTCATTAACGCGGTAGAAACCCTGCGGGACCCGACCCACGTGCGGGACTGGAGCCTGGCCGAGTGGCGGGCCGCCCTTGCGGGGGCAGGTCTCAGGCTCGAGGGGACCGAACAGCTCGACCTGGAGCTCGATTTCGGTTCGTGGGTTGAGCGGTCGGGAACTCCGCCCGAACTGCAAGAGGTCCTCGCCCTGATGCTGACGCGGGCCCCAGCCCCACTGAGGGCTATTTTTAAGGTCAGAACCGACCCCCTCCGGTTCTGCCTTCCGAAGGCAGTCTTCCGGGCGGTCCGGGCCTGACGGCGGCTGGCAAGACGCCTGCCGGTCAGGGTAAAATGTAAAACCGCGAAACCTGCCCGGCTGTCTGACCGGGTGAAGGAGCTTGCTGGTGAAGGGCTTTCGGAGAGTCGTGGGCCTGCTGATGGCTGGTGGGAGTCTCGGCCTCGCCGGGCTGGTCCTGGCCCAGGGGACCGGCTACGAGCTTATCGGCTACCGGGTGGGCGTCGGCGGATTGGCCGCAAGTCAGGGCGCTTCCTACAATTTGGCCGCGGCGGCTGGGCTGTGGGACGCCGGCGTCATCTCGGGCGGTGTCTATACCCTCTCCGGCGGGGCCGGCTGGGTTCCGGCAGTTTCCGGTCCGACCCCGCCCCCGGTTGGCCCCTCGCCCCAGCGCCTTTTCCTGCCTGCAATTAGTCGCCGGTAAGCCGGCAGGGGCTCCGGTTGACGGGATTGCCTCTTGCCGGTAAACTGGGAGCGGCCGCGGCTGCCAGGTCCCAACTTTGCCGGGCGGGGCTGGTTTTCCCTTGCCGGAACTGACCGTAAACGGTGTCCGACTTTATTACGAAATCGTCGGTAGCGGCGACCCGGTGGTTGTCCTTCACGGGGGGATGGGCACCGCCCGCCTCGATTTCGGCTCCCAGATCGACCTGCTCGCCCGGGAATTTCGGGTTTACGCCGTCGACCAGCGGGGGTACGGCCGCTCCGAGCACATCGACCGGTTCCCGGACGACTACCTCCGGCAGCAGGCAGACGACACGGTCGCCTGGCTCGACGCCCTGGGTATCCGGGACGCGCTGGTGCTCGGGTTCAGCGACGGGGGCATTGTCGGCCTGTACCTGGCCATCGAGCGTCCCGACCTGGTTCGGGGACTCCTGACTGTGAGCGCAAGCTGCGAGCTGGACGCCGACAACATGGCCGCCCTGGAAAGCTGGCTCCCTATTGAAAGCTGGCCCGAACGGTGGGACCGGTGGGCCCGGGACCTGGCTGGGGCCCACAGGGAGCCCTACTGGCGGCATCTCCTGGTCGAGTTTGTGGCCGCAAACCGCCGGATCTTTGAGCGGGGCGGCAATTACCACTGCGACCGGCTTCACTTTATCCGGTGCCCGGTCCTCATTGTCCACGGCGGCCGAGACCGCCTCATCAGCCCAAAGCACGCCGAAACCCTCCACCGCCTTATCCCCGGGTCGGAGCTGGTCGTCTTTCCCGAATGCGGCCATAACCTCCACAAGGAGCGGCCGGCTGAGTTTAACCGCCTGATGCTTCGGTTCTTCCGGAAGGTCGCCGGGCGGATGGACGGGGAAAACGGGTGAGGCCGAGGGCCCGGGCAAGATTTATGAGCCCGACGAGGAACTGGACGGTTCCGCCGATTCTGAGGACCCGCTCCGGCGGGATAAGAAAGAGGGCAACGACCAGGTGGTAAACCTCGGGGCCGGGCAGCTTCAGCAGGGCCCGGATCCAGCGGTAGGTGAAGAGGGCCGAAAAGAGGCCGTCCAGTGCAAAAACGGCCCAGAATACGGCCTTTAAAATTCTAAGCGCTTCCCGGCTCAATCTTCCCCTCAACAACCGCCCGGGTCCACTCCAGCTGGCGCAGGTGGTCCAGGTCGTGGTCGACCAGGTGGCCGAAAAGCTGGCCCACCGTCACGGGGCCGAAGCGGGGATGCCGGCCCGCCCGCTCCAGGGCCGCCGGTTCGACCGCCCGGAGCAGGTCCAGGTTGGCCAGGCGCAGGGCCCGGAAGGCGGAGATGGCCGCCCGGATGTCCCGCCGGTCGTAGGCGGCCCGGGCCGTCCAGGCGGCGGGGTCGTAACTCGGAAGCTCGGGTGAATTTTCGGCGAGGGCCCGGCGCATCCGGTAGCCATGGACCAGCTCGGTGTCCGCCAGGTGCAGGATAATCTCCCGGATGGACCAGGCATCGGCCCGGGGCCGGTAGGCCAGGTCGGCCTCAGTAAGGCCTCGAACCGCCCGGTAAAGCCGTCGGGGCGTGCGGGCCGCGGCCGCCCACAGGTCGGGCGGGCGCTCAACCTCGCCCTGACAGATGGGACAGAAGACCCGGGCATCCGGCATGACTGCCCTTTATTTTAGCGCAAAACCGCACCCGGGTGGCCGCAGTCAGGGCTTACCCGGAGCTCCCCCAGGTCCACCGTGGGGTCGGCGGTGTCAGCCCGGGGAAGGTTCCGGATCCCGGGCAGGGTGTAGCGGCCGGTCACCAGCCTGAAAGTGCCAGATTTGTCCGCAGGCACGGTCAGGTCAAACCAGCTTATGACCGTTCGGCCGGGGACCGGGGGAGGCCCAGGCCCATCGGCCTGGGCGACCCGGCTCCCATCAGGGGCGAGCAGGTGGTTGAAAACCTGGAATGGTGTGCTGACCTGCCCCGTGTCCCAGTAGAGAAAGAGCCGAATCCCATTGCCGGGCCGCAAGCAGTCCGGAAAAGCAGCACCGGTGAGCCGCACCCCGTCGGGCCAGGTCGGCGGCGGGCTCAAAACGGAGGGCGGCTCAGCCGGGGCGCCGCCGGCCCGGAACCGGAAGCGGGCTTCTCCCTCCCCCCGCCGCCAGGGCACCGGCTGACCGACGGGCCCGGCCCCCTCCGGTGTGTCCCCGGCGCCGGGGAGGGTCAAGATGAGCACCGAGTAGTTCGGCCAGTCAGCCGGCCGCCGGGCATCCTGGAACCGGATGGGGATATCCCGCCCGACCAGGACCTGGTAGACGGCGGGATATTCGTCGTAGGCCGGATTGGCCCCCGGTCCGACCACCCAGACCTCGGCCGCCGGAAAGGCCGCATAAAGCCGGCGGAGGCTGTCGGCAACCGCCCGGTGGGCGGCCAGGGGTACCCCGTAGGCACCCGGCGTAGCCTCAGTCCCCACGAAGTGGATGACCTGTCTTACCCGGTCGGCCTGGAGCCCGGCCACCGCAAGGGCCAGGAGAATAAGTGCGACGGTTGCCCACCGGCGGCCGGCGAAGGCAATGGCGCTCCCAGCCAGAAGGTAAAAGGCCGGCATGGCGCAGAGCAGATATTCTAGCCGGATTTCCAGCGGGTGTCGGACCTGGGTGAGGATGGGCCCGAGGGGCCAGCCGGCGAGGAGAACCGCCCGCCGCCGGACGTGCGGGTCGGCCGCCGGCCGACCGAGGGTTACGGCCTGGGCCGCCGCCCCGGCCACCACCCAGAGCCCGGTCAGGACCTGGGCCGGGCCGGTATCCCCCACCTGCCCGAGAAGCTCCCTATACCGCTCGGGTCCGGCCAGGGAATGGATGGCCTGGCCGGTGGCCAGAACCCAGAGGAGCCCGAGGACCTTCAGGTCCGTCTCCGCCGGCCGTCCCGCCAGGCCTAGGATGGCCCGGCCCACCACCAGGGTCCGGGTCGGGTCGGCCAGCAGGAAGGGCAAAAAGGCCCCGCCCAGGCCGGCCGCGAATCCTGCCAGGCCCGCCGGCCGGAGCCGGCGGCGCAGGGCCAGAAGCCAGAGCCCGGCCGAAACCAGAAGGCTTAAGGCGGCGTACTGAATCTGGACCATAGCCGCAAGGAGCAAACCGGTCAGAAAGAGCCAGGCGGCCTGCGCCCGGACCGAGGCGGCGGCAAAGCCCCGGTCGGCGGCGAAGATGAAGGCCACGGCCAGGGGCGCCAGGAACTCCGGGGGCCAGAGCTTCCGGCTGAAAAGGACGGCCCAGGGGGCCGAGGCGTAGAGCAGACCGGCTACCAGGCCCGCCGCCTCCCCGTACCAGGCCCGCCCGAGCAGGTAGACGCCGAGGGCCGCCAGGGTGTTGAGGCCGGCCACGAAGCCGGTTGCCACCAGAGGGTCACTCGAAATCGCAAAGGGAATGGCCGCAAGCCAGGCGGTCAGGGGAAAGTTGGGAATGCCGATTGAGGAATCGATGCCCCAGAGGGACAGACGGCCGTCCCGGGCCAGGCCCAGGGCCAGGGCGGCCAGCCGGGCCTCGTCGAGTTTAAACTCGGCCCACTCGAGGTGGTAAAAACGGAGTCCGGCGGCAAGCAGGAAGACGGCAGGCCCGACGAGGAACCACGGTCTCAACGGGGTTTGAGGTCGCCGGAGGAAACTGGCAGCTCGGGGCTCGCCCGGGTCCGGAGCTCGGCGGCGGTCGGGCGGGACCGGACGCAGGCCTCGGCTGCTAGAAGGCTCGGGGGTGGGGTGTTGACCATCAGGACGGCGGCGAGCCGGCCGTCCTCGAAATAGTAGCGGACGTAGGGCTCGGGGAAGCGGGGCTCGCCGGTTTCAAGGACGGCATCCCAGCGGCTAAAATCCCCGACCACGTGGAGGTTGACATCAAGCAGGTATGAGAAAAAATACGGGAGGGCGTCGTAAGGCTCGACCCGGCCGGTCAGGTTCAACCCGGCCCGGCGGCCCTGCTTAACGGCCGTATCGTAGTGTTCAACCCGGAGGTGCCGGCCGTAGATGGGGCTGTAATAGCGGGCGATATCCCCGGCGGCGAAGACCCCCTCGACGGGGGCCTGGAGGCTTTCGTCCACCACGACGCCGTTCTGGACCTCGAGACCAGCCGCCCCGGCAAGCTCCGTATTGAGAATTATCCCGATGCCGACAACGGCAAAATCGGCCTCAAAAAACCGGCCGTCGGCGAGCTCGACGCCGCCGACCCGGCCGTCGCGCTCGGTGAAGCGGACGATGCTGGCCCCGGTCTCAACCGCAATACCCTTCCATCGGATGAAGTCGGTGAGGGCCCGGGCCACCGTTGGGTCGAAGACTCGCCCGAAGAGGAGGGGTTCGACTTCAAAAATGGTCACGCGGACCCCGAGTTGGTGGAGGGCAACCGCAACCTCGCAGCCGATAAAACTTCCCCCGATGATCGCGGCCCGGCGGCCGGGCTGGGCCTCGGACCGGATCCGGTCCGAATCGTCGATGGTGCGCAGGTAGTAGATGCCAGCCAGGTCGGACCCCGGAGTGTTCAGCCGGCGGGGCCGGCCGCCGGTGGCCAGGAGAAGCCGCTCGAAACGGACGAGTTCGCCCGAATCGAGGGCTACGGTCCGGGCCGCCAGGTCGAGGCCCACGGCCCGGGTGCGGGTCCGGATTTCCGTCCGGACCGGGTCGAACTGGTCCGGACGGAAAAGAAAGAGGCGTTCCCGCTTGAACTTGCCGAGCAGGTAGGTCTTCGAAAGGGGAACCCGGTCGTAGGGCGGGTAGGGCTCGTCGGTGACCAGCATGAGGCGGCCTTCGGAATCGGCCTGCCGGAGCGCCCGGACAGCCGACCCCCCGGCAAGCCCCCCGCCGATGATGAGATACCTGGTGTCCACCACGGAGGGTCAGACCCTGAAATCCAGGCTGATATCCAGGGCCCGAGCCGAATGGGTCAGGGCGCCAACAGAGATCAGGTCGACGCCGGTTTCGGCCACGATCCGGACGGTCTCCAGGGTGATGCCGCCGGACGCCTCGGTGATGGCCCGGCCGCGGGCCAGGGCCACGGCCTCCCGGAGCAGCTCCGGGGACATGTTGTCGAAGAGCAGGGCGTCGGCTCCGGCGGCGAGGGCCTCCCGGACTTCCTCGAGGTTTTCCACCTCGACCTGAATGCGCACGCCGTGGGGGATCCGCCGGCGCAGGTCGGCCAGGGCCGACGCCAGCGGGATGCCTTCTCGCCGGAGAATCGCCAGGTGGTTGTCCTTGATCAGGATGCCGTCGCTTAAACCGAACCGGTGGTTGGCACCGCCGCCCATCCGGACGGCATATTTTTCCAGGAGCCGCAGACCGGGCGTGGTCTTCCTGGTGTCGATGATGCGGCAGGGCAGGCCCGCCACTGCCGCCACGTACTGGCTGGTCAGGGTCGCGATTCCGCTGAGCCGCTGCAGGAAGTTAAGAGCCACCCGCTCGCCCCGGAGCAGGCTCCGGGCCGGGCCCTCAACCACGGCGACGACCTCTCCCGGCCGCACCGGCGTCCCGTCCCGACAGCAGGCGGCGACCGTGACCTGCGGGTCCAGCCGGACAAACACCCGTTCGAAAACGGGGAGGCCGGCAATAACCCCTCCGGCCCTGGCCACGGCCTCGGCCCGGGCCGTCACCCCGGTCGGAATCAGGTTGTCGGTGGTCAGGTCGCCCCAGGGAAGGTCTTCGGCCAGGGCGGCCTCGACAATCCGGTCGAGGGCAAAAGCCGGCAGTTCCATCAGGCCAGGCTGAGCATCCGCTCGATGGCCAGGCGGGCCCGGGCAGCAATTTCCGGGTCGACCCGGACCTCATAAACCAGGTCCCGCAGGGACCGATAAACCTTCTCCAGGGTTATCAGCTTCATGTACTGGCAGACGGCATCCTCGCTGGCCGGGATGAAGACCTTGTCGGGGTTATCTTTCCGCATCCGGTGCAGGACGCCGACCTCGGTGGCAACGATGAACTTCTTCGCCGGCGACTGCCGGGCCCGCCGCACCATCCCTTCGGTCGAGAGGATGTGGGCGTTGTCGGCCGGGATGGTCCCGTCGGCCACGTAGTACATGCACGAGGTCACACACCCGCACTCGGGATGAATGAGAAATTCGGCGTCGGGGTGGGCTTCCAGTTTGCCCAGAATCTCGGTCGGCCGGATGCCGGCGTGGACATGGCATTCGCCCAGCCAGACGTGGAGCTTGCGGCCGGTTACCCGCTCGAGATAACTCCCCAGGAAGAAGTCGGGCAGGAAGAGGATCTCCTTGTCCGGCGGGATGCTGTTAATGACTTTAACGGCGTTGCTGGAGGTGCAACAGTAGTCGGCCTCGGCCTTGACCTCGGCGGTGGTGTTGACGTAGGCCACAACAACGGCCCCGGGGTGCTCGGCCTTCCAGGCCCGGAGCTGGTCGGCGTTAATGGTGGCGGCCAGGGAGCAGCCGGCCTCCGGGTCCGGGATCAGGACCTTCTTATCGGGGCAGAGAATGGCCGCAGTTTCGGCCATGAAGTGGACCCCGCAGAAGACAATGACGTCCGCACTGGTCCGGGCGGCGGCCTGGGAAAGGCCCAGGGAGTCGCCGACAAAATCGGCGAGGTCCTGAATCTCCGGGATTTGATAGTTATGGGCCAGGATAATGGCGTCGCGCTCCCGGCGTAGCCGGTTGATTTCGGCAATCAGCTCGGCCTGGGTCAAGGTCTCCACGCGCTCCTAGTTTTATTTTACAGCCTCGGCTGCGGCGATGCGCCCGTTGGGGATTGCCGGGGGCCCTGACGTCCTCCGCAGGCAGCTGCGGTGACCTATTCGCCGGCGGCCTGAGCCGCCGACAGGATCCCACGACTTATATCCTCAACTACCCGCATCCGGTAGCCGCCGTGGTTGATAAACTCCTGGGCGTAGGCGAAGATTGCCGGCTGGCCTCCGGTGTGGATAAAGACGACCCGACTCCCGGCTGGGATAATTCCCTGCCGGACGTAATCCATCAGGCCGCTGAAAGCCTTGCCGCTGTAGACCGGGTCCAGCAGAATGCCCTCCGTCCGGGCCAGGAGCTCAATGGCATCCAGACAGGCTGACGTAACCGCCCCGTAGGCTTCCCCGACGTAATCCCCGCTGTTTTCAACGTCATCCGGGCCGACCCGAAGGTCGAGTCCCATGAGGGAGGCGGCCTCGTTGGCGATGGCCACAATCTGCTCCCGGACAGCCGCGTCGGGGACCGGGCTGGGGCGGAAACCGACAACCCGGGTGGGCAGGCCCAGGGCCTTGACCCCGAGGAGGACCCCAGCCTGGGTGCCGCCGCCGCTGGCAAGAACCAGGTAATCCGGGGCCTGGGGGAGCTGTTCGACGAGTTCGGCGACGCATCCGGCGTAGGCGACCGCCCCAAGGACGGCCTCGGTCTCGTTGAGGATGTAGGGCCGGTGGCCCATGGCCCGGAGCTCCCCGGCCAGTTTCTGCCGGGCCTCGGCCAGCTGTTCCGGGGGCACCAGCCAGACCTGGGCCCCAAGGATGAAGTCGAGCAGGTAGTTGCCCTGGATGCCAACTTTGCGGGCCCGGTCGTCGTAGCGGTTGACCAGGTAGCACTTGAGGCCGAGCCGGGCGCAGGCGGCGGCCGCTTGCCGGGCAAAGTTTGACTGGCTGCCGAAGCCCGCCACGATAACGTCGGCCCCTTTCCGGAGGGCGTCCCCGAAGACGAACTCAAACTTCCGGGTTTTATTGCCCCCAAAGGCGAGGCCGGTCAGGTCATCCCGCTTAATGGCCAGCCGGATGCCCAGCTCCCGGCTCAGGTTCGGGCACTGGTGAACGGGGGTCGGAAGCACCGCCAGGTCGACCCGGGGAAGCCGCCCCACGGCGGCCCGCAGCTCCGCTACCGTAAGCATGGCCAGCTCCTCCTGAGGGGGTCTTAACCTATTATGGCACGGCGGACCTGGGCGGGTCGGCCGAAGGCCGCCGCAACCACCCGGTTAAAATGGGGCAAGGGTCGGTTTAGACCTTAACCCCGGCCTTTTGTTCAAAGGCGAAGGCCGCCCGCAGCAGGGTCGCCTCGTCGAAGTGGCGGCCGACCAGCATCATCCCCACGGGAAGGTCCCCCGAGTAGCCGCAGGGCACACTGACGGCCGGGTGACCGGTCACGTCGAAGGGGCAGGTATTGGCGATCATGTTCAGGGCCGCGGCCACGTATTCGGCCAGACCGCCCTTGGGGAAGGGCTGGGCCTTCTGGGGAGTGGTCGGCATCAGCAGGATGTCCACCTCCCGGAGGGCGGCGTCGTAGGCGGCCCGTAAGGTTCGGCGCAGGTTCTGGGCCCGGGCGTAGTAGCGGCCGTGGTAGCGCTCCCCGAGCCAGTGGCCGAGGAGGGTGACCATCTTGACCGTGGGCGAGAAGTCCCGGGCCCGGACCCGTCGGGACCGGCCGTAAAACTCCACCAGACCGGTGTCATAGTAGCCCAGCCAGCCGTAGCCCATGGCCTGGTCCCGGACCATCGTCGCCCAGGTCCCCTCAACCCCGAAGCCGTTCCAGAAGTGGACGCCCTGCCGGTGAAGGGGGATGGACACCTCCCGAACCTCGGCCCCCAGACCGGCGAAGACCGAGGCCGCCTGCCGGACGGCGTCGTCCACGTCGGGCTCCGAAACGCCGGGCCAGCCGAAGCCTTCAGCGACGATGCCGACCTTCAGGCCGGCAATACCCTGCTCCAGCCCGGCCGAGTAGCCCAGGAGGCTCTCCGGCGTTGCGGCCTGGCGGGGATCGAGGCCGTCCCGGCCGGCAATAACCTCGAGGACGAGGGCGACATCCCGGACGCTCCGGGCCATGGGGCCGGTGTGGTCCAGGGTGAGCTCGATGGGGAAGATGCCGGTGTACGGCACGAGGCCGTAAGTTGGCTTAAGGCCGACGATGCCGCACCAGGAGGCCGGGATCCGGATGGAGCCACCCTGGTCCCCGCCTAGGGCGATGTCGGCCTCGCCGGTGGCCACGACCACGGCACTGCCGCTGGAGGAGCCGCCGGCCATAAATTCAGGATTACGGGGGTTTCGCACGGGCCAGGGGTACGAGGTATGGGAGCCGCCCGAAAAACACAGGTCCTCGCAGACGGTTTTGCCGATGATTTCGGTGCCCGCGTCCAGGAGCCGGGTCACCACCGTGGCGTCAATCCGCGGGACGTAGCCGTCCATCAGGGACGAACCGTTCAGAAGGGGTACCCCGGCCAGGGCGATGTTGTCCTTAAGGGCAACTTTCTTGCCGGCCAGCGGGCCCTCGGGCGCGCCCTTCACCGAACAGCGCCAGGCCCAGGCGCCGAGGGGGTTTTCCAGCAGGTCCGGCCGGTAACCCGGAACCCGCGGGTATTTCACCGGCGGGGCGGGCTCCGGCAGGGGATCCAGCCACTCCAGCGAGCGGAGGGTGGTGTCGATGAACCCTTGAAAGACCGTCAGCTCCTCGGGGGTAAGCTCAAAGCCGTACAGTTGGGCCAGTGCCTCAAGCTCCTCCGGGGTCGGCCGCCGAACCGCCATCTCGCACCTCCACAGCGATAGGTTAGCAATCGGGCCGGAAGGGAGCCCGCCCGATTTTAGGCCAACGGGGCACGGGTGTCAACGGCTGGTTGCGTCCGGCTGCCTGCTTTGTTAACATCAGGGCGTGGGGGTGCGGCCTAACCGACACAGTGAAGAGGCCGTCTGCCAGGCCTGGGAGGCGGGCCTGGTAGCCTCGCCCGTTGTCCGGGCGGCGGATGGCCGGCGGCTCGTGGTGCTCTTTCCCGGCCGGCGGCACCGGGGGGCGGGTCCTGACTTCCGGGATGCCCGATTCGCCACCGAAGCCGGCGAAATCCTGACCGGCGACCTCGAGGTCCACCGGTACGCGGCGGACTGGTTTGCCCACGGGCACGACACCGACCCGGCCTACTGCTCGGTCCGCTTTCACCTGGTGACCCGGCCGGGGACGCTTTCCCCGCCCGGGGACGGCCGGCTCATCACCCTGGCCTTTGAGCCCGGAACCGTTCCCCTGCCTGGCTGGGGCGAGCCTTGCCGCGGTGCCGCCCGCCGGATGGCCCCTGAGGGGTTGCGGGCGATTCTTCGGGCGGCCGGTGAGGCCCGCTTCGCCGGGAAAGTAATCCGGGCCAGGGTCCTGATCGTGCTGTTCGGCCGCGAGGAGGCCCTCTACCGTTTGGTTGGCAGGGCACTTGGTTACGGTCTGCCCGGCCCAGGCTTCGGTCTGCTGGGGTTGCGGGTGAGCTGGGCGCAGCTCCGGGCCGAGCTCGCGGACCTGCCGGAAGACCAGCGGTATGACCGGGCACACCGGGTCCTGGCGGCGGGGCTGGGGAGGACACCGCAAGGGCCGACCGGACCTGTGCGGCCGGCTAACC
>Ga0079992_131627_pt1 | contig 17377 bp, 15 predicted proteins | sample FaiFalFF_MnMetaG_3_FD_69197 | JGI IMG/M metagenome (GOLD analysis project Ga0079992, IMG submission 69197) | Freshwater microbial communities from Yellowstone National Park, Wyoming, USA - Fairy Falls B (FF_Mn_B) MetaG (SPADES assembly) (version 2) | ecosystem: Environmental > Aquatic >... | reverse complement strand
AGGGCTATGCCCAGAAGGGCTTCGATGTTTCAACCCTAGATGGGATCCCCTTTCTGTTGGGCTTAAAAGCCACCAGTGAGCCCATAGAGATCCCAAGATCTCTTTAGGGGGGGGGTGGAAGCCCCCGATGCCACAGAGCTAGAAACCCTGTGGATCAAGAAGCAAAGCAACACAAACAAAAGAAAATCAATGACCATCGAGGGACAAGCGGATTTGAATGGGAGCCTCTACAAGGCTTGGGCGGTGTGAGGAGATCTATGGGTTCTAGGTATTGTTGAGAATAGATCTTTTGCTGTGCTATTAAGCATGGGTCGGCTGTCTTTGTAGAGCCTTGGGGAGATAATTTCCTCTATAGGTATGGGTTTTATGGGCTATTGAGTGTTATAGTGATTTTTACCTGCTCTATGCTTTCTGATCCTGTGTAGTTTATAAAGATCCATGATATGGCTTTATATCCAGGCTCTAGATAAACGCTATAATGATCCATATTACCTGGGAATGGGTTGCCACTGCTTAGCATGTTCTGCCTCATTAAGCATATATCAACACTACCCCACACCCCTGAGTTTCCAGGGGATCTGAAGGGCCCATATAGAAATATAGATGTGGAGAAGTTGGTGGCTGGCACAACAACTACGCTTGGCTTTGGGAGAGATCTTGGAAAGCTCCCATCATTAGAGATCACTATACCAATCCACCCGAACCACCCTCTCCCCACGCCGATGAAGATCGCTTGGAGGGTTTTCCCATTATCACCGACATTTACAGAGGCATCGCTAGCTATGCACCTACCATCTCTAAGCTCTTTAAATCCATAGGCCTTATAGCTTGTTATGGATATCACAGCTGCGCCAGTCTTTACCCTCACAGAGATTTCTAGCATATCGCTCCACAGCCCCGCCGCAGCAGGGATCATGGCTAGCAGCATAATCATTAGAAGATATTTATAGAGGGAGTAGAAAGATCTATTGATAAGCACCAAGCAAAGCACCATCAACATATTAGCGAGCCTACATAAGTCTATATATAGACAGGTGCAACAACAGATTATAAACAACATTGACAGATGCATGAAAAGGGGTAACTACGGAAAAAGCAATAAAACTATGAGGGTGAGGATATGGGTAGGATATTGGGTGAGAGAGGAGTTATACAGGCTATAGCTGCAATAATGATGCTAGCAATAATAGGCTCCGCAGCAGCCATGTGGAGCGACAGCCTTAAAGTTGCCATAACTATAAAAACTGGGGACGTGGACGTAGGGTTCGGTACCCCTTCGACAAACGATCCCGAAGGCTCAAACGATCCCGGCTATGACAAAGACGTCGCCACATGCTACGCAAACTTAGTGGAGATACAGGACGAGGATAATGGGAATCCAACTGGCAACAACGACGCGGATCTAAACATAACTATAGTCAATGCATACCCAAGCTACAGCTGCAACGTAACCTTCACCGTGATAAACACAGGCACAATACCGGTAAAAGGTCCTCACGTTACAATCATCTCCTCAAACCTATCCAGCGCAGTGATCTGCACGGATAACTTTACACCCGAGAGGCAGATAGATGCTGGACAGAGCGAGACTTTCTGGATAAAGTGCCACGTTGAGCAGTCCGCGGCAGAGAACTCTACATATGTTCTGGAACTAAAGCTAATGTTCCACCAGTGGAACGAAGAACCACCACCACCATCATAGCCTGAGGCTAAGGACAACAAGGCTGATATGCTTTGATCACGAGGAAGCTCGTCAGGGCGGCGCCGGCGATCCTCCTACTAGCCGTGCTGGCTATAGCTGCTGCCATGTGGAACGATAGTCTTAAGATACATGCAGATACATGCAGTGATAAATACGGGCGATGTGGACATAGAGTTCATAGGTCTGGATGGCGGGCTCATGGTCACAGATAACGAGCCACCCTTCTCATACACTACTAATGACAAGAATGTGGGGAACTGCACAGCCAGATTTGTAGAGATCCAGAACGAGGAAGAGACAACTAACAGCATCTTCCCACAATTCGGCAGCAGTGCTGGAAATAACGATCTAGAGCTTGAGATAAATGTCACCAATGCCTATCCAAGCTACTTCTGTAAAGTCGATCAGATAGCTGTCAAGAACACCGGCACAATACCTGTAAAGGTACTGGTGAAGCTATTGCTACCGCCAGGCGCTAGTTGCACGCTAAACGTTGTTTATAACGTCTACGATTGCGATCTGGACAATGATGGGGATCTAGATCTCAATATAGGGGGGAGCTTCCTGACTCTTAACACTTCCCAGATAGATCCAGGAGGGATAAGGACATTTACAGTCGACCTACATGTGAAGCAGGGAGCGCCCGAGAGCACTACCTTTGTGGTGAAGCTGCTAATAATAGGGATACAGTGGAATGAGTTCCCTAGCTAATCGATCCAAGTTGAAATCCTTTTTTTCTCCTTCAAAGAATATAAGATCTGTTTTTTACATATTAGTAGTTATTATTCTTTTTCTCTCACCAAATATAGTTCATGTTTCCCCAAATCTATATGGGACATATATCACATACCTAGCTTGGATCCTTTCGATAGTGCTTCTCACACCATTTATAATGCATAGGGGTTTGGGCTCTATAGGTGTTAGGAATTCTATTTTCTATAGCTTATTGCTAGTTGCTATATTCACCTTATTGGGCTTTTTCCTAGGGTTTCTATATAGGAGGTCATCTCTGGCCTCTCTATTAATAGATCTAGTTTTACTCCTTGCTAGTGTGGGTGCTGCAGAAGTCTTTAGGGGGTTTGTGATGATGCTTATAGGGAATAGATCGCTTAAGATCCTGTTAGGCGTAGTTGCTGGAATATTATTTGGAAGCACCATACTCTCGGCCGGCTATAGGTTATTACCTTTCCTAGGCTATCAGGATCTGGCTAGCTTTGGCCGTAATATACTTTCATATATCCCCCAGATAGTCTATAATATATTGATATCTGTGATCCATGTCATGGGAGGCTTTCTACCAGCCCTCGCGTTTAGATATATTGTTGATGGGTATTGGAGGCTCTCACCATACATTCCTAACACCGGTGTCCTCGGCGTACTCTGGCCGGTGATGATCTCGCTAGCGTATCTAGCACTTCTAGCATCTATGCCAGGTTATGAGAGGATCAGGGGTCTTGCTAGGCGTGCCTTTAGGAGGGGCGTTATTAGGGATGTGATATCGATAATCGGGGATGTGTTTGTAGTTGCCATGATAGTTCTTATCTCGTATAGCATATACGCTGGTATAGTGCCTCTAGTAGTTATTAGTGGTAGCATGAGACCATCAATAGATATTGGGGATATAGCTCTCGTAGCCAGGGTTAGAGGATCCCAGGATCTCGGTGTCGGCGATGCGATAGCTTTCTGGAATGAGAATCAGATAGTTATCCATAGGATCGTTGCTATCGCTGGTAATGGGTATATAACTAAGGGTGATGCAAACCCCTACGAGGATCCTTCTATAGTTAGTAGGGATCTGGTCATAGGCAAGGTGGTTGGCACAATACCGAAGATCGGTTGGGTAACTATTATAATGAGATCAGGCTTTGAATCTCTTGGAAACATAGCCCAGATCCTTGGCATAGCTGGTTCAATAAAAAGCCCAGCACTGGTTATAGCGATTCTCATAGCATTGGTGATATTTATTATAGGGCTTATATCTATAAAGAATAAGGGCACGGGATCTTGGATGGTAATGAGAAGATCAAGAGGATATCCATGGTAATAGCTCTAATATCTCTAGCAGTCATAGGATTCGGCGCCTTCATAGCCCTCGGCGCCTTCACAAGGGAGCCTATCATATCTAGCGAGAGGACTCTATATAGATTTAATAGGCTTTCCGAATATAACCTAACATATCTACTAGAGCCAAACGAGATCTACGAGACAGAAGTTATTCAACAGGCTCTATCGCAACCAATATACATATCACTGATAAAGCTACTCCTGATCAACTACACATACTCGGTCAGCGAAGGGATTGCTAGGGGAGGCATTAGGATCACAATATACCTAGTACACCCAGACGGATGGGTAAAGAAATATGGTGAAAGAAACATAGCTATAGATTCTAGTAGAGCAACCGTAACGATACCTCTGAACATTAATAGTACATCAGATCTCATGGTAAGGCTTTCGAAACAGGTAATGACGAGATCAGATCTATATACTATAAGAATCACAGCCCTTGCAGATACAAACATATATATAGGGCAGCACATTAGGAGGGATATTATGAATCACACGATAGACCTTAGTGTTATGATCGCAGCGAATAAGATCTCTCTGGAAGGGAATCAAACATCCATCGTAAACACTTATGAGGAGAAAACCAGGATCACAGAGGTTGCAAAACTAATTGGAGGAATAACAGTTGATACAGGTAGAAATATAGCTATAGCAACCACAGGAGCGGGAGTGGCACTCCTAGCAGCATCAACGATCCTTAGGATCGTCACCAAGAAGGAGAGAAGGGAGGAAGAGATTTTAGAGAACAAATACTCAGGAATCATAGTAGAGGTAGCTAGACAAACAAGCTTAGGGATAAAACAAAAAAAGATATACATACCAAAGGCTGAGGAGCTGGTAAAGCTAGCAAGGCTTCTAGAGAAACCAATACTCAAGGAATGCCTATCCAGGGATAGATGCGAATACTACATAGTAGATCAAGACACTATATATATGCTAAAAACCGAGGAAATGACCCACCAAGAAGAAAAACAAAGCTAGATCTGCCATTTCTCAGCAGATAGTAGTTCATTTACCGCTTGTCCCCTGAGCGTCGCTGATATTCTTTTGTTTGACACTGGTTTGGTTCTCGATCTAGGGTTTTATAGCATCTCTGTGGCATCGGAGGACCCTCCTACTCCACCACCTGGGCAATATGTTCTGGGAGGCTTCTCGGAAAGGCTGTTAAGACCAGCGGCACCGGCTCCTATCTAGGATTGGAGCTCTGAAGCCCTTCTATGCATAGCCCCCATTCGGGCTTTGAGTCCCTTAGCTTCTGATATTAAATGGAAGGCAAATTTTACTTTACTTTGATAAGGAGGTCATACTATGAGGAGGCAGCTAGCGTAGAAATGCTATGCGGTTATTCTCCCTCAATACCCTGAACCTGGGGTCCGCTATATCGTTGAGTCCATCGCCTATTAGATTTATCGAGAGGATTATAGCTACTAGGAAGGCCGAGGGTGCTGCAGCATACCACCAGGCGTTATCTAGATATAAAAACCCCTCTCTAACGATCCCTCCGAGGCTTAGAAGAGGAGGCGATGTGCTCAGACCTAGGAAACTTAATCCAGATTCCAGTATTATAGCAGTGCTAAGAGTTAATGTGAACTGTGTAATAAGTATGGAGGCGGAGTGCGGTATTAGGTGTTTCTGCATGATCCAAAGCCTACTGGCGCCTATAGCCCTCACAGCTTCGATAAACTGGCTAGACATAATGCCTATCACAGCCCCTCTCACGAGTCTGGCAACTATCGGGGATTCAGCTATTCCTATTGCTATGCACGCTATCAGGGGTCCCTGGCCATATGTTGAGCTTATAAAGAGCACCAGAACCAGGGTTGGGAATGAGAGAAGAGCGTCTATAACTCTCATGATAGCCTCATCAAGGCTTGTGCCCCTATAGAATCCTGATATAAGTCCTATAGGCATTCCTATTAAGAAGGCTATGAGGGTTCCCAATACAGAGATATAGAGCGAGATGAGAACCCCTAAGAGAGCCCTGGCCAGCAGATCTCTGCCCAGGGCATCAGTTCCTAGAGGATGTTCCAGTGAGGGTGGGGTCAGGGGTTTTGATGCCATGGTTTTAAAGGGGTCTAGCAGGCCTCCGAATATCATTACTGTGGATAGTGAGATGAGGATCGCCATTATTATGATCCCACCGAGGATCCTTGACTCTCTAGCTATTACTGCGCCTCTACTCATTCAGACCCCCATACCTCACTCTAGGATCTGCTACAGCATATAGTATATCTACTACCAAGTTAACCATTATATAGGATATTGATATTATCAGCACGCATCCAAGTAGAACTGGGTAGTCACGCTGAATTATAGATTCATAGACCAGACTTCCTATCCCAGGGACCCTGAATATGGTCTCCGTTATCACGAGACCGCCTAGGAGAGCGCCCAGCTGTAGACCCGTTATAGTTATTATTGGGAGTAGTGCGTTCCTAAGTATATAGCCCGAGATCACAAGCCTTTTAGGCAGCCCCTTAGCAATCGCTACCATGACATAATCCGATCCCGTGGCATTGACTATAGAAGCTCTAGTTATTCTAGCAACCACAGAGGCTACACCCAGGCCGGCAGCTAGAGATGGTAGAAACAAGAGCCTGAGATTATCTAGAGGATTCTCCGTTATAGCCACATAACCCGAGGATGGGAGGAGCCTAAGCACTATGGAGAATATGAGCACCAGTATAAGCGCTCTCACAAACACCGGGATTGCTAGGTTTAAGAGCAGTAATGATGATATTACAACATCTATCTTGTTACCCCTGTTAAGTCCTGATACTATGCCGAGCCCTACCCCGATTATGAGGCCTATTAAGAGGGAGAGGACGGCCAACTCCACTGTGACCGGTATTCTCTGGAGAAGAAGATCCATTACCCTGATTCTATATGCAACCGCTAATGAAAACCCCAGATCTCCTTTGAGAATGTTGGAAAACCAGTCTATATAACCTAAAAAAGCCGGCCTATCCAATCCAAGCTGTCTCTCTAGCTCCTTTGCAGCATCCTTACTAAATTCTTCTCCAAGAAGTACTTGAACAGGGTTCCCAGGTATAGATCTTATGACGAGGTAGACGAATAGCGTTATTATCACGAGAGTTATTGGTAGTACGGCCAGCCTTCTTATTATCAGCTCTTTTAGTCCCTGCATCTATCAACCCTGCCTAGAGATCCAAAGGCCTGCTGGTCTTATCATTCCATCTGCTATATGGACAAAGCCCTTTACATATGGTCTCCAAGCCTTTGGATCTGCTGGGTATCTCACAAATATATACGGTGAATCATCGTATAGTATAATTATTATCTGTCTATATATATTAGCCCTCCTACTCGGATCAGCTTCTATCCTAGCCTGATCAAAGAGCTCATCCACGTTAGGATTCGAGTAGCCCATGAAGTTGAAAGATCCTCCAGTACGCCAGAACATATAGCTATTCTGATCCGGGTCAGGCCTGCCACTCCATCCTATTGCAGATGCTTGGTAATTACCCTGCTCTAGGTTAGTGAGCTGTCTAGTAAAGTCCAGCTGGGTGATCTTAACCTTAATACCTACTCTAGCAAGTTGTGACTGGATCAGCTCTGCCTCGAGCTTAGCTATAGGATCAACACCTGTCTGCAGCTCGAACTCAAACCCGTCTGGATAGCCCGCGTCCTTTAGCATCTTCCTAGCCATATCAAGATCCGCCTTAGGCCATTTGCTATGAGGTCTGTAGCTAGGATCATAGAAGACTCCATGGGCCGGGGTTATGGGCCCGTAATTAGCTGGTATATCTATTCCATAGTATATAGTGTTTACGATCTCGTCAACATCTATAGCGTACATAAAGGCTTTTCTCAGCAACTTATTGTCAAACGGGGGTTTTCTGTTATTAAGTTCATAACCTTGCCACCCCCACGTGGCTTTTACGGAATATGAGAGGTTACCCTGAGAAGCCTCTCTCTTAATGACATCTATATCTTTTTGAGCAAATGTCTGGATCATATCGACAGTCCCAGATCTAAGATCATTGAGCCTCTGGGTAGCGTCTGCCTGGAAAGTATATACGATCCTATCCAGGTATGGTAACCCAGATCTATAGTAGCTATCAAATCTCTCTACAACAAGTCTATCCCCCTTTCTCCATTCAACAAATTTAAATGCGCCCGCACCCACAGGCTTTTGGAAGAAACCCTCGGGATCTTTCTCAAAGGATGTGGGAGATATAAACATCCCAGCACGGTCTGTTAGAATCGATAAAAACGGGGCGAAGGGGCTTTTAAGGGTTATCCTCACGGTGAGATTATCCTCAGCCCTAACACTATCTATAGGAGCGACTTCGCTGGCCCTTGCATTAGGGTTTGGGAGGAGCTTCTTGTCCAGCCTTCCGAGCATTCTGTTGAAGTTCCACACTACTGCATCAGCATCAAGCTTGGTCCCATCATGGAACTTTATGCCATCTCTTATTCTAAATATATATGTCTTGGAATCCGGCTGCGACCATGATTCGCAGATGGCGGGCACTACATTACCCTTTTCATCTAGATCCAAGAAGTGATCATAGATAGCCTGATACACCTGCCTATCAACGGCAGCCGTGGAGGCATGAGGATCCAGCCTAACTATTTCAGATATAAGTTCTATCCTCAGCTCCCCGCCTTTAGCAGGTCCAACAGGGGTTGAAGTGGGGCCGGAGGTGGGGGTTGTAATTGTCGTTGTCGCTATACCTCTCACAGTGGTCGGAGTTTGTGATCCTCTTGAAAGATAGTAGATGACACCTAATCCAACTCCTGCAGCTATAACCACACCGCCAACAATCTTTAGAAAAGATCTCCTAGTTACCCCTCCCTCGCCCATGGATTCGACCTTAAGCTATATTTTCCAGCGCCTCTTATATAGTTTGCGCTCGCGGATCTTAGAGGACGAGATCTGTGCATGTATAAGTGGGCAGGGATCTAGTAAAACATAGATAGATCTGAAGCACAGATATCAATAGAGAGCTTTTAACCCATGTCTCAGTGAAACTTAGAGGTATATAGCTGTATCTGTTTATCCCTCAATGGTCATTGATAATTGCTGTTTTTTTGCTTTGGATATGCTGTGTTTCCTGATCCACCTAGTTTCATTATTTCCCAGCAACCATCATGTGACTTTAATCTTCACCACAGAGATCTCGAGATCCGTACGGGCTCATAGGTGGTTGTTGAGCCCGCGGAAAGGGGCTCCTATCTAGACTTGAAACCCCGAAGCCCTTCTGGGCATAGCCCTCATAGAGTCATTGGTTTCAAGAGCATTGATCATCATAGCATCTCGAGAGCATCAAGTAGGCGAGTAACACAAGTAATTATAAAATTGAAAAAGTCGTTTCGAAGCTGTTTTGAGTTTCATATTGATTTATAAGCTTCTATGTCAAGTTTCTTGGGTGGGCTATAGAAGCTTAATGCTCTGTGCGTGGTGAGGCTTGCTGAAGACTCTTGAGCTTGTGAGGGCATATAGCCTATTAGGAATAGGAGGGCCTCGGAGCTTATAACATGGTATATTAAGACTCTCCAGAGGGCTATTGATCTGATCTGGGATAATATTGAGTGGAGATATCGATTCCCAATGCTTGTTAGAGGGGGTGGAAGGCTAACCAACACTTATGAAGATAGACTATTGATCAAAAACCACTAGGATACTTCCGAGGCCAGGAGAATACCTCTATGTATCGTGGAGATCAACGTGGTTTGAGAAAAGGGTCGGGGATGGGGGTGTTGGTGAGGTTATAATCAGGGATAGCAGGGTAACGATACCGTTTAAAAGCTCTAAGGAGATCGAGGTTAAGAGAGTTACCGGATGGGATAGCAATGAGCTATCATTGAATGGCTACTAGCCATTGATAGGCTTTATAAATCTGATCTCGGGCCTCTTCAGAGCATGAAGATCGTGTATGAAGGGAAGAAGGCTATAACACAGAGAAAGAATAAAAGGGATCTCTATAAGAAGTACGTGACTAGGGAGAGGAATGGGGAGAGGGATTTCGTTAATAAGCTGGTAGCAGGTTTGAGAAGACTATTCCCAAACACTATTAATGTTTTCGAGGATCTTGATAAGGAGGATCTCGTGTTTAGGAAAAGGGTTGAGAAAGTTAGAAGGAAGAGGTACGCTAGAACATCATGGAGAGTCATACATAGAAGAGTGTCAGAGGTGGCATTAACCGTTTATGTGGATCCGAGGAATATATCTAGGGAGTGTCCCAAGTGCGGGTTTGTTGTGGAGACCTGAGAAGAGCAGGTCTTTGAATACCTAGATACAATCTAAAAATAGAGGTAGACAGAAGATAGCATCGATAAACACTAGATGAGGAACCGGTTAACCCACAATGAAAAGGGCTGGGATTCCCAACCCTTTTAAAGCGGGGAGGAGGTCGAGCATATATTCACAAGCTTAGCCCTTTCAAACGGTGATTAGACCTCTTTAAAAAGGCTTTGAGCTAATCGGATCTCTATTTCTTCTCAAAGCCCTCTGTAGATAGTGCTATCCTGCGATATACTTTATAGCTGGGGGCCACGCTCTTTGGATGGTTAGCCCTCACTGAATCTAGTCTTGACACAGCAGTGTTCCTCGGCGAGATCTTTAGTGTGGAGGGCTCTCTATATGCCTTCTCAGCTATTCTATTCAGAGCCTCTGCATATGAATCTATAACCTCTCTAGGCTCTGTCTCTGTGAACTCTATCATGAGGGCCTCGCTAACTATTAATGGGAAGTAGATTGTTGGAGCGTGGAGCCCCTCATCTAAAAGGGCCTTTGCTATATCTTCCACCGTCACCCCCGTCTCCCTAGCTATTTTCGAGGCGCTCACAACGATCTCATGCTTTCTAGGCTTCTCAGGGTTATATGGGATTTCATAGTATGGTTTCTCCATGAGCTTCTTCACGAAATAGTTTGTGTTGATTACGGAAACCTCTGAGACCTCTCTAAGGCCTTGGGGGCCTAGCAAGGAGATATATATAAATGTCCTTATAACAGGCACTATATTCCCATAGAAGGCCCTCACCATCCCTATACACCTCTTACACTCATAGTCCCAGAAATATCTATCGCCCTGTCTAGCTATGAGGGGCCTTGGGAGATAATCCACAAGCTCCCCCCTAGCACATACAACCCCTCCCCCGGGACCTCCACTCCCATGGGGTGTTGCGAATGTCTTGTGGAGGTTTAGATGTACAATATCGAAGCCCATGTCCCCTGGTCTCACAATCCCTAGGATGCCGTTTAGATTCGCTCCATCGTAGTATAGAAGCCCTCCGGAGCTGTGAACGAGATCCGATATCTCGAGGATCCTGCTCTCAAAGATCCCAAGGGTGTTTGGGTTTGTAAGCATGATCCCAGCAGTTCTAGGGGTTAACGCCGCCTTAAGAGCCTCTATAGATACCTCGCCATCCTGTCCCGTGGGGATTCTAACAACCTTAAAGCCCGCCATTGCAGCGCTAGCAGAGTTAGATCCATGGGCTGAGTCTGGTATCAACATCTCATCCCTATCCTCCCCCCTGTCTAGGTGGTACTTCCTAATCATTATAGCTCCTGCAAGCTCGCCGGCAGACCCCGCTGGGGGTTGGAATGAGCATCTATCCATACCTGTTATCTCTGAGAGCCACCTCTCAGTAATATATATTATCTCTAGAAGCCCTTGAACTGTTTCTTCGTCCTGTAGCGGGTGTAGATCGGTTACCCTAGGATCTAGGGCTATGAGATCCATTATCTTTGGGTTATACTTCATGGTGCACGATCCAAGGGGGATAGGGCCCACATCAACGCCATAGGACATCTGGGAGAGTCTTGTGTAGTGCCTCACAACCTCTATCTCGGAGAGGGATGGTATTGAGGGGGGCTTCACCCTAGCTATGGTGCTCGGGATCTTAACCTCTATATCTGAGAACTGATCCTCATATGGTATCGAAGGCCCTTGAGCCGTGTACCTCTCCATCTCAAGGATAAGCTTCTCATCCCATCTAGCCTGCCTCCACACCTCAAGCCACCTCAGCTAGAGCCTGGACAAGTCTATCTATATCCTCCCTACCATGGATCTCTGAGAAACAGTAGAGGGCGCAATCCTCAAACCCTTTTAAAAGCCCTCTCAACCATAGCCCGCCATGGATGCCTCTCTCGAGGAGTCTTCTATGGATCTCCCCATAGATCTTCCCATGGAACCTCAGGGGGATCTCTCTATAGAATAGCCTGCTCCCCAAAGCTATCGAAACCCTCCCAGAGAGTCTCCTCCTGATACTCTCAGCAGCGTATAGAGTCCTCCTGAGAATCGATTCCCCCAACCTTCTAAGACCGTTGCCCCCGAGATAGGCTATGTAGATCGCGGCCATTATAGCCATGAGGGAGGAGTTAGTAGTTATATTACTTGTAGCCCTCTCCCTCCTTATATGCTGCTCCCTAGTCTGGAGGATCAGCATATACCCCCTCCTACCATCTGCATCCACAGTAGCCCCTACAAGCCTTCCAGGTAGCTGTTTCAAGAGCTCCTGATCCATCTTAATCCCCAGGATCCCCAAGCCTGGCCCGCCATAGTTAAGCCCGAGGCCCAGGCTCTGGCCATCACCCACAACTATGTCGGCCCCATATTCTCCAGGGGGTTTGAGGATCCCCAGGCTCGTTGGCTCTGAATATACTATGAATAGAGCCCCCTTTTTCTTTGTTATCTCCCCAACAGCCTCTGGATCCTCTATTATGTTTCCCAAAAAACCGGGGTTCTCAAGATAGATTGCTGCTGTATCGCCATCTATCTTCCCATATATATCTCCGAGATCCGGGTTTCCCTTTTCATCAACCCTATACTCCTCCAGAGCGCCTTTAACAGGTGATAGCCATGTGTTTGCAACAGATCTGTAGAAAGGGTTCATGGTAGCTGGAACAAGGATCTTGCTCCTCTTAGTAGCCCTCATAGCGAGTCTAAAGGCCTCTGCAACAGCTGTAGATCCATCGTACATGGAGGCGTTAACAACATCAACGCCATATAGCTCTGCCATTATACTCTGATACTCGAATATAGCCTGGAGCACTCCTTGGTTGATCTCAGGCTGGTATGGTGTGTAGGAGGTATAGATCTCACCTCTGAGGGCTAGAAACCTAACTATAGATGGCACGTAGCCAGCACAGATCCCACCACCTATAAATGGTGGGGGGTCTCTGAAGACCTTATTCCTAGATAAAATCCTATCGACGATCCTATAGACTTCATACTCAGAAAGCGGTCTTCCAAAGCCAACTTTAAGGGGCTCTCTAAGCCTTATACTCTCCGGGATATCCACGAAGAGATCCTCGACACCCTTGCCGATGAACCTCAGCATCTCCCTCTTGACAACAGGATCTGAATTCGGTATCCAGCTATGATACATTTGGTTTCCACATAACATCATCACAGCAAAAGCTAATAAAAAGCCTATGACAAGAGATCTTCAACCCATAGATCACACCTATGAATAAAAGCCCACCCTTTTAAGGTGAGAATAACTATAAGCCTATAAGCCCTCATAAATAGGTCTAGGATTCTCTCTAGAGGTGAGAGAATGTCAGACCAACAAACCAACTATTTAGGCTCTCTAGCATTGTCTCAGACCTCATATCCTTAGATCTAATATCTACAGGATCTATATTTTTTATAGATAGCTTTTAGAAAAATACCTGGGATCTTTCTAGGTCTTTCACAACCGAGATCCTCGCCCTTTACGGCTGAGAGGGGTCAGTTATGATCACATATAGCCTCCATATATTTTAATAGATCACCTATATCCTGATCTGAGATCTCCCCACCGATTCTTGATCTGAAAACATAGATCGAGCCCGGCATAGCTCCATAGGCCTCGTAGACCCCGTTAGCCAGTTTAATTGGTGAGAAATAGGTGAATATGCAGAGTAGAATGGGGTTGAGGAGAAACGATAGAGGGAGAACCCTACCCTTAACCAAGTATATAGTAGAACTATTGTTTGCAGATGTATACACAATTTCTCCGGATATAATAACCCGTCTATCCCGAGCATATACATGTCTTCTTCCAGAATATGATGTCCTGGGGCATCCATGTAGTTTATAGTATAGATATCCCAAGAGTACCATTGCGAGGTGGAGAAGAAAGGGGATCAATATGATCGCAAGCCAAGCGCTCAAGTAGATGGAAAACACCGCAAGGATTAGCGATGCAGGGATGGTTAGCGAGAGCACCCTCGCCGAGCTCCACATGCCCACTAATTAGTTTCGGAGAGCCTATATCTCTTTTACGGGTTCCAATCCATATATAATCTAAGAACGCCCCCAAAGTATGGATAGTGATCCTTAGGTTAGCCGGCTTTAATAGACCGAGACCTAAAGCTGCAATACGAAGCGTGTAACAGTAATATAGACACCGCCGATCTCCTACCGCTGAAGAAGAGTAGTATCTCTAGCTTCAGACAATCCTTATAGATCCTAGCCCACCATTTAATTTAATATCTGTATCAACAACGCCCTTGAGGCTCTGCTGCGCCATGAGATCCTTATCAATATCCACCCTACCCCAACCCGCTTGTCCCCCGATGGTTATTGATTATCGCTGATATTCTTTTGTTGGGTGTTGCTTTGCCTCTTGATCCACAGGTTTTGATCCTGTGGCATCGGGGACTTCCACCTCTTCCACAGAGACCTGGGGATCTCTATGGGTTCATGGGCGCCTGTTGAGCCCAGCGGAATGGTGCTCCCATCTATCCTAGATCCCGAGGCTCTAGATGGGGGCTATGTCCTAATAAAGCCTCGGTCTCGTGAGCTCTGAGTATCATCGCATCCCGGGGGCTCTGCACACCTAGGTCTAGCAGAGATATCACCTCATCATCAAAACAATTATAAACTGGATGCTTAAGCCTAAACCCAGGCAACAAACTAATATAAAAGCATCCCCACTACCATAAAGAATACAGCCCCACCTTATCTAATCTATACATAACTCCAACACTACTCGGGATCCTAGCCTCTAGATCTAGGATCCCGCCTGAGAGTTCAATGTTTACCTTCGACTTTCCTTCGAATACCGTGTAGCCTAAATCCATATATTTTTCCGCCAGCAACATCTATAGATATGTCGGAGAGTCTAGACCATAGATCTTGATGTTTACCAACCCGCCTGAGAAGGATCCTTTGAACCTTTTGACACCGCGCTGAAGCTCTATAGAGATTTGGACTCCACTCGAGTCCAAGAAGATCTCGTTCAACCCCTGACTATCAGTTGTAATTTAGCATATCTTGTTCTGCATATACATTATGGTCTGAGATTGGGATCAAAGATGCTGGTATGGTGATTATTATGATGGAAAACCTGAAAGTATTCTTGAAACCAACATATACGATACTCATACTGGATAATATTTAAATTTAAGAGGTTAAAAATACTCGGTTACAACTGAAAGCCTCGCCCTTTAGGGCGGGGAGGAGGTCAGTCTCACGACTAAGCCGTACAGCTATCGGGTTGCTTAATAGAAGTCCTATATAGGTAGATTCATGGTTGCGAGAGCTGTTTCTACAGCTATTGCTATTAGAAAGCCCAGGAATATTGAGAACCAGAATCTTACTGGATCCCCCTTCAACTGTCCCATAGCTGAGAGGTTCATGTTAAACACAGAATATATTATTGAGGCCGCTGCCGAGGTCATAGCAACATCTATTATAAGCTCGTTCGGGGGTGCCGAGGATAGTATTAGAGCACCTACAGCTGTTGGGCCACCTGCTATGAGGCCTAGGATAAGGAGCTTTGTAACAAGTCCTCTAGATGTTATAGCTATTGCCTGCTCCCCATCTGGAAGTGTTCTCGCTAGTTTCACCGCTAGCAGGGGTGATGAGATTGCGAAGCCTTCTGTCACATTGTGTATCGCGAACCCTATGGAAAGCAATATCGCTAGTCCGAGATCTGCTATGGATAGTGCCGAGCCTATTCCCAGCCCTTCGCCTAGGTTGTGTATCCCAAGCCCTATTGAGAGTAGGAGGCTCAGAGTCCACGGATCCATTCTAATGCCGAGCCTAGCCCACTCCCTCGCCGCTGCACTCCTCGTTTTAAGCCTCCTCTCGATATATGCTAGGATCAGGAGGGTCGCTATTAACGCTACGCTAGTTGTTACAGCATATATTGTGTAGTCCAACCACCTGCCCTCCCTAACCATCTCCTCGGGCTTCTCAACGAGCTCAACGGAGATCTCTGCGAAGAGATAGCCCAGGAGACCCCCTGCCATCGCGTTTAGCATCCCCAGTCTCTCCCTGCTTATATTTCTGATAGCGAGGATTGCGAAGCCAAGATATACTGTTAGCCCTGCGTAGAGGCCCATCGCGACTCCTAGGAGATTCAAATATCCTCCCAACAATTATGGCTGTTAAAGGGCTAATATTTACAAATACGAGGATCAGTAACCATTGACTAATAGATCCCAGCTATTTTCTGCCCTTAAGGATTTCCTCTATGGACATTGTATATCTCCTGCCATCCCTACCCTGTAGAACCACTTGATCGCCTGAGATGCTTTCGACTATGTAGGGGTTTCCCTCCACCTTTATATATATACCTTCCCTCAGATCCGCTATTCTGAGGCTTATAACCAGCTTAGACTTCTTACCACCTTTAATCCCGCTCCTTATCTCGCCCTCCTCAGATGTCTTGATAACCCCTCCCAACTCCTTCCTAATGATATTTGCTATTGACTGTGCAGCCTGTCTAGATGCGAGCTTAAGGTCTATGCCCTCTCTAGACGATTTATACTCAACCACCATAGATCTAATGGTCTCTGGCATGCCAGCAATTATATTCTCAACCCTCCTCCTAAGATCTTCCCCCATCGATGGGTACCCCCTGATCTGGAGGATAGCCTGGTAACCCCCTCCTCTCGCCATATGGCATACAGGACATAGCCTCCTCACCCTGGAGAGCCTAAGCCTTCTAGACAGACTATATATCCTACCCCCAATAGATATCCTCAGTCTCGCCTCCATAGCCTCACCATATTCTGTGCCATATACCCTGAGATCCTCTACCTCAACCGATTCAAAACCCTCTGGCATGGATATGCTCTCCTCAACAACATATGCTAGCAAAATCCTCTCCTCACCCCCGAGATCCATCGGATCTATCCATCTATCACCAAGCCTATAGCTACCGCATGATGGGCATTGAAACAGCTCAATAGATCTAGGAACTAGATTCCCCCCATAGACCTCAAGATAGCATTCAACACATAGATGCCTGACTATAGGTATGGCAGATTCCTCCCTCCCACATCGAGAGCAGAACCTCATCCACAAAGCTCCAAATGTATACAGAATATGAGAGAATATATCTTTCCAAAACATAGATAACATGGATGATTAGAGAACCCGGACCTGAAGAGTGATGAGGTCCCGCATATATGACTAAAGCTAGAGCCGATAAGGTTATATCATCTGAAGCCCGCCCCTTTCAAAGTGGGAGGGCTGTTTCGTAGTTGATGGCTAGGGGTTAGATTTATAAGTTTTGATTTTGTTTATTATTGTTGGTGTTGGTTATTTCAGAGTTTTCAGAGAGGTTGCTAAAGTCTAATGCCCCTAAGACTAGGGAGGAGAGAATCATGCTAATAAGGGGCTGTATCCTTTTTCATGG
>Ga0079992_157567_pt1 | contig 17580 bp, 11 predicted proteins | sample FaiFalFF_MnMetaG_3_FD_69197 | JGI IMG/M metagenome (GOLD analysis project Ga0079992, IMG submission 69197) | Freshwater microbial communities from Yellowstone National Park, Wyoming, USA - Fairy Falls B (FF_Mn_B) MetaG (SPADES assembly) (version 2) | ecosystem: Environmental > Aquatic >... | reverse complement strand
GAACCTGACGATGCCCTACAGCTGGAGAGGAGGCTCCTCGGAGCTTAAGCTCGAATCGGTCTTCCTCGGCGTTCTGGGAGAGTGCAAGCCGGCCTTCCTCGGGTAGTCCTCCAGCATTGGCTAAGTAACATGATGTTAACTCGATCGGCGACCACGGTGGGGCATCTTGCTCAGGTTAAGGTCCTCCGGAAAGGCACCAGAGGCCGAGAGGGCCAAGGAGGAGCTAGCTAGGGCGCTGAAGGAGGTCCAGACAGGAGAGGTCAGGGTTCCCATAGCCCTCAGGGACCCCGGCGTAGGGCGCACGCTAGAGGAGTACTACGTCGCGAGGGGCGTCAGGATCAGGATCGCAGAGGTCCCGAAGAAAGGTGGGTCGATAAGGTACGCCTGCTTCGCCGACGAGCCTCCCCTCACAACTCTGGACGAGATAATCTACGCCAAGACGATCAAGGCGATCTTCGAGCTGATGGACCCGGAGAAGGTCCTGAGGGGCTTCGATCCCTACTCGTTCTTCAGGGAGAACCTGAGGTACGTCGCCTCCAAGATGCTGAAGGTGAACCTGAATGAGGAGCAGGAGAGCAGGCTCCTCTACTACCTCAACAGGGAGATTCTGAGGCACAGCATCCTCGAGCCATATATGCTCGACAGGAACGTTGAGGACATCAAGGTCTTCAGGTCAGGGTTCCCCAGCATAGTAGTCCACAGGGGCTACAGCGCCTACGGCTGGCTGATGACCAACGCGATGTTCGAGGATCCGAGGCACTTCGACGAATTGATAGTGAGGTTCGCTAGGAAGGGGAGGAGGCCGATAAACCCGGCGCAACCCATCGCGGACTTCACGACCGAGGAGGGCGTGAGGATGGCGGCCGCCTACGGCTATGAGGTGACGAAGCACGGCCCCGCCCTCAGCATAAGGAAGTTCCCCGAGGTCCCCTTCTCCATAACGAGGCTCGTCGAGCAGAACATGCTGTCTCCGCTGATGGCCGCATACATGTGGTTCATATTGGAGAGGAAGGTGATGTTCTTCATAGCGGGGCCGACGGGCTCCGGGAAGACGACGCTGCTTAACGCCCTCCTCGGTTTGATAGATCCGGCGGAGACGGTCCACACGATCGAGGAGGTCTTCGAGCTACAGCTCCCGACGGAGTTCCACATAGCCTTCACCACAAAGAGGTCCTCTGAGGCTTCAGGCGCCGAGATAGGGATACCTGAACTGTTGAAGCTGAACCTGAGGATGAGGCCTGACTACCTGGTGATCGGAGAGATCAGGACCGCGAGGGACCTGAACGTCTTCCTCAACGTGGCCGGAACCGGGCACTCGGGGCTGGCCACCATCCACGCATCTGACCCGGACTACCTTTTGATGAGGCTCAGGGCGATGAGGATAGACCCGATAGCCGTCGAGAAGCTCTGGGGCTGCGCCATCACCTTACCGGCTCTTCGGCAGGGGACGAGCCTGAAGAGGAGGGTAGTCGTGATTGCCGACTTCCAGCCTGTCGGAGCCAGCGGGGTAGCGCCGGTCGAAGTCATCAAGTGGTTGCCCTCGGAAGACTCCTTCGAGCCGACGGAGCCGGAGCAGCTCTTCGAGAGGTCCCCGAGGCTGAAGGCCTACAGCGAGTACGCAAGGATCGGCAAGGAAGAGATCGTCAGCGAGCTGGTGCTCAAGAAGTCCGTCATCGAGGAGCTTGTGGCGAAGAGGGTGACGGATTACGAGCAGGTCGCCGAGGCGGTAGCATCGATGAGGGCAGCCAGGAGGGCCGTCGAGGGGTGGGCCCAATGAGTCCTCTCTTCTACCTAGCTGTCGGGGTCCTCTGCGCAGCGCTGGCTCTGTTAATGAGGGGGTCCCTCGAGCCTGAGGTCCTGATAGCCGGCGCCGTAGCGGTCTCCTCCTCCCTGCCTGTCCTGATGGCCTCGGGGCTGGGACCGGATGCGCCCCTCCGCTTCGCCTCCAGCTCCATGGGCTTCCCGGTCTTCCAGAGGGTCCTTCCCGTGACCCGGAGGATGATCAGGTCCGCCATGGAGTTCAGGATGTCGGAGGTCTTCGCCGCCAGGTTGTCCCTCCTAATAGTCGGAGGGGCGCTCTCGGGACTCGGGGCCCTTGCGGCCGCCGCGATCTCGGGGGTTCCGCTCGTGGCCGTCGGTGCAGTCCTCGGATTCGTACCCCTCTTCGAGGTGATCTCCGTCAGGTCGAAAGCCTCTTCCAGAAAGGAGTGGACAGAGGCCGAGCTGCCCTTCTTCACGACCTTGGCAGTAGCATTGGTCTCAGCCGGAATGAGCTTCTACTACGTATTGAGGAGGGCCAGCGAGCTCCCCTACATCTTCAGGCAGGTCGGGAAGGAGGCGCGGCTTGTGGTGAAGAACGTCGAGGTAGTGGGCATGGGGGTCCTAGAGGCTATGGAGGAGGCTGCCAAGGAGCACCCCTCGCCCCTCTTCAGGTCACTGATGTTCACGATAACGGGCGTCAGCAGGTCTGGAGGTTCTGTGAAGGCCGCCGTGACAGACAGGGGGAGGGAGGCTATGGCGGCGATGAAGCAGAGGTGGGAGGCCTTCGCTAACAGGATGAGGGGCCTCGGAGAGGTCTCCGTGATACTCTTCATGCTCGTCCCCCTCTCCCTAGCCGTCGCGGGGATAGCCTTCGCCTCCGTCGCCTGGCAGGCCCTCCTCGTCATGAACCTCCTCGCCCTGCCTGTGCTCGGCTTTTTGTTCACGCTTTTGATAATGAGCTCCGTCCCCAAGGTCTACGACCTGTACGACCCTCCCAAGCTCCTTTTGCCGTTAGCTCTCCTAGCAGGGATGGGCGCTGGCCTGGCCGGGTACGTAGTTGCCGCGTCGGTGGGAGCGAAGGCCCTTCCGATAGCCTTCGCCTCCGGAGCTGGAGTCGCTTCAGCAACCGTCTGGTTCGTCATGAGGAACCAAGTCCAGGAGGTCTTCTCGTCCAACTCCCAGGTCCCGAGGCTCCTGAGGGAGGTAGTGGAGGCCAGGAAGAGCGGGATGGAGTTCCACGAGGCTTTGAGGGAGGCTGCCCTCTCGGGAAGGTACACAGGTCCCTTCGGGAGGATCCTGAAGAAGGTCGCGGCGAGGATGATGATGTTCCCGGCCTCGGAGAGCGCCAAGGACATGAGGTCCTGGAGCGCCAGGATGGCTTTTCTGATGCTCGACGAGATAGAATCGAGCGGAGGGGGCAGCCCGGTCCTACTCGAGGGGACGATAGAGACGCTATCGGCCTACGACACGAACAGGAGGGGCGGAGCGGCGGCAGCTAGGCTCCACATGTTCATGGCCTTCTTCTTCCCAGCAATAGCTCTGGTAGCCACGAGCATGATAATCGGCATGGCCGGCCAGCTCTCCTCCCTCGCTGAGGCCCAGCAGCAGGTGAGGTTCGCGACCCCAGCGGAGCTCGAGAGGGTGGTCGAGATGGCATGGCTCTCGGTCGCTGAGGCCTCGGTGATGCTGACGCTGGCGATAAGCAGGGCTATGGACCTCAGCTTCTACAACCTATGGAGGGTTGCGGTCGTCTCGGTCTTCCTGATAGTAGCCGTCGTTATCCAGCCGATGGTGATGCACCAGCTGGCAGGCTTCCTCATGCCGCAGAGCCCGGTGGGAAGATGAGGGCGAAGGACGCCCTTCTCCTCCTGGTCCTACTGGCCCTTCTCCCAGCGGCCCTAGGAGCAGACGTGGTCCTTACCGTTTCCTCTACTGAGGGAGGGAAGGTCTCGGTCTCAGGTCCGATTATACTCGAGGGTCCAGGGGTTTACAGGACCGCCATCGGAGCCGAGATCACTCTTCTGGCTACGGCAGACGAGAGGTGGGCCTTCGACCGGTGGATCAGCGACGATCCGAACATCAACGGGAGCACGGCGAACCCCCTGACCGTCAGGATCAACTCTACATCGATCAGGATAACTGCTGCCTTCAGGCCGCTTTACGAGAAGGTCGAGTTCGTCAGGGTCCTCGTCAGCTCCCCTGTCCCGATCAGCTACCCCGAGATAGTCCTGAAGGGAAGGAGGGTGGTGATATCGGCTCCGGAGGTCTTCGTCTCCAAGGACAGGGAGGACATCAGGTACGTCTTCACGACCTGGGTCTTCAACGGGACCGTAGTGAGGTCCTCCACCGTCTCGTTCATAGCTACGTCGAGCGTCAACCTCACGGCGGTATACAGGAAGGAGTTCAGGTTCATGGGGGAGTGGTTCAGGATCGAGGGAGGCGTAGCCCTACAGAGGGTCGAGGCCGAGCTGGCTCCAGGCGTCATAGGAAGGGCCAGCTGCCACAGGAACCTGAAGCTGAACGTCACGCTCTGCATAACGAAAGGGGAGGTCTACGTTCCGAAGGACCTCCTTCCGGACTTCCAGCCGGTCTACGAGAAGTACTATCTGGTCACGATAAGGGTGGTTGGGATCCCTGAGGCTGAGGTCTACGTCAACGGCGAGCACCACGTTGTAGCACCAACCAAGACGCTCTACGTGAAGGAAGGGACGCTGATCGTGGACGCCCAGCCCAGGGCAGGCGATTACGTCCTCCAGGGAGAGGTGACGAGAATTGTAAAGCTCCAGGAACCCACTACCATAACCTTCCTCTACGAGCTCGACCCTCTCAGCAGGTTCCATCCCTTCCTGAGGAGCATGGGAGCCCTCATCCTCGCAAGCCCGATAGGAGGCTCGGTCCTCTCGATGCCGGACCCCCTCCCGAACCTGCTCGCCCTCTCCCCCTTCACGGCCGTAGCGGCGGGCTCTGCCTTATCGGTCAGGCTCCTCGCAAAGAGGTTCTTGGGGAAGAGGGTCGCGAGGAGGAAGGCCGAGGAGAAGGAGGTCCTGAAGGTCGATGAGGTGATCCTCTCGGAGAGCCCGAGGCAGGTCGGCTACGCCAGATCCCTCGAGCGGAAGTTCGAGGCCGAGCGTCCGCACGATCCGGAGCTGGAGGGCTTACTGACGGAGATGAGGGGGGAGCAGGTCGGTGTCAGGCCCCAGCAGCCGTCAACCCCTGCGGTCACGCCGGTCCCCCTCAGGAAGATCCTGGAGGAGAGGGTGAAGGGTGCAGCAGTCGAGCTCAGGGAGCTGGTATCGGAGGTCCGGAAGGGACTCCGTGAAGGCGAGCTGAGGAAGTTAGTCGAGCTGGGCGTGGTCGTGGTGGGAGAGCCTGACCCGATGCCCTTCGAAGTCCCTGAAGGAAACTTCGTGGCGCTGATAGGAGGCGACGGCAGGTCCTATTATCTGAAGAGCAGAGGGATAAAGGTGGTTCCCTGCTGGTCGGTGAGGCCAGAGGAGCTGAGGGAGCTGGTGGGGCCGAGGAAGAAGAAGGAGGTCCCTGTGATCGCACTGAGCTGGTGCGACGTCCTGGAGCCCCACGAGGTCCTTTCCTTCTCTGCTGTGGCTTCCTCCGAGGGCATAAAGCTCGTGATGCTCTTCGACGATCCGGACGCGGCCCCACCCATAAGACCTATGGGGCTACAGCCTCCACCGAGGGAGCTCCTCAGGAGCGTTGTCGTCGCCGAGATGGTGAGGGCAGGGAGGTTGGACTTCAGGGACGCGGACCTCGCTGCGGAGCTCGCCTCCCGCCTGCCCGGGCTCCAGCTGGCATTCGCGAGGGCCTTCGGCCGGAACCCCCTGAACCCGCTCGAGGCCCTTGAGAGCGAGAAGCTCGGTATGGCCCTCCGCGCGATCAGGGAGTACTCCGCCTCGGGATTGGAGCTTAACAGGAGGGCCCTCGAGGGCTGGCTCGCCGACACCCTGAAGGCCTATGGAAGCATAAGAATGCTCAAGTATCGTGAGAAGGTAGTTAACAGATTAGTGGCAATAATGGAGGTGATGGAGGAGTGGAGGTCGATGAGCTGGTAGAGCGTGCCCTCAGGAACAGGGAGGAGATCATATCGGCCTCCAAAGAATTCCTCAAGGGTAACCTCTCCCTCGAGGATTACCTGTGGGAGCTGGAGCGGTTCAGGAGGGAGCAGGCTGAGGCCCTGAGGAGGTTCGCCGCGCTCGTGATGGGCCTCAGGCCGATGGAGATGACCGAAGCGGTGAACAGGCTCCGTCAGGACAAATGCCTCCTCACCCTCTCCCGACTGGCCAGCGAGATCAGGACGAAGCTTTCCGAGAGGGACAGGAGGCTCGGCAAGTGGGCTTCGCTGGTTCTCGAGGAGTGGCTGAAGGAGGCCGGGGAGCCGCCTGTGCCGATAGCTCCTAGGATGGCCCCCGAGGCGGCTGAGCGCGTTCCAGCGCCACCGGCAGGCGTGACGAAGGTGGCGGAGCCCGAGCCTGCGGTTAATCCGGAGCCTGTTGCGAGGCATGAGCCTATCACAGTATCCCCGCCAGAGGCAACGAAGACTGAGGTCCCGGTCGTGCCACAGCCGCAAATGCCGGTGCAGGTGGAGAGGGCGCCGAGGAAGGAGATCGACAGGGCCGCCATCGCAGCAGCGGTCGAGAGGGCAGTGGGGAGGGTGAGGAGGAGTCCTCTGGAGGTGTACAACGACCTCGACGCCCTTCTCGGTAAAACGCTGATCGGACCGGAGCAGCCGCTCGTCTCCCTCTGCTGGCTCATGATGTCCTACCTCCTCGGGCAATCCGATAACGAGGAGCTGAAGGAGCTGTCCGAAGAGTACATAGGATCGCTCAAATCGACGAGGAGCTCGATCGTCAGGCCGGAGGTCAGGAGGCTTGCGATGGAGGCCGTCATGCACGCGGAGGGGAGGGAGGAGCTGAGGCCGATCGCCTCCTTCGTCCAGCTCTACCTCTCGGAAGCAGGGGAGGTGAAGGAGACCTGGTACCGGCAGCCCTCTTCCTGACGGCCCTCTTGGTGGCCGGGGGCTTCGCAATTCTGGAGGTCAGGTCAGAGCCGGAGGGAGCCGGTTACTTCTTCCTCTCCACCAAGGACGGCTACCCCCTTCCCCAGATCCTACAGCAGGGTATGACGGTCAAGGTGAAGGCCGTTCCTAGGGGATGCTACGAGCTCGACAGGATCGAGGTCAAGTCTGGACAGGAGCTGAGGACCTACAGGAACGTGGACGAGATCCTGATAACGCTCGAAGACTACTCGACTGAGGTCACGGCCGTCTTCAGGGGCTATCCGGAGGAGAAATGCCCCTACTTCACGGTCCTCTTAGGAGACAGTGCCGTGAGGGTTGATAGGTCCCTGGCGTACCTGCTCCTCATCCCTCCTGCCGCCTCCGCTGGTGTCCTCGCGGTCAAGGGGGTCAGGATGAGGTCGAGAGGATTTCCCAGGGAGCTGAGGTCGCTACGGATGCTGGCCGGAAAGCTGAGCGGGAGGGACCTCCTGGATCTGGTAGTCTTCCTCAACGCGTGCAAGAGCGTGATCGAAGGGGACCTCGTTCTGTTCCTTTCGGGTTCGCCGCCCAGGAAGGGCCAGGCTATGGGGCACGAGGAGCTCCTGATGACGTCCAACCCGATAGCGCATGAGGTCGTCGGCCTCGGGAAGCTATCGAAGACATACCCGTGGGTAATAGACTACGCCTACTCGAGGGGCCTGATCCCCTCGTCGAGGAAGGAGGCTGAGGAGGCCGTAAGGAGGGTCCTGAGGCTGATCAGGGAAGGGAGGTACGAGGAGATCCCAGGGGTGATAAGGTAGTTGAGGATCGGAGCCAGCATCCTTCTCTTTCTCTTCCTGCTACACACAGGACTTCTAGTGGCAGCGGCCCAGCAGGGTCTCGTCACCTTGAAGGTCAGGGCCGATCCTTGCGTCACCGTCTCGGCCTTCGACCAGACGGCCTTGGCGCCCTTGAGGGGCGAGAGGGATGGTGAGCTCTGGGCCTTCAAGGTAGCCAAAGGGCACTCGGTGGAGATCTCCGCGCGGACCGACGGGACCTGCAAGGTTACGGGGATCCTCGATGTGGCCAGGAACCTCCTCACGCCAAGCGACAAGGCCTTCTGGTACGCCACCTATGACGCGGACTTCGAGGTAAGGATAGAGAAGCCCTCGCTCTACGTCACGGTGGTCGGAGAGCCGCGGGAATGCCTTTCGAAGATCTCAACAGAACCGAAGGCCGAGGTCAAGATCGTCGACGGGACTGCGAAGGTCGGGCCGTTCTATAGGGACTCGAGCGTCGTCCTCAGCGTCGCACCGGCCGAGAAATGCGAGGTGGCCGGGATGGTCGTGGTCGGCACTTCCGGCTCCTACAGGGCCTCATCCATCAGCCTCTGGATGACCAGGGACATGGAAGTAAGGGTGACCTTCAGGGTCATCGGAGCAGAGGAAGGACGGAAGGAGACCGAAACGACAATAATTCTCCCTCCTCCCCAGAGGCCCTCTTTTTCACTCCCTTCAATCCCTCCTGAGCTCCTGCTGGTCTCGGCTTTGGTCATCAGCGCTGGCATTGGATCCTATGCGGCCGCGAGGGTCTTGAAGGAAAGGAGGGAGAGGAAGGCCCTTGAGGTCAAGGGCGCACCGTCTCTGCTGAGGTACTGGATTCACAGGGGAAGGGTGACGTCGGTGGTCCTCGGCCTCCTCTCGAGCAAGTCCGCGACCGAAAACTACAGCATAAACGAACTCCTGAAGGCTGCGGAGAAGGGCACGCTCCACTTCGACGTCCTCAACCTATACCGCAAAGGCACCCCCCTCCTTGCATCTCCTCCCTTCGATACAATCAACTTCGATCCCGTCCTCCCCCTCCACGTGGCGGCCCATCTGGTCGCTGCCGGTCTGGTCCCGGCGACCTTTGAGAACAGGGGGAGGCTGAGGACAGAGCTCCTGCCTAGGTGGGCGAGGATGCTGAAGGAGGGGCGCTATGACAGGGCGGTCGAGGAGGCCCGGGAGTTCGTCAGGAGCCTCAGGAGGGACCCGACAGAGGCCCTCTACTCCGAGAAGCTCAGGGAGGTTGAAGCGGAGAGGCACCCGTTCGTGCAGGATCTGATCGACGCGGCGCTCGAGGAGCTGGGGGAGGTCGTCCCGCCGGTCAGCGAATTCGAGAGGGTCGAGGGGCCGGCCGAGAGGGAGGAAGAAGCCCGGGAGCCGCATAAGGATAGGGAGGCTGAGGTCGAGGGAATAGAAGAACCCGCAACACCACCAGAACCGCCGAGGCCGACCCCTGCGGTACCTGTGGCCGCGAGGGAGGAGAGGGAAGAGGTGGAGCTGAGGGGGCCGAAGGACCTCTACGAGCTGGTAAAGGGCGGAGAGGCCTCCCTCAAGGGTACCGTGCCGGCCGTCATAGTCGGTGGCGCAGCCCTGATGGCGGCCCTCAACGACGACGCTGAAACCCTGAGAACCTTGACGGAGGCCGTCAGGACCTCGGCCCTGCGCGTCACGCCGGTCGACCTGGACACCGACGCCGTCTACTTCCCGGCCGAGAGGGGAGCCCTCGAGGAGGCAGTAGTGAGGCTCACGGCCGAGGAGCACCTGGCCTGTCTGGTGGCAGATGCTGTCGGAGGGACCCCTGTTCACGCGAAGCCCAACGCCTCTCTGGTCCAGGGAGCCGTGATAGTGGACGGAGGGGTCGATGAGGACGTATTGGCCCTCGCGAAGACGGCGAGGGAGAGGGGCCTTCCTCTAAGGGTAGCGACGTACTCGAGGGAGAGGGCACTCTTCCTCGCATCGCTCCTGGGCATCAAGGCAATAGGGATAAGGGGGCTGCCGGAGGTCGGCGCAGCACTCCTCTTACCAATAGTGGGCGCCGTAGAACCGAGGCTCTTCAGGGCCCTGGTCGGCTTCTCACTTCTGGTACCGGACTTCAAGGCGAGGCTCCTCCCGCCGATCACTAAAGAGAACATAGACGACGCCGCCTCGCCCTCATGCCATCGCGTCAAGGGGCTGATACAGATCACTAGGGCTTTGGAGAGGATAGCGGCAGGGAAGCAGCAGAAGGTAGTGGAGAAGGGCCTGAGGGGAGAGATGGGCGAGCTGGGGAACCAGGCGGCCGCGATCCTCGAACTCAGGCGGCTCGATCCGGCGAGGGAGGAGCTGACGGAAGTCGAGGTGATGGAGCCTCCGACATCCGGACAAGTGGAGGAGCAGGAACCCATACAGGAGCCTGTAATCTGCGAGCCTCCTATGGAGGTCGCTCCTGATCCCGACATCATACTGGCGCACATCGCTAAGGGCAACAGGATAAGGGCGGACGTCACTCCGCAGGTCGTCGGAGCGATTGCCCTGAAGGCGGGAGAGGTAGCCTTCAGGGACCTCATCTCCCGCATCCTTTCAGGGGAGATCTCGGTCCACGAGGACGAGCTTCCTGAAGGGATCTACTACCCTGACGAGGGGACCTCGGCCCTGGTCTCGGGGATCGTCGACGAGGAGCACATGGCCTGCGTCGTTGCGAGGGCTCTGGGCAGGGGCTTCGAGGCCGATATGGGAGGGAGGCCCTCGGGCAAAAGGGTCGCCACCTACTCAGAAGAGAGGGCCTTCGAGCTCTCCTCGGTCCTCGGTTTACCGGTCTACAGGATAGAGTGCCTTCCCCAGACCCTCGCCTACAGGGTCCTCACATCGTCCGGAGAGAAGACAGGCCCCACGGAGCTGAAGATAGGTGTAGGCCTCTCGCTCCTCTTCGAGGGTCTTCCGGATGCGCTCTCGGCAGGGTCCCTGATGGAGGCCCTTGCGGCAGTCTCCCCCTGTGGGAGGCATAGGGTTCCGAAAGACCTCCTGAGGGGACTGAAGTCGGTGGACCTGGTCAGGCTTGTCTCGATGGAGAGGCCGATGGCCGTCGAGGAGATCAGGACCAGGACAGGGCTCAGGGAGGGAGAGGCCGAGAGGCTCTTCGAACTCCTGACCGGGCCCTTCAAGGAGGGGCCCCTCGAGCCTGTTGCCGTGAGCGTTGAGGAGGTGAGGAGGCCGAGGGGGATAATGGAGCTCGCAGGGGAGGCCCTGAGGGCAGCAGCAGAGGACGACGGTCTCTCGCTCTCGAGGATGCTTGACGAGGTCGCCCGGAGCGACGTCGAGGACGACAGGCCCTCGGCGCCGGCGATCTACTATCCGGAGGGGGATCCGTGGATCCTCAACCAGATAGCGGTCCATGCCGGGAGCGATCACCTCGCTTGCCTCGTCGCCTCTTCGCTTTCGGTCGACTCCATGATAGACAAGGGAGCTTCACCGGAAGAGGTAGCATCGGCCTTGAGGTCAGGTAGGCCTGTAGTGACGAAATCGAGGGAGAGGGCTAGGGAGCTTGCTGAGAAGAGCCCCGCGCTGGTAACTGTGATCTCACCTATAATAGGCTATGACAAGGCTACACAGGTTGCCCTCAAGGTAGCCCAGGGAACACCTATTAGAAAAGCCCTCAAAGAGATCGGGCTGAGCGATGAGGAGATAGAGAGGATCTTAGATCTAAGGAGACTGACTAGACCTGGTATCCCTGCTAAGGAGAAGTAGATCTCCTATCGATTGTCCCTAGATCTTTGAGGAATATTTTTATAGCCTCACTATAGATCATTATACCCTTTTCAAACTCCCAATATAGTATTTCCTCATAGTCTGTATGGGATAGCTCGGATCTCCCAGGTCCATAGGCAGCTATATTGTTAGAAGCACTCCCGTATAGGAGGTTCATATCACTAGTCCCTGTCTTAATCACCACCTCGGGCTTCATCCCAGCCCTGCTAATAGCCCTTATAAGGGATCTTACAATGGGGATTGTTGGCTTCACCTCAACAGGCTCTATAGGGTTTCTCAATAGCGATGCTCTACAACCGCTGGGTAGGATCTCCTCTATAGACTCCATGATCTCCTTCCAGCTCGGGCCTCTAGGCGGGTATCTAATATCGATCACAGTATGCCCCTCTCTAGGCACTACATTATGGTATTCGCCGCATATCATCATAGTTAGCGATACACTCACACTAGCAACATTAGAGCCGCTGTATCTCCTCGAAATATTTTCCCAAAGGCTTATCAGCTTCTCACATGCAGATGTATAGATCCAAGGGGCAGATGCGTGGCCACCCGCTGAGGAGCATTCAACCTTGACCTTCATAGAGCCTCTATACCCGATAGCTACCTTGCTATTGTTGGTGGGCTCGCCGATTATGATTGCATCTGCTTTAAAGCCCCTTCTGATTAAGCCTAAAGCTCCTCTACTATCGCTCTCCTCTCCAACAGAGGCTATAACATAGATCCTAGCTATATCTTCTGGAACCTCCCTCGAGATCCTCAGCTCGTTCAGGGCTGCCAACATGGCGGCCAGGGGGCCCTTGGCATCTACAGCGCCTCTGCCTCTTATGCCCTCACTATTCTCTGAAACATCTATATAGCCTGGCACGGTATCTATATGCCCTATGAGTGCGATAGCCCTCTCACCCCTACCCCATACAGCAATTCCATTTCCATCCTCATCTACATAACCTTCTAGCCCCATAGCCCTTGCCATAGCTACAAACTCCTTTACAGCTCTATCCTCTTCCCCTGATGGGCTGTAGATCTTGAGAAGCTTCCTCAGAATCTCTCTATACCCCTCCAACACAGCTCGCCATGGCCCCTGCTATCTCTTCAATATCCTCTTTGGTGATCATATATGGTGGTAAAAACCTAACAACAGTAGTCCCAGCCCTTGTTGCCAGCACACCCTTTTCCTGTAAGCATTTAACAACATTGATTGGATTGACCTTTAGATCAACACCTATCATGAGGCCTTTGCCCCTTATCTCCTTAACAAGCCTAGAAGATCCCAAGGTCTCTCTAAGCTTATCCATAAGCTTGGAACCGCTCTCTCTAGACCTCTCCCACACCCTATCAGCTAGATATGCTCTGAGCCCTCCTCTAAGCGCTGCTAGGGCAAGTGGATTACCTCCGAATGTGGATCCATGTATGGCAGATGGCATCTTAGACGCTATCTCGCTTGAGAAAAACACGGCCGAGATTGGGAAACCCCCTGCCATAGCCTTACCGGCGGTGAATATATGTGGCTCCAACTCTGCATCCATGAATGACCAATGTATACCGGTTCTCCCAAAGCCTGTTTGTATCTCATCCACTATTATCAAGGATCCCCACTTATCTGAGAATACCTTGACCTCCTCTATAAGCTCCCTCGAAGCAGGATTAATGCCTCCTTCTCCCTGTATGATCTCTAGGATCACAGCTGCAACTTCAGAGCCTTCTAGCGAGCGGAGCTCTTCCGGCTTTGTAAATTCCACCGATAGGGTACCTAGATCTAGACCCTCTAAACCAGCCCAGTATCTCTTATTCCCCGTGACAGAGAGAGCCCCTAGGGTTCTGCCGTGGAAGGATCCCGTGAAATAAACGATCTTCTTCCTCTTAGTATATATCCTGGCCATCTTTATAGCAAGCTCAACAGCCTCAGCCCCAGAGTTTAGAAAAGAGACGTTATCATATCTCGGGGGAACAATCTTCGAAAGAAGATCTAAAGCCTCCTCAGCAACATCTAGATCATATGAGGATGAAGCTATATATATTTTATCCAGCTGCTCTTTAATAGATGACACAACATATTGGCTCTCATGGCCTAGAAAGCCCACGCCATTTCCGTTGTGGGCATCTATATATCTCCTACCATTGGAATCCCAGACATATTGTCCAAGCCCTTTTACAAGCTTGAGACCCCTAGGCTCATAAAACCTGTAGAGCTTCAACCCTACCTCCTCACCAGCGATATAATATAATTAGCTATTATACCAGCAATATCTATTCCAGTAGCTGCTGCAACGCCTTTAAACTCTGGAACAGGATTCACCTCATTCACAATATACCCACCTGATCTTTTCTCAAATATATCTACACCAGCTATCTCAAGCCCCAGAGCCTCTGCAGCCCTCACAGCTAGATCCTCAACCTCTGGGGGTAGCTTTACAGCGACAACCTCAGATCCCCTAGCATAGTTTGTAACAAATTCCCCTACCCTATACATCGCACCGACAACCCTTGACTCAACAACTAGAGCCCTTATATCTCTATCCCCCTTATCAACTAGCTCCTGCACTAGGCCCACCCTCGCCCTTGGATCCTGTATTGCCTCCCTATGCTCATATAGGGTTCTCAATATCTCCTCATCCTTTACGAGGGATACAAGCCTCCCCCAGCTACCCTGCGAGGGCTTATAAACTAGGGGATATCCTATTAGTTTTGCAGCCTCCAAGATAGATCCTAGGCCATATGCTACATAGGTTCTGGGAACCGGTATGCCCTTCGAGGATAGGATCGAGAGTGATACTGCTTTATCCTGTGCTATAAGTGTTGCCGCACTTCTATTAACCACCATTATACCCTGGGATTCTATTGCTGCAGATACAGCGGGGGCCAGAGGTCTCACAATGGATCTCTGGATACATATGTCTATCCTATGCTGATCCCTAACCCCAACTGCTATAGGCTCTTCCTCGAGATGTAAAAGCCTTACCTCCGCACCCCTCTCCCTGAAAGCCCTTGTAAGCTCTTTCTCCTCCCATCTATAAATTGTATATGCTATCCCAACCTTCACAGTCAAAATCTATTCTCCCCAATCCTCGCCGGCACTTTCAAAAGGCTTTAGAGATATTGCTCCATTGTTGATCACTATTTCAAGCGAGACACCACAATCATGATCTACGAGCTCTCCGGAGACAGCATCATCTGGTATCGATACTGGGAGGCCACAGACTGGGCATTTTAGTTCCATCCATAGCACCGATTATAGATACCCTATCCCCCTAAAAGTTTTCTTCGCAACCCTTTTAAAGATCTAGCTTTAGCAATTCATATTTTCGAGGAGATCATAGAACATTATTTTATACCGTCCCTTAACATTTAGAAAAGTAGTTATCATAGCTTATAAGCTCTTAAAGTCTTGGAGACATGGTGGATATTTGGTTAGAGTCTGTGTGATCGGTGGGTCAGGCTATACGGGCGGAGAGCTGCTGAGATACCTCGCAACACATAGAGAGGCAGAGGTTACATATATAACCTCTAGGGAATATGCTGGCAAGCCAATACACTTTGCACACCCCAATCTCAGAGGGTTTTATAGGGGAGCGAGGTTCGAGGCTATAAATATAGATAGGATTTTAAAGATGTGCGATGCATCGTTCTTCGCCACGCCCCTCGAGGTATCGCTAGAATATATACCAAAGATCGTTGAGACAGATATGAAAGTCGTAGATCTTAGCCCTGCTTTTAGACTCAAAGATCTTGGTGCTTTTAAGCATTACTATGAGCTGGAACACCCAGCTCCCGATCTTTTAGAGAAGGCTGTGTATGGGTTGCCGGAGATCCATGTATATAGGGAGAGACTTAGAAACTCGCAGCTAATAGCATCGCCGGGGTGCAATGCAACAGCATCTATACTCTCTATCTATCCCCTTGCATATAGTAGGAAGATCTCATATCCTATAACAATAGATATTAAGGCTGGGAGCAGCGAGGCAGGGTCCAAACCTACTCCATGGGATCACCACCCTGAGAGGGCTGGCAGTGTTAGGCCTTATAGCCCTAGGGGACATAGGCATGTAGCCGAGGTGATCAGGGTTTTAAGGGATCTTGGTGAGGAGTCTCCAAAGGTAAGCATAGTACCACATGCCATACCCATTGTCAGAGGTGTGCTATCATCAACACACCTCTATATAGAGATCTCTGAGGAGGAGCTTGCTAGGATATTTGTTGAGAGGTATATGGGGAGTCCGTTCATAAGGATACTATATGGGGCTCCAAACCCATATCCAGATCCTAAGAATGTTGTTGGCACAAACCTAGCGGATCTAGGATTCGCTGCTGAGAAAGAGGCTGGGAGGGTCTCGATATTCGTTGCAATAGATAATCTGGGGAAGGGGGCTGCTGGCCAGGCGCTACAGGCATTCAACATAGCAATGGGATTCGACGAGAGGGAGGGGCTATGGATACCACCTCCAAGACCGGCTTAGCAGATATATCTGTCGTCAAGATAGGGGGGAAGGCTCTAGAGAGAAACCTTGGAGGGCTTTTAGATAGCATAGCAAGAGAAGCAGGGGTTAGGAGGGTAATTGTAGTGCATGGGGGAGGCGATCAGGTGACCAGGGTTAGCAAGGCCCTCGGGATAGAGCCTAGATTCGTGGTATCGCCGCAGGGGATAAGGAGTAGATATACATCTAGAGAGGAGCTAGAGGTCTTCATAATGGTTATGTCGGCAATAAACAGAAACATAGTATCAGAGCTGGCTAGAAGAGGTGTAGAAGCACTAGGGGTTGCGGGGTGTGATGGACCTCTATTCGAGGGGAGTAGGAAGAAGCAGATTGTGATAGTAGATGAGAGAGGTAGGAAGAGAGTTATAGAGGGAGGCTATACAGGGAGGATAGAGAAGTGCCACAGAGAGAGAATCCAAAGACTCCTAGAACTATATAGAGTGCTTGTAATATCACCTCTAGTGCTAGACCCAAGCGAGGGCGTGCTCCTAAACACCGATGGAGACGAGGCAGCCGCCTCGATAGCCAGCTGTGTAAGGGCATACGAAGCTATATTCGTAACAGATGTTCCAGGGGTGATAGTAGATGGAAAGATTATGCTGAGGATCAGCGCTAAGGATAAGGAGATATTGGAGAAGATAGGGGCTGGGATGAATAGAAAAGTATTGGCAGCACTTAAATACATCCAAGAAACCGGTGGAAATGCCTATATATGCGACGGAACATCAGGAGACATATTTGAAAAAGCCAGAACAGGTGGATGCACAGAAATTACAACAGAAAATCCCGCCCTTTAGGGCGAGGGGAAGGTCAGAAATATTTCCGTACGGATTGAATTCCTGTTAAGCTATCTCAATATCTAGGATCAGAGTTTGTTAAATGAGATCCTTGTGAGCCAATATATAGATCTTAGAACTCCTATGAAGTTATTTAGATCTATATTTGAGAAGGTCATCGCCATCGCGCCCTTCGTTTCTTTAAGGCCTTTAAAGATCCATTCGATATTTTCAAAGATCCTGTCAATCATATGTGCAACAAGACTCCTAATAAATATATTCTTTATACCAGCTGTTAAACTCGGTATAAGTTTCCTCGTTATCTTCAAATTATATTTCCAAGATATGTAGAGCAGATCCCAATAGTTTTTAGGAAGTCTCTCCATAGCTGGGAATGGATTATTCTTCATTCTTGATGTTCCTATAGGTATTACTGGTAATGGAAAGATCCATGCTATGTATCCATGATCTATTATTTTCTGAACAAGCTCTATACTATCCTCAACATCATCTTCTGTCTCCTCTGGATAGCCGATCGTCATAGTATAACATGGGTATATATAGTTCTCATTCATAATAGCAGTAGCATCTATTATAATATCCCACCAATCCTCAGGCCTCCACGGATATGCCTTTGCCCTCATATACTTATTCAAGATCTTCAGGCTTCCACTCTCAAGACCAACTACAGGTGCTACAGACCTCTTACTATCATATCTGCCGATTTCAGCCATAGCCTTAACGGTCTTAGGCGACTCCCTAACTGCTGGGGCAGATATATGTGGAAACCACAGCCCATCTACACCCATTGACATTAGCTCTATATAAAGCCTAACAATAGCGTAGCGGTTCGTTCTGAGTCTTTGCGAGCCGTATAGAAGAACATCGTCTGTGATCATTTCAACCCTCTCTATGCCGGCTCTCAAATTTACCTTGACAACAGGGCAAGCCTCGTCCTTTAGGGCGGGGTATGTTTGTGTTTTTAAGCTTTCTAGGTATACATCTATGGCTGT
>Ga0079992_136029_pt1 | contig 17658 bp, 16 predicted proteins | sample FaiFalFF_MnMetaG_3_FD_69197 | JGI IMG/M metagenome (GOLD analysis project Ga0079992, IMG submission 69197) | Freshwater microbial communities from Yellowstone National Park, Wyoming, USA - Fairy Falls B (FF_Mn_B) MetaG (SPADES assembly) (version 2) | ecosystem: Environmental > Aquatic >... | reverse complement strand
GTCGATGTCGGGCCATATTTTATTTCCATCGATATCTGTAACTCTTGGATATACCCACTTGCCCTTCAACGAACGATTAACTTCCTTTAGAAGTTCTTCTTCTGTATTAAAATGAAAATACACCATGCTTCTATATTAGTAATGCTATTAGTAAATAATATTATTCGGGATTTATTAAACTTGTAAAGTGCGGAATTTTTAATTAAATTTTGATTTTAACGTTCAACACTTACATTTTTTACTAATATTCTTTCTTTGAACTAGTAGATTCATTCGACTTTAAAATTCTAAACTTCTCAATTAACTGGCTTGTCCAAAATATGATAGTATCGAGTTCTTCTTTGCTAGGTTCGTAGCCTCCATGCACAACTTTATTCCTGATATCCCAGAATATTTCTGGAATTTTTTCTTCCAGCTTAACTAATTCTATTTGTTCTTTTTTGGAACTCAACTCTTTAATGACAGCTTTAAACTTATCCTTAAATCCTTTGTCATCTTTTATTTCTATACCAAGATCTTTTGCAAGATTATTGATAATTATTTCAAACGCTTGTAGGTAAGCTATAGCAACAATCCATTTCTCACCAAACTTCCATGAAGATACTTTATGTATAAGATTACCTAACTTTGGTAGGACGCCCACTTCAACCTTTAGAGAGACTTTCACATTATTTAAAAGACTTTCAATTTTTGGAATAATTTCATACAGTTTCTCACGATAATATTCATTGCTAAGCTTATCATGAGCATGAGTGAAGAGTGTGAGTAGTATGCTAATATGGCTAATTAGCCCCTCTATATCTTCAATAGGAAGTTTTGAAGTGATCGATTTAAAAATGTTTAAAATCACATCTTCTTTTTGGGCTTGTATCTGCTGACCTAACTTAAAAAAGGGCAAAAATACGTTTAACATCATCTCATCATTATACTTCTTAGTTAAAATCCTCAAATTTTCAAGTAACTCTTTTGTTTTGAATAATGAATCTTGCACTTTGTTTTTATTGATGGTATCTTTACTTAATTCGATCTTAAAATCTTTTATGACATCTTCTAGATATTCTAGATTATAAGCTAATTCCTTAGCCGAGTAGTTCTGAGTTTCCATAAATTAGTTTACTTTATTTAAATATAAGGTTATTTCGAGATAAACTTCAATGCCATTTAAATGTGTCTTTATGTAGGTTTAGTATTAACTCTAAATTTAGTTTATTTAAAACACTCAGATAATTATAACTTATTAGATAGTTTGAAGTTTATCCATTCATCAAATTTCATTCTATTTAAACCTTTTTCTTTTAATTTATTTTCAGGCACTCCTATCCAATAATCAAATGCGGGCTCAATTAATCCCTCTTTCTCTTCTTTCGATATTAGGATTAAATCGGCATCTTTTGATTTACCAACTTGTTTTATGGATGTGCTAATAGAATAACAGATATCCCTGCTTATAATATATCTAAAATGGAAGGGAGCTTTGCCTAAACTATCTCCTATAGAGTACCATTCTAATTTTCTTCCCGAATCTCTTATTTTGTTTACAATTCGTTTCATTGCTTCGATATCCGCATCTTTTGCTCCTTCAATGCTTGTCAAAATAGTTATACTAATTTGCGGAGGTGTATAACTTCTAAGAATTTCAAGCGTTTCTTCGTTTACATATTCATCTTGTATCTTTATGTAATCTTTACATTCTTCGCCTAAAATTTTCTTCCATGCATTTATAGCAGAATAGCTATCGTTTGCAGGTACTCGAATTACTTTTTCAGATATCTTTGACTTGAGAATACTTTCTAATTCATCTAAAACTCTTTTTGCTATCACAATATGATCTTTTGCCAAAAATACAATTCCTAATTTCGGAATATCTTTCTCTACATCTTTTAGAATTTCATTAACTGCTGAGGATCTTTCAATTATTGCAAACGGTCCATCGTATATAGCTTTACCTGAAGCTAGTATGCTTTTTATCGTTCCTAGAAGATATAGACTTGATATGGATTCGGCTATTCTCTTTCTTAATTGTCGTATCATAAAAGATTCAAACTCGGCATAGTGTCTCAAGATAAAAGTAGGCTTTATATAATTCCTTATAGGCTCAGGAATTGATATTTCTTCATTAGAAATTTTTAATATCTTTTTATCTTCTAATCTTTTTAATAATTCTAAAACCTCAATATGTGTTAAACTTGGAAATATAGCTTCTATATTAGCAATTTTAATGTTGGACTTTATTAACATAGGTAATAATAAAGCAAGCCACTCTATGTCTACACGAAAGTCCTCTGTATTTATGCTGTCTAAAACATAATTTTGTAGTTCACTTTCGACATCAATAGGAACTTTCCTTAAATAATAGTCTTCTGTAATAGTTTTTCCTGTACTACTAATACCGCTTGCTTTAAAAACCATATTAGCTTCTAAAAGTTTTTCACAAAAACCAGCTAAAGACCGATCGTAATTATCAGAATAGCTACCAAAGATAAATCTAATGTATGATATGTTACGTGAAGAATACTTAATCTTAAGCTCTAAAAGTTTTAAGACTTCTTGATAGTTTTCTTGGGCTATTTCTAACAATTTTTCTTTTTTTATTTTTTCCTTCCAATAATTTGTTAATATTTTTTCTGCCTCAGCATTGGCCATTATTAACTCTTCATCATATCTATTCTTCACGATTGATATTAAGCCAGAATTCAGAAATTTTTGAATGGTTGCGTCAATCTCTTTTTTCGTTAAATGATCTTCCTTATTAAGATAAAATTCATAAATGAAATCATCGTATTTTTTAAATGGTCCTAAATTTATAATGATATCTAATATGTGTAAATCGACATTTGACAAATTCATTTCACAGTAAAGTTAAAATTACAACTTTTATTTAAATTTTAATTAGTTACCTATCATCTTGCGTATTGATTCTATAAATCCTTAATTTTAAAAACTTTGGCCCTTTCTATATGTCGCTAACATAATATTAATAAATATTATGTTATGTTCATTATTCTAATTAAAAAACAATCGTAATGTAGAATAGAGTTTAATAAAATATAGGATGTTTATGATAAGATAATAATGATTACTTTATATAAACTTTATTTTTAATACGAAAATGGGCTTGTCTAAAATTGTAAAGTTTTCAATTAATGAGGTATCAAAATTAAATAAGATTTGAAACTATTAAGAAAATCTTATTTATTTATATTAAATAAATAATTAACTTTTCTTTTCCTTTTTAGTTAAAGGAGAACCATTGATTGCACGATCTCTCAGTTCATTTACTTTATCCCGCGAGGGGTTATATGGCAAAATCTTATTCTTTCTAAGCAAATATATAATCGTATCAAGTATGGCTTCCAAATCTTTCTTCTTTAATAGCTTTCTTTGTTCTTCTGTAATGTTGTACTTCTTTTCTTTTAATTTGCTCTCTTTACTTTTTTATAGATTTGATATGGAATCTATTTGCATAAAAATTACTTCACTTATACAATTCCATGGCTGGGGAGTTTAGTCTTACATTTTCGGAACAAGAATCTAAAATTTCTTTTGTTTCTTTTCGTACATGAGATGATATTTTAACGATGAATTGTTTTCAGAAAAATATCAGCTAATGAATTAATTTAATGGTATACAATTTATTTTTGTGTTTAAGATATGTCTTCTTTATGAACGCAAACTGTCGTTTGAAAATAGATAATTAACCGTTTATTAAGTTATAATGCTGAGTATAAATTTAGAAATCTTCTCAATTAGAGTAGCAAAGCCGCTTATCGCTGATAAATCTTTTATTCTTTCCCATACTTTCTTGATAATGTCTTTATCCGGCTTTTCTTGCATTATTTGTGCTTTAATGGTTTCGATATCAGCCCAGTATCTTAGTTTTTTATCTTCAGGTAAATTACTTAGAAGTATTTTAAGTTCTAATTCCTTAAGAAGCGAATAAAGTTCACCAAACTTATAATAGACAACATTTCCGTGCCCTACTATAATTACACTATCTTTAATATTTTCAAATATGAGACCACTAAATTTTTCTACAAAATCGAACTTTGAAGGTGGTTCAAAATAATGTAAGCCAACATCTGAAAGTTCAAATCTAACAGTTTCCACTTCAAACTTTTGTTTGGGAAGAAATCTCTTTCTTCTAACTTCTTTAATTAAGCCATTTTTTATTAGAAAATCCAAATTAGCGACAATTTCGCTTTCTTTTATACCATGCTTTTTTAATGCTCTTTTAATTTCGGTGATCGTAGCACCTATTTTTTCCAAACTTCTTGCCTTTTTCCTCTTTTCATATAGAAATTTTAGGATCAATTCTCTGATATCATCTTGCGATAATTTAGATGTCATATCTACTTTTTAAGTGCATACCTTCTAAAACTACTTGAGGGGTCAAGTCCTTCTTTATTTTATCAGCTATACTAATATTATCTCTCCACCTTTGAACTTGATATTTAGAGCTCATTTTTGCTTTCAATTAACTCTTGGAATCTCTTCTCATTTTTTAATTTTTGTAAGCTTTCATCTTGTCTAGCTAGTTTTACAGACCGTTTATTCATTTTTATTGCTTTTTCTAAACACTTTAGAGCTTCCTTTATATCTCCTAATTCAGCCAAAAAGCACGCTTTATTATACAATGCAATATCGTTATCAGGATCAATTCCAAGAACCTCATCATAGCATTCTATTGATTCTTTGAGACGGGAAAGTTTAAAGAGTATTAGAGCCTTTAAGTTTAGTACTTCATGTCTCCCTGCAAAATATTTCGGGTCTTTAATTGGATTGATGAAACCATAAGGATTACGGTATTGTTCATTTACCATTTTTTATATTCCTCCTTTTTAATACTTTGTCCAGAATTTTTAGGAAGAAGTTTTTAAGGAGCTTTAAAATATACATATTCGTAGAATCAAAATTATCCTCATATTTTTTAATATGTTCAATCAAATTATTATGATACATCTCTTTTTTCATATAATTTTGTTGAAAATATTTAAATTTTAATTGACATCCATTTGATTTCGCTTGAATTTGGGTTGCCTTTAGTGTTTAATAAGGAAGTTCCTTGTATTTTGATATTACACGTATGTTTTTACACTTAAGGAATATCCATTAGAGTAACATCTCAACATCTTTTTGAACTTCTTAACAAACTTAGATATAAATATTAATTTCGTATTCTGAAGATCTAAAGTATAAAAATTTCTTCATGTTTACGAAAGTGAAATGAATTTGTCTGTGCTTTGTCTCCATAATGTTGTTAGTACGTACATTTTAATTAGTTCCGGTATTGATATGAAGACGCATTTTAATCCTCTAAAAGCAGGTTTTCTAATTAAATTTTCATATTCACCCCTTCTATCTTCATTTGCTACTATAAACATCTTTGCCTTAAGTCCACCAATATTTAAAAATCTTAGTAATGCATCTTTCATATCACCACCGATAATTACTTCAAATAGGTAAAAAGTCTGATATTGTGTGTACCATATAACGTCTGTGTTGATCAAATCTTTTAGGAATTGTTCGCCTGCATATTTTCTTAGTTCATCTCTACCCATATCAACAAACTCTTTAAGACTGGTACCATTACATTCTTTTGAAGGATCAGCCGTATAAGTTTGAAATCCAAGTTGTTTACCCATTCTTAGTAGTACCATTTCAGCACATTCATGAGTTACAGGAAATGATAATTTAGCTGATTCGAGCGAGTCTTTCACAGACTCTATGATCCTATCAATCTCTTTAATAGCTGATGGTGGTATCTGCTTAGCACGCTCAGGAAATCCTGATATCTTTCTTATAGCTTCCAAAGCCTGTTGATCAATATAAGTCAGACCAAGTATTTTCCATTCCGATATTGGCTTTTTACTTGTTGAAGTTTTTATATTTCTTAGTTCTTCCTTTGAAACTTTATTTGGATATTCTATGAAGTTATTAAACAATATTATCCATCTTTTTTCTTTTGGTTTTAAGGATTGAGGGCTATGAATATATCCTTTCTTAGCTAACTCATTATATTCGTTTGAAGATATTTCTTTAATTTCGGTAGCTGTAAATTCACCAAAAATTCTATATAATTTTTCCTGCTCAGCTTTTTCTATAACAACACATATAGAACCAGGTTTTAGGGCATAAATACTACGTTTTCTTTCTTTAATAAAATCATAAACTTTAATCTTTCCAGAAGAAGCAGCTTTGCACCAATCTTCATTAGCTAATACAAGAGCATGTTTAATTTCTTTAGGAAGGAATATTTTCTCTTTGATTCCTTTGGATAGAATCAATTTTTCAATAATTTTCCTAGCCTCTTTTTCTTTTTTAATCTTATTAAAACCCCTAGCTATGCCATGAATAATCTTTGAATATACCTTGAATTGTTCCCATTTTTCTCGCGGAAGGCAATATTCGATGTCAAATTTAAATCTGTAAGGCCATTTTATCTTCCCTTCTTTAATCTCGTCAGGCCAAAGCAGTTTATCTTCCTTAAACTTCTCTCTAACTATCCCATACCCTATAACTCCCTTCACAGGTTCTGTAGCCCAGAATAACACGTAATCACCGCTTGAAAGTTTCTCCCAACTTTTATATTTTTTCGCACTAATACCCCAAATTCCTCCTTTTTTAAAGGCGATCTCCCAGTTTTCAGGAGATCCAGATGCAACCCACCATGATGGCATCAAAATAATTTACTATTTAATATAATATTAACTTTTTTATCAAATGAACTTCTTTTCTCTTGTAGATTTTTAAATTTTATATAGCTTAATACATAATATATTTTAAAAATGACAGTTTGTCCTAATTGTAAAACAAATGTAACAAAGCAAAGTAAAAACTGGAAATATGGCCGATTTACCGTGAATGCTTATGAATGTCCAAAATGCAATATGAAGTTCTGGGAATACTATAGAAACGGAAAGCATAGTTTTACTCTAAAATTTGAGAAAGGTAAAGGATTTATAAAGGCATAATTTATAATAAAAAATTAATAATTTTTATGTTACCATATGCTTTTAAAATCATTTAATTTTTACTAAATAAAAATTCCACCTGTTCGAGTACAAAAATATGAATATTATTAAAATTATTCATGATTTTTGTTTCATTTAATATTAAATTTCCCTTTTCATATATTCATTATGATTATCTTAATATTAAATAATGATGGAGTTATATATGTTAAACACTAAAAATTGTAATTCAAAAGTAATTGAGCGAACAAAATTTTAGAATTGCTTGTAAAAGACTTTTCGCCAAATTTCTCAATAAGTGAAATTATAAAACAAATTGGGATAATCAAGTCAATAACATTTAAATGTCTTAAAGTTCTTAAAACTTAAATAAAGTACAAAATTTCAAAGAATTAAAGGTAATTTTTTAAGTTTAAGTGAGAGTGATGATGTTTAATATTCATAGTTTAATAAAATTTTGTAAAGAAAACCCCAAAACTCTCACTTTACGAGATTAAAAATTCTAAATTGTTGGCTAACCTATTTTACGGTTCTGATCCTTCAGACTTTTTATGTCGTTCTTACTGTTGTTTGAGAATGTCCTTCTGCTACAAATCTTGTACTGGTATTTATAATCTAGCGTATTAAACGAACCTTTGAAGAGAGAAACTATTGAAATTATAAGTGGAGTTTGTTCTGAAATTGATAAGGTGTTTTATTCTTTAAATAACTTTGAAAAATATTATTTGAAATAACGCAGGGAATTTGCACAAAAATTGTAAATATTTTAATACCTTAATTATAATTAATTAACGAAAGATGGTTAGTGGTGATGAGTTAAGTCCAAAGGATATAGATAAGCTCAAAAAGATAATAGAGGATTTGAATTATATCTTCTCATTAGATAAAATAGAGGCTACAGATTTAGATAATTTGATTAATAGCTTGAAAAGCAATGAGACCAGCTCTTACCTGAAAAGTTTATTTACGGGCTCTAAGCCTGAGACTGCATTAAGAGAAGCATTCTTTGCAGGAGATTCCATCTTAAGTAAATATCTATTTGGTTCGGCTGTCCCAGAAGTAAGAGAAAATGGGTTCGTTGATTATCTCATTAGAGATCAGTTTGGACATATCATAATTCTGGAATTAAAGTCTCCCTTTAATGTAGAAAAAGTGAAGGATAAGACAGGTGGAAATATCGTGAAGGCGTTGAAGCAACAACGCCTTAATTGGGAGAAACACAAAGACCAGATAAAGAATTATATTAACCAAGGGGAGTATGTAATATTAACAAACTTAAAAGAGTGGGTCTTCTTTAGCAGGGATCTTAATCCCACTGATCCAAAGCCATTTTACGAAACAAGTTTATCCGAGTTTATTAAAGATTATGAGGTGATCGGAAATCTAAAGGATTATGCGGATAGGAAGGCATATCAATCTATAAGGTATGAATTAGATAAAAAGTTCTTAGAAAGCTTGAAAGAATGGGTTAAGAAATTGTCTGAAGTTAAATTTAATGTAGATGATAAAAGAAAACTTGAGCTGATAATTGCTACGATTAACAAATTCATATTCATTCAGACTCTTGATGACTATGGAGTAATCGAATTCAAATGGATTCAGAAGAAGTGGACTCTTTTTGAGCAGGATTGGATAAGTAAGGGCAAATTAAAGGTCTTGGAGGAATTCTTAAATTATGTTAACAGATTTTTTTATCAATATTATGACACAGAACTCTTTAAGGAAAATTTCTTAGATTTTGTTGCAAAAGAGCCCACTAATATAGATAAGCTTTATAATAACTTCAAAATGGTGTTGGGCTTAACATATCTGCAAACTCCTATAGTATTCAAGGGAATAATGCAGTATAACTTTAGGCTTATAGATGAAGACGTATTAGGTAAGGCATATGAGATCTTCTTAGCTGAACAGAGGAAAGAGGAAGGAGCATATTACACACCTAAATATATAACTGAATATATAGTTGAGAATACTGTTGGCAGACTATTTGATGACCTATTAAAGGAGATAAAGACTAATTTAGAGCAAGATAATTTCGATAAAACCTCAGAGTTGGTAAAAAAATTTACTTCTGTTAAAGTTTTAGACCCTGCTTGCGGTTCTGGTTCCTTTTTAATAAAAGCCTTGAGGAAGATCAAGAGCAAATACGACGAATTAAAGAAAATACTTGATAAAAAGTCCGAGGAGCTACATCGCCATTATTCATCGCTTGGTTCGTTTTTCTCAATTCAAGATAAATTAAAAAAGATAGAGGCGATCAAAAATATAATAGGAGATAATAATGATAGAAAATTAATCTCTCGGATTATACTAAGACATATTCATGGCAATGATTTAGATAAAAGAGCATTAGAAGTTGCTAAGGTGAATATATGGCTGGAAGCAATAAAACTTTCCCCTTCAGAATTTAGGTTTGATAGGTTACCAAGTAACACCGAGCATATATTACCAGCCCTACAAATGAATTTAGGGAATGGGGATTCCCTCATCGGATTACCAGAGGATTTAACGATTAGAATTTTGAGTAAAAATCATAAAGAAGACATTGTTAAACTCTTTAAATTAAGGCAAAAATACTTGGAGGACCCAACGAACCCAGAATTCGTCGAGGAAATTGAAAAAATAAAGAATGAACTGAGAAGAAAACTTGATGAAGAATTCAAGAAATATTTGAATGAAAAGAATTTATCTGCAGAAATTTTTAATAAAACAAGACCACTTCATTGGGCATTAGAATTTTGGTATGCTTTCTTTAATGAAAATTGTATGCCTTTGTCAGAGGAACAGCGGGGGTTTGAAATCATGATAGGAAATCCACCCTACGTAGAAAATAAACGATTAAACCTTGAAATAAAGAAGTATCTTCAGACATGTGGAAGATATAGATCTGCTTATAAGTTATTTGATTATGCTGTACCCTTTATTGAGATAGCACTTCAACTATTAAATACAGGTGGACTTTTAGGTTATATCATTACAAACAAGTTTATAATAACAGATTATGGGATTAAGATACGGGAAATTTTAGTTAAGAACACAATGATTGATCAAATATTAGATGTATCATACTTACCTGTTTTTAAGGGAACAGCGGCATACCCTATAATTTTACTTGTTACAAAAATTAAACCTCCTGAGAATCATGAGATTATAATTGCACCTAAGGTGAATTCAGAGAATGACATAATCGAAAACAAGTATAAATATATCAAGGTCAAGCAAATTGCGTTCTTACAAACTCCAGACTACATATTTGATATATCAGGAAACATTATGCTCTGTGAAAAAATACGTTCATTTGCAACTGTAAGACTAAAAGAAATAACAAATATTGGCTATAGGGTTCTGAAGTTTACTAACTGGGATGAATTATTGATTTATGTTATTGATCAGAGACCTAATACTCCTCATGTTAAGTTCATAGGATGCGGTAACATCGAACCTTACTTTATTAATTGGTATTCTGAACTAAGACTGGCAGGAAAAATCTTTAGAAGAGCATATCTAATGAAAATAAACCATGTAGATGAGAATAAATGGCAAATTCTTGAAATGCCTAAAATACTAATCAGAGAGGTTGGTAAAAAGCTAACCGCTGCTTTTGACCAAAATGGAGAATATGGAAACCTTACAGGTATGTATGCTCTATACAACCTAAATCAAAAATATGAACCTAGATACTTACTAGCTTTATTAAATTCTTCGGTACTTGACTTTTACTACAAGTCATTATATGGGGGTGCACATATGGCAGGCGGATATTTAAACTACCATGGTAGTTATATAGAAAATCTTCCAATTATCCCTGCAAGGATCGACCTACAAAAATTTATTGCCCAACTCGCCAATAAAATTGAAGTTCTTAAAAAAGCTCGTCATAAATTACGCGAGATCTGGATAGAATGGTGTACTCGACTTAAAAACGATGAAATTTCCTTACATAAAATACTCTCTGAAGATGCTAGATTGATAAGAACAGGAGAGTTTAATAAGGCTTGGACTTCTAAAGCAACCTTCTATCCAACAGGATCTATACCGAACATGATTTTTAATAATTTTAAGGTTGTAGGTGAGGTGGGTAAACATGTTATAAAAATCTATGGATTAGATGAAGATAATAGAGAAAAGTTTATTTATGAGATGGAATTCAGTAACAGAGAACTGATGCTTCATATCTATTTTTCTCTACTTCAAACTTTAGAATCAAGAGCAAAAATAGAAACACTTTCTCACCTTTTCACAAAAACTATGATACCAATTATAAAGGAGATGAATAAAAGTCCAAATATGTTAATACCCAACATAATGAAGAAAATTACAGACGAGTTTAGAAGGTGGCTTGATGAGGAAAAAATAGAAGTTGTAGAGACGGATATTGTTAAGATCGATAATGAGATCGAGGATACAGAAGCTAAGATAGATGCAATAATTTTTAGACTGTATGAATTAAAAGAGGAAGATATAAAGGTCGTTTTTGATTTCTTAAAGACGCCGATGAATTATCAGCAAAAAGTCCTAGATTATTTTAAGACACTAGAATTGTGAGAATATGGTTTATCTAAAAATTATGCAAAGGTTTTATTACATTCTGATTATGCCAATCCAAATAAAGGTTCATGTATAACATTAGCTTATCAAAAAGGAATTTTCTATGTTTACTTATCCTGTGTTATAAGGATAAATTGAATTCTGTAAAGGAGTGTATTATGGTCCTAGGTCTGGTCGCAAGAAAACTATTCTTCAAAATCATCTTCTTTTTTTACAGAGTTCCACATATTGCATGGAAACATTCAATCTCAATAATCGTAAGGACTATTAAAAGAGGAATAAATAAATCAAGGAGATCATTAAGTAAAATTTTAACATTAATCTTATCGAGCAATTTAAGGGTGTGACAAATGCCAGAAAGAAGATGTGGTACTACTGATAAGGTCGAAGTTAGAGATTATCAAATTCAGATAGTTAATGAAATCCTCAACAAATTTAGAAATGGTATAAAAAACATGTTCGTATCCTTACAACAAGGAAGCGGGAAGACAATCATAGCTCTTCTAGCATTATGCAACCTCATGAACGAAGGTTATGTTAATAGTGTTCTTGTCTTAATTCCGAGAAGAATATTGGTTGATCAATGGGTAGATAAGGCTCAAGAGATGTTTTATGGTTTAAGTTTGCTTAGGAATCCTACGCTATCGAAAATGAAAATAGAGCAGATAAGGGGCTGGCTGAAGTATTCTCAAGCACTAGGCATAGTTATGACTGATCAATCGTATCAAAGGTATGTAAGGAAAAAATACTTTTCAGATTCAGATTTCGATTTAGTCATTATTGATGAAGCAGCCGACTTGGTTGTTGCAAGAGACTTCATAGAAGGCTTTAGGGTGTCTGAGTACTTATCTGGTCTTGAAAAGTGGCAAATACGAAAGATATTCCTACTGCCTTATCATGTCAGCGAAAAGAAAATTAGGGCATTGATATCGAAATTCGGCAAAGAATCTGTTCTTATCAGAAAGATCATAGAAGACATACCGACATTCCGCTACACAGTTCACGATCCTATTATTATTGACGATCCAATAATTAACACCTTTGTAAACGCCTTGGATGAATACTATAAAAAAATAAAGGTGGGTGTGAATAGGTTTCTAACAAAATATGGTGTGGGAGGTTATAGAGAGAATCTTGAAACTCTTCTTAATCCAAAGGTTCTTGAAAAGCTAAAGAAGACCTACGGTATGAATGATGAAACATTAGAACAGATAAAGACCTTAATAACTAAATATATATTAATCCAGCATTTGAAAAAGTGGTTCTTATATTCAAATAGAGAAGAGCTATCTAGAAGTATCTTAGCCTCCCAATTTCAAATTAATGAATGGCTTAGTACTGAAGATAGGAAGTTAAATAAACTTGTCGAGGTTGTTAAAGATTATTTTAGCAGAGACTATAAAATCTACATCTTCTCGCAATACGTGTCCACAGCAGAACTCATTGAAAGTTACTTGAAGGAGAAGTTAGCTCTAAGGGATCGAGATATAATTCTAATAACGGGACTTGTCGAAGATCAATGGAATAGACTTGACGCCTTCAAAAGAGTAGGAAAGATCTTAGTTACCACACCCGTACTTGATAAAGGTGCAGACATACCCTTGCGTAAAGGGGTAGCTATAATCTTCACACCACCTTTAAATATGGAGAAACTTTTCCAAGTGATTGGAAGAATTAGGGGTGGTGAAATCATCTTTCTGGCATATAAAGGTATAGAAGAAGAGATGATGAACCAGATCGCTGAAGAGATTAGAAGAAACCTAGCTAAAATGACCTAAACTAAAATATCTTTTAAATCTTAAGTATGGACTTAATCGCTTTATCTGACATATATGGTGACATTAGCACTTTAAAAGATTTTGTTAGAACATTGAATAGCAAGGAAAAAGAGAAAAGGATATTTATCGTTGCAGGAGACATAAGCTTTACAAGGAATCAACAAGAATACAATGAGATATTCTCACTATTATCCCGTAATTCCAAATATGTCCTATATGTTCCTGGTGATGCTGACATAAAAGATTTAAATATTAATCTGCCAAATGTTATTAACTTAGATAGAAATAACTTCACACTTGAAATAAGTGATATTAGGCTAGGGTTTTTAGGTTTAGGAGGTGCGCCAAAGCATAGTATAAGAGAAGATGAGATATTACCAAACACTTACGATGAATCGATACCGATAGTGAAGGATGGGATACTTACTCGCTTAAGGATTAATATTGAGAAAATTATGCTTAACAACCCTCATTATGTTATTCTGGTTACGCATTCTCCACCATACGGTATAGCTGATAGATCCACCCCGATAACTTTGAAGGAGAGTATAATCTTAGAGGAGATACTATTAGATACTGAATATAAAGGAGAAAAAAGAAAGAAGAGTTTAGTAAGCCCAAGAAGGCTAGGTTCGAAAGCAATAAAAGAATTCGTTGAGTACTATAAGCCAGATATTCACATATTCGGGCACGTTCATAAGCAGGGAGGAAAGTTAATAAAGGAAGGCGACACCTACTTCTTCAATGTAAGCCACTTCTCACTTATGCCCTATAAACTAACAGGAAGGAAGTTCTTTACAATTAAAATTATTAAGGAAAGAAAATTCGAAGCTATATTCGATAGCTTCGTTATAAAAGAGTTGCACTTTAGGGATTTCATCGAAATGTACTTGTAATAATTCTGCTTCGTCATTGTATTGAGATATTGAAACATGGATACATGTAGAAGATTTAGAATAACAACTATTTTAACCTATGTCATATTTCTTAAAAAATCTTTTTTAAGGATAGATTGGGAAGAATACGTAAATCTGTTTTGACGCCTTTTGGGAAAGAAGGAGAGGTTAGTTGAAACCCATTATGAATTTATTAACCAAAGTTAATATCCACTTTAAGTTGCTCCTGCACCTTTGTAATTATTCCTCTGAATTCATGTTCTGTCAATTCTCCGATTCCATAACCATCAATATACTTTTCTATTTTGATATAAATTTTATCGAAAGGATTTTTAGAAAAAATTATGCTACAAAATGAAACTTTCCAAGGAAAAAGAACCCTATTTTGCTTTATTTCATCAGGCCAGATTGGTGTCTCATCATCATAAAAAGTTCCTTTTACTATACCTATAGCATGTATTTCTCCTGTACCAGCTATTTGGAAAATTACGACGTCGAACGGTTTGATCATATTGTATGTTCTAATAAAATCCCTCCAATTTTTTCTCTGTTTATCTCCTGCTTCTTTATCCCAAAATCCCCATAGTAATCTTTCTTTAGCTATTTCGATGTTTTCAATGTTTTTCGACGAGAATATCCAGAACTTCATTTTTAATACTCTTTAAGCTTTTTGTTTAAATTATAATTTAAAGAGCTCAATCTCAAATATATAAGATCTATAAAACTATCCAATATCCAATGAAATTCCACAACAAATCTTCTTAAGTCTAATTTTATATACTTAACTTCATCATGTAACGCATTTATTTCCCGATAATTTTTCATGATTATTTAATGTTTTATAAATTAATAAATTTATGTCTGTTTGCTTTCTTAGTATTAAATTGATTTGATAGTCTCTCTTGACAATAAAAAATAACCTTAACTATCACGATGAGCATGTTAAAGGAGATTTTGGTCTCTTAACCTAGGTTTATCCTGATGTCAATCTTTAAGTATAAATTTGGCCTCTACGATATTTAAGCAAACCTTTACATTTAGGACATCTTATTATAATATATCTTCTATCACCTTCGCTCATTCTGAAAAGTTTTCCAGCATGTTTAAAATTAAATTCACCATTACAATCAGGATACGGACACCTAACAATCTTACCCTTACTCATATGAATTATTTATAATTATAAAAATTTAAAACTTATATTTTTAAAATAGCTTCTAACCTTTTACCTTAGGCTTTATCCTAATTACAAATTCAGAAGTCTTACCCTTACTACTTACACCCTTATAATAATTGAACACGCCACCGCATTTAGGGCATTCTATTCTTTTAACATCATAGAACCTAAATTTCCAAGTTTTGCCAAATTTGAATTCACCTTCATAGTTACAATATGGGCACTTAACCATTAGGTATTATTACGCATAAAACTATTTAAATCTTCATAATTACCTAATAATAATTTAATGAAGAATTACTCCCAGAACACTCCGTTAAGCGTCTTATAGAGCTTTAAATAAACTTTAGATGAGTTGTCTTCACGAACATCATCTCCTATTGGTGATCACTAAAAATCCATTTCTGCGTGCTTCATCTTTTGCAGAATCCTTAATGAAATTTGCTACGAGCATTTTAAATACGGTTTATAAGGTAGTTGAACTATTTTTCCAATTTTTTAACAGTATCGCTATCCATGGGGTATCTGTATCTTGATTCCTAAAGAAAGAATATATTTTGAATTCGATATCTTTAATTCTTTTTCCTTGCACATCTATCTCTATTTTTTCTTCTTACCAGCAATTTTAGCTGAAAAGCCCAAGTCCTGCAACACGTTTGCGCCAGTATCCTCAATCATTTGAAGCTAAGTCCTTTTACCTTAAGCGTAGCTATATGCAATGCTTGTGAAAGTTTTATTCTGAGATTTGACCTCTTCTAATCATTATGAATCTTTAGGAGCGGGACCTATGAATTCGATGATAAATTCTTTGCTAAGAATTTTTATAAGTTCTTGGTGCTTCTTACTTATGTAGGTGTTTTTTGCGACATACAGTTTTCTATTTTCTTTATCTAGAAATAACCACAATCCTTCAGATCCTTCATTCTCTATACTTTGAAGAAATAATTCGGATGGTATGCCTAACATTATTATAACCTTATCTGGTATATCTCTTAGGTAATAACTATAGTACGCAATTTCATTTTCACTTATCCATGGTATGAAGGTAACTCTTACTGCTCTTGCCATCTTCTTTGCAAATATACAGTCATTTCCTGCGCAAATTGCTTCATATCCTTCCCTCTTAAAAATACCCTTAAATAAATCCATCATTTCTTTTAAAGCTTCTTTATACAAAGTATCCATCACTTCTAGTACATAATCGTGTACTAGAGGGTTCACGTATATTTCCTTTATTATACCTTCAACTACGACTCTTTTAGTTAATTCTTGAATTCTTCTAAATTCATCTTCATGTGGCATTCCAAAGAAGCGTGCTAGATAATCTATACTCCCTATTGTTCTATCATATGAAAGCGCCCAATCAATTACGTTCAACTTTAACAAATCTCCTTTCTTATAAAGTTCATAAAGCTTAGACTTAATTTCAGATTTATCAGGAACTTTGACATAATTTGAGACTTCAGAAGCAAACTTTTCAATATAGGATTCCGTAAATGGATATATTTTTATGGCATAAAAGTAAGGAATATTCGCCATCGAATCAGATTGAAAACCTAGTAAGTATTTATAGAAAAGAGCTCTAACATTATGAATTTCAAAATCTAAAGCTACTGAAACTGTCTTTGTGAAGAATTCATAATCCGATGAATAAATCGTTAATAAACCCTCTTCAGACCTTCCAGCAGTTAATATTTCGGGATAAAATTCTTTATCCTTTAGTTTATTAACCAGCACACATGCAACAGAAAGAATTTTCTTATCTCTTTCAGACATCTGACTAAAACGCTTCTCAACCTCTTCAATAAGGATTTTCGATAAATGTTTCTCTAAAATGTATTTCTTTAAATAATCACTTAGCCATTCTTCACCTTCTCTAATTTTTACCTTAGCCACTTTATCAATATATCTAAATGCCTCATTTATATGCTTATAGACATTCTCAGCGACATCTCTACCAAAAGCTGGTTCAAGAGTGTCAATAACGTTTTCTTGTTGATAACGGACTGAGCTATCAAGAAAAACGTAAAGACCTATGGCATAAGCAATCCCATTATTAGCTATATCATCTATCCTTGACTTTATATTCTCAATATCAACAAATTCGGACATCAAAATAAAGATAATTTTTAATTATTTAAACTTTATATTTCCTATTCAATTGTTAAATTTTATTAAAAGGAATAAGTATTCTTTATTGATGGAAATAATATCATAGAACCTAAATTTCCAAGTTTTGCCAAATTTGAATTCACCTTCATAGTTACAATATGGGCACTTAACCATTA
>Ga0079992_139789_pt1 | contig 17679 bp, 10 predicted proteins | sample FaiFalFF_MnMetaG_3_FD_69197 | JGI IMG/M metagenome (GOLD analysis project Ga0079992, IMG submission 69197) | Freshwater microbial communities from Yellowstone National Park, Wyoming, USA - Fairy Falls B (FF_Mn_B) MetaG (SPADES assembly) (version 2) | ecosystem: Environmental > Aquatic >... | reverse complement strand
TATTTTAGTGTGTGAATTTGGTTTTGTTAAAGTTTTACTTCTGTCTTGTGTGAATTGAACCTGTGAGGGATTGAAACTTAAATTCAAAATCTTTTCTTTTTAATTCTATATCGCGTGTGAATTGAACCTGTGAGGGATTGAAACTAAACTCAAGCGTGTTTATGATTTCCCTTTTGAACTCGTGTGAATTGAACCTGTGAGGGATTGAAACTCAACCCCGCTAACCCCGATACCTTCGCTAATTCTTGGTGTGAATTGAACCTGTGAGGGATTGAAACAAAAAATAAATACATTCAAAGGAACTTTTTTAATAATGTGTGAATTGAACCTGTGAGGGATTGAAACAGCCACTGCTTTTTCTGTTTATGTCGCTTGAAGATTTGTGTGAATTGAACCTGTGAGGGATTGAAACTAGCTTGTTTTTTCAGCTGGCACAAAACCCACATAGTGTGAATTGAACCTGTGAGGGATTGAAACTAATATGGTGGGAATGTCTCGTATGAGAAAAGTTGCGTGTGAATTGAACCTGTGAGGGATTGAAACGGCTTTTTCCTTGAGAAGGAGGTTTGTTCATTTTGTGTGTGAATTGAACCTGTGAGGGATTGAAACTTTTTAAACTAAATAAAAGGGAGGTTAATTATGGAGTGTGAATTGAACCTGTGAGGGATTGAAACAGAGTTTCGCCATAAACATATTGAACCTCATATTTATGTGTGAATTGAACCTGTGAGGGATTGAAACCGCTCTTTGGTATCGGCATAAGGTCGGCGTAGAATTGTGTGAATTGAACCTGTGAGGGATTGAAACAGAGGTGTCCTTTGAAGGTTCATCCCCAAATGCACACGTGTGAATTGAACCTGTGAGGGATTGAAACTGCAAAGGGAGAATTTGGTCGTGCTTTGATAGAAAGGTGTGAATTGAACCTGTGAGGGATTGAAACTTGGGTGAGAAAATATGGCGTTGGAGATATATAACTGTGTGAATTGAACCTGTGAGGGATTGAAACAGATGTGGATTTGGCCAAGCAGGAAATTTCTTTTGGGTGTGAATTGAACCTGTGAGGGATTGAAACTTTCAATTTCCTGATTTTGCCCTGATTTCCCTATTTTGTGTGAATTGAACCTGTGAGGGATTGAAACAGTTTATGTTGCAATAGACCTCGCCGTGAATGTGATGGTGTGAATTGAACCTGTGAGGGATTGAAACATCTTTCTCTCAACAATTAAACCAACTGGGGGCGAGAAGTGTGAATTGAACCTGTGAGGGATTGAAACGAGCCAGCCAGTTAGCCGTCCAGTCCAGCCAGCCAGGTGTGAATTGAACCTGTGAGGGATTGAAACATTATGGCAAAGAGGTTTAACCTAATATACCTTGCCAGTGTGAATTGAACCTGTGAGGGATTGAAACCCAGTAGTCCCTTCCACAAAAATCACGCTGGTATATGTGTGAATTGAACCTGTGAGGGATTGAAACACTATAGGAGCCCCAGTCTTATGCTCCTCAAGTGAGGGTGTGAATTGAACCTGTGAGGGATTGAAACAATGTATCTTGATGCCAAAATTAATAAAAAACTAAAAGTGTGAATTGAACCTGTGAGGGATTGAAACAATTTTAATTAGATCATCTTTTATCTCCCATAACCTTGTGTGAATTGAACCTGTGAGGGATTGAAACTTAAATTAAGATTTGGCTCAAGTAAAATCCAATAAAGGTGTGAATTGAACCTGTGAGGGATTGAAACTGATAATCAAGTGCGTCAAAATTTTTTCCAGTTTGAGTGTGAATTGAACCTGTGAGGGATTGAAACATTTTATTTTGCCCCCCAACTTAACTTAATCTTTGCGTGTGAATTGAACCTGTGAGGGATTGAAACAAATCGTCTTCATCAACAATCCGCCCTTTTTTTGATGGTGTGAATTGAACCTGTGAGGGATTGAAACACGCCAGCCACACCTTAAACAAACAATATCAACCCCTGAATTAGTGTGAATTGAACCTGTGAGGGATTGAAACATTTCAAAAATATAAGAGGAGCAACAGAACTTGATGTGTGAATTGAACCTGTGAGGGATTGAAACTTGCGATGGCTTATTTTGAGTTGAACGGACTTGATTAGTGTGAATTGAACCTGTGAGGGATTGAAACGGATATTTTTATACTTATCCGATAAGCGATTAAAGATGTGTGAATTGAACCTGTGAGGGATTGAAACACTTCCAGCAATAATTCAAAGAGATATTGTTGGAAGAGTGTGAATTGAACCTGTGAGGGATTGAAACTGAAATTATAATGACGATAACCCCAATCACACTTTTCAGGTGTGAATTGAACCTGTGAGGGATTGAAACATATAATCCCAATAATCTGTATCGCAAAACCAACACGTGTGAATTGAACCTGTGAGGGATTGAAACTAATAATAAACCCCAAAAACTTTTTGGAACTACCAGGTGTGAATTGAACCTGTGAGGGATTGAAACGAAATAAACGCCATTGAAGTGAGAGATTTTTTGGCGGTGTGAATTGAACCTGTGAGGGATTGAAACCAAATGGTATCAAGCGTTCCGATTTAGAGAAATATGTGTGAATTGAACCTGTGAGGGATTGAAACATTTTAATTGATAATTTTCAAACTTTAACTTCTCCGTGTGAATTGAACCTGTGAGGGATTGAAACAGGATAGTTCTTGAACAAGACCCAGATGGAGTTGGTGTGTGAATTGAACCTGTGAGGGATTGAAACCCTATTTGGTCTTGAGGCACAGGCACGAAACATTTAGGTGTGAATTGAACCTGTGAGGGATTGAAACTCGTATCCTTTTCTTCTATTTATAAACGCCATCTTTTGTGTGAATTGAACCTGTGAGGGATTGAAACAAAACTCAAGCACTTTCTTTTGTAAATCTTTTTCCATGTGTGAATTGAACCTGTGAGGGATTGAAACTTAATAAGATTAACGAAATTATTCTCTTTGAGAAATTGTGTGAATTGAACCTGTGAGGGATTGAAACTTGAACCAGATATTAAATACAGATATGGTCGTAATGGTGTGAATTGAACCTGTGAGGGATTGAAACAGATGAACGAAGGTATTGTCGTTGATTGGGAGAAAAGGTGTGAATTGAACCTGTGAGGGATTGAAACAAATATACTTTTTACACTTGGACTACTACAACTTGAGTGTGAATTGAACCTGTGAGGGATTGAAACTTGGTTAAAACGGGGCGAAAAAAAGCTAAAACAAACTGTGTGAATTGAACCTGTGAGGGATTGAAACTCGTTAATTAATTGAAGTTGTTTTTTCGCGGTCTCATGTGAATTGAACCTGTGAGGGATTGAAACTATTCTCCCTCAAACCGGTCCAGGTGAAAGAACCAAGTGTGAATTGAACCTGTGAGGGATTGAAACACTTTAAAAGTTGCTGTCGCTCCGCTGGTTCTAAATCGTGTGAATTGAACCTGTGAGGGATTGAAACTTAAATAAATGTATAGTTTGCGAAATTTTAAAATTAAGTGTGAATTGAACCTGTGAGGGATTGAAACTTTAACGGAAAAAACAATTTACCCTTCTTAACCCAGTGTGAATTGAACCTGTGAGGGATTGAAACACGAGGGAATTGTAAAAAACATAGTTGATAAACTTGTGTGAATTGAACCTGTGAGGGATTGAAACTGGATTTAAGACAATTGCCATAATTTTACTTTTCTTTGTGTGAATTGAACCTGTGAGGGATTGAAACCGAATTATGCCCCAATCTTCCAAAAGTTAAATTTCTGTGTGAATTGAACCTGTGAGGGATTGAAACGGAGAATTGCCCTGGGAAACCTTTGCCAAGGTTTATAGTGTGAATTGAACCTGTGAGGGATTGAAACAAATATTCATTTATGACGCTACCAGGCACAAATTTTGTGTGAATTGAACCTGTGAGGGATTGAAACTTTTTGAAAGAAGACAACTTGCAAGCGCCTGCGAACGTGTGAATTGAACCTGTGAGGGATTGAAACTATCCATATTCACGAATGAACCTTGCAATTATATCAGTGTGAATTGAACCTGTGAGGGATTGAAACGAGATTGTGCGGGTGAGAATCCGACAAGACAACGGCACGTGTGAATTGAACCTGTGAGGGATTGAAACTCAATTGCTTTTGCGATTGCTTTTCTTACTACCTCTTGTGTGAATTGAACCTGTGAGGGATTGAAACAAGCCAGCCGAAACCAAGCCGTCCAGAGCAAGCCAGGTGTGAATTGAACCTGTGAGGGATTGAAACGACCTTGCACCATTACAAAAGGCACTTGGGGATGGTGTGTGAATTGAACCTGTGAGGGATTGAAACTATTCAAGACAGCAAAATGATTAACCGAATGACCTGGTGTGAATTGAACCTGTGAGGGATTGAAACAAGAGCGGGCTTGAGGTTGAATTCTACAAGCCCGAGTGTGTGAATTGAACCTGTGAGGGATTGAAACAAAACTTATCGTTATCAATCGTTAAAAAATCATACTTTGTGTGAATTGAACCTGTGAGGGATTGAAACGGATTTATAGGCCATCTGTTTTTCAACTTAGTAGCAGTGTGAATTGAACCTGTGAGGGATTGAAACTACCTGATGTTCCCGCTCATACCCGAAGTTATAACCTGTGTGAATTGAACCTGTGAGGGATTGAAATCTTGACTTTTTGTGAAAACTCGGATAAATTTAAACAGGTTAAATACAAAAAACGGAGATCTAACATGAGGCGGGCAATAATTTTTGGGCTATTCATACTTATTTTTTCTATCGGGTCAAATTCCTTCGCTCAATTCTCCAGATTTGGGATCGGGGTAAAAGGTGGCTTGAACCTTGCAAACGCTGTTACGGACATTGAAAACGCTGAACTTTCTTATCGGAATGTCCTTGCAATCGGTGGAGTTGTTGATATTGGATTAAACAGGGCGGTTTCTTTTCAGGTTGAGCCAAGATACATTCAAAAGGGAGCAAAGGTCAAGGTTAAAATAGGTGGATTTGGGGAAATTAATTTTATTGGGAAATTTGATTATTTTGAAATACCGTTATCGCTTAAGGTGAGATTTTCAGAGAATGATATAACACCTTATTTATTTGCTGGACCGGTTTTTTCTTTTTTAAATTCAGCAAAGGTTGAAAGTGGAGGGGAAACGCAGGATGTAAAAGATGAAACTAAATCAAACGAATACTCGCTTGATTTTGGAGGTGGAGTTGCGTTTCGTATTGCTACGGATGTGTATTTAACAGCTGATGTTCGTTATTCGCTTGGTTTAACAGATATAATAAAATCTAATGAATCAAATTGGAAATCTCGGGATATAAGGTTACTTGTTGGTTTGCTTTTCAATTTGTAGGCATGAATAAATTAAGTAAAGAGAGATAAATATGAAAAAAATCATATTCTATCTCTTCTTCCCAATTTTTTTAGTTGTCAATTTTACGAGTTGTAACTTGTATACCGTAGAAAAAAAGATTTACCCGCCCCAGCTTGCAAGCCAAATTGCAAAAATCGGCGATAAATTACCCTTCCTAAAGGTGCATATGAAAGATGGCGGGCTTTACATACTTAAATCGTGGAAAATTGATGAGGAAAATAAAACAATTAAAGGAAAGGGGATTTATTATTCAATAGATAGGAGCTCTACGGAAGAAAAGGATTTATTTATTATAGACCTTGAATCGGTAGCGCTTTTGGAAACAAATGTCTTAAAAAGATCTAGTGCGGTTGCAGCAATGACCTTAGTTACAGGTGCATCTGTTGCATTAACGGTTTATTGTCTTGCTAATCCAAAGGCATGCTTTGGTTCATGCCCAACATTTTATGTTTGGGATGGCGATTCTTTAAGATTACAAGCAGAGGGCTTTACCTCAAGCGTTGCCCCAGCTCTTGAGGCAGATGACATTGATGCTCTCTATTATGCGAAAAGCTATAACGATGAATTAACACTTGAAGTAAGGAATGAAGCTCTTGAAACGCATGTGATAAGATATGCTGACCTTCTTGTTGTTCCAAAAGGGAAAAATTCACGGGTTTATGTAACCCCAAATGGCAAATTTTTTGAAAGTGATAAGATTTTATCTCCAACCTTCGCTAAGGCAAGTGAAGGCGACATACTTCCTTTAATCCTTAACCCCGACGGAAAGGAGAGATTTAGCTTGGCTGATGAAAAATACCTTGGGGAGAGGGAGGATATTGAAATTGAATTTTTGGTCAAACCAGGAAAGAACTATGGTCTTGTAATCGGTCGGCGACTAACTCTTCTTTCTACATTCCTTTTTTATCAAGTCCTCGCTTACATGGGAAATGATGCGGGATATTGGCTCGCTCAGATAGGAAACTATAAAAACCAAGAGAAGTTTGATAGATTTAAAAAAGCAGTTGAGAAGTTTAATGGTATTGAGATCCTTGTTCATCGTGATGGCAAATGGAAATCAGTTGGAATTATTGATGGGGAGGGACCTCTCGCTACTAATTTCAATATAGTTTTGCTTGACAGGGTGGAAAATGATACACTTAAGGTTAAGCTTCGTATGACAAAGGGTGCAATACGTCTTGATTATGTTGCCCTCGCTGAGATATCTAAAGAAGTTGAACCGATAGTCATAAAACCTTATTCCGTTCTTTATGATAAAAAGGAGAGCCCGGAAGCATTATCTTCTTTACTGGACAGTGAGAAAGTTCTTGTAACATTTCCAGGCGATGTGTACAAATTGAAATATCGTTTACCTAGGATAGAAAAGGATAAAGATTTTGAGTTCTTTTTAAAAGCCAGGGGTTATTATCTTGAATGGATTAGAAAGGAATGGCTTGAGGAAGAGAATCCTTTGCTCCTCGCTGAGGTAATTTTTTCGCCTGAACAAGCATTGAGACGACTTGCTCCGAAATTTAAATCCGTAGAAGCTGAGATGGAAAAACAATTTTGGGGTTCAAAATATGCAAGACCGTAATTTAAAAATTTTGATATTCTTTATTCTGATCTTTTGTGCTTCCTGCGCTTCAATACGAGGACCACGGGAACTTATTCCAGATCCTGAGGAAGTTCCAGAAAATCCAAGAGGTTGTTGGATTGAACTGGAAACGAAAGTTGATAAAATTTCTGGGGAATTTATCGGGCTATCCGAAGAAAATGTTTATGTGGAAGTACAATTTGGGAAAAAATTGTATGCTGTCCCAAGGGATGAGGTAAAGAAAGCGCGAATTGTGGTTTTTTATCCAGATGGAACTAGTTATTTAGGTTTATGGACATTGTTGGGAGTACTTTCAACTCTTTCCCATGGCTGGGGTCTTATTCTTTCAGCACCGATTTGGTTGTTGTTTGGCATACCTTCTATGATAGGAAGAAGTTATGAGCCGGTTTTTAGTTACTCAAAGAAAGAGTTGGATAAAATGTCAATCTATGCAAGATATCCTCAGGGAGTACCTATGAAAATTAGACAAAAGGCGACAAGATTTACAAGGTAAAGATTGAAATAGATTCCACCAAAAGCACCTTCCCATTTTCATAATTTCAATGAATTCAAGCTTAAAAATCATTAGTTCAATGCGAGGTGATAAAGATGGGTTTCAAAAAGTTGGCATTTTTTCTCTTTCTTATAGTATTAATCTCCGGATGCATTCCCGACTATAGGATACACCCTGAATTTGAAATGCTGGCTAAAAATATAAAAACTCTTGGACTTGTTACCCCCGATATTAAAATTTACAAACTCACAGCTGGCGGAATACGAGAATTAGATGATGACTGGAGTAGCAAAGGTAGACAGAATGTTTTGGATATTTTGCTAAAATTGTCAAAGGGAACAAGGATCAAAATAAAACCAATTGAAGTTGATCCAGAAATTGAGGAAGAAATGGAGGATATTAAATCTCTTTACATGGCTGTAAATAAAAGCATCCTTTTGCATACCTATAATTTCCCAATTGATGAGATTAACGAGCCCCTTGATTACCCCAGGGAAGATAATAAATTCTCCGATAAAATTAAGAACTTCGTTTATTCTATTGGATCGGTTGAGAAAATTACGCAAAAATATGGCGTAGATGGTTTGATGTTTATTTATGGGATGGATGAAATCTCTACCAAGGGTAGAAAAATGCTAAAAATAGCTGGCTCTATATTGGAATCCATTACGAAGGTTGAATTAATGTCACCGAGTTTAAGAAGAGGCGGAATCACTGTTTTAACCATGGCTATTGTAGACCCAAATGGAAATATCATTTGGTATGATGCGGAGATTAAAGAAGGTATCTCTGACCTGAGGGACCCCGATAGCACATACCAAATCCTTGCTAAAATTTTTTGGCAACTTCCATGGTCAATGTATTAATAAAAATAGCGCTACTTTTACTGTTAATTCTTTCAGGTTGTGCGACAACAAGCTTACCGCCTATAACAAGTTCTACATTTGCAACATTAGAAGAGGATGAAAAAGGACTATGGAGACGCTCTGAAGAAGAGCAAAGAATCATCAACAGAAGTGATCTTATTTATAAAGATGAAGAACTTGAAAACTACCTTAATGAAATAGCAAGAAAACTCGCACCACCTGAAGTACTTAATTATATTCAATTCAAAGTAAAAGTGATCAAAAACCCATACCTAAATGCGTTTTCCTATCCGAATGGCGTTATATATGTTCACACTGGAATCCTTGCAAGAATGGACAACGAAGCACAACTCGCAACCCTTCTCGGTCACGAGATAACACATATCACACATAGACACACTGTTAGAACTTTCAGGGATATTAAAAATAAAACCGCTTTTCTTGCAACACTGCAGGTTTCACTTGCTGTATTTAAAGATGATATCATTAGAGAACTTGTGAATATTCTCGGAATGATAGGGACAATTGCCGCTATTTCAGGTTACTCCAAGAAGCTTGAGACCGAAGCAGATATTGAGGGCTTTAAACTAATGCTAAACGCAGGATATGACCCTTATGAAGCTCCAAAGCTCTTTTTTCACCTGAAGAAAGAATTAGAAGATGAACAAATAAAAGAACCCTTCTTCTTTGGGACTCACCCGCGACTTCAAGAGCGAATACAAAACTACAACAGTTTCCTTGCCCAACTTCAATATCCAAATGCAACCAAAAACACGGAGGTTTTCCTTCAAAAAACGAAGAATGTAATACTTGATAATGCTTTTCTTGACCTGAAAGCAGGGAGATTTAACATGGCTAAAAGAGGGGCGGAAAAATATCTAAGTATAAAACCCGATGACGCGAAAGCATATTATCTCTTGGGAGAAATCCATAGACAAAGGGGAGAAAAAGATGACCCAGAAAAAGCGAAAGAGAATTACGAAAAAGCGATCTCACTTGACCCATCTTTTCCGGATAGCTATAAAGGATTGGGAATGATATACTATAAACAGGGCGAGAAAGCCCTTGCCAAAAAATACTTTGAGTTATATCTATCGGTTTATCCAGAAGCCCCGGACAAAGCTTATATAGAAGAATATCTGAAAACATTGCAAGAGAGGTGAAGTAGCAAATGAGGAAACTTCCATTAATTGCTTTACTTTTTATCATTGGTTGCATACCTACCCCTCCCTGGTCAAAAGTTGGAGGACAATATTTTGATGACTCACAAAATTTCTATGTTGAACTACCAAAGGGATGGAAAAAATCAAACAGAGTTATATATCTGCTCCTAACTAGAGATGGTGTCTTACTTCAAAATATCATGATAACACGAATGGACATTGATGCGGAACTTAAATACACTAAGAAAAAACTTAAAAGAGATATGCTACCTCAAGAAGTAGCAGAGGTTATCATTGATGATTTAACTTCAAATCCGAACATTTTAAATTTTAATCTCATAGAGAATACCCCAGCTAAAATTAGCAGTCATCAAGGTTTTAAATTGCTCTTTACATTTAGAAATGAAGAGGGAGTGAAATATAAAAGCGTTTATTATGGCTTCATCGCTGGTGGGAAATTTTACGGAATACGCTATACCGCAGCTGAAAGATATTACTTTGACAAGGATATTGAAACTTTTGAAAAAATCGTAAAAAGTTTTAAATTATTAAGTGAGGAAACATAAAAATAAGGGAAACTGAAATCCGCATCGCATTTTGAGTTGCACCTTTTAATTGCTTTCATTCCTTAAACATCATAAAAGCTCCTGAGCGGGAAAGCACCTAAGGGAAAATCCGATTTCTCATAATAAAAAATGGGTGAGAAATATGAAAGTCAAACTTTCAATCTCATTGGCGTTTATATTTCTTATTTTCTCATCCTGCCAGAAAAAGGAGTTTTCAAATCCATTTGACCCCACATCACCAAACTATGAACCACCATCCGTCAAATTTATATCAGCCCCTGCTGAAAATGAGACGATTTCATCTTCAACTGTAACATTTACCTGGGAAGGCAATTCAGACATAAATTTATTTAGATATTCACTCGTCGGATATAAAGGCAACGACTCTATTGTCTATCAATACTGGACTCTCTGGTCAAAATCAAAGTCAGTTACATTTGACAATCTTGACGACTTGACATATGTCTTTAAACTTCAAACCAGATACGAAGATAGACCCGAGATTGCAGAGATAAAACGCTCGTTTAAAGTTGATGGGATAAAGGGTCCGACATTGAAATTTTTCAAGCTTAAAAACGATGTTTTAACCGGGAACGAATTTAACATTGAGGTCTGGCTTGAAGATGTTCAAGGTTTCAAAAGTGGTAGCTTCAAGGTTAAGTTTGATAACAGCGCTTTGAGATTTGTCACCCTTCAGAAGGGGAGATTTCCGCAGGATAATCGGCTTGACCAGGTTGTAGTCCCTGACTTTGGAGTTCAAAAAGTGATAGACGAGGCAAATAATAAAGGCGAAGTTGAAATAACAACTGGGGTTATGCTCTCTTCATCTTCTCTTCCCACAGACCCGCCTTATCTAAATGGTAGCGGTGACATAGTCGTTTTGAGATTTAGGACATTGAAAACAGGTCAATATTCACTTGATTTTGGGGATGTTAACATTCTTGACTACAACGGTAATCAGATAACACTACAACAAACGAAGAAGGCGATTGTAAATGTAAAATAAAGGGAGGGTTTAAGCCATGAGGTCAATAAAGATATTTTCACTTGTCTTGTTTTTAATTTCAATTTGTTTCTCACAGGAAAGGGGGATTGGTTTAAGGGAGAGTGAAAAGGCAAACTTTCAGTCGTTTTATAAGAATTCCTGGGCTGTTATTATCGGAATAAACGATTACATAAGGGCGCCAAAACTTAAATATGCAGTCAGAGACGCAGAGGAATTTACCGAAGTCCTTGTAAATTATTACGGTTTCAAACGGGAAAACATCGTAAAATTAATTGACAGGGAAGCGACCAAGGAAAACATAATGAAGGCGTTTGATAAGCTTCGCTCAAAGGCAGGTAAAGAAGATAGGGTTCTCGTTTTTTTCGCAGGACACGGTATCACAGTTCAACTTCCTGATGGAAGGGAAAAGGGTTATATACTCCCAGTTGACGGCTCTCAAGATGAATTGATAACAAGCGCAATTTCAACTGACCAACTAAATGAGATAAGTCAGTTGATAAAAGCGAAACATTTGTTTTTCATAATGGATGCTTGCTATGGCGGGTTGATATTTGCAAGGGCACAACCGCTTTCGCCAACTGCACTTGATTATCTTGAGGTCATATCAACGAGAAGGGCAAGGAAAGCTCTTACCGCTGGAGGGAGAGACCAAACCGTCTTGGATACAGGACCTGGGGGTCATAGCGTTTTCACATATTATTTGATTGATGGTCTGAAAAATAGAACTGCTGATTTAAATGGGGATGGGATAATAACAAGTGGTGAATTGAATGAATATGTCGCTCCTCGTGTGACCGCTGAATCAAACAGGTCTCAAACTCCTGAATATGGAATTCTTGCTGGTGATATGGGAGGCGATTTCGTTTTTATACCCAGTGAGTATATTGTCGTTCCAAAAGAAGCAAGAAACTCTGTTGATTTCGTCGTAAAGGTTGAGGAATTCCCTGATGCGAGGATTTATATAGATGGTGATTTTGTAGGCAGTGGCTCCATAAAGATAGAGGTGCCTGTTCGCAAAACGAGAACCGTGATGGTTGAAAAAGAGGGTTATAAAAAATATAAAGCAGATATCTTTGTTTCAGATAAACCAGTTGAATTGAATGTTAAACTTGAACCGATAAAAGGTATCTTAAAGTTAAACACAAAGCCAGAAGGAGCTCAGGTTTCCATAGATGGTTCAATTGTCGGGGTTTCACCTCTGACTACCGAACTTTCTTATGGGGAACATAAAATAAAGATTGATATGCCAGGATATAATACCGAGGAAATGACCATCAAGGTTTTAAGCGATGGAGAGATAGTCAAGAATGTCTCGTTGAAGATGAAAGAGACACCTGAAAGAATTGCGATGAGAATTTATAAACGTAAACTTTTGACTAAACATGCACTGACATTTGCAAATTATGTCGCATCCGCTGGAGCTGGGGTTTATGCCTTTCTTTTAAATCGTGAAGCTGATGATTATTACGAGAAATATACGAAGTCAAAGCTTCTGTCAGAAATAAATTACTACAAGGACAGGTATAACAAGACGATAAATAAGAGAAACATAGCGATTGGTGTTTCAGCTGGTTTTGCGATCGTCGGGACATACTTTCTTTTGAAAAGCGTAAACCTTGAAGAAATTTTAAAAGAGGTAAAGTCAAAAGAGGTCTCAATGTTTATTGTGCCTGATGAAAAGAAACTGCAATTTTATCTTTCTTTGAGGTTTTAATTTTTGAAAGAAAGTAAAACAATTGGAGGTGTCTTTATGAGTAGGGGAGTGAAATTTTTTAACATATACCTCTTCCTTGTTTTGGAATTTCTTGTTGCCTCAACAGGTTCTCTATTATCACAATCGCAAGATGAATGGATAATTTTTAATTCAACATATGGGAAGTTCATCCTTTCTCTTGCTGATGAAGGGAATTATCTCTGGGTTGGTACAAGGGGCGGTGGGCTCGTTAAGTTAAATAAATCAACCGGTGACTTTATTATCTATGGTAGATGGAATTCTGGTTTGCCTTCAGATACTGTTCTTACAATAGCCATAGATAAACAGGGGAATAAATGGATTGGGACACAAAATGGAGGAATTGCAAAATTTGATGGTACAAATTGGACTGTATACAATACATCAAATTCTGGCTTACCAAGTAATTGGATAAATGTAATTGCAATTGATGACTCTGGAAATAAATGGATTGGAACTCAGGGTAAAGGTCTTGTGAAGTTTGATGGCACCAGGTGGACTGTTTATAACGAAGCAAATTCTGGCTTGCCCGATAACTATGTTTGGTCATTGGCTATAGATGACTCTGGAAATAAATGGATTGGGACTACATACGGCGTTGCAAAGTTTGACGGCGTTAGATGGATTTCTTATAATACCTCAAACTCTAGGTTGCCAAATAATAAAATTCGTGCAATAGCGATTGATGATTCAGGTAATAAATGGATTGGGACAGATGGTGGCGGTCTTGCAAAGTTTGATGGAACAAACTGGACAATTTATAATACATCAAACTCAAGCTTGCCAAACAACATAGTTCGTGCAATAGCCATAGACGATTCGGGTAAAAAATGGATCGGAACCGATGGCGGTGGTCTTGCAAAGTTTGATAGTACTTGGACCATTTATAATACATCAAATAATTCCATATTGCCTTCCAACAATGTTTATGCAGTAATTGTAGATAGTCAAGGGAATAAATGGGTTGGAACAAGCAAGGGTCTTGTAAAGTTTGACGGTGTTAATTGGTCTGAGTATAGTACAACTTTGCCATCTGATAATGTTCGCGCTATAACCGCAGATGGAGAAGGAAATAAATGGATCGGGACGGATAAAGGTCTCGTTAAATTTGACGGTGTGAATTGGACTATTTATAATACGACAAACTCTGGTTTACCTTCTAACGATGTTCGTGCGATAATTATTGATAGAGATGGCGCCAAATGGATCGGAACTTTTGGCGGTGGAGTTGCAAAGTTTATAAGTGGTAAGTGGAAAGTTTACAACACATCAAACTCCGGTTTACCTAATAATAATGTCACTTCAATAGCAATTGATGGGCAGGGAAATTTATGGATTGGTACTTGGGGTAGTAGCGTTGTGAAGTTTGACGGCGTTAATTGGACTGTTCATTACCCAGCACCATACAATTACTATATTAATTCGATAATCGCAGACAAAGAAGGAAACATATGGGTTGGATTTAATCCTACTTCTTATTATTACTCTTACCTCTATGGAGGGCTTGCAAAGTTTGATGGGACAAATTGGAGTCGTTATGATGTTTCCCCTTCTAATGTTGTTAAGGCAATTGCAATAGATGACCAGGGTAACAAATGGATTGGGACAATTGCTTATCCATATTATCCATTTCCTTCTGGTGGTCTTGCAAAATTTGACGGTGTAAATTGGACTGTTTATCAAACTTCAAATTCAGGTTTACCGAATAATAATGTTTGGGCAATATTCATTGATAGAGAAGGTAACAAATGGATTGGGACGGAAGGTGGGCTTGCAAAATTTGATGATTTTAGTTGGGCGGTTTACAACACTTCAAATTCTCGCTTGCCTAATAATAATGTCCGTGTAATAGTAGATATAGAAGGTAACAAATGGATTGGAACCGAGGGTGGAGGACTTGCTATCTTTCGTGAAGGCGGAGTTATGCCGATTCCACTGTATGTTTCACCTTCACAATTAAAATTTGGAAATGTTTATGTTTCAGATTCATTGAGCTTAAAGTTGAAAATTAAAAATGGCAGTAACCAAACAATAAGCTTAAACGGGGTTAGCTTTATCCGTGGCAATGTTTTTAGGGTCTTAAATTCTTTCCCGATCACTTTATTACCAAATGATTCTGTCTTTCTTGACTTCGTTTTCAAACCGTTGTCATCCGGGGTATATACAGATACAGCTGTTATTTCAACAAGCGCTCTTTCATTCAAGGTTTATTTGGTTGGTAGAGGAATCAGACCCCCATATTTGAGCAGTGTTGATAGTGTTAATTTTGGACTTGTTATATTTGGTGATTCATTGAGTAAGAGTTTATGGGTTAAGAACACAGGCGAGATTGACACCGTTAGGATAAGCAAAGTTGAAGTAGATGCTCCATTTTATGTAAGGGGTGTGTCAAAGAGTGTTTTACGCCCAGGGGATAGCACAAGGATTGATTTGGTTTTTAAGGGTGAGTTAGATGGTTATCGTAGTTCAGTTTTGAAGGTTATAAGCAATGCTTGGAATGATACATTGAAGATCTCACTTTATGGAGCGGTCACACCTTTCAAGCAGTTTACATCATTTAGACAGGTTCAGTCAGGGGTTGTGAAGTTCGTTTATCAAGTTCAGACGACATCAACATTTGACTTGAAAAAGTTTGAATACTCAACTGATGGTGTAAATTGGGTTGAGAGCAAAAATATATCTGGCTCTACAACTATAACAGGGACAAAGACGGACACTATTTACTGGGACTCAAAAAAGGACTTGCCAAATTTTGAATCGTTGAATGTCAAAGTTAGGTTCACATTTACAGGAGGTGGTGTTGATTTTACGGTTGTGTTAAATGTTGGCGTAGATAATAAACCTCCTTCATTTACAGGGATAAAGGGGCATTCATTTTTGGGGTTTAACAGGGTGAAGTTGTTTTTCAATCGCGGGGTTGATATTTCAAAATTTGATTACATTGTTTCATTTGTTGACACTGTTGACAGGGTTTATAGGTTTTACAAGACGAGTTTGGATTCGGTTATTTTGGGTGGTTTTTATTCTGTTGCTGGTTATGTTTTTTATGTTCGTTGTGTTGATGAGTTTGGGAATGTGGGGGATTCATTGAGGTATGATGTTAAGTTTCCAGCTGTTGGTGATTATAATTTTGATGGTAAGATAGATGCGTATGACCTTGGTGTTTTTGTTCTCGGGTGGACGAATAGGGATAGCGTTTGCGATTTTTATCCTTTTGAGGGAAGGGTTCCTGTTGTAAGGGTGGTTGGGGATAAAAAGCTTGACGCTGGGGATGTTTGGGTGTTCACTATGTTTTGGGATAGGGGAAAAAGGAGTGGATTTGGGAAGGTTTCGGAGTTGAGCGTTGAGAGTTTGGGAAATGAAAGGGGTATGAATTTGAGATATAGTGGTGGGTATGTAACTATCGGGTTTGATGACTTTGATGTTTCAGGAAGGTTTGTCTCTGGTGGGGTTGAGATATTTTATGACAGGGGGAGTTTCAGGTTTGATTCACTTTTGTTTGATTTTGATGGTTTGAAGTTGTCATATGTTGATAGTTCAGGTGGTGTGTTTTATCTTGATTTTGGTAGGGGAGGTGGATTTGATTTTGAGAGGTTGGGTGCAAGGGTTAGGTTTAAGGTTTTGAGAGAGGTGAAGGAGGGTATGATTGTTAGGTTGAAGTTGTATGATGAAAATTTGAAGTTGTTTGAGAGGTCATATAGAATTAGTTTTGAGGAGGTTCCAACTGAATATGCGTTATATCAAAACTATCCAAATCCATTCAACCCATCAACTACAATTGAATTTGACATACCCGAAAGAACAAATGTAAAACTTGTTATCTACGACATCCTCGGTCGTGAAGTTGAAACACTAATTGATAAAGAACTTGAACCAGGGAAATATAAAGTTAACTTCAATGCAACAAATCTTCCAAGCGGTGTCTATTTCTATACATTGAAAACACCCAAATTCACAAAAACAAACAAAATGCTTTTGATTAAGTAACTTTCAAAATTGATTTTTCCACGAACTCTTTTTATATGAAAATCCGTTTAAGTTGTTTTAATTTTCCGGAACTTTTTCCACACCATTCAAGCTTTTTCCCTTTGGTGAGGGAAAACAAAATTTATTTTTCAAAATGGGTCAAATCAACAGAAGAAAATTCATCAAAATCACAACCCTTTTATCCCTTTCCCCATTCCTTTCTTCAATTTTAAATTCGTGCGCAAACTCAATTTCATCCGTAAGCGAAAAAGAACCTAAACCTGACCTCGTCCTTGAGGGGGATGAAAAGGCAATAGCTGAGAAGATCAAAAATCAATACCAAATGTTGAAATCACTTTACGAAAACCCAGGCAAGGAGCTCACAATCGCTTTCCCTCAGGGTTTTAAAGAGTGATTTTGATTTTCAATTCGCTTTACCTATTTTGATTTTCGCTCTTTCAGGAGCACTTCTTGGCGGTTATCTTGGCTCAAAAAAATTCAGACCGCAAGTTGTAAAATTTTTCCTTAACTTGATAATTCTAAACATAGGAGGATACACCTTATGGAAAGGAATTTCATAAGCTTTGAAGAGGCAAGGGAGCTTGTAAAAGAGTATGCAAAACCACTCGGAGAAGTTCTTGAAGATGTAGAAAAGTCGCTTGGAATGGTGATATCGCAAGATATTTTTTCTCCGATAGACATACCTCCATTTACAAATTCAGCTATGGATGGGTATGCGATAAATACAGAAACTCTGAAATCATATCCGGTGAAATTAAAAATTGTAGGAGAGGTAAAAGCAGGTGATAGCAAAAAAATAAAGTTGAAAGAGGGACAAGCTATAAAAATTTTCACGGGAGCACCAGTGCCAGACGGAGCAGATGCAGTTGTTGAAAAAGAGCTTGTGAAAG
>Ga0079992_132268_pt1 | contig 17685 bp, 41 predicted proteins | sample FaiFalFF_MnMetaG_3_FD_69197 | JGI IMG/M metagenome (GOLD analysis project Ga0079992, IMG submission 69197) | Freshwater microbial communities from Yellowstone National Park, Wyoming, USA - Fairy Falls B (FF_Mn_B) MetaG (SPADES assembly) (version 2) | ecosystem: Environmental > Aquatic >... | reverse complement strand
TATAAATTTTTTGTTTATATATATTTGTTTGTATATTTTTGTTTATAAAACAAAAGCTTTAAATACTTTAAAAACAATAAAATAAATAAACAAAATAAACAAAATAAACAAGGTGGTTAATATGCAGAGTGAAGAAATAGAAAATAGTGATATGAATGAAGAAGATAAAGGAATAATTCAGTTTGCTGATTTGGATGACCTTGAGAGGATGGATTTTTCTCATGCTGAAATGTTTGCAGAAATTCTTGAAAGCTTTGGTTACGAAATTTACTATATACACGATGAAGCAGATGGCTTTGTATTTGATTACAAGAAAGGTGAAGCGTTAGATGTTGATACTGAAGAATATGAAGAAGTTGATGAAGTAATTGCAAAAGAAAATCTAACTTGCATCGAACTTTGGAATGGCTGGAATATTTATGCTAAATATATGGATGGAGGTTGATAAAAATTTGTTTAGGTTAAAATAAAAAGGAGGTGAAAAAAATGAAATTTTATATAGAGGACATAGTCAAATGGGTTGAATATTTAACAAAATCTAAGATTGACGAAAGATTTTTAAATCACTTTAATGGTAGAGAAATTGCAGAATGGCAAGAAATTGCAAACGAGCTTACTAAATATTACACAGCTGACACAGTATTGCTACTTTCTTCGATCATCAAATCACAATTAGGTAAATAAAAGAATGTAAAACTAAAATAAAGTTTAAAATTTAATTGGTGATAAATATGGAGAGTGAACAAATAGAAAATAAGCAAAATAAAATAAATTTTAATGATATTGTAGATACAAGTAAAATTGACTTTATGGTTAAGGATAAAAGTAAAATTTATGCTGTTGTTAGTATAGAATGCTTAAACAAAAATAACTTAACTAAACTTAATAAAAAAGAATTTGATTTTAGATATCTTAAAGATAAAGATATGTTAATTAAATTGGTAGAATTTGCTACGGAATTAAAAATAAAACATAAATATAGTTTTAACAGTGAATTAATGCTTAATGTAATTAAAAACTTAAGTAAAATTAGTTTATTTAGTTTAAGGTTTGATGTTTATTATTTTAATAATACTGAGCCTTTATTTTTTGTTGAAACTAATAGCTATGGTGATCATGATAGTGATGTAAATGTTATTGTTTTAGCTCCCAGGTTTACAGAGGAAGGTTAGTATGGTAGAGATAATAAAAGAAAGTAAAAATGAAATAAAGTTTTTTATAAATAGAAATAAAGACATTTTTAAAGAATTGGATATAATACATAGAATTAGTAATAAAAAACTTAAATATTATATCTTAGATTGGCATAGTGAAAATATATTAATAGCTAAAAAAACAACATTAAAAAAATGTAAATTTTGCGGTAAAAAAGATGTATTAGCTTTTGAATTTGATGATGGTTATAAGGTTTATAAAATTTGTGGATCCTGTTGGATAAGATTAAATAGCTAAGTGATTAAATGTTAAGATATAAAGGTTATCATATTTTTAAAAGCTATAAAAAAGTTTTAGTTGTAAGTTATGCAAACGACTTTAAAACAAAAACATTTAAAACTATAGAACAAGCAAAAAGATTTATAGATAGATTTTTAAATAGCTGATTAAATGCTAAATATATTAGAAAAAATAAAACAATTAGCTAATGAGGAATTTGAAGCTTATCAGGTTAGTGCTAATAATAAAGATTTATTTAAGTTAGTTAAGCTCGGTATACTCGAGATAACATATAAAAGTAATAAGAATACTGTTTATAAGGTTGTAGATCTAAACAAACTTGAACAGCTAATAAAGTACAAAACAACAAAAATAAACTTAGATAATGATAAACCTTTATTTGATTCTATAGTTGGATATGATAAACATAAAGAATTATTACTTAAGTGTATCAGTTCACCTAATCCTATTCATGTTATATTATTAGGACCACCGGCAACAGCTAAAACCTTATTTCTTTTGGAATTGACTAAGTTAAATAGTAGTGAATATGTTACAGCATATATAACTTATTCTGGATTATTTGACATATTATTAAATGAAACTAAGTTTTTGCTTATTGAACAAATAGATAACATAAAAGATAATAATGTATATAAACTACTTTTAGATATATGTGAATATGGATATATAACTAAATCAACACATATGGATTATTTAAAAACTAAAGTAGATACTAAGGTATTTGCTACAGCTAATAATTTAGATAGATTACCTGAGAGCTTAGTAAGTAGATTTTTAATTGTTAAGTTTCCTGTATATAGACCTGAGGAATATAGACAAATAGCTTTTAACATATTACAGAATTATACAAGTGATATAAATCTTATAAACTATATAATAGAAAAAACCATAATGTACAGGGATATAAGAAATGCTATAAAATTAGCTAAAATATGTAATAGTACTGATGAAGTAGATAAATACTTAAGTATAATTAGCTTTTAGTTTTTCGATCATGTTCTGACATTCAATTATCAATAATGTACAACCATGTCTCTTAAAAAATTCATTAGCTATTTCTAATAAATCAATAAGATTTTCATAATCTTCTTTAGATAGCATTTTCTTTACCACAGTAATAGCACCTCTCAACAAATTTTTTTCCATTCCAGAATAATGTATAATCATGCTCACATTTTCTTTCTTTCATTTCAATCCCTTTTTAAAATTCTAATGAGAACATCTTTTTGCTCATAGTTTAAATCTGAATATTTAATTTTCATGCTAATCTACCTTGAAGTCTCTTTTAATAATAAACTCTGGTTTTACCTTATTTATAATTATTTCCCAAATCTGATGCAAGCAAAAATCTCCTGACTGCCATGAAAAATAGCACTTACTATCTACAGTAATATTTCCATGAAACTTATTCTTATTATATTTTTCTCTTATCATGCTAATCTACCTTGCTTTTTAACTGTATCAAAAAAAATATAAAAAGATACTGCACCTGTAATTAAACTAAAAGTTGCTACAATAAAATTCTTAAGTATAGATGCAAGAACAAATATGTAGAAACTTAAGAAAGATGTAGATGCACATAAATAAAGAGCTACTACATATATTAATATATCCAATTTTGTTTTCTTCATTTCAATCTACCTTGCTTTTTAACTATTTCTAGTGTCTCTTTTATCATGTCCTCGACTGCTCTATCAAAGCCGACTTTTTCTATTTTTTCTCTAAAGTCTAACATATCATAACAGTTCATACAAATTATAGCATTACCTATGTCTATAAAGCTTTCTGGTTCCTCTCCACACATCATACATTTATCTGTCATACCTTTTAAACCACTCTTCAGTTAATATTTTTATCACATCATTAAATGCTAGATTTTTCTTTAGTTTTGTTTCATATTGTGCTTTAAGAAATATTAAATTAGTATATGTGCTCTCATCAACTCTTACTAATTTGTAATTTTGTCTTTTCTTCATAAATAATTATATATACCGTAAACTATTTAAACTTTATATACATAATAAAAATTATGTTTGTATGTCATAAGTGCAATAAAATAACAGTAAGTACAATATGCGATAACTGTAAAACAGATGTGATGGAAATATGGAATGTGAATCATGTCAAAAGAATAAAAGATTCTATAGAAAAATAAAGCTAATTGTTGACATCATGCTTGTTGTAGCTTTAATTTCTGTAGCTTTATATGCTAGAGAATTAGTACATATTGATGTTATGAATAATTTGGATAAAATTTGCTATAACTACTACTTGAATATATCTTCTTCTTCATCATCCTCTAATGGATCATATGTATCTGTCATACAACCTTAAGCTTTACACTTAAAACATTTCTTGTTCCAAACTTCTGCCATGCTTGTTTTTTGGCTTCATTTAATTACCTCCTTAAGCTTTTCATGGACCTTGTTTATTATATCAGATATTTTTTCTTCAGGTATATGTCTGTATTTTTCTTCATATGCAAAAGTAAGTGCATCATCAAGCTGCAATAGTTCTTCTTTACTTAACTCAAGTTCAAGTTTAACTCTATCTTTTTCTTCTTCTAGCATTTACAACACCTCTATACCCAATTCCTTCATAACCTGTCTAAATTTTTCTCTATCTCTTTCTCTTAGTTCTTGTATGAATCTTCTTATTGCTGGTATTCCTTTCTTAACTAATTCTTCAGCTAATGTTGATAAGTGTATTTCTATTTTTTCATCAACTCTTTCAACTATTGGTACTCTTTCTTTAGCCATTCTTATCAACCTCAACAAACAAATAAATATTATCTTCAATCATATATAAATTTAACTTATAACCAGGATTATGATATTTACCATATCGTTCAAGTATTCTTTCATCTATGTTTAACTTGTACTTAAATCCTTTATATTCTAATTCAACTTCCATACTTACGCCTTTATAGCTTCAGTCAATCTAACAGCCCATGTTTCTGCAAATCTTATTGCATCATCAATTATTGCTTCTTCTGGAACACCAAACTTAGCTATACCTTGTGCATAATGTACTGCAAACTCTTTACTCCTTCTTGCTACTCCTGGAGGTACACCTTTTTGTAATAACTTGGACTCAAGACTGTTTAACTCTTTCTCAAATTTTCTAGCTAACTCAAGTCCCATTATGCAATCACTTCCGACATCTTAGCTTCTGCTATTTTCTTTATTGTTATATCTCCACCTAATTCCTTCTTTACAAAAAATACATCCCTTCCAGGAGGAACTAAGTATAAAGTTCCATCAACAGTTATTGCACTTACATCTGGAGGAAGTGAAGGAGCAATAGTTTTTAAAAGAGGAGATATAGATTCACCTAACCTTTTTGCAGATTCAGTTATTCTTTCAATTAATCCTTCTTTTACTTCAGCCATGTTTTATAGCCTCCTCTATCTTTTTCTTGTACTTGTTAAAGATTCTAGTAGCCTCTTGCTTAGCATCCTTCTCTGGAATACCTATGTCTACTAATGTTTCTGATATATATTCAATTACTTGATCTTTCATCTCTTTATAGCTTCAACAAGTCTTGATGCCCACTTTTCTTCCTTTCCTCTAACAGCTGACTGAAAGTCTTCAGCTGTTACTAAATCAACACCTCTTTTGTAGTTATCTGCTAAAGTATTTCCAGCAGTTACACCTGCAAATAATTCAAGTCCTCTCTTGTAAGCATCTCTTTTATCAGTTACACCAGCTTTCCATCTTGTACCTGCATTAGCCATTTTTTCAGCCCATTTCCTTTTTGCTAAATCAATTTTAGCCATTATACTCACCAAAAATAAATTAGTTAAAACTTTAAATAAAGGTTTGTCCTACAGTATATTATGAAGTCAAGAGTAATTAGAATAAGAGTATCAGAAAAATTCTATGAATTTTTACTAGATGCTTCAAATGAAATTGGAACAACAATGAGTGAATTTATAAGAAATGCAGTAACATTTTACTTAATAGGATCAGTACTTGGAAAATTTAAATTTACAATTAATGAACTTAAGGATGAACTGTTAAACAAAAGATATTCCAAGAATAAGAAGTGATATAAATATAAAAACAGCATCAAACAGAGGACTTCTAAAACTACCAGGTAAATTTAGTAAAATAAGTAGCAAAAAGAAAAATATTAATACCCCTGCAATTGCTTTAACTATCTTCATAACATCCTCCATATAAAGTAAAATAATACTAACACAACTATTATTGCTAATGGAATAAATATAAGTAAACTTGGATGTTCTTTACAAACATTTCTATCAGGATCACATCCAAAAGGACACGCTACAGTCTCGTTTATTATCAATGATTTTGGAGGTTTTGGGAGCTCCTGTATTACAAGAGCAGTAATCGTAAACAGAGTACTGTTATCAATACAGAACCTTGTAGTATTGATACTTTGAGCATTGACAAATGGAACAAGGCTTATCATTATCAGCACTATAAGCATCTCTTTCATACATTCACCTAAATAAAATATTTTTTGAAACAATTAACAGTCTTAAAACTCTGAAAGCTATGTCATCAAGAACATCATCTGATATTGAAGTCACATTGAATACAGTCTGAACATTTGTAACATTAGTTACAAAAGTTGCATTCTCTACAGTTCTCGGAAATGTAGTATTCCATACAAAACTTGCTATGTTGTTTAATGTATTTGAAGTCAAATCAACCAAAAATGTAAATGTAGTGAGTGTTCTGCTTGGAAAACTCCATACAGATGAAGCTATATTGTTTAATGCTTCCTGAGTTACATTTACAAGAAAATCAAATGAAGTAAGTGTTCTGTTTGGAAAACTCCACACACTTGCTGGAAGAGTAGTATTTACATTTTTCACTGTATCATTTACTGAAACTATTGAACTGTTTAAATCAGTAAAGATTTTGTTAATATATGTAATTTCAACCCAACCTATAACACTACCAGTACTTGCAGAAGGTTTTAGTGATACATTGTAAATTCCTGTAGTATTTATAATATTTGTGCAATCAAATGCTATATCAAATTGTCCTTGATTTGCAAAAACAGTGGAAATGAAAAAGAATGGATTATTACAAGGTCTATTATTTACAAAAACCGTAAAATTTATCGTTGGTGATATAATAACTTTAAACTTTAACAATGCATTCAACACTCTTGATAAACCATCTGGTGCATCAAATGTAAAACTATAATTCTGACCTGCAGTTGTTAAACTATTTACATAAAAAGGTGATAGTAAAACCTTGCTTGTTACAACAGTCTCTGCAGATACATTAACTGCCATAATTATAAGCATTACAGCTAAAGCAATCCATATATATCTTTTCATAATTCCTCGCCTAAAATGGTAATGCTTCTACTATTAACTTTATTATTATATATATAATTATTATCAAAATTGGAGAAATGATTATTGCTACAAGAAATCTTAGTGAAGGGTCGACAGCTGGTATAAAAAGTAAACTAAAAAACAGTAAAATATTTGAAATAAACCATCCTGGTAAATCAAATATACTTCTTGGTGGTTCAGGAATTGCTATATTTACATCTCTCACAAATATTTGCACTGCTCCTAAGCCCATAAAGAATATAAGTGTAAATAAAAATGTTGCATAAGTATAAAGTACTTTTATTTCCCATGACATTATGATACCTCTCCTCCAAACCACTTTCTTAATATAAATGCTGTTATTATTGCAGCTAAAATTATTAATACTGCAGCTACCCATATTGGATATATTCCAATCATTGCATACATCATTATCAAGATTAATGCAGTTATAGCTCCAGGTAGCATTCCAGCCTTATATCCTACAAATGCACTTATTCCTATTAGTATTAATGTTGCTATCATTATTGGAGTTGAAAATAATGCTAATAGTATAAAAGCACCTGTTGCTGGACCTGTTACATTAAATTCAGTTATGTTCAATAGAGGCTGAGTCAAGTTTGATGGTGGTAACGATATATTTGTTGGTGGAGCTGCTGCACATGTTGGATCTGGTTCAAATTTAACTGTATCTGCACATCCAACAGGCTGACAAAATCTTACAAATCTTCTATGAGTTGAATTTACACATACATCTTGTACAAAAGGTTCACAAACACAAGCAAATTCTACATCTTGAAACATTATATTTAAGTCTACTCTATAACTAAAATAATCTTGTTGATAACTTAATGGAACTAAGTAAAATCCTACCTCTGCACCAGGAACAAATGGCATATTCTTTGCATTTATAGTATATACAAATCTGCTTATTCTTGGAAAACCAAAATATCCAATAGTCCTATTTGTATCAACTGGACCACCAGTAATAATAATAGTTGTTCTATCTTTAACAGTTACATTAACTGTTTGATTTTTGAAAGTTGATATATTTATTTCTATAGATGTAAATATTGGAAATAACCCACCCCTACAAGAAAAAGAATTATATATTTTTTGGTAATTTCTTGTTTCAGAAAATGTTGAATTACTTATGCTTATTTCATAACTAACATTAATATTACAAGCAGCAGACCCAAATGTAAATGTATTAATCTCATTTGAGAAAAATGCTTTATCCTGATTTGGTAACTTTATATTATTAAATTCATATACTGAAAATCCTGAAACACTTGAATTAACTGTTATGCTATCAGGTTCTCTCGTAAATACTGGACTTCTTACTGCACTTGTACTTATTTCAAAACTTTCAAATAAATTAAACTCTAAATCATATACAAATCTTGTATATACAAATCCATTTAGTGCTCTTGTAAATATTATAAAGTTTCTAACTGGGTCTCTAAATCTTATAATATCCCAATCTTCAAATGGATTATCAACATCAGCAAAAAGTATAAAATCTCTAAACTCTAAACCAAATAAACCTTTTCTATATTCTCTTACCCAAAAACCAGTTTGTGAGTCTACAGATGGTCTTCCAAAGTAAAGTATACTAAAAATACAATCATCTGTTGCAAATGATGTACATCTACCATCTCTTCCAAATATAAATGGTTTAACTATCTTGTTAAAAGGACCTGCACTTACACATTGAACTGTACCAGTAAATTCTCCATCCTTAAACCAATTAAAGCATATATCTACAGAACTTGTAGTTTGTTTTAGTAATACTGACTGTACTCCTCCACCAAAATCTGATGGCATAATTACATTTGTATCTGATATAGCAATGTGAATTACTCCTGGCGGCGAAAAGATTATTCTTGGACTTAACGAATTATTTAGTACATTATATAAAAATCCTGTTATTGTACCATTTGTTAATCTTGCAACAATTAACATATGAGTTAAATTAACAAGAATTTGAGGCTTAGCTAATTGTCTAATTACAATACCTGAATCTAATGTAGCTTCTTCAATGAATTCTGGATTTAATCTTCTTATCTTGAAGCTTGTATCATTTCTTACATAATCAAATAAAAAATATCTTGTAGTTTCTGTATCTGGGTCTAACCATGTAACTGCATCTATTCCTCTTAAAATTTTTTCTGTATCAATATTTATTTTCCCAGCTTCAAGTCCTGTAATTGTACTAAAAATTCTTGGATATTGGTATATTGGCCTTATCTCTGCTGAAACATTCTGCATAAGTAAAATAAAAATCAAAACTGATAGTAAAATTACTCTCTTCATATAAACCCCCAATTCATATTTCTCCCTTCATATATTTATAGGCATAAAGAAATATAAAAAATATAAATGCAAGTATCGGTAAAACACTTAGAAAGCTGTTTGGAATGTTTATTATAAGATGTGGAGAAAATAAAATCAGTACTGAAAATGCTATTATCATAAAAACAATAATCATAAACAGCTTTAATATCCATTCAATCATATTATTTATTTCATTTTAATTATTTATAAAGCTGATAGAACCAAGCTTAAAACAATAACAAGAGATACAAAAGATATAATGAATTTTAGAAAACCTCTAATGTTTAATTCTTCCACTCTTATCTCTGTAAGTCTAGTATAGAGAAATACTAAGAAAAGAATTACAACAGTTACAACACCAACTAAACTACCAAACAATCCTGTTGAAGATAATGCTCCAGTTATACTTACAACAGCTGGTGGTGCTGGTGGTGCTGGTGCTGGTGGTGCAAGACTTTCTTCTTGTAACTGATTTATTTCTTGTGTCCTAACTACAGAATACCATGTTGTTCCATCACTATAAGATTCCATTGGCTTAAAACCTAAACTATATCTATCGGTCCATCTATTGTTTATAAAATCACTAACTGGATAGATTTTTGATATATCAGCTAAAGGATTAAAGTTAACAACTTGATTTGTTTTTTTATTCCATAGTATTACTGATGTAAAAGAAAAAGAAAAATCAAAAAAGTTCGTGTAATGCCATATTAATTCTAAAGCATTTCCATAATGTTTTATACTATTTATCCTACACCAATAATTAAAATAGTCAAAAGTTGAAAGTTCTTCATCTGTTCTCTCACACATAACTCCTAAATTCATTGTTGGAACTGATATGTAATTTCCTTTATCATTAATAATAAACAATCTACCACCAGAACCTCCTGCCCATACTTCATTAAAAGATATTGGGTCGATAGCTGAAAAATAATATGAACCAAATCCTGGCGGAGTACTTTCAAGTATAGTTGGGTGGACGAATTTTAGTAAATCTGTTCCATTAAATACCTCATATCCAAAAGTAGGAACAACATCACAAGGATAACCAATACAACTATTAATAAGATGTGTTATATATCTCATAAATGGTGTAGTTGAATTAAATAAAATAACACCATAAGAATGTATAGGATTTGTTGTTGAAAAAGATACTATTACACTATTTGAATTGTATATTCTTAGAACTCCTGTCCAATCTTCTGTTATTCCAAGAATATCATCCTTTAAATATGCTCCCCATCCTCTCTGAGCATTAAATGTAGCTTGAATTGGTATAATAGAAACACTTAAATCTGGATTTACCTTTAAATAATTAACAATTCTATTGTTTTCACCACCCGATGTAACAAGAAAATAATCTGTCTCATTAAGTGAATAAATAGCAGTATGCCACCACTCGCTATTTGATATACTAACACTATTAAGAATATGTGTTGAATTTGCCACATATAAAACATTTTCCCCAATAAGTAAGAAATGTGTAAGATTTATTGGAACTGTGCTTATAACTGGAAAAGAAAAATTAAACAGATTTATAAAATATGATGAACTTGAAAAATCATAATTTGGAACTTGGGCATTAGGATTGCCATAATATATATTAAATATTCTCCAACTTTTTGAGCTTACATTTCCACTAAATAAAACTAAGCAATAAGTATTATCATCACCATCTGCAACAAAACTTGGTACTTCAATTTCATTTCCAACTAAAGATTGCTCTGTATCTAATTGTGTAACTCTAATTTCTTTTGTACAATTAGAAATATGTCCAGCAGGTATTGTTAGATTATGTGAGAAAATGTAATTTATTCTATTTACTCCAGAAGGTTCAGAAACATTTAATGGTCTTCTAAACTGCCAGCTTGAATTAAACCATGGATCTAAAACAAAACCTGAACCATCAGCACTAACAGTTAAATTAAACTTTCCTTTACTGTTAGGTGGCACATTAAAAACTATCTTAAAGTTACCATTACTATTTATAAGATAGTATCCTTCTATTCCATATTTCTTTATGCTATCTACTTGATAAGTAACATAACTCAATGGTATCCAATCGTATTTCCAATCAAGAACACTTGTATATATTGGTACAGAAACATTTTCAGTCCACCATCCATCTGTTCCTTCAAAATAATTCCATACAAATGATAAAGGAACAAAAACACTTGTAGAATTTGTTGTATAGATTAAATGTGTTGAATTATAAAGGAAAACTTCACCTGTATGATTTGCTCCTTCTCGATATTCAAAATGGTCTAATACTGTTTTACTATAAGTTACATTTTGTAGATCATATATTCCTTCTAATCCATAAATTATATTTGGAAAACTTGCTGTAAAGTTAATATTAACATTTCCAGAGTTTGTTACATTACAGTAGGCTTCTATTCTAGCTAATCCATAATAAATATCTTTATCACAAGTTATTGTCAGTCCTTGAACATTAATAGAAATTGCTGTAAGAAAAAATAAAAAAATCACTAAGTAATTCCTAAGCTTCACTTTGGATACCTCCAGATACTTTACTCTTGGTCTTGGTTTACTGTTTTACAGACCCAACTTAATCCCGAATAGCTCTGCAACTAATACTAATACTCCTATTGCTAGTATTATTCCACCTACTAATCCTAACACAAAGCCTCCTATTCCACCAATTGCTGATGCAGCCGCTGTTACATTACCTGCTATTGATGGAACGAAGTTAACCACTACTAGTAATGCTACTATTCCGAATATCAAACCAAGAGCTTTTACTAAAGGTGACATCAATTCAGCCATTTTTTAAATCACCTATTAATTGTTTGCTTTACCCATTTATAAACCTTTATTAAACTTTAAATATATTTAAAACATAATTATATATTGGAAAGTTTCAAGAAAACCGCAGGTTGTCTTGTATGAAAAGCCTGTTTGATGGATATACAATTGACTTAATAAAACATATCTACAAAAATGGTTTTACTACTTTCAGGTCTCAAAATATCTATAAATCGTTTCTTGGTTTCTATTTTCAAATAAAGTATTTAAAAGAACAAAATATAATAACAAACAATGGAAAAGATGAAAGAAATAGAAAAATTTGGGTACTTACTGATAAAGGTATAAAGATTGCTAAACTTTTAAATAAAATTGAGGAGATTTTAAATGAGAGCAAAAGTAATATATCTTGAAACTGAGAGAACTGGTAAAATAATAACTACTAATGTAGTTGATGGAAAAATAACAATAGACGATAAAACATTTTATGTTGATTTGATTAATCCAATTTATGTTAAAGATATCTTTGGCTATTCTCCAATTTACATACTAAAGCATGATACTCCATTTCCTGGTGAAATTAAAATTGAAAAAAATATAGAAATTGAAAATAATAAAACAGTTGAAAGATATTTATCTTCAATAACCTTTGTTAAAGATAAATACTTTGATCCTAAGCTTCTAAATAGAATAGTTCAAATTTCAATACTTGCAAACATGCTTAAAGTTAAAAAGAAAATAAGTGCAATCTTACCTTTAATTCTTGGTGTTATAGTTGGTGCTTTAACTACATTTCTCATATACTACTTTAAAACAGGTGGAAAGATATGAATCCAACAAGTCCTGGAGAAAAAATTATTTCACAAGAACAAGCATTTGCTGAATCTTTACTGCAATTATCCCAACCAAAAAATATCAAGACTCTTTCTGATTTAGATGAAGAACAAATTAACTACATATCATTTTTACTAACTCTTGGTACTTATGCTAAACTTACTGTTGTAAATAAATTTTGCGAACAATTCTTACTTCTTAGAGTTAGTAAAGATAGACTTGGTAGAAGTGAAATTATTAAAGGCATTACTCTTAGTGGATCAAGAGAAAGAAGAACATTAAAAGATATACTTTTACCTGGACTTAAATAAAATGGAGGGAAAGCTTATAAGAAAACCGTAGGTTGTCTTATATAGGAGGTGAAAATATGGGTGTATTAATGCCTGAAGAAAAAAAACCTGTTAAAGAAGAGGATGAAAATAAAATTTCAATAATTGAACTAATTAAAAAAATGCTTGAAGAAAAAGAGGAAAAAGATAAAAGTAAATTAGTTGAAGCTGGATTGTAGTATGGTGCTAATAGGATTTTTTGGTGAACTAGGTAGTGGAAAGACTCTTGGTTTAACTTACTTTGCATGGAATAACTTCTTTTACTTAGGTAGAAAAATATTTAGCAACTATACTCTATTTGGCATTCCATTTACTCCTGTTAAAACAATTGGCGATTTCTTTAAGATGATTCCTCCTGAAACAACTGATGAAGAAATTTTATCTGGAGTTGAAAAATTCTTTGCTGGCGATGAACTTTGGAAATGGGCTGAATCTCAAACAGTAGGTAAAGGAAGTGTTGAAAAAAAGAAAATAGTTGACGATATACTTGGTGCCAGTAGAAAATCATTTGTTACTATCGGATATACTACTCAGAGACTTAAAAAAATTGATCCTACAATCAGAGAGATAACCGATATTGTAATTTATCCTGAGCTTAGTGCTGATAAAAAAAGTTACCTCAAGCTATTACCTATTCCTTATGGTGGTTCAACAGTTATGGAACCTATTATAATTAAACCATTACCCTTTTTTGCTATGTATAATACTTATCAAAAAATTCCTCAGTTAATTATGTCTAACGAAACAAGTGAAGAAGTATATATACCTATTGAAAAGAACTCTGCCCTTATTAAATTCTTTATTGATAATAAATTTACTGAAAAAGAAGCTGTTAACTTTATAAGGTATATTGAAAGAAAATTCATATTCCCAAGACTATCTCAGATTAAAGAATACAAGCACTTATGTGATGAAGATAGAGAAATAGTACTTAACCTTCGCAGTTAAGTTCATGTATCTTTCTATTGTTTTCTGTTTCAAACATTAGTTTACACTTTCTACATTGTAGCTTATTCTTCACTAATTACCACCTTGCACTTTAAACCATACTTACTCATGTATTCTTCAATTACTTTACACATTTCCTTTATCTTTCCTTTAACTAAAAATTTCAGCTTATCACTCATTGGATAATCAAATATTATATTATAGCCATTACATTCTATCTTTGGTAAAAAAGGCATTATCTCTATCTGTTTATTAAATACTTTTAATTTCTTACCTTTTCCTCTACTAAGAACAGCATTTATCTCATCAACAAATTTCTTTATATATTCCAAGCATTCCTCAGTTCCTATTACTTTATATACTACTTTCATATTCTCAATCCTAATGGATCTTTTATACAGTTTTCTAGATGAGCATCAATATCTCTTGTGACTCTTCTTACTTCTTAGCTTTATTAGTCCATATAAGCTCCAGTTCTTCTTATAATACTTTACATATTTCTTATTAAATAATACCTGCTTTATTTTATTCTTTGATAGCAGGTCCAATCTTACTCTGTTCTTATCATCTCCAATCAATCTTCTTAGTATACATATTCTTCTAAAATCATTTATATCTGTAAAGTATATTAGATGATAACCTCTATTTGACTTTTCAATTTGTGGTAGTTTCTTTAGTTTATAGTAACCTTTAATCAAGCTCCATAATAGTACTAATTTGTTCTTTGTATCTATATCAACTGTTATACGGATATAATCTCACCTCTTGCTTCTATTTCTCTTATCTGTGCTTCATTATAATCGTGAGATATAAATCCATCAATATCGTAAAATGCTACATATCTATATACTTCATTTAATATCCACTCATCAACTGGTAATCCTGTTGTTCTAAAGTCATCAATAGCTTCTTCTACTGTTATTTCTCTATTAAACTCATATCCTACTGTTTCATATCTTATTATTGATCCTATTGCCTCAGCTTCTTCTCTTGACATACCTGCTTGCATCAAGCTATGTATATTTTCTATTTCTGTTTCTCTTACTATTCTTATTGATATAAATATAAACTCCAAGTCATTCATAACTTTATCAAACAGTTCTTCAAGCTTTTTCTCATCAATCTTATCTGTATGTATCATAAATACTCTAAATTCTACAAATGGTGTTGGTGTTTCAGTAGTTGGTCTTATAGCATAATAAGCTCTCATCTTACTGCTTCTATATAATTTTTTTTCTCTTAGTTCTTCAATATCCATATTCTATAACCTTTACATCAAATTTATTCTTCCTAGTACATACTCCACATCTCCACCACTTGTATTCTGCTTTTACGAATATCATACCCTTAGCTTTTTTAATACTTCTTACATCCTGCTCATGATTACAGAACTGACATTTCATAATAAACTTATTACTTTTTATAATTTATAAACTTTTCTATATTCTGAAATATATATTAGGTTATATAGATTTTAGCTAATAACTCCTCTTTCTCTTGCTTTTCTCAACACCTTGAAAACATATGTCTTATATTTCTCTGGTTCTTTTCCTAACAGCAAACATATATCTTTCCAGCTTCTTCCTTGCTTGTAGAACTCTATTATTCTTGATTGATTTGGAGAGAAAGGATTTACAAGATATTGCTCTGTCATTTTTAAAACATCCAGCTCATCTTCCTTTATATATTCTCTTTGATTAAGTGCTAAATGAGATTTTACCATACTTGAAATCATATCATAACAACCATTTATTGATTTTAAGCTTAAAACAGACCATCTTTTAGCATAATCTATCAGCGTTGTTTTATAGTCCTTAAGATTCTTTACTTCCAGGTTGCTTAGAAACTTAATTTTTCCTTTCCACTTAATTTTTAATTTCTCTTCCTTATTCTCTATAAAATGCTTTATCTCTGCTTCCGGCATTATATAAAATATTGTTAAAAACCTTTCTAGTAGAGTTGATCCAAGAAGAGTTTTTTCATACTTATTGTAGCTTTCAATTGTAAGATTTACAACCATAGAAACAAATCCTTTTAAAGTCTCAACTCTTGTAGTCTTATCACCATATCCCCAACATCCTTCAGAAAGCAGATTTGTAAGTCCACTTATAAGCCTTTCTTTTGTTCTTCTTGACTTAGTAGCAAATAAAGTTGTACAGTCATTAATAAAAAGACACTTTCTGTTAAAATCTTTATATTCACTTAGAAGTGCATTCATAGTTATATCGCTTGGTAAATCTATAAAATATTTCTTTGGGATCATCTCCTGGACTTCATAACTTGTTTTTGATTTAAACTGCCTCGTAGGCGCTACTGTAAAAACATTAAAGCAAGGAAGAAATTCGTTAACAAAAGGACTTATACAGCTCAATAACTTAAAGAGTCCTACAGGTGCTATCATCTGTCCATATTTTGAATTAAAATATTCCAACACTTTTTGAGATACTGGAGAATTCTCAAGCATTACTTTCAACTTCCTTTCTAATTAACTCAATAATTGCTTCATTTATAGTTATATTCTTATTAAGTTTTGACTTAAACTTAGTCCAAAGCTCATCAGGAATGTTCTTTACAAGACAAGACTTCATAATATTTTATTAGTTTTAATAAGTATTTAAAATTTTTGCTTCACAAATTAATGTCTATACATTATTCCACTTTTCCACCAGTTTCAGATAACATATATATGCCCATATATATAGGTGTTCGAAAACCAGTGGAAAAGTGGAATGGTTTTTATACATTAAAATATATAAATAAACAAAGTAAATAATGTATAAAAAATAAAAAAAGTAAAAAGAAAATAAGAAGAAAGAAAAAAGCAGGCAGATAAGGGGAAAACCCCCTTATTAATAGCTACCTGCTTAAATCAAATTTAAACATCAAACCTGTGGAAACCGTTAGCATCAACTCTTAGCGGTACTTCCTTTCCTACTAGTTCACTTGACTTCTTTATACCAAGTCTTCTGAATAGCCTATATGCTGTACTTTTTGGATGAAGCACAGTCTTATTTGGACTTACCCAAAGCCTTAATGTAACTACAGTCCCATTTATATCTACTTCTACTGGTAGGTAAGCTCTTTCTCCATACTTAGTATTTACCTTAACTGGCTGACCTACTGACTTAACTGTTCCTCTAGTTATTTCAGTATCAAGCAATGTATACTCACTCATTTATATTCACCTCCTTTTTAAATTTTTCTTTTATATATTTATCTGTAAAGCTATGTGGATATACTTTACAGATAAATAATATGTTAGAACCATCTATATGCCTGGCTAATTCATCATTCTCAGATATAATTACTGGTCCTCCACAGAATATACATCTCATATAAATATATATAATATACAGTAAACTATTTAAATCTTACTATCCAATTCTTTTAACTTCCTAATATACTCTTCATAGCTAATAAACCCAGCCTTAAGTCTTTTATAATACATCCTTCGCAACTTCTTCTTAGCCCATTCACTCATAAATATAAATTAGCATGAAAAAATATAAATCAAAACCATGTACATAGACCAGTATGTACATAAAATAAATAGTTACTAAAAGATGGCAAATAGTTATTAATTAGTTGTAAGTGAAAAATAGCTACTATCGGGTGACAAATGACTTCCATCGGGTGACAAATGACTTCTAATGGCTATAAAATAGAAAATATATATCTGTGTTTCTACATTGG
>Ga0079992_134414_pt1 | contig 17706 bp, 15 predicted proteins | sample FaiFalFF_MnMetaG_3_FD_69197 | JGI IMG/M metagenome (GOLD analysis project Ga0079992, IMG submission 69197) | Freshwater microbial communities from Yellowstone National Park, Wyoming, USA - Fairy Falls B (FF_Mn_B) MetaG (SPADES assembly) (version 2) | ecosystem: Environmental > Aquatic >... | reverse complement strand
AATGAGACGCTTTACCTCGCTACACTTGCTTTCGTGATACGGGGAGACCCCAAGGAGCGTGGGTTCAACGTCCCGGAGACCCTTTGCCTCCGAAGGCATGAAAACCCGGCAACGCTGGCGAACTGCTTCATAATCCCCGGCTTACTTACGGACGTGCTGTTCGGGATGATTACCGCGGCATTTGATTTCGGTCTGAAAATCCTGTCCGGAGAACGGTTGGAGCTTCACGTCATCGATGAAAACGGCAGACGCTACCCCTCGGTGGAGAAAGTGGTTGTTGAAGTGATGAATATTACCAGAGATGGGTCTTGGTATCTCGCCTACAAAGAGTACGCTCTACGCGGCCTTGGTGAAAACGTCATCGGTAAGGGCTCATACGCCTTCATACTGCCAAAGGAAACAAAACCAGCATATCTCTACCTTCACATATCCAAGACAGGCGTACTATCCATTTTCGATCCGGAGAAGGAGCGCCCGATAGCCCTAATCAAGGTCGGCTGAACCTTACAGTCCTTGGCTTATTGACAAGATGGCCGGAGCCGGACACTATATAAGGCCCTAAACACCTATATTCACCCAATAGAAATTCCTAGCCTGAAAAATAGGTGTGGCGGAAGCGGCCACAACAACGAAAAACCGGGTAATAGGGCACGGGTTCCCATAGAGTGGGTGTTGAAAGCAGAAAGCTTGAGTACTACGGCGCATATAAGAGGTTCCCATAAATGGGTGTTGAAAGGAGACCTACGGCAAAGCATTGGTCGGTAAAATCGTAATCGTTTCCCTCAAGAAGGGTGTTGAAAAGTCGGGCATAGTGGCGTGTGGCTTTTATGTGATGCGCGTTTCCCATAGAACGGGTGTTGAAAATTTCATTCTATTAAAACTTCACGTTTGGAGTTTCCCGTGGAATGGGTGTTGAAAGGGAGACTACGTGCTATATACTGAGGTCGTTTCCCATGAAATGGGTGTTGAAAGAGTTTGATTCGGGTTAGGGAGGAGTGGTTTCCCGCGAAATGGGTGTTGAAAGAAGTTAATTGGGTTGAAAACATCTTGTTCATAATTAAGGTTTCCCATGGAATGGGTGTTATACACTAGACAAATGACTCGCTTGAAAGCCTAGAAAAGAAGTAGCGCGCCTCAAGTATGGGCATGGTTCTCTCCCCGGCGAAAATCCTGTCGGCACGCCTACGGACCAGCTCTAAGAGGAGGTGCGAGTTCACCCTATTCCTGAGAAAATCGTATAGAAACTTGTTCAACAGGTAGGCTGAGTAGTCGTCGTTAGGCTCGTAGAGGGAGGCTATAAAACGGCCCAGCGGCGGGTATTCCTCATCTGATGTGAAGTAGTCCCCATACCACCTCTGGATGTAGGAGGAAAGACGTGGGATGAAATGCATCGACCTTTTCACCTCGCGAACGGCCCCCTTCCTTCCTCTCACCCCCCTCTGGGGTACTGTTATGACGACGAGTGTAGAAAGGTCGGAAACACCGAGCTTTTCCAGAGGTATGCGTTCTTTCTTAATCCAGTGACAAAAATAGTTCAGAACAGCGAAGGTAGTGCAGAACTCGAAATCTAGTGGAAACGACCTGCCCATGGGGCCTAGAGCCCTCTTAATTTCATCCACCCTCACACGCACCCTCCCCTCCTTCAGGGCCTCCTCATCTATCAGGGAGGTGAAGAAGGAGTCGCGGAACTCCTCGCCCACATACTGCACGTTTAGTAAGGTGTTCGAGATTGGGATGGCTGATAGCTGGAGGTAGAGCCAGTAATGGACCGACTCCGGCGTAGGAACCTCCCCCTCAACCACCTTCATGTTCCTAGCCACGCTGGACGATAGCATGGTTGGCACTATGGTGGCGGAGTATTCCCTGTCTTTGACGGCTTTCTCCACTAACATGTCTATGAAAGTGTGTATTGCAGCAGCATCACCTTTAGCGGCCATCCTCCTCAGCTCACCCCACTTCCCGGTCCTGTACTGTGAGGCTATAGTTTGGAGGTTTCTGCCCGCCACCAAGCGATACTTGGAAACGAAGTCGCTCATGAGAAGTGTGTAGTCTTCCCCTGCCGAGGATGTGTCGCCTATTGAAGAGAAACCAGACAAAGGATAAAGTGGTACCCCAGAAACCGATGGGATTTCCCGGTCTACATATATAGTCGTTCCTGCGTATGCAAATGTGAAAGGTATGCGCCTCCCCTCATACATGACGGGCAGTAAAGCGGCCTCGCCATCCACTTTTTTGACCCATGGTAACGGGGCGTAGCCACCTACACAGTCAGACCATGTTACCCCGTCAACCTTAAGAAAGTCGGCACCATCAATAAAGAAATCATTCTGCCCACCGTAGGGGAGGCGTTCAAAGCCTGATGAAAGCTTCTCCGCCCATGTCTGCACCATACCCGCGTCGTCTGAGGCTATAGCAACTATGTATTCAGGCGCATAAAGCACCTCTATCGATGCTACGCCCCTTACGTATTTCTGTCCCCCATATTGGATGTAGCTGGCCGCCTCTGTGAACACCGCGCCCCCGGATACCAGCTTGGCACCACAATAGATGCCATTAGGGTATTCATTCCTCTCCCAGCCCAACATGGCGCCAAATATTCCAGCAACGGTCGGTGGTAGTGGCGAAGGATATGAGAGGCGCGTAGTTTCCGTGTAATGTACCTTGAAATGCGCCTCCGCAAACCTTATGCCGAGGAGTAGTGCCTTCATTCGTGTGTTCATTCCCCAAGGAGGAAGTTCGTGATTCTTTCAACGGCCTCCCTGCTGCTGACAGCCGGGAAGGTGTTGGGTGGTGAGACGATGTATTCTATCATGAATATCTCCCCCCAACCTATCGAGATATTCTTTAGCCTAGTTAGTAGCTGGGCATCCACACTTCCGCGGTCGTCCATGGATAGATACTGATAAATAGGGCGTATGCCGGCAGATGAGAGACATACCATCCCAACTATGTATTCCGGAACAACTAACGATGCCGAACGCCTAGGTAACACGTAGGACGGTGTAAGTAGTATGTCCAGTAGATCATGTATTCTCCGCCTTCTCTCCTTATCGTCGATAAACTTCTCACCCTTTCTCACCTCTCCTTCCGTCCCCTCCCACACACCCACGTAGTCGTAGACAGCCGCCCTCAACTTCGCGGGAAATGTGGCGACCTCAGTCTCGGTTATCATAGGTGGCTGGTCGGGAGAGCGTGGTGAGCGGAGTCCGAGGTCTGTAGATATGTCGGGGAGAGGTTTCAAGCTAGAGAGGTAGCCGATGGCTACTGGGCCCTGCCGGCGTCGGGCTTGCTTCCCTTTCTCCTCGGCAGCCATGAACCCGAAGAGGTCATTATCAACATATGTCTGGGGGTCGCCGGTGTCGAGTGAACGTATGTTTCCTTGCACGTTGCGGAGTTGGAAGGGGTCTATGCTGTAGCCCCGCTCCCGGAGGGCTTGCCGTATAGCGTGCTTCACTGCACGGGGTGAGACGAATGGTATCATACCCCTTCCCCAGGGATCGGTGAACTTTTTCATCATAATCCGCTGGCCCTGAGTCCAGTCTGCGTTCGCAAGACCGAAGGGCATGTTACATATAATCGCTATCTGCGCTATTCTACTCACTTTCAACCACCTCCTTCTTCTCAGAGGGCGGAAACGCACTGGCCATCCCCGCTATTATGGCGGCCTGGAGGGTGTAGAAGGATGGGTAAGAGGGGGCTTCAAGTATATCCTTCTTCACGCCCACATCTAAGCCAGAAAAGCGGAGGTCCGCTATATTCCTAACCAGTTTATACACGAACTTGTTCGGCTCTAATTCATTCCGTATGTCGTAGTATGTCCTTCGCAGAATAGACCATCCTCCCCCGCCGGGGGAGCGGAGTACAGTTCGGGCCACGGCGAAAGCCCAGTCATATGCTTCTGACGGGTTCATCCGAGTCTATTCCCTTCAGGATAGATAAAAGCGTTTATAACAAATCTATGGGTTTCAAACCCTTATTTTCACCGTGTAACTCGGAGAGATAGACATGCCTGCTACATCGTTCACCTTCATATGTGAACTCCCCCGGCCTGTGGAGCTACGTTCTTTCTCTGGAGAGGTCGCTAGGGCCGTGTTCCTATCCATGCTGGATGATACTATGCCAGGGCTTGCTAAGGAGTTTCATGAAGCCATGTACCTCGCCCCGTACTCCGTGAGTCCATTCCTGTCGCCGGGAGGGGAGGTGCTGTCGCATTACCTCCCTGAGGGGAGGGTGGAGTTCCGTGTTTCCACACTCTCGGAGAAGGCCTCCGATGCAGTCAGGCAGTACGTGGAGAACGGGTTCGGGGAGGTCATGATATACGATGTGAGAACTAGAGTAATGGGTGTTCGAATGCGGACGTTTCGCTGGTCTGGCATGGTGCCCATGAGGTTCGCCATATGGTTCCGAACACCAACGGCTTTCAGGTCGAAGACCGGAAAATACGTGGTGTACCCGGACCCATACCATTTCCTGAAGAACTTAGCGAAAATATATAAGAAGTATGAAGACCCAACGATTCCCTACCATAGGTATCGTGAATGGGTACGGGAGGGTGGAATCATGCTGGAAAGCCAACATGTTAGAGGCGTATACAGGGTCCCCGACCACCACGGCTGGTGGAGGGGTTTCACAGGCAGCGCGGTCTACTCCATACCTGAAAAAGTACATGATTCTAGGATGGCGAGGCTGACGGCGACGCTACTGGAATATTCGGAGTTCACGAATGTGGGGAAACATAGGACGGCGGGGTACGGGTTCGTGAGCTGTCGCCCGTTGGCGATGAGGAAGCAGGGTGGCCGACGTCGGCCACTATATAAAACCAACCAATTTTTGAGTACCTACTCAAAAAGTTTAACGATTTAAATAGGTGGCCGACGACGGCCAGTAATACCTTCATACGCTTTTTCGAGTCCGAGTGCCTGCGCCCAGCTTCCGGAATATTACAATCCCGACAACGGCTATAACAATTATCAACACTATCGGGAGGATTGTGTTTATGCTGAGAAATGTAAGCGGTTGGGTCTGCTGTTGTCCACCAGGCCTCTTGATAGAGATTGAGAGCGATGCTAGGTTCCTCCCCTGATAGTTGATCGTAACGCTACCAGAGCCTTCAGGCGTCTCCGGCGGTATGTTTATGCCTATCTCGGCCTTCGACGTGCACATGGGTGAGAGCGATAGCTTTAGAGAGGTCTGTTGGAGGATTATCTGCGGGTTTGAGGAAATGAGCTGTAACTCGACCTCGCCCGACATACCGTTCATGGGCTTCACCTCGAACTGAACCCTCCTAGGTGTTCCGGCGAAGACCTCCAAGGTCTTCGGCATCACGACCTCCAACTGCGGCTGCGGGAAAGACGTCTCAACCAATCTGTAGACGCCTTTGGAGGTCACTACTATAGCTGTTTTCTCGTCGGCCCAGGCTATTGATTTCACGGCTTCTGGGAGGGCTGTCGGTATACGCGTGGCCTTATACCCGTCGTAGAGGACTAGCTCGCCCTTCGAACCGCCTATGAGGGCGTAGGCCCCACGCGGGTTGACGGAGACCGCTGTGAATGAGAGGCCCGCCATAGGCGTGGAATCTATTCTGTCCGGCTTAAGGTAGGCTATCCTCCCCTTATCAGTTACCGCCACAGCCCCACACGCGGTTACGTCCACGTCACGTAAAGTATCGTTTTGTTTGGACGTCTTCAAACCCCCTACAGTCATTACAGCTATCTTTTCACCGACAGCGTAGCCGGGGGCTATTGCGAGAAGCTTGCCGTTAACCTGCGTGGTGGATATTGTGCCATCGATCCCTACGTCAACTATCCTTGAGGCCCCCGCGAGAGCAACCCATAATCCGTTCACTGAAGGAGCTATGTCCGCGTAGTCGGAGGCCTTCACCGCGGCATCGACTTTGACCAGCTCGCCGGAGAGCGGGTCAAGCCTCCAGATCGCGCGGGAGCCGAGGACGGCTACCCAGCCCATCGAGGACGTCATGGCCCGCGGCTCGTCGCCGACCACGTAGGTGTCGGTGAAATATCCGTTCGAGTACCTTAGTATTAGGCCCGACTTCTGCGCGACCAGGACACCGCCCCTCCCATCGGGGGAGGCGGTGGTATAATCTCCCGGAGGCGCTGTTAGCAGGTGCTGCGTGCCGTTGGCAGCCATGACGAGAACGCCTTTAACCCCGGCAGCAACCACCCTGTCTCCGCCATAGGGCCTGATAACATTAACCTCCCTGGTGAAGGTGGCGACATATCTAAGTTCCCTGTCCAAGGCGTCGTATAGTTGGACGGTTGTGGCCTTCAAGAGCAGTATGCCCCTGGGATGCGGGTATGCGTTTACATATGTCCCTGAAAGGATGCGTGAACCGCCCAGGTAGAGTCCCTCCGAAGCCAGAACCCATATCTCGCCCCTATATGTGAAGGCGGTTATGATATTGGAGGGGTAGTCAGCCGCCTTCTCAAGCTCCAGCGACGCCGTAAGCCTGTAAACGGTTTTTTCAGCGGCTACAGTATACGTTCCGCCGGAGTAGAATACCCGTGGGTTCTTCTGCTTGACCTGTAGAGTCTTGAACACCTCTCCCCCGGGCCTGTAGAGGTATATTTCATCGACCGCGGTTATGACTGCGAAGCCCTCCCCGTAGGCGACGGATATGAGGTCCTTCTTCAACGGCGTGTACCCTCTGTAAGTGGTTGTCAGGGAAACGTCGATCTCTACCACTATGCCTCCCTTGCCCACAGCTATGCAGAGGTTCCGGGAGCATGAAACCCCGCTGAGGTCCACCATGGCTATTGATAGGTGCTCCACCCTGTCAGGCCTCCACACTGTCAGGACGCCTGCCTTACCGACGGCAACCACCGTGTCGCCGGAAACATCCATTGAGGTATAGTCGGCCGTGGTTGTCAGAGGCTCCAGCCTGAACCCATACTCCTGCGAGGAAGCAGGATAGGATAGCAGAAAGGCGGAAACAAGTATTAGGGCTAAAACAGCGTACTTCATGTTATCTTCACCTCTTTAGGCTTAAAGGTAATGGATATTTTGAGCCCGACCGGCAGCGGTAGGGTGGTCTCGCCTATGGGCTTTATGTCCCCCAGCAGCCTTTCAACATCTACGTCCCTGACCTCCAGGTCCCCGCCGAACGCCTGAAGGATGTTTTCGCGTATGAGTCTAACAAGGGTGTCTGGATCCGGCATGGTCTGTTCTTCCAGTATGGTGACGCCCTTGGTGCGGCCGTTTAGGCTTAGGTGTGCCGTGAACCTGTCCCCGGCGACGAGCCTGAGAACCGGTCTGAACCATATTGCGGACTCGGAGCTGCCGTTCTGCCTGGCGGCGTTAAGGTCTTTGACGAGACGGGAGACCGCGTAGACCTTATAATGCTGGCTCGGCTCCCTGTAGCCGAGGAGTTTTAGAGCCCTGCGGTGTATGAAGCCCGCCGCAGAGGCGGCGCTGCCTCTAACACCGGCGGTTATCTCCTGTTTCAGCAACGGAATGTAGACTTTGAAAATGCCGTCCGGAACCTTTTTCAACAGACCCGACAAACCAAGCTCATCCATCTTCTTCGAAAGCTCCACCCAAGCCGCCTTCCTCTCAGCAAGTGCCTGCTTAAACCTATGCCTGAGGTCGGCCTCCTCTTCGGCCAGCCGTGAAAGCTGGGGCGCCAGCTCCCTCGCCACGTTTAGTCTGTCGAGCAGGCGTGAACGCTCAACACCTATCTCGCCAAGCCTTTGGTTGAGCTTCCTCGCCTCGTCCACGGCTTTTTTGAAGGCCACAGCGGACGGACCAACCGATTCAGGCACGGCGGCCTCAATGTAGAGCTTGACATGTATGGGGAGGATGTCCGTCGTAGGTGAAACGTTGTAGCTGACCGGTGTGCCGTCGGCCACGGCAACCACGTGGTCGGGGCTGTCCGCGAACCGTGAAAGAATCCGGCCCACCTCAGCGCTCTCCAACACCTCCTTCTTTACGGCTGGGAGGACTCCGAACGACGCGGACCTAGACTTACGTAGTATTACAGGTAGTTTGTCCTCCTCAAAGATGATGTACTCGGGCTCCAGCAGGACTACCGTTCGCCCCAGCTCGTCAGGTATTGTCCCGTTAAGCCTTACAATCACTTTCTCCTCACCTCCGGAGGGGTTCTCGAAGCCATTATCGTGAGGACGGTCCTAGCCTGAACGGCGTCGCCTCTGGCGTAACGGGCGACTCGGAGGACGTCTCTCGCGCTCCTGAAGCCCATAGACCACATGAGCTTAGCCAGCTCGGCCGCAGGGCCGTCATCAAAGCCGTACTGTTTAAAGGTCCTAACAGCTACTTTCTCGAAGTCCTCTACGTTGTACTGCGGCAGGTAGAGTATCATGAACCTGTCAAGCACCTCGGCGGGTATTTTTTCGAGGTAGTTAGCGGTCGCAAGAACAGTTGCCATGCAGAGGGTTTCAGCCTCAAGCCCTGCCTTCAGGACCGAGATTCTGCCGGTCTGCATCAAGCTCAGGAGGACGTCGTAGTCAGACTTACCCATCTTGTCCAACTCATCTATGAGGACGAAATCTATCTCCCCCCGTGTCTCAAGTATCTTGTTCCGGAGGCCGGCCTTGCTGACCTGGCTTCCCAGCAGGAAGATCCGCCTCTCCTGCGGTATCTCCTTCTCGGCAGACATAAGCAGCAAAGTTTTGGCGATCCCCGGCGGGCCGGCGAGAAGTATGTGAACCCTGTAGTCCTGACCTGTCAGCCTTGTCTCACTCTGTAGCTTCAGGCTCCTCTCAAGGACGACTTTTACGTCATCAAGCCCTTCAACCATCTTGAAGTTCTCGCCGGTATACCTTACCTCGATTTTCGGAACGGTGGGCCGTGGCTTGGCGCCTTCGTCCAGCCTTTTCCGTTTGAAGAAGTCAAGTAAGGGCAACATTCAACACCTCCCCTATAGGCACGGTCTCCTCAACAGGTGTAAGCATGTCCTCGCCGTACTCGACCACTATCCTGAACCCTTGATGATGCTTGGATGTCCTCAGCACGAGGGAGGGGTTCAGGTATTTGCCGTGGTAGCCGCCAAGGTTCCAGGATATTGCCAGGACTGTGACCATTCCGTCGTTGAGCTGCCGGGTGAACTGGGCTAGGGAACGCATCTTCTCCCTGGCGTAGTCGGGGTGGTTGAGGACTAGGGAGTGCATTACGGCTGATAAGCTGTCTACTATGACTAGGAGGGGGCTGATGTACCTCACCTTTTTAAGTATGTCCAGGAGGGTGTCGAGCAGGTGGCCGACGTCGGCCACCTCGACATAAACCGCCGGAGCCACGTGGTCCGGGGATGTTTTAAGCTCTGTGTCGAGATAGTACGCCACGCCTCCCCTGGCTGTGAAAGTCTTAGCCGCCGCAAGGGCTAGCAGGGTTTTCCCGCTGCCCGGGGGGCCGTAGAAAACGCTAGTTTTTCCCGCGGGTATCCCGCCTTGCAGAAGGCTGTCTACCCTCTCCACTCCTAGGGGTATCCTGAGATACAACCGCCTCCTCCTCCTGTAGAAGCCTCCTAAGCATCTCCCTCTCAACCGGTACGGGTTCGGCGCCCGGTAGGGGCTGTAGGCCGGCCTCGGTTATCTGCATGTATAGACCCATGTTGTCGGGTTTCTCCCTATGGGCTTCCACGACGAAGAACCTCCGGTTAGCCTGTAGCCGCCATATCCTGGCTATGACTTTGGCGAGATAGCCTATGAAGCGGCCGCCTATGTAGTCCTCGCCATAGGTGCCTAACACGACGTCTAGGTCCCTGATGTCTATGGTGCCTTTCTTCGCAGCCCTCTCCATCTCCCTCCTCTGGTGGTCTTCGAAGGCCTTCTTCGCCTTGGAAGCGCTCCAGCTAGTGAATATGACTGACGCGCCGCTGTCCTTCGCATATTTCAGAAGGGTTTTCGTCTGTAGTTCAAGCCTGCCGATCATCTCACGGGCCACGCTGCCCACATGCTCCGACGGAGCGTTCATAACCCGCTGGTGGTAGTGCCATGAGATGCTGTCTACAACGAAAAGGCTTACGTCGTACTGTTTCACAGCCATGTCGAACTCGTTCATTATGATGTCGTGCTGCTCGGACATCTCGTTAGCCTGGTACACGTTTATCCTTGACTTAACCATGCTTATCAGGTCCTCTTTAACGCCCATCGCCCTAGCCAGGGTTTCAAGCCTTAGCTCACCGATTCCGCCGGACTCTGTGTCGAGCAGGAGAACCCGCCCCTCCTCCGAGACCGCGACCTGGACCGCGGCCTGTAAAGCCAGAGTCGTCTTGCCTGCTTTCTGGCTTCCGTATATTAGTGCAAGACCTCTCCTAGGCCACCCATATATCAGCCTGTCCAACGCCTGGACGCCGGTAGTCCTGTAGTACTGTCTGACCACATGTTCAGGTACGGCCATCTACTTTTTTCCACCCGTTCTCAGCGTTCGGAAATCCACACTCAAGGCATACGACCGGGAGGCCTTTGCCCAGCCCGCGGAGGACGTGTCCGCATTCGGGGCAGAGGAGAACCGTTATGGTGCTGAAGTCGCCTTTAAGCTGGTAGACAGGGAAGAGGCTTTTAACCGCCCCCTTCGCGGCTACAGGCTTCCATCCTATAGGCCAACTGTCCGTTGGAACGGCGTCTAGGATAGAGATCTTCTGCAACATTTCATGTAGGGCTGGTGCTTCAGGCTTACGTTTAAAGACCTTGGGCTCCCATACCTTGGACTGTATGCTCAAGAGCTGTTCCTGGATGGCTTTTTTCTGTTCCTCATTGAACACTATGTCCGGCTTCCAGTAGTCTTTGGTGATGCCCATTTTCTGAAGAGCCTCTTTAGCCGCCCGGATCTTGTCTTTTTTCGTGAGCCCAGAAGACTTCTTCGAGGACTCCTTCCCCTTTTTCTGCGCCACGCTACTCTTTCTCTCAGGCTGAAGTGGTTTCTCCTCAACGGTCCTCGGCTGCTCCTTGCCGTCCTCAGGGACCGCCCCACCTTCCTCGTCCAGTTTGATCAGGTTGTAGAGGTTGTGGCGCTCCAGGGTGCCGCGGATGGTCTCCTTTGCGATCCCTAACGATCTCGCAGCCGCCCTCACTCCGCCTGCAAGGCTGACCATTTTAGCGTAGTAGGCCGCCTTCTCCGCCTCCGTGAGGGGTTTATGAAGCTCGTTGTCAGCCATGCTACGCCGTAGCGCCTCCAGATCATCCATCTCCCTGATTATGCAGGGAACAGTTTCCAGGCCGAGCTTCTTCGCAGCCGCCAACCGCCTGCTCCCTGAAACGGCGCCGTAGAACCCGTCCTGTAGCGGTCTAACCTCTATGGGGTTGGTGAAGCCGACACGCTTTATCTCCTCCACTAATTCGTCTACGTCCCCGTCCTCCCTCAGATTCATGGGGTCTTTCTTGATCCGTCCGACAGGCAGGTTTACGATGTCTAGACCCATATATTTCCACCTCCGCCACTATGTTTAAACATTTTCAACAAGCGGTGCATTTTCACGCACCTCTCTCCCTCCATACGCGTACCCATGTATGCACATACATATAACCCGTTGAGGCCACGCCCGTTGTTCATCGGGACATCCCGCCCACCATTAATAAAAAAGGGTTTAAGCCCTGACACCACCCCTCACCGCCTCAACTATTTTAACGGCGACGCCCTCCCCTATCGCAGGTATCCTAACCAGCCTCTCCACGCTTGCCTGAGCTATGTCCTCCGGCTTCCTGAAGCCCGCGCTGTACAGGGCCCTAGCCCTAACCCTCCCAACACCCGGTATCCAGACAAGAGGTAGCAACTCCTCCCTAACACCGTGTTTTATCCTCTCCGAAAGCGTGAGGTATATCTTGCTCGCGCCCCTCCTACCCACCATCTGGGCGAGTTCAGCCGCGGCCTGAGCGACCCATGAAGCCGACTCCGAGAGCACGTATATGTCCCCGGGAGCGGCCCCGAACCTGTCGCAGATACTGCCCTCACCCATCTCGTTTATCCACGCCTTCAGGACGGTTGCCTTGGCGATGGTTTTGGCGTCGAAATCCCCTGCGTCGGGGAACCAGTCGAGCGCGGGCTGGAGGTGCGGCAGGTCCTCCACGTCCGGCGTCGAAGCCAGAGTTAGGAGGGCCTGGTCCTCGGCTTTCGCACCTGCCTGCTCTACGGCTTCAAGCCTGGCTAGGATAATCCTGGCGGTTAGGGGGTCGATGTATAGCTGGGCAACTCTTTTTCCAAGCCTTGTGGCGCTATAGGAGCCGTCGTTGCTTTTGATGAACTTTGAAGCCTCCAAGTATAGCAGCGCGCTGTGGGCTTTATCCAGAAGAGACCGGCCCTCCTGCTTCATCGCCAAGGTCTTCGAAAGGAGGCCGTTGATCGCATCCTTTCCGCCGTAGCCGCTTGCCACGAGGCCGAGCATGTGGAACCTTAGAGAGCCCTGGTCCTGTAGCCTACTGGTGACGGGTTCAAGCTCGCCTAAAATATACTTGTTCATGTACAGGCTTCTCTGCCTGCTGTTCTTCGCTATTATCACAGCCAGCCCCTCCTTGTCGTATCCAGGCCTGCCCGCCCTGCCGCACAACTGTTTGTACTCCATGATAGACATCTCCTCCCCACCCCTCTTCACATCAGGTATTATCACGGTCCGAGCTGGCAGGTTCACCCCCGCAGCAAGGGTCGGCGTCGCAACTATCGCCTTGATGTATCCGTTCCTGAAGCCCTTCTCCACGGCTTTGCGCTGGAAGTAGCCTAGCCCCGCATGGTGGAAGGCTACGCCCTGCATGATGGACTGCGCCAGCCTCTGGCTGAAATCGCTCCCGTCGAAAACCTCTTCGGAGATTCTTCTAAGGGCCTCGAAATCCTTCGGCATTGTTTTCAGAAGCGACGACAGCGACTGCGCCGTGGTCTCCGCCTGCCTCCTACTACCTGCGAAAACCATTGCCTGGCCGCCGGTAGCCAGCGTGTTCAGAACCATGCTGCCCACCGGATCCCCTGAGAAGCGCGGAACCCTCTCCTCGGAGCCGTCCGAGTAGTAGAGCGTGTCCCTGTCGTGCTGTAGGACCGCCTCCCTTAACGGGACAGGCCTCCAAGTGCTTGTAACAGGCTCCGCTTCAGCGAACGAGGAGACCTCATCTATGTTCTTTATCGTGGCGCTCAGCAGGAGCAGCTGGGCGTTCGGAAGCTCCTCCCTCAGCCTGGCGATCAAAACCTCAAGCGTGGGGCCCCTGCCCGCCGAGGAGATCATATGTGCTTCATCGACCACTACCAAAGTGACCCCGGAAACCCAGCCAGCGCCATGTCTCAACATGCTGTCCATTTTCTCATTGGTTGAGACAACGATGTCGTAGGACTTCAGCCAGTCCTCGGGCTGGTCGTAGTCCCTGCTGACGGCCGCGACCTTGCCGAAGGGGCTGAAAAGCTCTTCGAAGAACTCCCTTTTCTCGGATGTCAGGGCTCTGAGAGGTGTCAGGTAGACGGTCTTACCGTGGTTTTGTAGATGTTTCGAGGCCGCCAGCGCGGCGAGCAACGTCTTCCCAGACGCCGTGGGGGTGGCTACGAGAAGGTTTTTACCGTCGAGAAGCCCTTTCCTAACAGCCTCCTCCTGAGGGGGGTAGAGTTCAACAATGCCTCTGGCGGCTAGGGAGTCCGCCAGCCATGTTGGAACACTTAGGTCGGCTATCCTCAAACCGCCTCCACCTGCTCAAGCATCACGGGCCTCCTCCAGCCCAGCTCCGGCAGCTGCACCACGTCCACAAGCCTGTCGGGCTCGGGGCTCGCCAAGCTTCCGTGGAAGCCTATGACTGTGGCGTAAAACGCTCCGCCGTACAGGTCTCTCCTGATGTTCAGGACCTCACCCACAAAGTAGGGTTTTCCGCCCGCTACCAGCCTTCCATCCACGACCACGCAGGGGCCGGTGGTGAAAACCCTTGCCTCCGCATCGGTCCAGAAAACCACTATGTCAGCCCAGTCGCCGCATGTTTCGCAGACGTTCTCCGAGCTGGTTGAGGTGGCTAGATACCTCTCACATCTAGGGCATCGCAGGCACCAGAGGCTTCCGAGACGCCTCCTCAGAATAGTGTCCCGCCCGGCCCTGAAGTGTTTGATCAAGTCAAAAGCCGTGGTTTGGACATAGAGCCAGACGTCCTGCGACGAGTCGATATAGGCTCTCCTGATCGTTTGCAGCGGCGTGGAGAAGCTGTACTCGGTCAGGTAGCGGCTTATCCTATCCCTTGCCTCACGGGTCGGCATGAAGGTGGGATACCTGATCCTCCATACCCACCATGAGAAGGGGCCGAGCACGTATCCGCCCATCCTAGCCATTTAAAGCACCCCTGTAAGCGTCCAGCCCTTTATATAGTGGCCGACGTCGGCCACCCCCATGTATTTAAATAGCTAGGCCTCCTCATCCCCGCCAGCCTCACCTCCCGGAAGCTTGTCGAAGAAGGCGATAACCCTCTCAGCCAGGCTTATCAACAGCTCCGCGGCATCCCTCATCCTCTTAGCATCCTCCTCCGAAAGGCTCTCCCCCTCCTCCACCTGCTTGGAAAGCCTCTTCGCCTCAATGTTTGCGGCGTAAAGCCTCCTGACCTCATCCTCCTCAAGCTTGAGGATGCCTTTTTCGACGGCTTTCTCGGCTAGGTCAGGTAGGTGTCCCTTAGCGGTGCCTACAGCCTGCTTCAAAGCCGTGTTAGCCGCCTTATACGCCAAGCCCACCGCCTTCAGGACGTTGCCTTTTAGAAGCTCCTCCCTAGCCCTGACCACGAACCTTGAGGCCTCGGACATATCCGGCTTAACCGTCTGCTGGAATACCTGAATGCCTGCCTGAACAGCGACGCCCCCGCCGTCCTGGGGTGTCTGAACCGCTACCCCGGCCGGCGTTGCCGCATGCCTCCTGACCCTTGAATCCCAATCCCTGAGAGCTTGCTCGCCGAGGGTTGTAAGCCCTAGAACACCCGCCGGGTCAACCAGGACATATCCTTTCTCAAGGAGCTGTTTGAGGGCTTTCTCGGAACCCTGTCCGGCGTCGGCCATCACCCTCTCAGGGGTGGGTGTTGAGAGGTGCTTCACCGCCCTGAGAACTCTGTAGCAGGCCTCCGCCATGTCTGCGAAGTCCGCGTAGAGGACCGTATCCCTCAGAGGCCCAAGCATCTCCTCCCTCAGGAGCGTAGCCTCCCTCTCGGCCTCCGCTTCAAGGAGCGCTATGTCGGCATGCTCGACGTCCACAAGCCTGCCGCCGAAGAGGTAGCCCATCCCGTCCCGGCTGACCCTTGTGAAGACGTATGCGTGACCCAGAGGTATGGTCGAGAGGTTGACCTCCACGCCCATCCTCTCAGCCAACGCCCTCCTCATGTGGTCGAGACCCCTAGTCATCACGTAGGTGTCTGCGAGGTCTAGGAGCTCCGGTGCTAGGAGGCCTGTGCTGGCGACCATGATGAAGCCCGTGGACCTGAACCTCTCGATCTGCTTCAACGTCCTGAGCCATACGTGGCGGGCGTCGTATGGTAGGATGCTCTGCTCCGGGAGGCCCAGCTCGGCGCCGTCGAAGACCAGCACGCATCCGGGGAAGAGGTTTTGGGCCTCGTACAGCAGGTACATGGTGGCGAAGAGCTGGAGGCTCTGGCTTAGCTTTGACGTGTCTATGACGAGCACCCGCCAGTTCCCTGAGAAAAGCTTCGACGGGGGCGGGTAGTCCTCGCCGAAATGAATTGTGAGTATTCCCAGAGCGTCTTTAAGCCTTGCCGAGCTGGTCGGACCATATTCGGCCACTATCTTGTCAACGTCGTCAGGGGTAAGCCTTGAGCCCGCAAACTTCTGTAGAAACCGGACCACCATCCCCGCCTCGGCTGTGTCAAGTCCTGCGGCAACAACTAGGGGTACCGCGATGTTTTCAGCCCATACACGCCTGCTGAACGGGTCAAGCCCTCCGCTGGAGGACATGATGTTGAAGCTTACGACGCCTAGCCTGACCAGCTTAACCCCGTCAACCTTTGGAGCGATGTATGGCGAGCCTATCACTACGACCTTCAGCCCTTTCTCGACAGCCCCTTTAACAAGGGCCCTCGCAGCAGGTATGTCGGCCTCACCCATTACGACGACACCCTCCCTCAAAGCCTCCACCAATATGCCCGCTTCCCCATCGCCGAGAAAACCTGTCCTACCTATGACCAGTGGAATTGACCAGCCTTCCGGAGGCTTTTCGTTCACCGGAATGTTTTCAGACCGTCGCCCGCCGCCGAAAAAACCTGGGCGCGGTGTCATCGCCGGTGTTTTCTGGACCGGTCTGTAAACATACGTCGAGGAAGCTTTCCTATTGAAGAAAGTACGTGCCGCCAATATTCCGGCCAATCCTCCTACTACAAAGCTGAGGCCGAGCCCGGCCTGGGGGGAGGAGGCGGATGTGGCGGTGACAAACAACGCAACAATGCAGAGGAAAATCAAAGGGATAACCCACCTCCCGAAGAAGCCCATGAGCGACCTCACACCAAACATGATGAGCCAGCCTCCAGGCATTAGGAGGACGAAGAGGGCGAGTATGGCTATGCCAACCAGTAGTACGACAGCTATGGCGGACAGTATGGGAGCTAAAGCCATGAAGGCTATGCCGCCTAAGATGAACCCGATCAGGTATCTGAGCATGCCTTCAGCCTCCGGGGCTCCCTACGCCTCCTGCCCCTCTTGGTTAGGGCCAGCATCGTAGCCAGAAGCGTCGCCAGCGGAAGCGTGTAGATTAAAGCGTAGGGGTTGAGGACGGCTGTCACCATTGCTGTGAAAACTATTATGCCGAAGACTGTTTTCGCGCTCACCAAGCCCTGCGGGGAGTCAACGTCGTCTGATTCGTCCCGCCTGCTTTTCACAGGCCTGTAGTCGTCGTAGCGGTCATGTCTATCCGGCAGCCTGTCCGGCAGCCTGTCAGGGTCGGCGTAGTGTGGTGGAAGGTTCGGACGGTAGTCTATGTAGTCGTCGTAGATATAATGCCAGTCGTCATCACTCATTACCAAACACCTCCTTATAGGCTTCAAAAAGAAGCTTACCGGTCTGAGAAGGACGTATACGTCCATCCTTGGTCGGGGGTTTCAATAACCCAAGGTCTACCAAACCCTTAAGATTCTGTGGCTGCTCTCCACTACTTTTATAATGTAAGAACTCGGTTATGAATAACGCTATCTCTTCTAAGGATAGTTCGGCCAGTTTTATTGCTGTTTTTTCGTCTGCTTTTTGAACGGCTTTCTCCAATACTTTCTCCCACTTCTTCGGGTTCGCGGCAACAAGCTCCTCAGCCTCTGAAAGGTCTACTTCGTTCGCCGTGTCTGCTATGTTTCCGCCTTCAGGTTTTCTGACCGGTTCGCTGGAGGGCTTGCTGGGTTGCTGTTTCTGAGGTTTGTCCACGTTCCCGCTGCCGACGGTTTGCTCTGGTTCAGGTCTCTTAGTTAAGGGGGGCTGTCCGCATGTTGGGCAATGAGCGGGGTCGGCTGTGATCAGCATACATCTGTAGCAGACCTGGCCGTAGTTGAGGAGTGAGCTGCCTTCAATCGTGTCTTCGGTTATCTCTTCAGCCTCGGCCTCCCCTTTCTGACGCCTTTGCATAATCCTCCTAGCCCCCTCCTCCTCCACCTGAAGCAGCTTCCTCTCCATCCTGAAGATATAGCCTACGATTGCGGCCACAGTGTCAGTCGTTGACCTATAGTACTCCCGCCTCCGCGAGCTTGGGGCGCGGATGTAGGCCTCCCCGGGATCCAGCTCTGAGACGACGCTAGCCATCACCTCTGCGTCTAC
>Ga0079992_155795_pt1 | contig 17707 bp, 19 predicted proteins | sample FaiFalFF_MnMetaG_3_FD_69197 | JGI IMG/M metagenome (GOLD analysis project Ga0079992, IMG submission 69197) | Freshwater microbial communities from Yellowstone National Park, Wyoming, USA - Fairy Falls B (FF_Mn_B) MetaG (SPADES assembly) (version 2) | ecosystem: Environmental > Aquatic >... | reverse complement strand
TTGAACGAGATATTGGTGGAGTTGTAGTAGAGTATGAGGGGCAGCGCGCCATAGTCCCAGTTATCTTTGGTGAAGAGGGTGACATACCAGTCCTCGGGGTCACAGCCCTAGAAGCTTTAGGCTACCAGATCGACCCCCTATCGAAAAAGTTGAAGCCAACAGAGCTATTAATGGTGTAACCGTGGTAGAACCACAGCCTTTACTCTACAATAAACGGAGTACCCTAATCAACCTAATGGCTAGGATCCCCTAAGCTGAGAGGGGTTACTATATGGTGACGTTAAAGGTTATTGCTAGTATATAACTAAACTATTTGGGGCTCCAAGCCGTATCCTCATGCAACCCCCACCATAAACCCTATGAAGGTGATTTAAGATCCAATGTTGTACCATGAATTAAGAGTATTTAAGCTCTAGAGTCCTGTAATCTGTGCTCCATAAAGTGTGTGGTTTAGCATAAGATTGTAGAGGCTTCTAGGTAACCCTAAGCTGGTCATGGAGAGCTCTTGGACATGCTGTATCATAGGTGTTGGAGGCAGTCCTTAAGAATACCTTAAAGACCCCCGAGTGGGGCTAGGATTTGAGTGTTACCGGTGGCGCCAAGTCTACAAGTTCCTGTCTACATCTTCTAGGGAATCTCGCTATAGCACTCATCAATCCAATGTAAATACTATGGTTAACTTAGTTATAGATAGAGAGGTGTTGACTATACACGTTTCCTTGTACAGTACACCACACTGTATCTCGCTACATGACTACAATTATAGTCTCTAACTAGTACCTTTAAGAGTTTACCGGTAGCTCCTTCATAGCATTCAACAGCTATCTCATTGAATAGTTTAACATGCTCATAGTCATTAAGTATTACATCGTATTCGCAACCCTCACAATCCATCTTCAAGACAACGTCACGACCAACATTGTATTTATCGATTATATCAGCTAAGGTTATTGCAGGTACTGTTGTGCTGCACTCACTAAGCCCATGGTATGTTCTATACATTCCTTCAACATCAACATTCTTAACACATATCACACCCGGTCTACTGGAGAGACCAGCGTTAACTGGGGTTATCACATCTTCAAGACCGTTAAGCCTGATATTCTCAACCATCACCTTATAAGCCTCAGGATGAGGTTCAACAGCAATAACCCTCCTAGCACCTCTTAATGCAAAGTAGATAGACGAATCGCCAATAAAAGCACCAACGTCAACAACAACTTTATCCTCAACATTCAACCCATCCCAGTGACCGTAGTCAAAAACATCGCGGATACTGTTATGCCATTGTTTAAACCTAACATTACCCCTAACCCAACAATCACATGAATTATCATACCTCCAACCGAGTACATAGCGGGAGAGGATTCGACTAGTTAAACGTTCAAACACCTCTAGACTTACTTCGATCGCGCGACCACTGATTACCGTCTTGAGTTTAACACTGAAACCAAACCTAGCTAAGATATATTTAACCAACAAGTACTCAATCAGCAACGAGCACCAGTTGTCAAAAACATAACGACTAACTAAGGCTATCTTTACCCTTCTCATATTTCTCAATATTACATTACCATTCAATCACAACTCACCTCGTAATCCAAGGCTTCCTCTTTCTTACACCTTCATCGTCTACAAACTAAAACCTTTTAATGCATGCTCTCTTCGATCTCACTTTTCCTAGGGTAACATCGTACTCGCAACCCTTACAATCCATCTTCAAAACCCTAACCCTGAACTTACCTAAATCCAACCCCATACCGGTAATCTCTCTGATTAGCGTAGACAGCCTCATAGACCTAACCTTAACCTTAAACCTACCACCACCATAGATGGAAGCACCATAATCCATAGGCTTGCTATAGCTAAACTCCACAAAACCATCTTTATCGCTAATAGCGGCATTTACAGGTATAACTCTATGCTTGAGATCCGGGTTCAATTCAAGATTCCAGAGCATAACCTCATAGTTACTTGGAAGAGGCTCGACAGCAACCACAAGAGCACCACGTTTGGCATAGTAGAGAGGAGTATCACCAATATAAGCACCAACATCCACAATAAGCCATCCGTTTAAATCAAAACCAAGAAAGTGAATGTCATAAAGCCAAGTCCTGATAGCTACTATGATGCCTACATTATCAATATCAGAAGAACCAAAAGAAACTATAATACCATCAGGCATCCTAAGAAACCCTCTCCCATCTTTTAAAATAACAAGATCTACAGCACCCCCAAGTCTACCTCTCAACGTCTTATCGCAATAAACATCTCTTAACACACCATCGTGGTACGCATTAACAATGATCGAGTAAACATTAGGATTAAGAGTGATTACAACATCACCACATTTAACAGTAACACCACCTTTAAGTAAACCATGTTTAACTAAAAAGTATTTAATGCCCGCCAATAGCCAGTTATGGAATAGATCCCTACTAGCAATTAATACTTTAAGTCTTCTGAACATACTCATAGCTCCCCACCTTCAATTTTACACTTCTATAATGTAATTAACCCGCACTTTTATATATTATGCTTATACGCTCTCTTCTTCCTCCCCTAAACTTCGTTAATGTATGCACTAAAATCTCATAGGATGAATAAGTGTCTGTAGTTCTTATGAGTGTGCATAAGTTTATATGGGGGTTCCTCTTCATCATTAGATTCAGGATTATATGATACATGACAATCATGGGTGCTGAGAGGGGTGTAAGCTCCATAGAGCCTTTCTAATCTTTGAACGTGTGGCATGCTGGTAGTATTCGAGGGATTCAAGGTAGGCGTAGAATACCAGCTTAGACTTAGACCGAGAGGGGTAGTGGAGGATGTAGTACTCCTCTAGGAGCTCGAGAACACTACCAAAGACTGTGGGTAACTCGTGGGCCACCCCTCGGTATAACACTCTAGAATAGATTCTGATCTGCCTATTATAGAAAGGTCCGAAAACTAATTGCTTACACCTAGTATCATAATCTATCCTCACTATGCTTAAGGTTACATAATGCTCCCTCTCAGCTCTTGCGACAAGCCATCTGATATCGTTCTTCAACTTCCTACCCAACAACTCGTCATCGTCTAGGTAGAGGATCTAGTCGTAGCTTACTTTGCTTAAAGCAAACATCCTATCAGGCTCCACATGACTCACGCATATTTCTAAAGCGGATACCTTGTTTAATCCAGCAATTACAGGTTTCATCATATCTCCAGCCCAAGACTTGGGAAAGTTTTATTGGATCGGGAATAATATTATTAAGATCATCTACAGCTACATAGTCTAAAAGGATTTTACCATTTAGACATTTGATGCTTTTAATCATCCCCCGCCATGACCAGCTTAGGAGACGGGAGAAAATATCTGGGGAATCTTCGCTTATACAGCCATTAATTTTTGCATAGAGCTTGGTCTTGAAACCCATTTTGAAAATATATATTTAACTAAGAGCGACACCCAATTATCAAATATGTAGTGCGAAGATAGTGCTTTCCCTAGTTTAGTAAGTAAGCTATGCTTTTTAGAAAAATCTTTAAGTAAAAGCAATTTCTTTAATCTTCTGGGCAATGAATCTGACATCTTCTTCAGTCAGCTTTGTACCTGAGGGTAAGTTTAATCCTTGTCTTGAGATAGTAGTTGCCACTGGATAGGAGTAAACGCCGTACTTTGCGTATATAGGCATTTCGTGTAATGGATAAAAGAATTTCCTCGTCTCAATGCCTTCTTTTTCAAGTCTCTTGGAGAGTTCATCTCTCGAGATCTTTGCTTTGTTGAGATCGATTAATATAGAGTATAGCCAGTAAACGTTTTTTGCCCAAGGCATCTCCGGGTGCAGGATAATACCTGGTATACTCGATAATTCTTCAGCGTATATCTTGGCAATTCTCCTCTTTTTCTCTATAAATTTATCGATCTTACTCAATTGCGCTACTCCAATAGCAGCCTGCAGATTTGTCATCCTATAGTTAAAGCCTATTACTTCATGCCAATATCTCTTCTCGGGATTCATTCCATGATCCCTAAGAATCCTTATTTTCTCTGCCAGCTCGTCATCATTCGTTAGCACCATTCCTCCTTCACCAGTGGTTATTATCTTATTTCCATAGAAACTGAAACAGGATATATACCCGAAGGAGCCAACTTTTCTACCCTTGTACTCAGCCCCATGCGCCTCAGCAGCGTCCTCAACTATGTAGATGTTGTTTCTTGATGCTATTTCCATTATAGGATCCATGTCGCAGGGGTGTCCATATAGGTGTACTGGTATAATAACCTTCGTCTTAGGGGTAATAGCCTTCTCTACCTTGTCTGGGTCCATACACCAGTATTCGGGATGTATATCCACAATTACTGGTCTTGCCCCTGTGTACAGTACTGCATTAATAGTGGCTGCAAACGTTAAATCAGGAACAATAACTTCATCTCCAGGTCCAATGCCAAGTGCCGCTAGAGCAAGGTGAAGCGCCACCGTACCATTTGACACTGCTACACCATATTTCATCCCAATATAGTTGGCGAACTCGCGTTCGAACTTCTCGATGAATTTACCTTTGCTACTAATCCAGCCACTTTTAACGGCTTCCACCACGTTTCTTAGTTCTTCCTCTCCGATATCCGGCTCTGCAACCAAGTATCTATACATATATCACATCCTCAAAGCCCTTGTAAGGATAGTGTTTTCACTCGGGTAATTAGGCGCATCCCACGGGAATCTTTCTCCTCTGAGCCATCTCTCCCAACGGCTAACATCTTCTCTAACCATGATTTCAACTAGTTTATCAAACTTGGTCCTTGGCTCCCAGCCGAGTTTTTGCTTGGCCTTTGAGTAATCGCCAACTAAACAGGGGACATCTAGAGGTCTGAAGAATCTCTTATCGACTTTAACATATTTATGCCAGTCTAAATCCACGAACTCGAAAGCCTTTTCAACAAATTCCCTTACACTATGGGCCTCGCCTGTTGCTATGACGTAGTCTTCTGGTTCTTTTTGTTGAAGCATGAGCCACATTGCCTCTACATATTCTGGTGCATATCCCCAATCCCTCTTTGCGTTGATGTTTCCAAGTCTTAGCTCCTTGCTTAACCCAAGGTAGATCTTAGCTACCTCGTTGGATATCTTTCTGGTTACAAATTCCAGTCCACGCAGAGGAGACTCGTGGTTAAAGAGTATTCCATTTACAGCGAAGATCCCATATGCTTCACGGTAAATCCTCGTAATCCAATACCCATAGAGTTTGGCAGCAGCATAAGGACTCATAGGCATAAAAGGATCGTTTTCATTGAGAGGTTTTTCACCCTTAAGTACCCCTGTCTTACCGAAAATCTCGCTGGTCGCCGCATTATAAAACTTTGTCTCTGGATACACAAGGCGAATAGCTTCTAGAATCCTCGTAGTAGAAAGACCAGTCACATCACCCGTTGCTACAGGAGTTTCAAAGCTGGCCTCAACAAAACTCTGCGCAGCAAGATGGTAAACTTCATCAGATTCTGATATCTTTAAAGCTTCAATAATTGAAGACATATCTGTAAGATCAGCGGGAATAAGATACACCTTGTCAAAGATACCGAGGTATTCTAAACGCCAAAAATTAGGAGTACTAAGTCTACGGTAAGTCCCATATACTTCATAGCCTTTCTCCAAAAGAAACTTGGAGAGATATGCACCATCCTGACCAGTTATGCCTGTAATCAAAGCCCTCTTAGTCATCTCTCTTCCCAGTTTTTAAATTGAAATAAAGTATATAAATCTTACTAGAGATCCAAACACATTTCCATAGAGTCATATCTTTTGCCTTTATAAATGTCACCCTCTTTAATAAATCTAGTTATCTTAAATCCAAATTTCTTGTAAAGTTTAATAGCTCTATGATTATCGACCAAAACCATCAAACAAATTTTTCTAAGCCCTTCTCTACGGGCAAGAGCAATTAGAGAATTCATCAGTTTCGAGCCTATACCCATACCTTGAAAGTCTTCTCTAACTACAATACCCAGATTTCCTACATGCTTTATTCTCGTATGCTTGATAAATGCAAAACCAATAATTTCATTTTGGTAATCACAGACTACAGCAGAATATACAAAATGAGGTTTCATATATTCAAGTATTTTCCTAAATATTTTCACAGAAGATAAGGACAAAGGTACCCAAACAGTAAAGACACCGCGAAAAGATTCAGGAAAAGGATGAAAATAATGCTTGGTTTCTTCCGATAATTTTTTATATGTTTTGTAAAACTTTATAACGTCTGTGATTTTTAATGTTCTGATTGTTAATTTTTCTCTGTATTTCATTAGCATTCCTCCGCCTGTTCTAGTATACATACTTTATGTCATGGCTATCTCGCGGTAGACCTCACTTATTTTTTTACCGACAACCTCCATGGAGTACCTTGAAATGAACTTTTCATAACCACGATATCCATACGCTGTTCTTTTTCCCTCCGAGAGCATAGAATAGAGTGCGCGTTCTAGTTCATCTACGTTATTAGGGTCTACAAGAATACCGCCATCACCATCATACCTTATTACAGAGCTTATGGTAGGGCTTTTAGCACCTATCACAGGTTTTTTCATGCTCCACGCCTCTAGAAAAACTAAGGGAATGGTTTCTTCCTTCGAAGGCAAAACCAAAAGATCTGAGGCTTTAATGAATGCATACTTATGTAAAGATGGCAGGAACCGATAAATTTTGAGTCTTTTACTCTGCAATAAAGCGTTCTCATATTTCTCTATGAGTTCTTTTTCACTAGATGAGGCTTCACCTATGCTTACTAATGTTGTATAGGGAAATTGCTTTACGAATTTTACGAAGGCTCTTAAAAGGTTCAAATAACCTTTTCTTCTGCTACGGGGGCCAATAAACACGATCAAGTCCCCACCGATTTCAGAGCGAATTTTATTAGCAAGCTCGTTTATTGCAGATTCGTTTTTCCTCAGAAAATCTGTGTCAATTGTTTCGCCAACGAGGTATACATTATTTAAACCAAGCAACTTTAAAAGCTGCAATTCATAAGGCGTGGATACAGTAATAGCATCATAGCTGGATAAAATGTGACGTATAGCATTAATTTTACTGTAAACAACACCCTTGCTCAAATATCTGACCTCGCTCTTTATACTTAGCGGATGAATAAGGGCATGGCACAATATTCTAGTGTTTGCAGGTATTTTGTTCCTAACGCGAAGGGTACGAATCATGAGTGAGTAGTCGGAAATCCAGTGGCCTATATGAACTAAATCGCTGTCATTAAGTACCTCTTTAATGTAATATGTTAAATGAAACGGCTCCGCTACATATTTGTGAGATACAAGAAAATAAAATAGGTCTATTACGCCTTCAACACCAGAGTCTAGATTACCGAGAAAAAGTTTAGGGATTAGGCTAAGATCTTTTCTTGTATTCCAGTATTTTATTTTTATTGGTACTATATCTATCATGTTTTTATAATCGACCAGAAGATTCGCCAATTTGGAGAGCCTTGATGAATAGAGTTCTATGTCTTCGAAGGTGAAAACCTTTATGTCTGCGTTTCCTAAGCCAAATAGTTTTACAGCTTTTGCAAAGTTAAGAATTAAAAGAGGTCCACCACGATATTCTGTAGCACCAGCTGTGAAATAGGCCACTTTAATGCTCATGTGAAATCACTCTTATATTATTCCTATACTATCTAGCTGATTGATAAATGATAGAAAAAGATTGTCCCAATCATGTCCAGATGCACATAGCTCCGCCCTTCGGGACATTAACGTTCTGAGTTCATCGTTTTTTATCAGCACTTCGAGAGCCTTGGCCAGTTCTTTTATATGTCCGGTCTTCACACCTATTATGCAAGGTTTTATGTCTGCATATGAAGGTAAAAAATAAGTGACGACAGGTATCCCTAAATACATGGCCTCGTAAAAAACCAATGGTATTCCCTCAGCGTAGCTGGGAAACCCCAGCACCTTACATTGTGTCAACAATTTGATTTTTTGGGCTTCCGTGGCGTTTTTAACTATGACGACATTATTTAAAAGATCGGATTCCAATACCAATTTCCATATTCTTTTTAGGGCATAATTTGGTCCATCACCGATTAATAGTAGCTTAGCATTAGTGATATCTTTTTTAACTAGCATCCATGCTTTTAAAAGATCGTATATTCCTTTATACTCGAAGAAACGCCCAATAAAACAGGCATCATATTTTTTCTCTTTTGTTTCCAGTGCCTGGCGATTAAATAAATCTTTATCATATCCGCCCTGAAGAATAACAAATTTTCCTTTATAGCCTTTGTTGATAAAATATGATTCTATATAGGTAGACTCGGTGAATATGGCGTCTGCACCTTGGTTTATAATTTTTATGACCAATCGATTTTCAAGCCATCTAATAATATCATTTATGACCAGAGTTGGAGGATGCCTGAAGTATAAAAGTGGTGGTGGGACTACGTGAAAGAAACTTGCAATCCAATAACATCCTTTAAGTTTTCGTTTTAGTGCATAAGCCCAGGCCACATCCGCTAGTCTATCTGAGTGAGAAAATATGATACATTTCGTGTGCGGCTGTTCACTAGCACCGGTTTTTGCTTTATAAAATTTATAAGCTTGTAAACATTGCAAGATCTGTTTAATCCAGTAATTCTTGTAAAGAAAACCTCTAATAGTTGGAACTAGCATGAAATGACCTTTATTAATACCTGCCTCATTGAGAGCCCGCTTGCCAAGTTCATTGGTTATGAATATTATTTTGACAAAATTACTTTGTTGTAGTCGTTTTGCAAATTCAAAAAGATAAACGCTCGCCCCACTCTTTTTGCCATCAGCTATTGTATACATTATGAACCAAACTGATGGTTTATCCAAAGGGGCATATCACCTGAAACGCAAAGACGTTGCCACTATTATAAAACATGTTTGAGCATGCTAATACATCATTAAAGACTGCTTTGGATATTGTTAAGTCTGCTTTGGATATTGTTCCGTCAGTAATAAATCTATAATCAGGCAATGATAGATGCAGTCTTGAAAAGAATAAAAAGGAGTTATGAGACATATAAAGGTAAGAAAACTCTAGTGGATGTCCTATATAGAAATTTGTACCTTTCTCAGAGCATAAAGCGTATACATAATATGCATTAAAAGCACCGTAAATAGAGGCTGGGAAAGTGCCGTGTTCCTTGAAGAAAAGGCCTACACTATACCATTCCTCGGGAACGGCTATTGGCTCATCAGATCTCAAAGGATACGTTCTATAATATACATATGTTGGCATGCTGTTTAGAGGTAGCGAAATTATAAAAAGCAAAGATATAAACATAGCTATCTTAACAAGACTTTGACTCGAGTACCTGGTGAGATGCATTTTTGTTATTGAAAATCCTTGTGAAGATAAGGGTGAAATGGCAAGGAAGATGTACGGAATAAATCTAATTACAAAATCAGTTATTCCTGTGAAAGACCCAGATATGATAATTGTAAGAGCAAGAAATGCTAGTCCGCTAAATATCATGGGAAGATGCTGATAAACGTTGTTTTCGCGCAGGCTCTCGATAAAGGATACAATTGCAAAGAATACTAGCAAAGCTAAACCGATGTACACAAGGTAATTCAAAAAAGCCCTAATTGGATCTATTTGTCCTGTTTTATATCGTACAACCTCCACACTCTCCCATAGTACAGGAAGTCTTAAATTTTTAATCACATCCTCTAATACGAGCTCTGTATGGGTGTATGTGTCAAGAAAGAAAATTAACACGAGAATTATTGCCAAAAACCAGAGACGAGATCTGACCCGCAAGCTACTGGTAATGACTATAGAGATTACAAAAACTATTAGGGAAACGCTCGCTACAGGATGACTTTCTACCATTGAAGTTACTAACAAAACATAGAGCAGTATGTCAGCTAATGATGCCCCTTTTCTGAGTGCTTTAACGAAAAAGTAAAATGCTATGTAAAACATCAAATTAGCATACTCCGAACCGAATGGAATTGGCGACTGAAAAGCACCTGGAATAAATATTGAGAATAGTGTTGCATATAACGCTTTTTCCTCATTATTTAGTAAAAACTTAAACGTTTTGAATACAATTACCACTTTTACCAAGACAAAAAATATATTCACAAAAGGACCTATGCTTCTATAACTAGAATTTAAAATCATCTCAATAATTGCAAATAAATATAGTGGAAGATTATAATCACCCAAAGTAGGTAGGAACATCCCAACAGTTTTTGATTCTAAATGTCCTTTTGCAATCACTGAGGTGATCGCTCCATAAATCTGGTAATCTATAGGAAAGAGATCTACATCATTCATCACAGTAAGCGTGAACACTATTAAACCTGTACAAAAATATAATAGTGCCATAGTAACATTAAGCCAGGCTTTTTCTTTCTTGAAAGTCACGGAATATGCAATGATAATAGCAGGTGACATACTAATTGCGAACGATATGATAGGGGTTGTTTGTAGCAGGTTTTTTAGCATAAGTATATAAATACTGTTAAAGACTAGCAAGATTGCCATTACTATTGCCAATATCACTACAATTTTCACCTAGGATAGCTTTTTGTAAAGTTCATAAGTACGCTTTGCTATATTGCTCCACAAATATTTTCTAGCAGTTTCTCTCGCATTTTTTCCAAGTTCTTTTAGGTGCTCCTTGTTTCTATAAAGAGATATTAATATGGAAAATAGCTCTTCAGAACTCCCAGGTTTGAATAAATAGCCATTGTATCCATTTCTAATTATATCGCACAAAGCCCCAACTTTACTTCCGATTACAGGTACGCCTGAGGCCATGGCCTCTAAAGCTACTAATCCAAATGTCTCATAGTAAGAAGGGAGAACAAATACTGAGGATGTACTAAGTAACGCCATTTTTTGTTCTTGTGTTAAACGACCCAAAAATATCACATGATGCTCTAATCTTTCTTTCTTTACATATTTCATCAACTTTAGAGCATAAGGTGAAGGCGTGTCTTTATTTACTGAAAAATCTCCTGATAGCGGCCCTCCAATTAGTATCATAAAGTCAGTTACGCCATACTCCTTCAACATCTTTGCAACTTCTATGAGCGTTTCTATCCCTTTTTGGGGATGAACTCTACCCAAAAAAGTTATTATAAAAGAAGCTCTGTTAGAGCCTGGTAGTAGTTCAAACGACTTACTTTTTTCAATATTTAATGTATGGAAGTATCGTTCATCAATACCCAAAGCTATAACATGGATTTTATCATTGCTAATTCCAAATGTAGCTAGCGCGCTAGCTGTTTTGCTACTTAAGGCTATTATGGCCGACGAAGAGGATAAAACAGTCTTCATGATTTTGGGCTCTAGGATTTTGCGAGAGAAAACAGTTCCAGCTCTCTCGCTAGCAAAATATGTGTGTTCCGTATACACGATGTGTATGTTAGTCTTCTTAAGTAATCTTGAGCATATGGCCAGTGGTATAGGTGAGTTAAAATGTATTATTGACCAAGGAAGCTCTCTCTTGCTTCTTAAATGAAAGCTTAAGAACTCTTTCACGGCAAGACCCCACAAAAACTCATCAACTAATCTTCTACCTTTGATAACTGTAGGGTGCTTCAATACTGAGAGAAGAAATGGAATCTTGGGCTTGCGTATTCGCACTATTTTTAAATTAGATATTCTTTCAAATTTATGTGTTGAGTCACTATCTTGAGAATTTGAGAGAATATCCAATATTGTTACGTCGACGCCTAACGTGGTAAGCTCTTTACCTAGGTTCAATATATACTCTTCTATAGCGCCACCTAGTTCTGCAGGTAAAGGCAGACGACCTGGTGTTATAATAAGCACTTTTAGTTTTTTTCAAGCTTTGATTCCAACTATAGGCACCCTAGGAGGAGCAACACCTGTTATTTACTGTGATTAATGCATTAAAGTCAGGTAATATACCTTTATCAGTTTTCTCATAACAACTTCCGGTGAAAACATTCTTGCATTATTTTTTAAGATTTTTGAAATTGTATAAAGTCTTTGTCGATTTTCTGCAATTTCGCATAACATATCAACTAGCTCGTTAGTATGCTGATAGACATAAATCGGTGCTCTATCCATAAATAGTTCTTTTATAATCGAGGAAGATTTTAATATAAATGGTACACCTGAAGCCATAGCTTCGCATACCACGAGAGGAGGATATGTAAAGTAAAAACTGTCTTTGAATCCAAAGAACAGTAAATCGGATAATGTATAGAAAGTTCTAAGGTCTTGTTTACCCAGTACAACGACCCTCTTTTCTAAGTTATATTTTGTAATGAGCCTTCTAAGTAGTGTCAGATAGTCGATTGAGAAGTCTTTGAAAACTATGCCACTATGTGAAATAACGAGTTTTAATGAAGAATTACATCTGGATGCTTCCTTAAATGCTGTCACAAGCTCGAATATACCTCTCTGAGGAATAATATGACCCACATATGATACTACAAAGTCGTTCTCGTTTAATCCATACTTTTTCTTTATTTGAGATGTTAACTCTCTCGAAGGAATGTAATCAAACCGGAAAAAGTCCTCTGGAACTAAGGGAGGAATGAAATAAACACGATCATATAATGAGGGAGAATAGGTAACAAGCCGTTCTCTAAGGGCTTTAGATGTGGTAATAATTGCATCGAACATTCGGAGCTTCGAGAGTAGCTTTATGGGTAAATACTTAGGGTCTCTAAACGCTAATGGATGGTAATACAAGTGAGCTATTATTTTGTGTTTTTTCATAGAGATAAACCTGTCAAGTAGTACCGAAAATATTTTATTATACGCTAATAAATGAATTATATCGACAGATTTAAGAATGCTGGAACTCCTTATTGCATTAGCCAACCAGTCCATATATTGCGGGCTAATCTCATGGTAAGATATACCGTTTATTTTTTCCTTTAGATCGTATCTCTCCAGAGAAATTATGAGAACATTCCAATCTACTGATTTACTTACTGTATCTATTATTCTGTCTGAGAGTATTTTATGCCCCTCAGCAATTCTATCATTAAAGTAATGACTCGTTAGAAGTGCCAGTGTAGTCTTTTCCCCTTTTCCAGCCCTATAAGAGTATACTACTTGGTACATTTTTCACACTCTGAGTGTTTCTTCCGGGGGTAAAACACCTATTCTCCTAAATAGTAGCCCTACTCCTCGCGAGCGCGGTAGATTAAGGAGCTCGTATAATTGATTATATTTATGGTTCTTTACGAGCGTATTAGCAGTCTCTACGTAGTTTCGCGCTGCGATAGGCAATGGTAATGGAAAGGTTCCCTGTTCTTTTCTAAGCACCTCACAAATGCTCTTTCTCATGAGTAAGCATTCCAAGCACTTCATTGAATCGCTAGTTATGGGGTACTTGCCTATATGTATAGTGTCTTGTAGAGAATTAACGAAGTAATCAAGTAGCTTAAAGGGCTTAAGTAGGTATGGGTAATGCTCAAGAATAGTGTTAAGGATGCTTCTATTAATGGTTCTCCGTAAGTAGTCGAAGTACAAGATGTTTGCTAAAGAGATTGAGAAGTCTTTATAGAAAGTATGTCCTGTTATCACGACTAGCTCTAGCTCGGGTTTAAGAAAGCTCAACTTTCTACTAGTATATCCTATTTCACGCATGATGTTTTTGATATTGGATACTTCTACGTACTCAAATGTACCGGCGGCTATTCTTGTTTGAAGATCTAGGTCTATATCAAGACCCCCGATGGTTTTACGGAGGGCTATTGAGTAAGTGCCCCTGGCAATAGGCTTAAAACCACATATCTCTATTAGCATCTTAGAAGCCAGTAGCATATCCTTCCTATTCATGAATAATAAATCCAGATCTGTCATGTCATATGCAAAAGGTTTGAAAGTCTTGAACACGTAGTACTCTATCCCACTTGCATTCAATTTCTCTCCTACAATATCTAAGTGCTCAGTATATAGCTTTGTTAATAAGCATCTTTTCTCCAAGTATCGTCTGTTAAATCCTGTAAATACGTCCATGTAATCGCAGAAGAGTGAGAGTAATTTTCCCTCCTTTGCCACTTTGAAGACTAAGGAAGCCGACTCGCCGGGAACAGTAATTCTAATGCCAGTTGCAAAATCCATTATTATCCTATATGGAAGAAGCATGTGCTCCAATGTCCGGCCTCTCAATCACCAAGTCTTTGAGATGTACGAGTACCTGCACTATTGCCTCGTAGGGCGTTCTATTAGTTGTATCAATCGCGTAGTGTCGTATATATCTATTTATCCATTCATATCTACCGGCTAGGTATAACATAAATTGTGGATATAGCTTCTCTTCCTTCTTTCTAGATACGGCAATGTAGGGGTCAACATATACATTGAAGTAGACAATATTGATAGACATCAATTTCTCAAGAAACCTATACAGCTTCGCTAATCTGCTCTCGTCGATATTGCTAGTATAATGTAGCATTACTATAAAATCTGGGAGAAATCTGTCCGCGACGAATACCACGTGTTTTCCTCCAAGTATCCTCCTAGGAAAAACCTCTATCATATACCAGGCTATTAGACTAGCTACTTCTAGTACAACGTATAATTTCCAGTTCCCAATGTATTGTTTTATAATGTAGTTGAGAGGAGCGGGCATTCCCTGAATCGACTTGTAGTCATAGCCCTTGAGCAAGAAGAAGAGACGTATCAGTAAATACGTGAAAGTATGGTGTGCCCTTAATCTGATAGAATATACTCTTAATTGCTTGTTTCTAAGTATTTTCACTAAGAGGTTTGCTAGCGTTGTTTTTCCACTTCCATCAATCCCATAGAAGGCGATGATTAATGCCTTATTTATCGCCATGTATAAAGCCCTTTAGATCCCCTGTAAACATGGCGAAATCTATCAGGTATTTCATTAATAAAACCTCAGCGGCATTTCTTATATTTCGTGATACAACAAGTGATCTACCAGCGTAGAGAAGTGATAAGAGGGGAAATAGAACGTTGATGTGGTTAAGTCGACGCATGATGATGTATCCTCTTAAAATATTTTTACCGAGTAGTGAGAGATCTTTGTGGATGCCGATCGCATATCTGTAGTGTTTTTTCCAGTAAGAATAGTATCCTGATTCATCTATTTTGAAGAGTTTCAGCTGTATTGAAAACTTATAACGGAACCCCAGTCTAACGGCTATTGCTGTGGCTATTCTGTCCTCCCCGAAAAACCTGGAGCTAAGTGGGTAACCCTTCATTCTCTCTAATACTCTGCGCTTGAATATTCTAGCAGGAGGGAGGATCGATGGATCAATGACAACTTTGCCCACGGTAGTAGTCTCGGTTTGAATATAGCTCACAGTTTTCATAAACAAATTGAAGACCCTGGTAGCTTCGTCTATGGGGACGCACTCGTGGATTGGTGCTATCAAGTCGCTGTCTTCTAGTTCTCGTTCTAAGTGGTACTTAAAGCTACTTGAAAGCGGGGTATCCCCATCTAGGTAAATCAGTACGTCTCCTAGAGAGTTTTTAAAGCCTAAGTGTCTAGCATAGGACGATGAAATCCCGGGATCCCTCAGGATTTTTACTGAGATGAAGTAACCTCTATGTTTTTCAGCAAAATCGCCAAGAATTTTCGGTGTATCATCTCTCGAATTGCCATCGACCATAATTAGCTCGACATCGTATTCGTCTGTTAAAATCAGTGTAGAGGAAAGCACGTGTCTTACAGTAGGTGCATTATTTTTCGTTGTAATAATGACGGTATACATAATTCAAGTCGCCATCGTATTACGCTAAGTATTTGTCACCTTCTTCTTGTTATGGTTTTAGCCTGCTTCTCTTAACCTGCAGAGAAATATGCCAAAACTTTGCTAAATGTACCTGCTATGCACTCAAATATAGGTGAGAGCCCATAATCTGATATCGCTAGTAGTTCTTTGAGCTTCTCTTCTGGTACTACTCCTAGTAGCTCTATGCTCGGGTTTTTTACATACTTCTTCATGTCTTGCCAAGGCCCCGTTATTAAAAGTTTGAATTTCTCTGGTGGTAGCCTGTTGAATATTTCAATAGTTACTCTTACTGCTTCTTCGTTGCCTTTGCTTCTTCCGCTGCTAGTAGTATGAAGTATGGTTTATCGAAGTTTCTCCGCCTGGCTCTAAGCTCTCTGTACTCGTTTATGCTCTCGTAGCATATAGGAGAGGGGTTAGGAATTATTATTGTCTTTTTGGGTTTAAACATGTTCTATGTCTACACCTATACAGATCTTCTCATTATTAATACAGCTTAATAAGAACTCCCCTCTACCGCAACCTACATCTAAAAATCTCTCAGCTTTAGCAAGCAGTCTTTTAAAAAAGTAAATCATAAAACACCCTTCTAAGGAATCTTAACCCGGAATATTCCTTATATCTCATCATCAATCAATACTTTATAGAAATTAGTGACACCCTTTTGACATTCATACTCTATAGATTACATACTACACCTAGTTTTTAACAATTATAGTGATCTCGTGTCCTATTTTAGCAAGTCTTTTAACAACATATTTAACAACATATTCTACTCCGCGAATGTGCGGATAATAAGATGGTGATATATGTAATATGAACATTGTTTAAGATCGCGAGATAAGGTTTTGAGACATTAGACTGTATCGAGTATATCTTATGTCTTCATTATCTTCCTTGCCGGATTAACTAGAGCCTCTACATCTTTAAGTCTTAGTCTCGCATCATCGCTTTTAAGTTTTGCATCGTGGAAGCCGTCTACATGTAGTTTATATGCTGAGTCCCACCAGTGATAAAGCTTATCTAATTTAAGTCTTCTCATAATATTTACCACAGTGCTCTCGAGAAGTTCTGTAGTCCATCTTTCTTTTTAACTGCCTCCTCAGCCTCTGAGAGTTTAAAAGCTATGGCAATGGTTTTCACAGCCTCTTCAGCTACTTTATAAAGTTTCTTAGAAGCCTGCACAGGATCCTTGTTAATAAGCTTTTCACCTTCAATCAAAATTTTTTCAGCAAGCTCAAGATGTCTTCTGGCTTCATCAAATGATCTTTCAAAAGAAAACTCTCGGCTCATCAGCTTAACACCAGTGTTTACTTCTCTCTTAATAATATGATCTCTAAAACCTTGTATAAACATAGCTTATAGTAGACTTATAGTAGAATATTCTAGCCTCTCTCGGCTCTCCAGTGGCAGGATTTATTTCAAAACCTAAGATCTCGAGAGCTACTGTGCCTATTAATACAACATCTGTCTCATCTGAAACAAGCATGTGTGAATAAGCTTTTCTATCCATGATCTCTATGACGCCTAGACACTCATTAAATTCGCTTACAGCCTTGACATCCCCTACAACCTCCTCTCTCGGCCTCTCAACCTCAGGCTCACCAGCTAGGACAGCCACATCGTGGCCCATCCTACCGAGCCTTTCCGCTACCGACTTCACGACATACTCTACCCCTCCTATGTGTGGATGGTATCGGGGGGCTACGAAGGCTATGTTCATCTAAGGACTACTAACCTTTAACCTGCTTCTTCCAGGCTATATCCTTTGTTAAGAGGTTCCTCAACATTGCCGCGATCAGATATAATTGTGCTACTACCCATGTCCTGTAGGGTTTAAATGCTAGTAGTAGTGCTCCAGCTGCTAGCACCGCTGTTACTATGATTGATCCTTTCAACGCCTGGTGGACTCGTATTTGGGTAGGGAACCTATACCACCATCTCTCAACCTGTTGTAAGTGACAACAAAGACCTCATAGCCTCTCG